>Ga0315274_10002870_pt1 | contig 25639 bp, 27 predicted proteins | sample YL17G02_20_MG_FD_203700 | JGI IMG/M metagenome (GOLD analysis project Ga0315274, IMG submission 203700) | Sediment microbial communities from Yellowstone Lake, YNP, Wyoming, USA - YL17G02_20 | ecosystem: Environmental > Aquatic > Freshwater > Lake > Sediment | place: USA: Wyoming | collected...
AAGTTCGTCGGCTGGGGTCCAAAGCTGTTGCTGGGGCGCGAGGTATATGGTAAGACGATCGGGATAATCGGCATGGGCGACATTGGCACCGCAGTCGCCCGGAGGGCAATCGGTTTCGGTATGAGAATCCTCTATCACAATCGCAAGCGGGATCTGGAAGCCGAGAAGGAACTTGGTGCCATCTATGTGACGATGGAGGAGCTCCTCAGAAGTTCCGATTTTGTGTCACTTCACGTGCCGCTCAACCCTCAGACGCGGCATTTGATCGGGGACAGAGAGATATCTCTGATGAAGCCGACGGCAATCCTCCTCAATGTCTCGAGGGGTGAGGTCGTCGATGAGAAAGCACTGGTAGAGGCTCTAAGGGTTGGAAGGATTGACTCTGCTGGGTTGGATGTTTTTGAGAACGAGCCTTCATTGAGTCCTGGTTTGACCGAGCTCGAAAACGTCGTGGTCACCCCTCACACTGGCAGTGGGACCTATCAGTCCAGGGACAGGATGGCAATGATGGCAGCGGAGAACCTCATCGCCGGGCTTGAAGGTAAGAGACCGCCGAACCTTGTCAACAAATCCGCCTGGAAGGATTGACTTGAGAATAATCAATCGCGAGGAGCTAACGTCCAAAGGTGACAAGGAGGCGAGGATCCATCTTCTCAAAGTCCTTGAGGTCGCGATCGATTCCATCGATCCCTACAGATGCGTTAGCGAAGCCTTGTCACTCAAGGGTGACCGTCTCTGGGTCTTCGATGCAGCATATGACCTGAGCAATTACGACCGAATTCTCGTGGTAGGTGCTGGAAAAGCGTCCAAGCGTATGGTCGAAGCGTTGAATGGGGTTCTTGGCGGCAGAATATCCGCGGGAATCGTCAACTCTCTTGCCGATGGCGTAATCGGAAGAATAGAGCTCCACAAGAGCACGCACCCTCACCCAGGGCCGGAAGGTCTTGATGGGGCGATGGCGATCATGAGATTGTGTGAGTCGGCGACCGAGAAGGACTTAATCATCTGTCTTATTTCAGGTGGAGGGTCGGCCATGATGCCTTGTCCTGTCGAAGGCGTCACTCTGGACGACAAGAAGAGGACGGCCGAGCTTCTCATGCTACTAGGTGCATCAATCGAAGAGCTCAATGTCGTCAGAAGGCATATTTCCCGTCTGAAGGGTGGCAACCTGGCGAGGATCGCTTATCCTGCGACGGTCCTAAGTCTCATCGTCTCCGACGTCGTGGGCGATCATCTGGAGAGCATCTCATCTGGTCCGACGGCGCCTGACCCCACGACCCACAGCGATGCGTTGGCGGTCCTCAAGAAATACGATCTGCTGGATGAGGCACCGCAGTCTGTCGTCGATCACCTGACGCATGTCAAGTCTGAGAATCCGAAGGTGGGTGACAGTGTGTTCTGCAAGGTGAGGAACGTCATTGTCGCATCCAACAGGACAGCACTCCTGGCTGCTGAGAAGAAGGCTCGCGATATGGGAAACGATGCGCTAATCCTAACCTCGGCGCTTGAGGGCGAGGCTAGAGAGGTAGGCAGGATGATTTGCTCCATCGGGAACGACATGGTCGAGAAAGGAAAGCCGATCCCTCCTCCGGCCGTTCTGGTGGGTGGAGGGGAGACAACGGTCACCGTGAGAGGCAAGGGAAAGGGTGGGAGGAACTCCGAACTCGTCCTCGGGGCTCTTCAGGAAATGAGAGAAGGGGTCACGATTCTCTCTTTCGGGACTGACGGAATTGATGGCAGCTCTGAGGCGGGAGGGGCAATTGCTGATATGAAATCCTGGAGTGACGACGCTCCGTCGTTCTTGAACGACAACGATTCTGCCACGTACTTCGAGAGGGAGGGTTGCCTGATATTCACGGGTCCGACTGGAACGAACGTGGGTGACATAGTGTTGGTCTTCGCGTCGAGAAAAAGATAAAATAGTCTAACCCCCATCGCATTTCGAGATGCCAGTAATCACTTTCGGCTACAGGGACCTCATAAGTCTGATCGGCAGGGAGGTACCGGTCGATATTCTTTTGGAAAGGATGCCCATGATGGGCGCGGACCTCCACCACTACGATTCTGAGAATGAAGAGATTGCGATGGAGTTCTTCCCCGATAGGCCGGACCTGTACAGCGTTGAAGGTGTTGCGCGTTCTCTAAGGGCGTTCCTTGGTTACGAGCCAGGCCTCAAGAGATATCCGATCGAGGAATCTGGAGTCACACTGTATCGCGATGTCAGCGTCGAGGACGTGAGGCCATACGTCGTCGGAGGTGTGGTCAGGGGCGTTGAGATGAGCGACCCTCTTATCCGTTCTCTCATGGAGCTGCAGGAGAAGATCCATCTGACCGTCGGGAGGAAGAGGGCGAAGGTTTCCATCGGGATACACGATCTGGACAGAGTAGAACCTCCGTTCACATACAAGGCCGTGGATCCTGAGGAGATCTCGTTCGTGCCTCTGGCCAAGGATGAGTCGATGAATCTCCGTGAGATACTTGAACGTCACGAAAAAGGAGTCGATTACAGATATATATTGGAAGGAAAAAGGAGGTATCCAGTCATAGTCGATCGTGATGGGGACGTTCTCTCATTCCCTCCGATCATAAATGGCCAGCTGACAGCTGTGAACGAGGACACTAGCAGCATGTTCATCGATGTGACAGGCACCGACATGCCGGCGATATCTGGAGCATTGAACATCGTCTCGACCGCTCTGGCCGAGAGAGGTGCCAAGATTCAGGTCATCATGGTTGAAGGCAATGAAAGGATGACCACCCCAGACCTCAAACCGACGAAGTGGTCCCTCGACCCCATGATGTGCAATTCGATGCTCGGGCTGGAACTTGATCGGAGCGAGATATGTCGATGTCTTCGCAAGATGGGCTACGGATGCGATTTCGACGACACAATGGTCAATGTCCTGGCCCCAGCGACCAGGATGGATCTTCTGCATCCTGTCGACCTGATCGAGGACGTTGCAAAAGGTCACGGGTATGAGCAGTTCGGTACCCAGCTGCCGACTGTCCAGACGGTAGGGGGAGAGAGGTCTATCGAGAAGGCGTCCAATCTCGTGAGGACGATGATGATCGGCTATGGGTACTTCGAGGTCACGACACTGACTCTATCGAGTCCGAAGGAACAGTTCGGGAACGTTCGCTTTGAAGAGACTGAGGTCGTCGAGATACTGAACCCAATAAGCGAGGACCACACCTGTCTGCGCGTACACTTACTACCCAGCCTGCTGAATGTCTTGAGGAAAAACAAGCATAGGGACCTGCCGCAACGGATATTCGAGGTCGGAGACGTCGTCGTGGACATGAAAAGGAGGAAACATCTGGCAGTCATGTCGGCTCATTCGCGGGCAAGCTTCACCGAGATGAAGTCGGTCCTTGAAGGTTTTCTCAGAGACTGTTCCTTGAAATGGGAGCTTTGTCCCGCTGGCTTGGGCTTCTTCGTGGAGGGCAGGGATGCTTACGTGATTGTCGATGGTCAGCGCATTGGATACTTTGGCGAGGTCCATCCCCAGGTTATCACGGGCTACGGACTCGGGCAACCCATGGTCGCCTTCGAGATCGATCTCGATATGGTGCTGTCTGGGAAGTTAGACAGGATCGTATGATTGCATTCTTTGGGAGAGATACTAATAATCAATTGCTCATCTTGGAGGACGTCCAAGAAGGACGATGCCGAGGTAGCTAAGCCCGGATCACGGCGCCGGCCTTGAGAGCCGGTGGTGCTCTGCACCACGGGAGTTCGAATCTCCCCCTCGGCGCTTTCTCTGTCTACCGACGTTGTCTGACGACATATGGGCTCGACGATTCATCTTCACCCAATGCACTCCAATCCGTTCTGAAATTCGATACGATAGCCTCAAATATCATTTCTCTGTTCGCTGTCGACAATGGCGATCCGTGACATACTAGCGAACAACGTCCTGATGATGACGATTGCGTTCGCAGCTGGATTCGCGTTCGGCGGCTTACCGGCACTCAACTCTGAGTTCGCAATGGGCTCATTGGTACTCGTCATGTCGCTGTCTCTTGGGGGTCTCGGCCTCAGAGGACTCGATCGAAGAAAGCACGCACGATCGACGATGATCGCCTTGCTCATGACTTGGGGAGTATCGTCCGGCGTCACGATTCTCCTAGGCCAGTTCTTCGAAGGACAGATAAAGATCGGTTGGATCCTTCTCGCCGCGGTCCCATCCGCGATCGCTGTTATCCCCTTCACCTACATGCTAAAGGGCGACATGCAGATCTCTCTCGTCTCCTCCACGTTCCTATATGTTGTGGCTCTAGCGATTACGCCTCTCATGACACTTGTGTTCGTCGGAACGGCGATCAGTCCGATTACGATTCTGTGGTATGTCGCGGTTCTCATATTCCTTCCGATGGCCCTTTCAAGAGGAGTCAACAAGATCCCGTTGTCCGGTCAGTCTAGGACCATACTGATCAACATATTCTTCTTCGTGCTAACGTTCACCGTGACTGGAGCGAACAGGAACGCCTTCTTCGCTGATGGCCTCCTCGTCATGAGTCTGCTCCTAGTTGCTGTGATCAGGACCTTTGTATTGGGAACGGTGGTTGAGGTGATCGCACGAAAGCTCAAGGTGGATCGAAAGGAAAGGATCCCGATGGTGCTCTTCGCTACTTACAAGAACACTGGAATGGCCGCCGCACTCGCAGTCGCCCTCATAGGAAGCGAGGCCGCGATTCCTGCAACCATATGTATCGCCCTTGAGATAGTCTGGTTCCTGGGTCTTACTAGGCTTGTCTATCCACAACCTCGTTCCATTCAAACGACGCGTTGATTCACGGGTCAGAGGACCGAGTTCGATCACGAACGATTTGTTCACTGCGCTAGATTTAAATCCAAAAAGAAGCATATAAGAGTGCCGATTTCGGCAGGGATGGATGCGTTGTGCAGGTATCGCTATAGACAGAGCTATTGTGCACACAGACTGGTGGAAGGACAGGAGTGCGTCGGAGAGTCGAGTTGCCTTGTCAAGTCATCTCCGATGCGATATTGTCAGATGAATTCCGATTGCTCATTGGAGCAATGGCATGGACTTTATTGCACGAAGTACCAACGGTTCTACTGTTCCGGAATGGAGAACTGCAGTACGCCCGAGTCCTATATGTCCCACTTTGTCAGATTCAGAGAGACCGCGGGGAGGCGCTCCTAGTTGAACTGTATCTACCTGAGCAAGGATGGAAAGTGCAAGGGCGCGTATCGTGGGTTCGGATGTATAAAAGACAAGTGCAATTCAGCCCGAGATGCCCCATGTGAGTTCAACGAAAGAGGATTCTACTGCAGGAGATTCAGGAAGTTTGAGTGCATAGGGCCGGGCAACTGTGGAACGCTTGAGGAATACATGAGTTTCGTCAAGGAGAGAAGCAGGCGCGCTCACACTTCGAAATAGATGTCGGGTCTGATTCTGGGCACCATCGCGGCCAGAACAGCCTGTTCGCTGAGTCGCTGCCTGTCGAGAAGGCCTTTCGAGAGAAATCCTATCGCACCTTCTTCTCTCCCGGTGTCCTTCCTTCCATATAGTTCATGAAAAACCTTTGATACTGCGATGCCAGCTCTGATCCTCTCTTCGACTCCAGGAGGATATCTGAATGAAGAACTTCGACCCATGGTCACTACCCCCTCCTTATCAGCTATCGCGCAAGACTGGATTCCGTAGAGGCCATCGCTCATTTCGACTATGCCGGCCTCGATCCCAACCCCATAGTCTCCCTTTCCCATTGCTTTCTTAGCCCTCTCGATTGCGCCCCGGTCGATATCATCACCCCATGGTTGATCCCCCACCGACGCCTTGACGGGAACTCCTCGAATCTCCACATCTCTGTATATCGTGGCCGCCACCTTTCTCACTGCTTCGATCTTCACGGGATTGTCCGAGCCGACGTTTATGCGAAAAGGGCGCAGGAGCATTCCTTCCTGATCGATCTCTCCCTCGAGAACTCGTGTCGAAGTGATCGTGGCGCAATCCTCTCCGAGCACGTGCCTTATCTCGACAATGGTGAAAGCTTTGAGTCCTTTCAAAGTCCTGATCTCGTTTATCATCTTTGCAGTATCGGTGGTTCCTTGAGAGACGACCAGGATGTCGAGTCCCGTGTCCGAGGCTGCACTACCCATCGGGACCTGGAGAACCTCGATCTCCCATTTCTTCCCCTTCGAGCGAAGGTAATCCTTTAGCGTGCTCATTCGCCGCTCCAAAGGAATATGGAAATGCTTTCTTGAGGCGAGAGCATCGGAGGTTATGCCGACAACGACTTCGTCCCCCAGCTCGAAGGCCTTGTCAAGAAGAGTCCTATGTCCCCGATGGAGGACATTGAAAGTGCCAGCGACCCCAACCTTCGTCATAGGCTCATTGTGATAACGGCGACGCTGAGTATTAACATTGTGAGAACGTAAAGGATGATTAGCTGGCGCTTCCGTTTCTTCAAGATATCCTTGCTTTCACTTGTGCATTCAGATGAGCAGTGCTGCTCGCTCCCTATGAACGCCTTGCCGCATTGACGACAGTGTTTGTGCTGGGGTATCCTGTCTGCCATGTCTTCCTCATTAACGCATTCATGGTTAAAAGGTTATTGCAGAGGAGCGATTGACACGATCGTCCGCTCAGAGTCCTCTCCTGTCCAGCTCGTTGTTGACTACAGTGATGCAGTGATCGGCATGATAGCTGATAGGTCCCAAGCGAACCTTCTTCGGCCGGTATTCCATGAGCGTCTCTTCCTCCTCGGGAGTGAGGTCCTGATCGTCCCCTAAGACGAATGTGACGTCTCCAGAAAGATCGACCGTCCTGATATCTGCTCCATCTTCTTTCAGGTACACGACCTCCGTATCCTTAGACAGATTCGAGAACAGCTCCTTGTGAGACCTGTTGGAGACGTATATTCCTGGAGAGGATTTCTCCTCTTCCGTGATCTTCTGCATCAGCGCGTTCCGAACCAGAGCTCCAGTGCTTCGTTCGTCTGGATTAAGATATTTCAACTCATTTCCAACGAGTCGAATAGTCTTCGGCGGAGAAGGTTGACCTAGGAGCACAAGAAACACTTCGACGTCTCTTCTGATGGTATGAGATAAGAAGAAAGCGGAGTTTATGCAACGGAGCAAGACGTCCAGTCGGCCAGTTCCTCCACAGAGATCATCGAGCTTGAAACTCCCGGAGGTGGTGGCCCGGTGACCGATGACTATGTATCGTCTCACTCTGGCACCTCGAGTCCCCCGGCCTCCAACTGCTTGAGAAGCTGTCTCCTCAGCTTCCTGTTCCCGAGAAATCCTTTCACAGCTTTCTTTGAGATGTTGTATTGTCGAAGAAGCTCTCTGACGTCCTTTGGATCGACTCCGGAACCTCTCGCTATTCGCACGATCCTTGTCGACTTTATGATCCGAGGGTCCTCCATCTCCTCCTCGGTCATGGAGTCCATGATCACCTTGAACTTCCACAACCTCTGCTGCGACTCTTCCACATCGATCTTGTCGGTCAGCCCTGGCATCCCTGGCAACATTGAGATAAGCTTCTTGAGCGGTCCCATCTTAGTGAGCATCTCCATCTGGTCGTACATTTCCCTCAGAGTGAATCTACCCGACATGATCTTCTTCGTCGTTTCGAGAGCCTCTTCCTCTGTTAGGGATTCCTGAGCCTTCTCTAGCAGGGTCTGTATGTCTCCCATACCCAATAGGCGAGAGATGAAACGCGCAGGCTCGAAGGGCTCGATGTCCTCGAGATGCTCACCCGTACCGATGAAAACGATAGACGCCTTCGTCTGCGCCACGGCGCTCAGTGCGCCACCACCTTTCGCGGTTCCGTCCATCTTCGTTAGTATGACGCTAGTGACGCCAACGGCATCGTGGAACGCCTTTGCCTGGGGTCCCGCCTGCTGACCCGTTGCCGCGTCCAAGACGAGAATCCTTTCGTCAGATCTTGCCAGGTTGGCGACGTCCTTTATCTCCTGTATCAGGTCATCCTCGAGAGCATGTCGTCCGGAGGTGTCAATTATGATCACGTCCGTACCGCTAAACTGTTTCAGACCCTCTGAGACGATCCTCGTAGCATCCATCGCATCCCTATTGCCGTGGACAGGGATTCCAAGCTTGTCGCCGATTTGCTTCAGCTGGTCGTACGCTGCGGGTCTGTGAACATCTGCAGCGATCAACCCCACCTTCAATCCTTTCTTATGGAAGTATCTGCCGAGCTTGCCAGCGGTCGTAGTTTTCCCCTGGCCGTATAAACCGATCATCATGATGACCTGACGCGAGAGCGGGATGGTGCGCTGCTCCCCAAGGATCTTGACCAGTTCTTCATAGATGATCTTGATGACATGCTCCCTGGAGCTCATCCCGGCCGGGGGCTTCTCCGTCAGGGATCTCCGCTCGACCTCTTTCGTGAGCTCTAGAACGAGCTTCACGTTCACATCTGATTGAAGAAGGGCGCGTTGTATGTCCCTGGTCACTTCCTTGATCAGCTTCTCGTCTATGTGACCTGCGTTTGCGATCTTCTTCAGGACATCCCGCAGCGATCTGCCAAGCCCTTCGAGAACCGTCTTAAATCACCGCCGCCAAGAGTATTCCGCCGTCTATTAAACTTTACCGTCCAGTCGTAGATAAATAAAAAAGGGATGGGAAGGGCTAGCCTTGTCAGAAGGGATGGGATGCACTCTAACAACTAGCCCAGAACTTCCCGAGACAACTATAACTTTAATGCTATATAAATTTTTTGACAAATCGACCTTAAATCCTTCAATTTTTCCTATCCAGATGCATACAATTGTAGAAGAATAATTCCAGAAAGCATTATGCGATCAGAGATAACCAGACTTCTGAAGAGTCATGATGTCTTCGGTGCTCAGTTTGTCTCCCTTCTTGAATCGCTCGAATATCTGTTCCGCCTCTTGCATTGCCGATGACTCTTCCTTCTTCTTCTTGGCCCGTCGAGCCTTCTGTCTGAGACCCGTGATTATCTTATCGTAATCGTGCACCTGACGGATGCTCTCGATGTGCTTCCTGTGCTCTTCGTCAGCCTTCAATTTTGTCTCGATGAACTTCTCTTGAGAAGCGTCCGCCTCTTTCCTTAGGCTGTCCGCCTGTTCGTAGAGCTCGATCATCTTGTCGTGCTCAGTCTGTGCCTTCTCCGCGTTCTCGCTGACATTCCTGTGATGGGTCTCCGCTCTGTCCTTGGCCTCTCTGAGGTCCCTTATTGCATTTCGGATCTCCACGTTCTGCTCAAGGGCCTTCTCCCTTTCCTTTATCTGAGCCTGAAGGGCCGAGAGCATCTCTATTATGCCCCTTTCCTTCTCGGTGGACAGAACTGAGGTCATCTGTTTGAACTCGAGTGCCTTTAGTTCTTTCTTGAGCTTCGCGATCGGAGGACCCTCCCTGGGGAGGTTGTCCTTCTTGAGCATCAACATCTTATCGTTGGACTCGTTGACCTTCTGATTCCAAATGTCTCGCTGCTCTTTGTTCTCTCTGACCCGAACGTTTAGAGAATCGCGAGTCTCTCTGTGCCTCGCCGCTTCTTCGACCAGTTCCCTGACCTTGGCGTTGAGCTCGTCGCGCTTCATGACCCAATCTTTCGTCTGTTCGTTGAGCTCATCTCGGAGATGCCGGTGTTTCTCCGCGTCGGTGTTGCAGACCTGTCGCTTCTGTTCAAGTTCTTCCAGGAGTTCGGTCATTCATTCACACTCAACTGATTCAGCAGCAAGATTGAGACGGGATGGACATACTGACATTTGTTTATAATCCTTTCGATATCTGAAGGAAGTTTCCAACTGTCCAGGAAGTCGGATTGCTAAGCCCCGTCGTCCTCTCCAAACTCATCATCCTTCTTCTCTTTCTCGTCGGGATTGAGCTCTATGTCGTGCCACTCGTCCCCGTACTGGTCCGCGCCCCCCGTTTTGAGCTCGAACTTGACTCTCAGACGGCTTCCTTCGAAGAAGACGTATGCGTTCTTCACCGTCGAGAGATAGAAGGATACTCTTTTTCCTTCACGGGACAATCTCCGTTCTTTGCACTCGACCAGACCGACCTTCTGCAGGTCCCTTATCCTTCTATAGCAGGCCGCGATCGGGATGCCGAACCTCCGGGAGATCTCCTGAGCGGACCTCGGAGTTCTCACCGTCGCAACCAGAATCTTGACAGCATATTCGTCGGTCAAGAGCTGGGACGACTTGAGAATGTCTATCTCTTTTCCCCCTTCATCGAGGATTGAAGGGATGGATGGATATTAAAATCTTCCAAGATATGAGCGCTGGTCGTCAAGGCCGGATTTCTAGGCCTTTTCGCCTATCGGTTCAGGCATGACAAGGAACTCCTCTTCGGGGAGCCATTCGACCTCGATCCCGAACCGCCCTTCCACGAAAATGAACTTCAGGACCCTGACGGCGCATTGATAATACTTCACCTTCTTTCCTCTGAAGACCTCTTCTTGTCTGACGCACTTCAACAGGCCGACCTCTTCCATTCTCCCGACCCTTCTGTAAGCGACGGCGATCGGAATGCCGCAGATCTTGCTGAGATACTGGACCGAAAGCGGTCTCTTGTGGGTCGTGCTGAGTATTTTTCCAGCGTAATCGTCGGCCATCAGCTTAGAAATAGCATCTTCCCGATTAGTGGTGTCTTCCATGCAATGTTTCGATGACTGCTGATTCTTAAAGACTTTATCCTGCGGGTATCAATTCTGATATCAGAATGAGGGACGTTCAGAGCATCGGGATCAGTCTTGCACTCGGTCTTCCTTCCTCGAACTCGAACTCCAGGTGGTAATAGGGCGTGAAAGGCTTCTGTCCGCAAAGCACGACCGCTCCTTCTATGCTCTCAAGCTTCAGATGCATTTGGGCATGGTGAGCCAACTGTATCACCACGCCAGAGGCCTGCGTCGCCTCCGCCACGACTACTTGACCATCCCTTCGAGCTGAATCGATGTGTCCGAAAGAATCGGTCAACACGTCCCGTCCGTAACGCGCCTCCAAGGCGTCGTATCCCAACAGGGAAAGGTATGGTCGGGAAGACCCTGACAGCATGTACTTCAAGGGGTCCCATCTAAGATCGTGAGATGCTCTGCTCCCTTCGATCGTTGCGACGAACGTGTACGGAGAGTCTCCAGACCCTGAAGCGTCCAGGACGCGCATTCCCTTCGCCGCACCTTCTCTGGAGACGAGCATCGAGATCTGCCTGTCTAAAACAGGGTAGTCCAAGGAGTTCAACGGATACCAGACAACGCCACGCCTCTTCAAGAGGAAGTCCGATATCAATGATAGTTCGAGGCACCTGACGACCTCCTGCGGAACATCAGCCCCAATCTCCATCAGGGTCAATGCGCCAATGGGCAGACCTCCAACTACCCTGTCCAGGTTCCCGATTCCTGTGGATACCATCCCTTTCCCAGGATCGTCAACCGGGACGTGCCTCTTCATCGTCTCGGGCATTTTGATCCAAGTGGGCTTGAACACTCTTGTCCTTCCGTCGGCAAGTGTGAAAGTGTATCTCCATCTTTCAATCTGTGACCCTCTCAGCTTCTCGATGACGAGCATCCTGATTCTCCTTCCGTTCCTCTCCTCGCTGAGGAGAACGACGACCCCATCTCCGAGGAAGTCCATACTGGTGCGCCCGGACGTCTCGAGAAGATATACGATGTTCGTCCCGGAGTTCTCCACAAGGTCCTTCTGAAGAGTGTTCACGATGCGAGAAGCCGGGATACCGTATTTCTCCGACAACGAGTCCATACTGTCGATGACGACCAAGGTTTTCTTCGGGAGGTTCGTCTCAGCAAGGTCGTAGGCGAGCTCAAGCTCTGGAAGCATCACCCCCAGATCGAGGACGATGGAGCTGTCGGTGATCTCACCAGACCCGTACGCGCTCTCGTCCCCCCCAAGGTCTCCGGCCTCGATCTGTCCCTCCAATTTCAGAAGCTCAGATCTGACGATCCCAGAGACGCTCTCCGATCTCGCCAGAGCTCTCAAAAGCTCCCTGGCGGCCTTCAGTCTCGCCTCCGCCTGCATCTGCTCCCCGGTCTTCGTCTGCGGGGGCTTGGTCTCTCTCAAGAAGCTTTTCCCCGCTCTCAGTATGTTATTCCGTCTTGCACGGTCTTTGAGCCAGGGGAACTGACGGTAGAGGGCCTCGTCCGACACTCTGGAAGAAAGATAGTACTCGGCCTGCTCGTCCGCGAGTTCCTCGACTATCTGCAGGGCGAACGTCGTCTTGCCGGTTCCAGCTTCTCCTTTGACAACGAGCGAGTGTCCGCCAGCACTTCTCAGGAAATCCAGTATCTCCTGAGGTATCCTACCCCCTTTGGTGTCAGACTCCAATTCGAACGCCACGACAATATCCCTGAAAAGCCTCTTAATCCTTTTCTTCTTCTTTGAAGATGGGAATTCGATTTCTGGGACCATAACCTTAATGTCCAACGATTTTTATCTAAGGGAAGTGAGGAAATGCTTCTCTGCCCCCTAGACTACCGATACGGACGAGACGATATGAAAGCGGTTTTCAGCGAGGAGAACAAGTTGAGGACCCAGCTGCTTGTGGAGGCCGCTCTTGCCAGGGCCCACGCTGAGATGGGAACCATCACAAAGGCTGACGCCGCTAGAATCGCTTCGAAAGCGGATCTCGATCATGTCAAGCTCGAGATGGTCAAGGAGATCGAGAAGAAGACAAGGCATGACGTGATGGCGATGGTGAGAGCCCTGTCCGAACAGTCGGGGACGGCCGGGAAATACGTTCATCTTGGTGCGACATCGAACGACATCATCGATACAGCCACCGCGATCCAGATCCGCGGCGCCCTCGACATGCTCGAAGAAGATGTCAAGTCCCTCTTGAAGACCTTATCAAGGATGGCGAAGAAGCATCGGAGGACGATCATGGTCGGGCGGACGCACGGTCAGTTCGCGGTCCCAACGACATTCGGCTTCAAGATCGCTGGATATATCACAGAGTTGATGAGATATCTCGAGAGGATCTCAGAGGTGAGGAGGCGGATTTGCGTAGGGAAAATGTCCGGTGCCGTCGGTACCGGGGCTGCTTTCGGTGCGAAATCGATCGAGATACAGGATGTCGTCATGAGGGAGCTCGGTCTTGGTGCGGAGAAGGCTGCGACCCAGATCGTGTGCAGAGACAGGTATGCTGAGACAATATCCCTTCTCGCTCAGCTATGCACGTCTTGCGAGCGGTACGCGACCGAAGTAAGGAATCTTCAGAGATCGGAAATCCAGGAGGTCTCGGAAGCCTTCGATAGTAAGAACCAGGTCGGAAGCTCGACCATGGCGCAGAAGAAGAATCCGATAGTCTCAGAGAACATATGCGGACTGGCCAGGATCGTGAGGGCGTTCGTGATGCCGGCCATGGAGAACATGGTGCTGTGGCATGAGAGGGATCTGACGAACTCGAGTTCCGAGAGGTTCATCCTGCCTCATGTATTCGTGCTTACTGATGAGATCCTTGTCAAGACCAATGAGGTCTTCTCCGGCCTTGTGGTCAGGCCCGACAAGATGAGAGAGAACCTTGACAGGACCCGAGGGACCATCATGGCGGAACCGGTGATGATGGCGCTCGTCGAGAAAGGAATGGGTCGGCAAGAAGCTCACGAGCTTGTCAGGAAGATCAGCATCAAGGCGGAAGCGGAGGGAACGCTGCTGATCGACGTCCTTCGATCGTCTAAAAGAGTGAGGACATATCTCAGCAAGGTGGAGCTGAACAATGCGATGGATCCCGAAAGCTACATCGGGATCGCGCCACGCATCGTCGACGAGGTCGTCCAAGAAGCCAATGAAGTGATCACGAGAAAGGGTTAGTCCCACCAGTGATTCCATTCGAGAAAAGAGTTAAATCTGCCCTCCTGTTATCCATCCGCGGGCCGATAGATCAGTGGATGCGTCTTCAGTGACGCCACTAAAGATCGCCGCCTTCGCAAGGCGGAGGCCGCGGGTTCGAATCCCGCTCGGTCCACCATTCTCCAAATCGATAACGCTGGCATTTCTGACGGTTCTGACGGCAGATAGGGGAGGGCTTCTGCATATGCACTTTAGTGGTACGACAAGAAGCATCATTCCAAGGGGAGAAAATCTCCCGCCCGAGCAGGAGACATTATTAGTTGTGTGGCGCAATATTCGGTCCGGTCGATGACTATCAATGGAGAGAACGCAGGTTATCAATCTGATGAAGCCTCTGAGACTTCAGTCGCTTCGGGTAGAGTCGCCAGATATCTCTGGACTGCAGGAGGGACTTTCTTTCTTGCACTCGGTCTCTTTGGGATAGCTGTGCCTCTTCTGCCAACTACTCCATTTCTCTTGCTGGCAGCAGCTTGTTACCTCAGGGGATCGATAAAGATGCACAGATGGTTACTGACCAATAGGGTCATTGGACGATATCTAAAGGCCTATCGAGAGAAAAAGGGATTACCAATGAGAATCAAGATCGTGACGATCTGCCTGCTTTGGTTCACAATAGGAATCACAGCTCTCGTTGCCATCGACAACATCATCATCCAAGTTATCCTATTTGCTGTCGCTATTGGCGTAACCCTCCACTTACTAACGATAAAGACTGCGAAAGAGGAATCGGGTACTTCATGAGAGATCCGGAGGGATCTTAGTCAATGCATTCGGAGATAGCTTCTCAAGCGTTTTCTTTTTCCAACGCCGGCGGTGAAAATCCAAATCTGATTCCACTCCCTCGCTCCGACACTTCTGTCAGTTCTGACAACGGATCTCGTATCCTCTTGGAGGATACGCCCGAAGGAACATATCTCCGTTCATAGACGTATTCAAATCCCCTACGAGGGCATAGTATTCAACGAGGGGGATTGTCATTGATTCGTCGATCGACCCATCCTAGAATAATCGAAATGAACGAGATTAATGATGGACGAGTGGTTGTCACTATGGTATATGTCGTCAGTGAAGTAGTCGCCAGAATGATGGTGAAAGCAGAAGCGAGAAACGAGTTGCATGTTTGGGTACCATTGTCCTACTACGAGGAGTTCAAAAAGCAATCGAGACGGCGCAGGAAGGAATCGAAGAAACCGAGGAAAAAGGCGCGAAGGAAGGGGATTGTCACCGACCGATAGATCATCGATGGACGAATATGATCTGTCAAGAAGCCCAATATTGTTACGCATAGTGCCATACCAAGTTCTGAATGTCTTGGCAGATAGGGGTCGAGGACATTGAAATATAGAAAAAGAATCGAGGAGGTCCGACTCTCCTCTCGATGATCATGGAATACTTGTCACTGTTGTTCAATGGCTAGATGAACTATTCCCTTTTTCACGGCATGAAGCATCTCTGGAGTAAGTGGCATCCCGTTGGTGCCAAAGTCTCCCCACTCGACCTCCCGTATTATACAGTATACGAACGGAAGCATGTTCTCTTTGGGATCTGGGCGGCACTCGATTTCAGCCACAACCTCAGAAACACGCATCATCATTTCGTCCTTCTGCTCTTTGCTGAATACTCCTTTTATCACGTCAATTGTGACCACTGGCATTCTTTCAATCACCTCCCCCCCTTCTCGAGGTCTTGAAACATGTCCAAATTCTGGGTTCGGCCTTTCCCCAAAAAGGCCTTCCTTACAGATGAATAGAATGCGGCAATGCTTGTAGCTTGCCCTGACGAATAAATGGAATAGAAAGTGCAGAGATCCAGCCTGGATCCCATATCATAGGTGGGCTAGTCAGTACAGATGCAGGAAAGGATCGGCATCGATCCGGTCTTGGCTTCTGATGTCAAATCACGCCTTCCCATCCCACTCGTCGAACAACTTTGTGATTCCCTTTTTCGCCACTGACCAAGTCGGCACGCCTCCGGTCAAGACCGCGACCTGCAGTGCCTCGATGATCTCTTCCTTGGTAGCTCCATAGTTCCTCGCTACCCTCGCTTGAGGGTATACGCAATCCTCGCACATCCTTACCGCAACGCATGCTAGAGCTATCAGACGCTTGGTCTTCCTGTCAAGTGCGCCATCGTTCACCATCACTCGGTCCATCTCTTTGATCAGGATCGCCAATTCTGGACTGTGCTCCTTTATGTGGTTGAGTGTGGTCGGAATGTAACCGCACATTCGATCCCCCAACTCCTTCACTGCTTTTTCTGCCTTCTCCTTCGATTTGGCCATGATGTAGAATCATGTTCCATCGAGTATTAAGTCCTCCTACATCACTTCTTTCTCCCCGTTCTTCAGGTCCGCAGGAACACTCCATTGAGCGTGACCCTTTTATGGGGTCCTCCGTCGAAACGCTTCACAATGACTTGCTTCTCGAGAGACTCCTTCTCGAAGGCGTCGAACAAATCGCTGAGCTCATTCATTGAGAAATATCGTTGGACAATTCTATCGCCTCGGACAAAGGTGTCTTTCCCCACCTCTTCTCCGGCTCCGAAGCGCATGTCCTCGGAGGAGAATGTTCGAACATATGCCCTCCCTCCAGGTCTGAGGACTCTCTTGATCTCTGCAACCGTCTTCGAGACATCTTCGTCGAGCAGATGCTCTAGAATGTGAAATGCGACCACGACATCGAAAGCCTCATCTGAGAACGGCAGTAAGGCAACATTCGATATCAAGCCATGAAACATCGAGTTGGATCCTAGTCTTCTGTGACAAGATTGTACTGCTCTTTGAGAGAAATCCAAGGCGACTACAGTGCGATCCGATCCGATGAGGCCCATGAGCGTCTTGCCGTCGCCGCAACCAAGCTCCAGTGCGATCGCACCGTCTGGCAGAGGGATGTCGCATTCGGGTGGACCTCGCCACAAAGGACTGTCGACGGCGTACCTCTTCTCCCATCGGCTCCTCTGCATTCTTTTCAATGCGTTGAGGTCGGTCATCGTACGCTTCAGGTATCGTATGCATTCCGTGCTCTTAGACCAACGCGTTAAAATCGTCAATCGGCTTATTACTGATTGTAGCGCTACAGCCCGATCGAACAGCGTGAAGATATCTCAAGAACGTAGGGGTAGGGACTTTGGCCAAGCGATATCCTGCTGTCAAGTCGCACAACAATACAGAAATCGCAGACTTCAGAGGTTTGCTTGTGCACGTTAGAGCGGGAGTCTATGCGGTGGCGAGAACTAGCGAAGCTTTGCCGGGTTCATTTGCGGTCATCGATGACGGGAACGAGATCACGGTAGTGGTCGAACGCTCGAAACTCAGAGAAGAGAACGTCTTGCAGGTCGAAACGGATTGGAGACTTCTCACGTTTGACGTGGTGCTACCGTTCGACACGATCGGATTCCTAGCGAAGGTCTCCGGTGCACTGGCGGACGCGAAAGTCCCTATTCTAGTCTTCTCTGGTTTCTCGACCGACCATCTTCTTGTCAGAGAGAAGGATCTCACTGCCACCTTGGCAAAGCTGCGAGAGATGGGGTTCGTCATTGATTATTGCTGAAGACTCCAACTCATCGATGACGCCGTTTCAGATGGTATCTTAGAGCATGATGAACAATCCTGAGCCAACTATGTAGTCCATCGCTCCTTTCATAATGTATTCTATACCCATCGCCGCGATGAAGAGCCCGATTATCTTCGAGAAGATCTCGATGACGTTGTTGTCGACCAGCTTGACGACTACAGCGGCGTTTCGCAATAGTCCCCACGTAACGACGATAGAAATGGCACCAGCGAACAACGGGGTGATGTAGCCATAGTTCGTCGTGAGTATGATCGCTGTCGTGATGACGCCTGGACCGGTCAGTATCGGGCTCGCTACGATTACCCACGCGACGTTCTGCTCTCCTTGTCGCATTATGGTCATGCCAAACACAATCTCGATCGCCATTAGTAGAAGAACGATGCCGCCCGCCATCCTGAAGCCCGCCGTCGTGATGCCGAATGCAGCGAGCAACTCCTGGCCGACGAAGACGAATATCACGAAGAGGATGGCGGCCACAAGTATGGCCTTGTTCGCACTCTTCATCTTGTCCTCGTCACTGAAGCTCTTCGTGAGCGTGATGAAGATCGGAAGGCTTGCGAAGGGATCGAAGATGAAGAACAGCAGAGTCGTTGCGTAGATCAGGTCAGAGAATTCGATTTGGAGAGGGAATTCTAGAACAGGGGTAATAATGGTTATGGGACACAGACATAAGGTTGGCAAAGTATCTATATCACCTATTCCAACAAAGAACACCGGGATAATGGTCAAGGTAATGACTGTCGTCGTCAGGTACAACGGCAATTTGTTCTCTCGAGTCACTGCAAGTCCTAGGTTTCTTGAACTGGAGGATCGGCCGTGAGGGTCATGAACGACGCCGATTTCATTGAGACTCGAGCTCAGGTCTCTGTCACTTTTAGGGCGAAGGCGTCGGCGATGGTCCGTCTGTCTCGACCTCACATGTTCGTCGCCGGTGCGCTTCTATACGCGATTGGTGTCGCTCTTTCGAGCACCCATGAAACGCATGTCGATATCTCTTTGGCCATTTCGGGTCTGATCGCCGTGTTCTTCGGACAGATTTCCGGACAAATCGCAAATGATTACTGGGATCTGGAAGGCGACAGAGGATCGAGACGTACATTGTTCTCCGGTGGTAGCGGAATCCTGACAAGGGGACTCCTCTCTTCCAATGCCGCACTCAAGGGGGCGGTAGTGTCATTTGCGATTGCGACCGTCCTGGCGGTCCTTACGATGTTCTGGTTCAACACGGGAATCCTTACTTTGCCAATAATCCTGGGAGGGACGTTGGGCGGTTGGCTGTATTCCGCGGAACCAGTGAGGCTCGTATCAACGGGCTTTGGGGAGGTGATAGTCTCGTGCGTCGTCTCCTTCTTCCCAGTGATGGCGGGCTTCTATCTGCAGACGGGCACATTGACATTCGAGGTTCTAGCTTCGTGCGCTCTGCTGGCGATATTCCTTTTCCCTGTGTTCTTGAGCGTCGAGTTCCCGGACCGAGACGCTGACGTGAGATCTGGAAAGGGGAACCTGCTAGTTAGATTGGGGCTCCATGCCACCTCGAGGATCTACTCCGGAACGATGGTCTTCCCTTACGTGGCCCTGGCCGCATCCGTATACGCAGGATGGATTGTGAGACCGACGCTCGTAGTATTCGCCACCTTGCCGTTTGCGTTGCTCGGAGCTTCCAAGGCTTTGGGACTGCCGAGGTCTGAAGGCAAGGGAGCAGCATTTGTCACGCTGACGAGCATGGTCGTATTCGTCATGACGATGGCCTTGATGCTTTTCGCTGACGTTGTAAGTTGATCACTCTTCAAAATTGGCAGTGGCAGGTTGCGGCGGCGGTTTCAGTACGACAGAATGGTTCTGCGGCTTCCGACCATCTCAATTGCGGTCCGTTGTCGTCTGGGTTCTACTGTGTCTTGGTAAGGTAGTAGCCGGCCGACTTGTCCCTAGCCCTGCGTTTTGCGTAACCCTTCTTCTCGAGTTCTTGAAGGGCATTCATAGTATGGGCTTTGGGAAGCCTGGACATGTTCGTGATCCTCTGTGCGTCCATCATCTTGTCTTCCCCTACGAGTCCGGCGGCGACCATGGCCTTGAAGACCTTCTCTGCATTGGATGATAGTCCCTCGGGCATGTGGGGAAAGTAGGAAAAGGGGTTTATTAATCTTGCGGTTTTATATTAAAATGGATGTCCGAGAGAGTGTCTTGAAATTGCAGATGTAGATCTCAAGCATAATATTCAGACGTTCTATCATGTCCGAATCTGATCTTGGATAGCTCATTGGTGTTTCACAATGATTTTATATCAGTTGCGTCGCATACTGGAATTGCTGGAAACAATGAATAAGAAATTATTGCGTTGCAGCGTCTGCAACGACATTCATTTGGGCACGAAAGGGCCCGAGATTTGTCCGACATGCGGTGCTAAGAACGCTTTTGTTGTGGTCGACAGGGACGAGGCTTTGAAGGTCATCGGAGATCAGGGAGGAAAGATACAGACCGTGGAAGAGCTCGTCGCCGTCTGGAGTGACTTCACTGAAGGAACGGACTTCAAATTGGCGGACGACCGGGAAATGATTGAGACCCTTGCACGGGGTGAACTCGAGAACCAGAAGAATCGAGGCCTCAAATACTGTCCGTGCAGGATCATAACTGGAGACTTTGAAAAGGACCTTAGACTGGTATGTCCGTGCAATTTCTTCATTCAAAAGACATGGAAGGATTATGGTGAGTGTTGGTGTGGTCTTTTCGTGAAGAGGTGATAGCTTGGCGAACGAGGTTGGCAAGAGACTCATATGGTTCATGGGGAGGGAATGCCCCCACTGCAAGCAGACTCGTCCATTGATCGATAGACTTGTCTCAGAGACGAATATCGAAATCACCGAAATGGAAGTATGGCACAACGAAGAGAACGCTCGTTTGATGCGGAAATATGGTGAGGCGATATCAAAGGCGTGCGGCGGAGACCTGGGCGTTCCCAGTTTCTACAATGAGCGAAATGGCAAGGCGATCTGCGGGAGAGTCACCGTCGACACCCTGAAGAAATGGGCTTTGGAGTGAGCTCCTTCCTCCACATGAGATCCACGAGTGCGCAAACAATATCATTATCTAGTCTGATAGCGAGCTAGAGTTTGACATGCAGCGCGTTTCGGCAGAGATGAAGGTCAAAGGCGGGAAGTTCGTCAGGGTGAGGATTGCCCACGAGGGAGGAATCGTATTTCAGATCCATATCACGGGAGACTTCTTCGTCCATCCAGAGGAGGGGTTGGAATCCATCGAGAGATCTCTCGTCGGGCTGCGAATTCCATCGACCATGGAGATCGTGGAGCGCATTGTGAATGAAGTCCTTGCTAATGAGCGCATAACGGTCATCGGTTTCTCATCTTCCGATCTCGCGGACCTGGTGGCGGGTGCACTAGCATGAAGTGGAGATTGATCGACTTCGAATACTGGAACGCCTGGATGAACATGGCTTTTGACGAGGCGATCGGAGAAGCGGTGAAAGCTGGTAGCTCTCCTCCCACGATCCGCTTCTACGGCTGGGATCCAAGCGCGGTCTCAATCGGATGCTTTCAGAGCCTCCAGGACGAGGTCGATCTCACAGCTTGTCAAAGGGAGGGCGTCGATTTCGTTCGAAGAAGAACTGGCGGCGGGGCCGTCTATCACGACAAGGACGGAGAGATAACCTATAGCGTCATAGCGCCTGAGGAGATCATGGACAAGGACATCAACAAAGCGTACGCGACGATCTGTGGATGGATCATCGACGCTCTTGATGTCCTTGAGCTATCAGCGACCTTCGCGGCCATCAACGACATTCTGACCGACGGGAAGAAGATATCGGGGAGCGCGCAGACAAGGCGAGGCGGCGTATTTCTTCAACACGGAACACTGTTGTATAACGTCAATCCGACCAAGATGTTCTCTATCCTTAAGGTCGGTCGTACGAAGATATCAGACAAGGCCATATCGTCATATGAAGAAAGAGTGACATCCATCCTGAGACAAGCCAAGGTTCCGAAGGACAGGGTTCTTCTCGAGCTTCGTCGTTCGTTCACGAAAGGGAAGGAATGGGAATCTGGCACGTACACAAGCGCCGAGAAGGAAAGAGCTCGGCAGCTTGTCTTGGACAGATACTCCAGGCAGGAATGGAATTCCAGCCGCTAGAAGCTCATCAGTATGAGGGTCGGATTCTCGAGGTGTTTGATGATGTCGTTCAGGAATCTCGCCGCTTCTGCCCCATCTAGCACTCTGTGATCGAAGGACAGAGACAGCGCCAGCTTCTTTCTAATTTTCACCACCCCATCCTTCGCCATCGGAGCGTCCTCTATTTTCCCGGTACCGAGAATGGCGACCTCTGGATAGTTGATGATCGGTGTCCCGTAGGTTCCTCCGAAGACGCCGTAGTTTGTTATCGTGAACGTTCCACCCTTTAGATCAGCCAGATCGATCTTCCTTGAGGAGGCGAGCTCGGCCAGCCTCTGTACCTCATCCGCCAGTTCGAATATGCTCTTCTGGTCCGCTCCCTTGATCACCGGCACGATCAACCCGTCCTCCGTGGCGACCGCTATGCCGATGTTGTAGTACTTCTTCAGTATGATCTCCTGAGCTTCCTCATCGAGCGAGGAGTTGAGATATGGGTGGGCCTTCAGCGCCTCCACGACAGCTTTCACTATGAACGGCATGTATGTCAGCTTCACGTTCCTGGTTTCCTGGGCGACCTTCTTTTGCGCCTCCCGCAAGGCGACGAGTTCAGTCACGTCGGCGGCATCCATCGCGGTCACGTGAGCCGCTTTCGTCTGCGATTCTATCATCCTTTTCGCCGTGGTCCTTCTGATGCCTTTCAGCGGAACTCGATCTATCCATCCATAGACGTCGAACTTAGCGATGGTCCTGGGTTTGACTCGCTCGGCGGGTATCGCTGAGAAACCTTTCACATCCTCCTCTGTGACTCTACCATCTGAACCGGTGCCTTTCACCCTGCCGATGTCGACGCCCAGATCCCTCGCGATTTTCCTGACGACTGGAGTTGCCAGCACCTCCGCACTGGTGGGTTCAACGGCGGCTTGAGCCGCTACGATCTCCTCCGTCACTTCTGGTGCTTCTGGAAGCTCACCGACTACAGAAACGGACGGTCTCCTAGTAGGGATCTCGACCACGGACTCTCCCTCCGCACCGATGGTCGCCAGGGTCTCACCGACCTTGACGATGTCGCCTTCCCTGAAGTGCAGCTTCAGTATCTTCCCAGAGGCAGGAGATGGCATCTCGACAACGGCTTTGTCCGTCTCCACTTCCGCTATGGACTCATCTAGTCTCACCGTGTCCCCTTCTTTCACAAGCCACTTCTTCACTTCGCCCTCTGTGACGCCCTCACCAAGATCGGGGAATTTGTATTCAACTGCCATGGACCGCACCTCAGAACGCCGTTACCCTCCGAATACCAGCGAGGATTTTATCTACACTTGGGTAATAAAAGCTTTCTCCCATTGGAAGAGGGACAGTGATGTCGGGGGCTGTCACCCTCTCGACCGGAGCCTCGAGGGATAGCAATGCCTTCTCGTTTATTCTAGCTACGATTTCAGCCCCGAGACCAGCTGTCTTCGGCGCCTCGTGGACTATGACGGCCCGTCCTGTCTTCTTCACAGAACCGACGATCGCCGCAGAATCCATCGGTGACAGCGTGCGAAGGTCTATCACCTCGATCGAGATTTTGTCTGATCGTGCCTTCTTGACCGCATCCTGGATCAAGGGCATCATCGCTCCCCAACCGATGACGGTGATGTCGCTTCCTTCCTGGACTATGCGCGCTTTGCCGATTGGGATAGTGTACTCGCCCTCCTTCACTTCTTCCTTTATGAGCCTGTAGTTCCTTGTTGGCTCCAGGAATATGATGGGGTCAGGGTCCCTGATGGATGATATCAGGAGCCCTTTCGCCTCGGACGGCGTCGCTGGTACGACCACCTTCAGGCCGGGGATCTGAGCGTAAAGTGCCTCGGTGCTCTCCGAGTGGTGCTCCAGCGCTTTCACTCCCGCCCCGTAGGGCATTCTAACCACCATCGGAACGGTGAGCCTTCCCCTGGTCCTATTTCTCATCCTCGAGGCGTGACATATGATTTGGTTGAGCGTCAAATAAGAGAATCCCATGAACTGTATCTCAGCGACTGGCCTAAGGCCGTTCATGGCCATACCGATCGCGACGCCCACGATCGCGGACTCCGCCAAAGGCGTGTCGATCACCCTCTCCGGTCCGAACTTGCTTTGGAGCCCCTCGGTGACCCTGAAGACCCCGCCGTCTATCCCGACGTCCTCTCCAAGCAGGACCACGCTCGCGTCGCGTTCCATTTCCTCCATGAGTGCCAGATTTATGGCCTGGACCATGTTCATTATAGTCATCGTCATCCCTCTCTGTGGGGATTCGGCCATTGCCTGAGAGCCTCTATCTGCTCTCTCAGCTCAGGAGGCATCTCCGCATAGGTGTGCTCGAAGACCTCGTCTATCGCAGGGGAAGGGAATGATTGCGCCTTCTTCACTTCTTCCTCCACGGTTGCCTGTGCCCAGGCCAGCGTTTCCTTCTCGGCCCCATCGGTCCAGAGCCCCTTCTTCTCAAGATAGATCTTGAACCTCTTGATCGGGTCACGCTCGGTCCATTCCTTCACTTCCTGGTCCAATCGATATCTCGTAGCGTCGTCCGAGGTCGTGTGGTCTCCGAGCCTGTATGTGTAGGACTCGATGAGCGTAGGTCCGTCCCCTCTTCTTGCCCGTTCAAGAGCTTCCTTCCCGGCGGCATACATGGCGAGAATGTCGTTACCATCGACCTGTATGCCTGGGAATCCAAATGCCAGGGCCTTTTGAGCGATCGTTCTCGCCGCGGTCTGGCGGCTTCTCGGCAGGGAGATCGCGTACTGATTGTTCTGGCATACGAACACGGTCGGGGTCTTGAATACGCCGGCGAAGTTCAGTCCTTCGTTGAAATCACCTTCGGACGTCCCTCCGTCGCCGAAGTACACGACCGTCGCAGACGCTTCTTTTCTGAGCTTGGATGCATATGAGAGGCCTACTGCATGAGGTATCTGTGAGGAGACTGGTACGGCCGACGGCGTGACTCTTACGTTCTCAGGGTAGTTGCTACCTTCCTCGTTCCCCATCCAATATAGATAAGCGCGCCAAATCGGAACACCTCTCCACAAGAGGGCGGCAAGCTCTCTGAAGGCCCACACGAGCCAGTCTTTGTCCGCCATCGCCAGCGCGGGTCCTAGCTGGCTCGCTTCTTGGCCCTTGCTAGGTGGATAGGCTCCCAATTTGCCTTGACGCTGCAGTTTCACCGCCTTCTCGTCCGCCGTTCTTGCCAGGACCATTGTCTTGTATGCTCTTATCAGCAAACCATCCGGGATGTCTGGTTCAAGAATATTGTCGACATTTCCGTCCTTGTCTAGTATCTGCAGCATTCTCCCCCTCAGGGGATCGTACTCATCGGTCAGCATGCCATCACTCTCCTCCTTTCTGCAAATCAACGAACTCGAATGCTCTGTAAGAGCTTCTCACGAATGGACCCGCCGCAACGTGTCCGAAACCGAGTGCAAGCGCCTCTATTCTCAGGTTCTCAAAATCTTCAGGACTCACAAATTCCCTGACCTCGATGTTCGTATCCTTCGGCCTTAGATATTGACCCAAAGTCAGTACGTCGACGCCCACATTACGAATGTCCTTCATAGTTTCAATGACTTCTCTACGACTCTCTCCCAGACCAAGCATTAGGGAGCTCTTGGTGAATATCTTACTGTCGATCTCCTTGATCGTTTCCAACACTCTCAGAGATCGATCATAATCCGCCTTCGGATCCCTTGTCTCTATCTGCAACCGCCTGACCGTCTCGAGATTATGGCCTATCACGCAAGGCTTCGACCTTACGATCGTCGTGATCGAATCTTCGCAGCCTTGAAAGTCTGGGATCAGAAGCTCGGTCTTAGTGTATGGGTTCTCCAACTGGATCTGCCGAACCACATTCGAAAAGTGTCCAGCACCGAAGTCCCATAGATCATCCCTGGTGACGGAAGTTATCACCACGTAGTTCAGGCCGAGTCTACTGACAGCTCTTGCGATCCGCGAAGGCTCCTCATCGTCGACTTCTTCTCCGATGCGATTGCTCGGGACCGCGCAGAATCGGCAGCTCCTTGTGCAGATCCTACCTAGAATCAGGAAGGTAGCGCTGTGAGAACTCCAACACTCGGATATGTTCGGGCAGTGAGATGCGTCACAGACCGTGCTGACCC
>Ga0315274_10002872_pt1 | contig 25623 bp, 21 predicted proteins | sample YL17G02_20_MG_FD_203700 | JGI IMG/M metagenome (GOLD analysis project Ga0315274, IMG submission 203700) | Sediment microbial communities from Yellowstone Lake, YNP, Wyoming, USA - YL17G02_20 | ecosystem: Environmental > Aquatic > Freshwater > Lake > Sediment | place: USA: Wyoming | collected...
GGAGTCACGGGCTTTAGTCTTGACATAACCTCCATCCCCCTAATGGTAATCGACGATCTCGACGTCCTCCGCGCCTGCGGCTGTCCAGCGGAAGCATACGCGGAACTGTTCGTTCACGCGGAGACTGTACTGTCCTGCGCGATCGCCTCCAGCCGGTTGCCCGGTGGAACACGGAGGTCTTCCAGCCTTACCGCAATCTCAAGTTGCCTGAGCTTGCGGCGTGCGACCGAATCAATGTTCACGAACCGCTTCACCCTTCGGCCGCCCGCGAGAGCTTCCGTGTCGGCGCTCTTGAACGATACGATCATGTAAAAAGCATAACGTACTGCGTGATTAACGTCAAACGTGATTATTGAGAAAACCGCTAGGTCCAGGACCTCCCTGAGAAGGCTAATCGGAATACAAATCCCGCGATCCACGAATTGGTTGCTCGCCTAGTGCATAGAAGCGCGGGTAAAGCAGGATCTGTGCGGTGGTACGAAGTCGATCAACGCACGTCTATCCACTCCTCCATGCATGTGCCAATGAGTCACAAGTGGAATGTTTCCGCTAGCATCCGAAATGAAAGCGCTTGACAAGGTAAGCCGTCTAGACGAGACACTTCATCCGCTCCAGACATTCGAGGGTCGGGGTTCTTGTCTATGTTACATCCACGTAGGCGCTGATGCGCTCAATACACTGGTTGATGTAATCAGGGTTATCCACGATGATGCTGATAGAGTCGTTCGGGCAGATCATGGCACAACGACCGCAGCCCTTGCACTCCTCGCCCACGACGGCAACGTTATCTACTACCTTCATCTGTTTGAAGATGCAGGCCTCGACGCAGCTCCCACACCCGTTGCAGTCACCGGTCACTTTGACCTCGACACCCTCCAGTCTGACCAGGATATCGCGCACGTCCCTCGGCGCATGATGGACGCCGCCGGTCAGACAGCAGCACGGGCAGCAGTGGCAGATTGTCATCAGGTGACTATGTTCTTTCACGCCAAGGAAGATTGCATCAATCTTCACTTTCCCGACTACCGGCACCAGCCCAGCCTCAGCCGCCCTGTGTAGGCGTTCGAGGGCTTCCTCTTTGCCAACGTGTTTCCCGACTTCCGGGCTGATCTCGCGCGCACCATCTCCAATGAAGGTGCACCCGAGGTCGCTGCTGTATGTCGTGCAGCTGTTAGCCTTTCGGCAGAGGCAGTAGTCCAGTAGCACGTGGTGGCTGGCCTCGTTGATGAAGTGCTCGGCGATGGACATGGGCAGAGGTGTCCCAGCGGCCGGTTCCACGCCTTCATATACCGGGATATAGGTAAAGACGGTTCCCTTTGCATCCATCACACGTTTGAGAATTGAGCCCAACACGGGTACTCCGATTGTTTTGAACATAAAATCTTTGTATTTGCTGGTATCGGCCAAGAAGTCAACGCTTCTCTTGCCCCTACCCATCTCAGCAACCCCCTCTGCCGCAACGGGCTTCTACAATCTGATATACCCATTCACATCGAACGACTCGACCACTATATGTTGCCCGGTTATCAGTATGCAAACGAGTGGCAATGCCCATTTGAAGCTCATGCGCATGTGCAAAAGATTGTGTCGGTCCTCCAACACCAGGTGTCGGAGTCTCCTGCTTCACTGACCAGGCTTCGACAGCCCGGTCCCCGGCCGGACGCACTATCTAATCGAGCTGCGGGCGCAATAGAATGACTAAAAGGATTATCGAAGGGAAGTGCGCTTTAGTGACCACCACAGGTGAGCGCCAATGAGATTTGCACACGCATAACCCGGAGGGAGGTTTATTTTGCCGAGCGTTACAAGCCGCGTCTTCAAGGTTGTAATCCGGGTGGTTGTTAACGTGTTCATCAACGATTACTATCCCAAGAGATACCTGAGGTTCGTCTATTCCAGTGTCCTTCCCCTTTTATCTCCAGAGGTGCCGGGAGTCAGATGCGAGGCGCTGAACATCTCCGGTATTCCCGCCGCGTGGTTGATTCCTGACAACGCGGACGAGGGCCAGGCCATTCTCTTCCTGCATGGAGGTTCATACGTTATCGGCTCCATCAAGAGCCACCGTGACCTGGCATCTCAGCTTGCGGCTGCCGCACGGTGCCGCGCGTTGATAGTAGATTACCGACTGGCGCCAGAGAACAGGTTCCCTGCCGCCGTCGAGGATGCGGCAACGTCATACAAATGGCTGCTGTCGCAGGGGTATGAGCCGGAGAAGATAATGGTGGCGGGCGACTCCGCGGGAGGAGGCCTGGCCGTGGCGGCTCTGATATCCCTGCGCGACTCAGGGCACCCGATGCCGGCCGGAGCAATGCTGCTGTCGCCGTGGACTGACCTTGAAGTAACAGGGGGCAGCGTAAAGTCCAGGGCCTGGAGGGACCCGATGCTCAGCGCCGGCGCGTTGAGGAAAGACGCCGCAAGGTACCTGGGTGACGCTGACGCCAGGGATCCACTGGCGTCACCGATATACGCGGACTTGAAAGGGCTTCCCCCACTCTATATACAGGCAGGTACATCCGAGATCCTGCTGGATGATGCCACTCGCCTTGCAGAGCGCGCGGAGGCTGACGGTGTTGAAGTCGACCTGGACATCTGGCCCGGGATGTTCCACGTCTGGCAGTTCTTCTCTCCCTTTATTCCGGAAAGCAAGAAGGCCATACAGGAACTGGGCGAGTTCTTTCAGGCACAAATGATTTAAGTCGCCATGTGAGGAAGTGCACCCGCGTCCGCTCTATCATCCCCTTCGCTCCTGTATATTAACAGGCGTCCTTCGGATCGGCACACAGCACCTGCTGGCGGGCCAGGTGCCCCCTGCAGGATGAAACGGCGGGAGCAGTGATTGAACATATGCCCTCGATACTACGTCCAATGATTCAGGAGTTGGCATAAGCCTGATAGAAAGGGGCAACGATGAAAAAAATCATGGTACTGGTCCTGGTCTCAATCCTGGTGATAGGCGCAGGCGTGGGCATCAGCGCCTGTTACTACCTGGGGTCCAGAGCGGCCCCCGTGCCTCCGCGGACCTCAATGCTTAAATTCACATCTTCTGAGGATTTCATCAGGGCCTTTAAAAATGGCCAGACAGGATATGGGTTTGCCGACGAACTGGGGATGCCTTTTTCCGCTAATAAAAGCGTTGCTCCCGGTGCCCGGTCCGGTGAAACACCAGAACATTCCACCACCAATGTCCAGGTCGCCGGTGTCGATGAAGCGGACATCGTCAAGAACGACGGGAAATATATCTATGCAATCTCCGGTCAAACCGTAGTCATACTGGATGCCTACCCGCCAGAAAAAGCGAGAATAGTCTCGAAAATCGATTTCGGTAAGGAGTCTCGTCTCACCGAGCTTTTTATTGAGGGCGAAAGGCTGGTAGCAGTCGGCTCGAATCAGAATTATTACTACGAGACCCGGGATTTCGAAAGAAGAGAAGTCCCTCCACGGGTTCCCGCCACCTTCATCAGGATCTACGACATTGCCAGCAGGGAAGAGCCGCGACTGTTAAGAAACATCGAATACGAAGGTGATTATTCGACCTCCCGCAAAATCAAAGACAATGTGTACGTTGTTTTGACCTCCTATCCCGACTATGCCCTGTACGAAAAAAAGGACCTCCAGGGTTCGGATATTGTCCCCGGGTTCCGTGATACACGAGAAGGGGAAAACCCCGGCGAACTTGTCCCGGCCATCGACTGCCTCGATGTCGAGTGCGTTGACCCGGAGAGATTTTCTTCATTCCTCTCTATCCTGGCGATTTCCCTGAAAGAGGAAAGCAAGAGCTTGAGTAAAAGGGTCATAGCCGGAGGCTCGGAAAATGTTTATGCTTCGCTGGAAAACCTCTACGTTGCCAGCACTGACTATCAATATCGTCCCTACCGGTCAGGCATGATCGGTCAGGAAGCCGAAAAGACTACAATATTCAAGTTCAAACTCGACGGGCCCAGGACAAACTACCTGGCCTCGGCCGAAGTGCCCGGCACCGTCTTAAACCAGTTCTCCATGGACGAATCGGGCGGATACTTCCGGATCGCCACCACCCGCGGCCAGGTCAGCCGCGAAGGATCCTCCTCTACCAATAATGTCTATGTTCTGGATTCTCGTCTGGAAATGGCCGGGAAACTGGAAGGGCTGGCCCCGGGAGAGGAGATCTATTCTGCCCGCTTCATGGGAGACAGGGCTTACCTGGTTACTTTCAAGAAGGTCGACCCTTTCTTTGTACTGGATCTATCAGACCCGGGGAACCCGAAAGTCCTGGGGGCTTTGAAGATCCCGGGTTATTCCGATTACCTGCATCCCTATGATGAAAACCATATCATTGGCATCGGAAAAAACACGATGGAAGCCAACCCGGAGGAAGGGAACTTTGCCTGGTACCAGGGCATAAAAATAGCGATCTTTGATGTGTCGGATTTTGCGCATCCCAGGGAGATGTTTAAAGCCGACATCGGTGACCGTGGAACTGATTCATATGCCCTGAACGACCACAAGGCTTTCCTGTTTGACAGAGATAAGAACCTGCTCGTTCTGCCGGTCCTGCTGGCGGAACTGGACCCGGAGCAGAAGGCTTCTCAGGATGCGCAGGCGTTTGACTACGGCAAATACACCTACCAGGGCGCTTACGTTTATGATATTTCGCTTGAGAACGGCATAAGACTCAAAGGTCGCGTCACCCACCTTGATGACCCGTCAGAACTGACCGGTGATTACGGCTACTATGATTCCGATGACGCTGTTAAGAGAAGCCTTTATATCGGGAACAGCCTTTACACCGTTTCCGATGCCACGGTTAAGATCAATAACCTGGGGGACCTTGCTGAAGAGGCCAGTATCCACCTGTAGAAAACGTAACACCGGGGCCGGGCACCGTTTTTGCGTTCTGGCACGCTCAAATGGTGCCTGCTTCGTTATTTGCGCTTTCTCAAAGTCTCCAGAAGAGATTCGATCCGCGCTTTATTGTCATCTGAGCCGATAAAAGACCTGAAGAGCCACTCCTGCGTCTTCATGGCGGTATCCAGACCCTGGTCCAGGACGCTGACGCTCAGCTGCTTGGTCTCCACGAGGCATTCGCGGTCGTATGCGGCCATCTCGCGGGCGATACCTGTGACCGATTCAACCACCTCGCCCTCCGGGAAAACTTTGCTTACGTATCCCAGGCGGAACGCCTCCGAAGCGTCTATTATCCTTCCAGTGAGTGCTAGTTCTTTCGCCGGCCCGAGGCCGATTATCCTCCACAGGGGGTCGAGCAGGGGGTTCAACGAAAGCACGACCTCGCGCTGCCCGAACTTTGCCCTCACCGACGCGTAGCGGATATCGCACATCAGGGTCAGGTCGAAGCCGCCCGCGATCGCGGGTCCCCCCACCGCCGCGATGACCGGGAGGCTGCAGAAGAGTATTGACCGGTAAGCCCGGTGAAAGAGGGCCGTGAACTCCTCGTTTGCCTCCTTCTTGATGGTCTTTATGAAATCCAGGTCGAAACCGGCCGAGAACATCTTCTCCCCACCGGTCAGTATGATCACGTGAACATCCTGGCGGTCACCCAGTTCCGTGAACATCATTTCGATTTCCGACAGGACATCCGGTGAAAGTGAATTGCCCTTGTCCGGCCGATCGATCGTTACCGTGGCGACCTTCTCGGATATCGACATGTTGAGATAGCGCGCGTCCATGTCAGCCTCCTTACGCAAGCCTGTACCCTCACAAGCCCAGTTTGCCACACGACGAGAACGGCGTGAACAACGCGTCACTCGGCATCTCGGGCTCCCGGCTCGATGAGTACCTTGAAAGTATTCCTGTCGGGGTCGAGGAGTAACCGGTAGGCGTCTTCGATGTTCTCGAGAGGTATGCGGTGTGTAATGAAGTCCGCGGGCTCTATCGCGCGGCGCACCAGCAGGTGGATCCTGTTGGCCGGCACAGTCAGGAGTTCGCACATGGCGCCGGGTGCCTGGAAACCTATTACCCGGAGGTTCGCGCAGATGTTGTCCCTGCCCGAAAGGCACTGCCGGCACACGCCGCAATAGAACGAGGGTTCAACGCTCACACGGGCGCCGACGAGTTCGGTTTCAACGCCGGCGCCGACGGATTCGATCGTCCCCGAGAACTCGTGACCGGGAACGACCGGGTAGATGACGAAAGGGTGAATGCCCGTGTAGGTGTGTACGTCGCTCCTGCAGATGTCGCAGGCGCTGACCCGCACCAGTACTTCTCCGGGCCCGGCCGCCGGGTCGGTAACCTCCTCGACTACCAGGTCCCGCGGGCCCTTCAGCAATGCCCGCTTCAACCCGGGTCTCCGGGTGTGACGGTGTCCGAGAAAGTTGTTGAGAAAACCGATTTCATGTCGACTACCTTACCGGAGGCACCTCGGTCCATCAACTCTTTGCCGACACCACTCGCAAGCCACGTGGCGGCAATTGGACCGTAGCTCGCGGCAGGGTAAGTGACTTTCCCCCTGGATCCAGGAGCGGGGCGTCAAGCAGTTGTCTATTCGAGGACCCGCCTGGCAACGAAATAGACCGCCACCAGCAGGACAAGTGCCGTTCCGCAGATGATTATGAGGACAGCGATGGCGCGGCCGTGGCCCTCGCTTTGAGCCTTGACCATTTGACGCTTGTTATTCGTATCTCCCAGGTTTGCGATCCCGGGAGCGCTGCTGTCCGGGGACGGGCTCGTCTGGTCTGTAGCGAGAGGAGCTTGGGGCGCGCTGCCCGCCTGGTCCTGTCCCTGCGCAGCGCTCGATTGAGAGGGGGAAGTCGCCGTGGGAGCCGAGGCACTCGGGGCCGCCGGTGGAGCGGCGGCGGCCGGCTTATCCGGTTGAGTGGTGGCTGCGGGCTTATTCGCGTTAAGGGGGAACGGTTGCTTGAGAAAAGCGGGTATCGCCTCCGCCGTCATCCATACCGGCTGGGAATCGCTGTCCTTCATGTACCTTATGTGGCCGTCTGCCTGTTGCATCGAGGCCAGGTAATCAAGCGGCGTTTTGCCGTCCTTCTTCCACGAATCGCCTCCCGGATCTCCGCCTGCGGCCGCGATGCCCTGTACCGCCCAGGCGGTGGATGCGACGTTCGATACCGTCGAGCTCCAGCAGAAACCTCCGTCCGCGGCCTGACAGAACTTGAGGAACTTGAGCGCGCGATCGACGGTGCTGCTCGACTGGTTCTCTCCCGCGGCAACCAGCGCCTGGAGCGTCGCCCCGGTGTCATCGGGGTCACTCGAGACGCCCTGGGAGAACCCGAACCCGCCGTCCACGTTCTGCCTTGCGGCGAGCCACGCCCTGGAAGAATCCGGTATCGGCTCCGAGGCGGCCTTGAGTGCGATAAGCGCCCAGCAGTGTTCGTTTACCATGTCACCCACGTGACCGTCGGGGGCCATCCGCGCTTTTATGTCGGCGACGAGATTACGCCCGCCGAAGGAGCGTGGGTCGGCGCCCGCGGACGCGACCGCGAGACAGCCCCTCTCCACATCTGTCAGCTTTTTCCAGTCGCCGACACGGCTCTGGAGGAAATCGATAGGCGATTTGCCGGCTTTCTTCCAGGACGCGGGATCCTCACCAGCACTCTTGATCGCGGCGATAACCCAGGTCGTGACCTGGTCGGAGGAGGATTGCCCGGGTTCGGCAAACCCGCCGTCCGATTGCTGCTTGCTCCTCAGGTAGTCGAGCGCTTTTTGCACCTGAGATTGCGTGTCGGCCCTGGCGGCAGATATGACCACGGCCGTGAACACTGTTGCCGGTGCTGATATCAGGATGGCCAGCACGAATATCGAAACGAGGGTTACGACGCGTACTCTTCTCATGGCCTCCCCCCGGTTGTGCCGCCGAGGGCGGCCCCTTTTTCGGGCAGATCGCCGGCGTACTCGAACTGGAATCGGGAGCGGTACCGCCTGAGCATCAGCACAAGCGCGGGGCCGAACAGGAACGCGAACGCGAAGTTGCCCGCGGCGTGAAACGCGTCGAACCAGATGCCGGTCGCGTAAGCCGTGAAAAACGCCCGGAACGTAAGGGGCCGTATGAAGCCAAGCACGAAATAGAACGTAAGTATCGCACCGTAGATGAAACCCCAGGTGGCGCAGAATATCGATAACCTGAGCCTTCCTTCGAGGCGGTTCCGCTTGCCGAGCAGACCGGCTATAAGCCCCGCGAGCCCCCACGCCAGCATCTGCCAGATTGTCCACGGGCCCTGGCCGAGCATGAAGTTAGAGACCAGCGCCGTGGTCGACCCGACCATGAACCCGGACAGCGGCCCGAAAACGTACCCCGCCGTGATGATTATGAACGTCGCGGGCTGCACGTTGGGGACCGGGGCCATCACGACCCTTCCCGCCACCGACAGGGCCGCGAGCATTCCCAGAACGGCTATAGTCTTCGTATCGCTCCCCTTCTCCTCGAAGAGAAGGTAATAGTAAGCGAGCACCAGCACCGCCATCACGGTGATCATGACGGCCAGGTTGTTGAGCCCCGGGATGGACCAGGCCTGACCTGCGATAAAAAGTCCGAAACACCCGATCAGGGTCACCAGCACACCGTTCGATGGCTTCATGACATCGCCTCCAGCGCGCGGGAGGCGTCGGCGGATGTCACTACGCCCGGCACGAGGCCCCTGAAAGACTTGTTGAACTGTGTGGTGTAGAAGAGCGACTCGGAAAGAACTCGGTGTTTGTCCCCGTCCGCCAGCGCCCTTCCCCCCGCGAGCAGGATGACCCGCGAGCACACCTCGGCCGCGAACTCCAGGTCGTGCGTTACGAGTACGACGGTGTTGCCCTGGGCGTGGTAGTCGCCTAGGTGCCGGCAGAGTTTGTTCTTCGTCTGCTGGTCGACGCCGCGAGTCGGCTCATCCAACACGAGCAGCCTGGGGCAGTTGATTATGACGGACGCAAGGGCGACGCGTTCGCGTTCCCCGCACGAGAGATCCGCCGGGTTTTCTCTCCTGAAAGGGGAAAGCTCGAATTCTTCGAGAGTCTCCTCGATCAGGGCAGGCCAAGTCTCGGGTTGTCCCCCGAGGGCCTTGAGGCTCGTCTCGAGCTCTCCCTCGACGGTGTCGGAGACCAGCATCATGTTGGGATTTTGCAGAAGCATGCCGCAAGTCCGGGCCAGGAGTGACACGTCCCTGCCCTTTGTATCATCGCCAGCAAGGCGAACCCGCCCTTTGCTCGGTCGCAGAAGCCCGTTGAAGTGCTTGACCAGCGTGGTCTTGCCTGACCCGTTCTCACCTATTATGGCAACGAACTCACCGCTCGATATTGCCAGGTCGATCCCCCGCAACGACTCGGTCCCGTCAGGATAGACGTGCCAGAGGTCCGAGACTTCGATGAGCGGAGCATCTTCCCGGCGCCTTCGGCGCTCACGCTTACGCGGGTTTTCATCATCGGCATGTGGCGCCTCGGGCCCGGTCATTTCCAACGCCGTTGAGGTGTTGACGCCGGCGAGTGCCGATAGCCTTTCCCTTCCCTGCTTTACCGTGAGAGGCGGGGCGGCCCCGTTGCGTTCCAGGAATAACCGCGTGATCGGCGGAAGCGGGACCCACGGTTTCCCCCGGGACCAGGATGCCATCTGCGAAGGGGTGCCGTTGAACAGTAGACGTCCCTCATCCAGGACAACAACGCGGTCGGCGAAGTGGAAGCACCGCTCGATCCGGTGTTCCGCCAGGACCACGGCGAGCCCCAGTTCGTCGTTCAAGGCTTTGAGAGTCGCCAGGAAATCCTGGGCGCTTACCGGGTCCAGCTGGCTGGTTGGCTCATCCAGGACCAGCACCTCAGGATGCATGACCAGGACGGACGCGAGTACGACTTTCTGCTTCTCTCCTCCCGAGAGTTCGCTCACCCGCTTGTTTCTCAAGGCGCCCAGCCTCAGCGTCGCGAGGACCTCTTCGACTCTCTTCTGCATGTGAACGGTATCGACGCCGAGGTTCTCGAGTCCGAAGGCGACCTCCGACACGGGATTCTCCGTAACGAGCTGGTTCTCCGGGTCCTGGAAAACCATGCCGACGTGCGCCGCCAGGTCTTTGACCTCGCATGCCGTCGTTTCCATCCCGGAAACGGCGACGCTGCCCTCCATCCGGCCCCCGTAGAAATGTGGAACGAGGCCGTTGAGAGCGCGGCAGAGAGTAGACTTGCCCGAGCCGGAGGGACCAACGAGCAGCACAAACTCACCGGCGGCCAGTGTCAGGTTGACGCCGGCGAGCGAAGGGTCATCGCGACCGGGATACCAGTAGCTCAGATTCTCAACTTTAACCAGTTCCATCTCTTGCTCAGCTCCGACGAAGCGAGGACTAACAGTGCGCAAATGAACGGAAGAAATATCAGGACGATGCCCGCGGGCGTAACCTTCCAAGAAAGGTTGGGGTAGTAGGTGAAAGCCGAGAGGCCGGCCGCCAGGCCCGCGATGGAGAGACCCAGGAGGGTGATCATCAGCGAGTCGATCACCACGTCGCCCGACGAGAAACGATATGTGTGATAGCGCGACCGCCTGCCCGTTCCGTAAGCCCTTGCCTCCATTGCCTCGGCAAGGCCGATCGCCCGATCCAGTGAAGTGTTGACGAGGCCGCCAAGCAGGGGAAGGCGGCTCTTGAGTATTTCAAGGCGCCCACCGCTGTCTTTCGCGATGCCCCGCGCCCGGTGCGCGTCCAGTATCTCGGAAGAATCACGCATCGCCGTCGGTACCATTCGCATGGAGAGCGCGCTCACCAGCGCCGAACGCGAGCCCCTGCCCTTGAGGAGTCCGAGCGCCCGGTCAGGGTCCATTACGAGCGAGAGCAGGGCGAACGACCAGATAACGGCGGTAAGACGGAGGGCCATGCCGGCGCCGTATGCGATCGCCTCTAGCGTGATGTCGAGGCGGCCGATTACCGGTACCATGGGCCCGCGCCATATGACCGTACTGCCCGCCCGGGAAACCAGCGGGTTTATGATAAGGGCTGCGAGTCCGATGAACAGACATAACTTCCACCACGAGGCCCACTCCCTGAACACTCCGGCAGAAAGCGCAAGCACTCCCGCCGCTGTGATGATCGATAGTTGATAGAACGGGTTGTCGTTGATGAGCGCAAGCGTGATGAGCGTGAGTACCATCAATAGTTGCGAGGCGGGGTGAGACTTCTGAAGAGGAGTTCCCCTGAACCTGTAGACAGGTATCATGATCTCATTCCTCGCTACCTTGGAAGCGGGTAGACCGCGCCGCTCGCGCCTATCGCGACGCCGACTTTTTGAAGGAGGACCTGGGTGCCGGAAGCCAACACACGGACAGCCTCGGAGGCCCCTTTCTCGCCCGAACAGAGGACGAGCCACCTCGGTGAGGCGTCTCCCATTCCCGAGCCCGTTGCGACCACCGCCGCGACCACATCTTCACCTGTATTGCCAGGCTTGCCAGAATCGTCGAGGGGGATCAAGGAATCACCCTGCAGGTTCAGAAACGTTACTGAAGTTCCCGAACCGACTGCGAGTCGCCTTATCCAATCGGTGCCTGCAGCTTTATGCGTGTCGCAAACCACCATGGCCGGGCCTTTCGCGGCGGCGGCCGTTTTCTCATCGAGATTTGCCCGGTAGGTCACGCTGGCCCCCTGGCTTTCAAGAAAGCCACCGATTTTTCTCGCTGCACCTTCCAGGCGATCATCATACAGCACCGTTGTGGTGTTCCGCGCGCCGTTGTATCCTCGCGCAAAAGGACCGGGGTACGCGCCGACTACGGCCGGCACGAAATTGTCCTTTCCCCATGCATGGTAATCCCACCACAGGTGATCGCCGGACCTGACCCGGTACTCGGCGGCGCCAACACCGGCGAGGACCCCGTTCACGTAGTAGAACCAATCGTTTCCACCGCCGGCCGCGGGCGAGTAGCGAAGCCCCTCGATGGAGGAGACGAAACCGCCGCCGTATTCCGTGCGAACGTCGGCAACCTTCTCGAGCACATCCATCACCGAATCGCCGTCCCCTGCTTTCACGCGCTCGGACTTGATAAGCACTTTACCGAAATCGCGGGTGACGCCGACGGACACGTCCGCTTTTCCGCTTTCGCTTCTCGCCCACGGCATCAAGGTACAACCCCTGAGGGCGATGAAGATTACGCCCAGCGCGACCAGAAGGCCGATCGACCCTATGAGCGCTCTCCTGGCGACCCTGCTCAAATACGGCTCCTTTTCAAACACACGAACGCATAGATCAGTGTCGCTACGGGGTTTCCACGAAACCCAGCGAGGCACCGCCTCCGACGTACCCACCCGTCGAGAAGTACATCGATCGCTCGACCACGATAGGCGCTCCCGCGGTTACCTTGAACGACACGTCCCTGTCGGCCCCGATAACGGAGTTGATCAGTATGGTGTGCCTCGTGTTTCCCGCGACTGTGACTTTTTCCGTCTTCTTGTCTTTGGTCCCGTTCAAGTCGGTTATGTACTGGATCGTCACTTCGACATCCTTTGCGTTGGGGTTGCTCACGCAGAGGTACGTCTCGAACCCGGGCCGCGTTGTTCCCTCGGCGAACTCCCAGTTCTTCGCTGCGCTCCGGGCGCCCATTACGTTGTGGCCTCCTCCCCAAAGTTCGCCGGGGAGGCTGGCCGGCTGGTACTCGAAGTACATGGGCCGCTCGGCGACGATCGGTTTGTCCGAGGTCACCTGCATGCTGAGGTCCGTCTCGGCGCCGACGTCGGCGTTGACGTTGACCGTGAAGCGCGAGTTGGCCGGGACCAGCTTGTCCCTGGTGATGACTCCCCTGTCGAACGTCAGGTAGCGAACCTTCACGTTGGTGTTTTCACCGCCGGGGTTCATCAGGCAGAGCCACTCGTTGAAGTTGCTTCTGGTCGTTCCCTCCGCGAAGGACCATTCCGTCGCGGCCGCGTCCGTTCCGGTGGAGTTGTGCACCCCGTCAGGGCTCAAGCCACGTATCGGGTTCGTCGCGCTGAAGTACATGACACGTTCCGCCACTATGTCGCTCTTCGCAGTGACGGCGAGAGAGACATCTGCATCGGCCCCGGCGTCGGTGTTTACGTCGATCGTCTTCCTTGAGGTCGCCGGGATCGTCACTGTTTCCGCTTTGGGTTCCTTGCCGGTGTAGTAGTAGGTGATAATCGCGTCCGTGTCCTGTTTCGAGGGATTCTGTAACGCCAGCCACGTCTGGTATCCGCGGCGCGTCGTCCCCTCCGCGAAGAGGAAGCTCTTGTGCTTCTCGCCCGCGCCCATCACCTGCTCACCGCCGGATTCAACGCCGTTGTTCACGTACATCGCGCGCTCCGCAACGAACGGTCCGTCGCCGGTAACGTGCGCCGCTGCATCGCGTCCGGCTCCCAGGAAACCGTTGACGTCAACGGTCGTCCTGGACTCGGCCGGCAGTTCGACGGGTTGATCCCTGTTCGACCCGTCATCGAGCATGTAGGTTATCTTCGCGTTCACCTTCTTCTCGGTCGCGTTCTGAAGGCATATCCATTCCTGGTACCCGGCCCGAGTGCACCCTTCGGCGAAGTAGAAATCACCGTTAGCAACCTCCAAGGGCCCGGGACCGAATGTGACCAGCTTGCCACCGCCGATGCTCAGAAGACCACGGGCCGTTACAACCACCGGTCCCCCACCTTCGGTGCTGTGCCAGATGGTTTTGCCGTTACTCGACTCGAGGACCCGGACGTCGGTCCCGAGCGCCGGCCAAAAGGCCTGGTCGGTGTTCCCGACCGCCACCTTGTCGTTGGCGATGCAGGCCGACATGTTGTATCCGCCCATGCCTGATTTGCTCCAGCGCAACGCCGGGTTCTTCCCAGTACCCGTATCCGCCGAAAAAGCCGTCACCCAGTTGGTGCCCGGACTCGGCCACGCACCGGGCTGCTGTCCGGCGGTCACGACCAGGCCTTCCGCGACTGCCGGGGCGCCGTCTGAACCGAACACCTTTTTCTTCCACGCTTCTTTGCCCGTTTTCTTTGAAAGGCAGTACAGGTGACAGTTGGGCGACGTCGCGGCGCCGTAGGAGAAGTCCGTGAAGTAAATGAAATCGCTGTACGCCGTTACGGAACCTGCCACATCGATCTTGTCGGCCGTCGCATAGTAACCGTGACTGCCCCAGGAGCTGACAGCCTTACCAGTGGCCTTGGCGATGCACCACACTTTGCCTTTAGGATTGGTTTGAAAGGCGGCTCCCTGCCCCACGAAGACTCTGTCGCCGTCAATGCAAGGAGTGGACATTGCGGTGGAGCCGGCGTCGAGCGAGAACTTCCAGAGCAGCTTTCCCTTTCTCGTTACGTCGAGGCAGTAGTAACAACCGTTCTGAAAGTCGGCTATGAACAGCCGGTTCCCGTCAACCGCCACCGAGCCGTTCACTATCTGCGCGTTGGGCTTGATAGTCGCCAGGTCTTTTGTCCAGAGGAGCTTGCCATTGTCCGCGTCGAGCGCCTGGACCTTCGCGCCGGACCCGATGTACACCACGCCTTCCGACACCGCCGGGGACGACCAGCTGTCCAGACTCGACACGTGCTCGATATTCTTCGCCCAGACTTCCTTGCCGTTTTTAATGTCAAAGCAGCGGATCGATCCGGAGGTGCCCGCAACGCCGCAGTAGACGTAGCACCTGTCACCGTAGACCACCGGCTGGCTGCCCTCGCGGGCATCCACGTTCGCCGTCCGGCCGATCACCCGGCCCGCTAAAGGCAGGTCCATGTCCACCGAACCGGTGTGACCCGGGCCACCCTGGTACTGGCTCCATTCAGTGGTGGCATCCTGCGCCGCTGCCAATGATGCCGACGCGAAAACCAGCGAAAGCGCGACTAGTAAGACTAAAACCCTTTTCATCTGTCTCCTCCCTTGAATGGCATAAGAACGTCCGTCCACTTACCTGCGGACGGAGAACGGCAGACTGTGTCCCGTATCACCTCCCAGTGGGCCTTTCGGCCTCCGACGGGGTCACAGCGCAAATAAAAAACCGCCCCTTCGCCTTCGGGGGGCGGTTATCTCTTTGGGTGACCCAAGACCTTCCGCTCGCGAGGACGTCATGGAATCCGCACGGGCAGGTCTCCTGGCTTGGATCAACGCTTCCCGCCCTTCCCGGCTTTCGCCAGTGGTTAGCGCGGGTCGCTCCCCATCACAGTGGCGCGGCCGCACCGGAATCTCACCGGTTTCCCTATTGAGGCGCATGCCACCTGCACGGCCTGTTATTCAATTTGAAAGCAAATAGATTCTATTTTTAGCGGATTCGCAAGTCAAGCGAGGTAGTATGTTGGTGCGGGCTTAGTACCCCGTCCCGTAAATACGCTTGCATTCGATCACCGCAGCATCCGCTCCTGCCGCGTTCCGCTTCCTCGGAGTACTCACCGAGTACGCCCTTGTCGCGCGCAACTCTGGGGTCAGGCACCGGTTGCATTGCAGCTGGAAGGGGATTGAATGAGTCGAACGCAACAGGGAGCCAGACCCCGGCGTCGAATTATGGCGGTCATACTGAGTAAAGGGGCTAATCGTATCTTGATATTCCGGTAACACCTTGTTTGACTCATAATAATAGCCGAGCTTCGAAGTACCCAGATGCAACAGAGGTGATGAACGATGGCTTTCAAGGCAGCATTCATAGCGCACGCGCCCGACGCGGATCCGCAGAAGTCCAGGTGTCTGGTTGAGACGCCGAAGTACAAGCTCTTCGTGGTCGTGGTGCAGAACCAGGAACAGGCGATCGAGGTGGCAAAGAACCTGACCAATGAAGAGGGAATACACTCGGTCCTCCTGTGTCCGGGTTTCACCAACAAGGATGTGGCCGAGATCTCCGAGGCGGTTGGCGAGAGTGTGGGGGTGTATGTCGCCAGGGGTGACGGCCCGAGCGGCAGGATCGCCGGCGAGGTTATCCGCAGGGAGTGGGGCCAGGGGTAACTCCAGGACTCCCTGGAGGGGGGGCTCGACGGAATCGAAGATCAGGCTTGTGTAGACCCCGTATCAAGCCCACTTGCAGGCCCGTCCGACCGCCTTCTTCCAGCCGGCCAGCAGTGACTCGCGCGTATCGGATGACATCCCTGGCTTGAACTCCTTCTCGACGCGGTGGATTCTCTGTATGTCGTCGGGGAACTTCCAGTAGTTCGCCGCTATCCCCGCGAAATAGGCCGCCCCCAGGGCCGTGGCCTCGAGCTTCTCCGGCCTCTCCACGCCCGTGTCAAGGATGTCGGACAGGAACTGCAGCAGGAAATCGTTGCGCGAGGCGCCGCCGTCCGCCTTTACTCCACTCACCTCTATTCCGGTATCTTTTTCCATGGCCGTTACCACGTCTTTACATTGATAGGCTATGGACTCCAGCGTCGCCCGAACGATCTGCTCCCTGGTGGTCGCCCGGGTGAGGCCGATGACCGTGCCCCGGGCGTACGGGTCCCAGTAGGGGGCGGTGAGGCCCGTGAAGGCGGGCACCACGTACACGCCGCCGTTGTCTCCCGCGCTGAACGCCATCTCCTCCGATTCGGCCGCGTCCTTGATTATCTGGAGGTTGTCCCTGAGAAACTGGATAGAAGAGCCGGCGCTGGAGATGATGCCCTCCATCATGTAGGTGGTCTTCCCGCCCATCTTCCAGGCTATCAGGGGCGTCAACTTGTTGATGGAGGCTAAAGGCTCATCGCCGGTGTTCATGTCCACGAAGGTCCCGGTCCCGTTCGTGCACTTCACGCTTCCTTTTTCGAAGCAGGCCTCGCCAAAGAGGGCGGCCTGCTGGTCGGCTACGACGCATTTTATGGGAATGGCCCCCCCGAAGATGTCGGTCACTCCGAAATCCCCGGATGTCTCCCTTATCTCTGGCAGTACTAGGCCGCCGGGAAGCTTGAAAGGTTTCAGCAACAGGGGGCTCCACTTCATGCTGAATGGGTCATACAGGCCGGTAGCGCTTATATTGGAATAGTCGGTGGCGTGCACACGACCCTTCGTGTATTTCCAGACCAGCCAGGTATCCACGGTGCCGAAAAGCAGGTCACCCGACCTGGCTTTTTCTTCCGCTCCCTCGACGTTGTTCAACATCCACCTGGCATGAGCCGAAGACATCGCGGGGGTCACGGTGAAGTGAGCCGCTGTTATAAGCATTTTCCCGATAGCGTTTTTCTTAAGTCCTTTGCTCAAATGGGCGATCCTCTGAAACGCCCCGCCGGCCACGTGCAGCACCCTGAAAAGAAAGCTGCGGTTGATCTTCTCGCACTCGTCGGACATCCTCGTGTCCTGCCAGGTTATCGCGTTATACACAGGCTCCCCCGTCTTCCTGTCCCAGAGCATGCTGGTGGCCCGCTGGGTGGCGATTCCCATGGCAATGATCTCGTCAGGTTTCACCCTGGCAGTCTCGAGCGCTTCCCTTGTCACCTGGACGCTTTTCTCGTAGATGTCCGCCGGGTTCTGCTCCGTCCAACCGGGCTTCGGGAATATCTGCGGCAGCTCACTGTAAGCCTCTGCGATTACGTTGGCCTCGTGATCGTATATTATCGCCCTCGTACCCGTTGTCCCTACGTCGTTCACCAGGATGTATTTCTCACTCATCTTGCCCCCCATCGTGATGGCCGATCCGTATCCTGCCTGTATTATCTATGTAAATGAGAATCGAATGCACGTGCGGGGCCATTAAAATGCACATCGATGCCTGCCTCCCTGGGCATCCCGACCTCGTTCAAGCAGCGGCTGGAAGCCGTCGATACAGTCATTGGCGGTTTTCACTCACGACCGGGGGGAGAAGATGAAGAAGGCAATTTCGGTTTTCGTGCTGGTACTGGCGCTCTGCGTCTTGTTCGCTTTCCCGGGCTGCGGAGGGACGGCCGGCGAAAAAGCAAAACCGGTTTCTTCAGCAGAGAAAGAAGTACTGAACGACCCCCGGTACAAACCCGATTTCTCCGAGCCGGTCGAGGAACTCAAAGAGACATCCGACCGGGCGTTCGCGAAGCAGCTCTATCAGGAGGCGCTGGCGTACGAGCCGCTCCTCGGGCAGGCCGGCACCCAGGTCAACATGGGGTACTACTCGGCCAGGGGAAATCACGGCAGCCTGGTCCGGCTGATCGACGCGATCAACGAGCAGCCTCAGTCGGACGGGGCACCACCTCAGAAGGCGATCTGGGACGAGGGGGCCACCTCGTCGTACCAGTACCCGTCCTTTGACGAGATGCTAAGGGAGCACTGGTACGAGCGTGCCAACCCGGTGGACGGCAAGGTCGCGATCTTCGGGGTCAAGTACACGGACCCGCATCCGGTGACGATGCAGCAGGCGGACGATATCTGGGGGGAATACTCCCAGCGCTATACCGATATGGCAGCGCTCATCAGGCAGGCGACCGGAAAACCGGTCAAGGCGTGGTGCTTCGTCCAGGGCGCGAAGGCCAACCGCGTATTCTACAAGTACGAGCTACCGGAGCTGCGCGCGCTCGAGCAGAGTGGGTCGGTCCAGGTCTATTTCGCCAGGACGCAGGATGCCTGTGAGAGCAACCCCTCCGACTGGATCGAGGGGACGGCCAACGCACCGGTACCGGCACAGTAGACCGAACACGAGGCGGATCCACGCGCGTGACGGCGCTCTCCTGAAAACGGGAATACCAAGAGGTTGGGGGGCGATAGGACAAGGTCGGGTGACGGTAATGCGACGAACAACATCGAGAAAGCTCCTGTCACCCGGGAGGGAAAAAGATTTTGGAAACCCTGTAAGTAATGGGGCGGCACACATTCCCGGGTTGTCAGCTCGCCCCACACATAGTTAAATCTCACCTGACCGGTCCGGGATGATATTTGTTTCATCTTGACCGCGCTGATACTGATATGAATGATGACGTTGGAGGGGGAGGCGACATGGAACTGAAGTACCATCACATCGGGATACCTACCAGAGAAGTGCGCGAGAACGAGAAATACCTGGAGAGGGACAGGGTCTACGTTTCGGGGTACGAAACGAGCGATTACGGCATCGAGTGGCTGCGCTTCGATGTGGACTGCCCGTTGCCGGCAATAGTGAAGACCATCCCCCACATCGCCTTCGAGGTGGATGATGTAAAAAAAGCGGTTGATGGCAAGGATGTGATCATGGAACCGAACAGCCCGGTTGATGGGATCCTGTCGGCATTCATAGAAGAAAACGGGGCTCCGGTCGAGTTCATCCAGATCACATCAAAGAATGAACAGCTGTTTCAACGCCGGGATCCCGCCGGGTAAGCAGGATGGAGGCAGCAGGCGGAGTTATCTCCCGCAGAGAGGCCCCAGGCCTGTTTTGTGAAACCCGGAACGCCGCGGCGTGCCTGGTTGTTCGAACGACAGTAAGCTCGGTTGTGACACGATGAGAACCATCTTCAGGGTTAGCATAGCGCTGCTTGTTACGCTACTTCTGCTGTCAGCCCTGTCCTGCCAGCAGAAAGCAGGCGTGAAGAGCCCTTTTCATTACATCATGGGGAAAGGCGACTTCAAAGCGCCAGGCACCCCGATGCCGGAAAAGAGGAAGCCGTTTCAAGACCCGGACTTTCTTACTACCATAGATAGGGTAACTGATAAAAAAGATGGCTACATCGGACCGGGAATTCAAAATGAATATTCCAAGATGGACCCGGAGAACTGTGACGGCACGCTGCTGATACTGAGAGGCAACTCGGCGGCGTACTATCTTTACAGGCGTTCGACATCCAGGTTGATGAGGCAAATCACCGCATTTGACGATTGCGACTTTGCCGAGCCGGAACCCAGGTGGGACGCGTCGAACCCGGGATTGTTCTACTACGTCTGCAATACGCAGCTCAGGAGCTATGACGTTAACACCGGCAGATCGAACACCATCCACGATTTCAAGCAGGACTTCCCCGGATCGGCGCTGATTACGACGAAGATGGAAGGTGACGCTTCGCTGGACAGAAGATACTGGTGCTTCATGGTACAGGATTCAGATTATAACCTGATGTCGGTCGTCTGCTATGACAGGGATCTCGACAGTATCGTCGGGAAAAAAGCGGGCGGGTTCCCTGACGACTTGAACTGGGTGGGGATGAGCATGTCGGGCCGCTACTGTATCGTCGGCTACGAGGACGTGGCGATGTACACTGATGTCTTTTCGCGGGATTTCAAGGACACGGTCAGGCTGCCCGAAGGCTCGGCGGGCCATGGCGACGCGGCCTTGAACAAGGAGGGCCGGGACGTTTACGTCTACCAGAACGTTCGCAATGACTATATATCTCTAGCCGATATGAGCACTGGCGCCGAGACCAGGCTGCTGCATGTTCCTTATGAGGTCAACCCTGACATCGGCCTGCACATCTCCGGGAACTGCGCCGGAACACCGGGCTGGGCCCTGGTATCGACATACGGTTCGGAAAAACCACCGCAGGGGAAGAGGCATTCATGGATGGACGAACAGCTTCTCATGCTAGAGCTCGAGGCGGATCCCAGAATATGGAGGATCGCCCACACGCAATCCTACTCGTCGGGAGGCCATTCAGGGGAAAAGAACTATTTCGCCGAAGCCTTTGCCGCTGTAAACACGAAGGGGACGAGATTATACTGGGGTTCAAACTGGCGCGACTATTCCCCCGATTACACCGACACCTATAGGGTCGTTCTTCCTGTCGATTGGGTCAGGGAGATGCCCCGGGAGCCTTCGGGCTGAGATTCCCGCGAGCCGTCGGTGTGCGGGGGGCAGACCCCCCGCTCCTCACCGCGTCGGGCTGGCTGCCCCCTCCTGGCTCAAGAACTCCCTGAACACACGCCTGTAGCGGTATGCAACAGCGTGCATGGCGATGGGGACAAGCCAGAGAATCCAGATCAGGGCGACAAAAAGGACCAGCACCGGTTGAAAGGAGATCGAGACACTCCCCCCCGACAGGCGGAAGGCCATCCGGGTTGTGACCAGGGCGTCTATCACCAGGAACAGCGGGACCATTATCCTGGTGGATCTCCTGAACCACCGCTCGTTCCTCTCGAGCTTCTTTCTCACGAACGTTACCGGGTCGTCCTGCGAGAACTCCTGTTTGCGCCGGCGGTAGAGAGCCCAGGCGGCTTTCCCGGGGAAGCGGCGTATGGGAGCAGTCAGGATGAAGTACAGGAGCGGCGCGCCGAGGACGCAAATGCCGACTCCCGCGATAAGCAGTACCTCAAGGATTATAGCCAACGTCTCCACAGGGGACCACACCTCACAACCGAGCTGACCGTTCGGCTTTCGATGACCTGATCCGCATATAGAAGGTTACGTTATCTTGACCGGGCTAACCAGTCAAAAGCTGGCATCAGCGGAGCTGCACGGGTATGCCCCCTTGAGAAACCGCCGCCGCCTCCCGCCCGCCCGGGAAAGCCGAGGCCTGGAGGTGACATGGAGAGGTCAGTCGGCGAGCATGCCACAGAATCCAGTCAACCATGCCGGAAAGGTCGAAATCATGGTAGAGATATTGACCGCTGCCAGGATGTATAATAGCCGCGAGAGCAACTGGGGAAACAGGGCAGGCCAATCTTCCAGTCCGGTCATACTCTACAAGCGTCAATCCACGAGTTCAGTTCACACTCCTAGATCGTCCGTCACTAGCAGGAGGTGCGATGATGCGCGGAAAGACACCCTCGGGAAAGACATTGCGAAAGCGACCGCTGTACACGCTCGTCACGGCTGTCGCGGTAGCCGCCTTCATGCTGGCGGGACTGTCGATCAGCAGCGCGGGGGTGAAGTGGGAAGCGGGTGGGCTCAGGGTCTCGACCGCTACACAATTTCAGCAAGATGGCGTAGCAACGACAGACGGCGCGGGAGGCGCGATCATTACTTACTGGCAGGAGACGGGCGGGGTAAACGACGAGATCTTCGCACAGAGGGTGGATTCCAGCGGCACCCGGCAGTGGACGAACGCCGGAAGGCAGATTTCCACTGCGGCGGGGAACAAGGCCACCGGTGGCATCATACCTGACGGCTACGGCGGAGCCTTCGCCTGTTGGTGGCAGACCAGTGCTGGGGCCAATGACGTGTACGCCCAGAGGATAGACGCTGACGGCAACAAGCAGTGGGCAGCGAGTGGCAGGAGAGCGAGTACCTCAGGCAATGTCATCCGACGTCCCTTCATCGTTACCGACGGGGCCGGCGGCTCGATAATCGTTTGGGAACAGGTCCCTGGTGGTGGCGCTGACATCCGCGCTCAGCGGCTGGACGGCGACGGCAACAAGCAGTGGGGTTCTACAGGCAAGCCCGTATGCACTGCGGTAAATGATCAGGCCGTCGGCGACGTGATACCTGACGGCTCAGGCGGAGCCATCGTTGCTATCGTGGATGGAAGATCAGGCCCCGGTAACATGCAGTTCTACGCCCAGAGGATCGACGCCGACGGCAACAGGCTCTGGACGACAAACGGCGTAGCGGTTTGCACCCAGCTGCTCCCCCTGGGCTTATCGGGCGTTCGATGCGTAACGGACGGCTCAGGCGGCGCTATCTTCACCTGGTACGATGAGCGCGCGGGCGCTGGCATCATGAACGTTTTTGCCCAGAGGGTCGACGCCGACGGCAACGCGCAATGGAACGCGAACGGGGTGGAGGTCTGCGGCGCGAACGGAGTGCGCTGGAACCCGCGGCTGGCCCTCGACGACTCGGGCGGCGCTATCATCGCCTGGCAGGAAGATCGCGCGGGTGTAGCCAACTTGAAGGTCTACGCTCAGAGGTTAGACCCGGATGGCCATAGGGAATGGACGGCGAACGGCGTTGCCCTGTGCAGCTCGTCCGCTACGCAGAGAAACACAAGCATTGTGACGGATACCGCCGGGGGAGCGATCGTCGCTTTCAAGGATGACCGTTCCGGGAATTGGGACATATACGCCCAGAGGGTAGACTTGAATGGCGATATCGTCTGGGCACCCAACGGAATGAAGGTAGGCAACGGGGACGCTTTAGCACTGCCCTTTAACATCATCCCCGACGGCTCGGGGGGAGCGATTGCCACCTGGAGGGCTCAGCCGCCGACTGGACCCCCCGCAAAAGTCTTTACCCAGAAGATAGTCAACGATTCCCCGATATGTTACCTGGCCGAAGGCTCCACCGCCTGGGGCTTCGACGCCTACGTCACGATACAGAACCCGAACGACACCGCGGTGCACGCGAAGATAACCTACATGACCAACGGAGGCCCGGTTGATGGCGGGACGCTGGAGCTCCCGGCGGAGAGCCAGGCCACCGTCAACCCGCGTGATGTGCTGGGAAGCCAGGACTTCTCCACCAAGGTGGTTTGCACCGAGCATAAGACCATCGCGGTGGACAGGACCATGACCTGGACCGGACCGGGGGCGGCTTCCCCTGAGGCCCACTGCTCTGTGGGAGTACCGGGGCCCTCCAGGACCTGGTACCTGCCCGAGGGTTCCACCAACTGGGGCTTCGAGTGCTGGCTCTTGATCCAGAACCCGAACGCAAGCGAGGCATCATGCGATGTCACCTACATGATAGAGGGAGAGACCCCACAGACGGTCAACCACAAGGTTCCGGCCAACTCCCGGATGACCTTCAATATGGCGACCGATATAGGCAACAAGGACGCCTCCATCAGGGTCGTGGCTGACAAGCCCGTGATACCAGAGAGGGCGATGTACCGGAACAACAGGCGCGAGGGCCACGACTCCATTGGCACGATCGCTCCGGCAGCGGATTACTACCTGGCGGAGGGCTCCACCGCCTGGGGCTTCACCACCTATGTGCTCATCCAGAACCCGAACAACCAGCCGAACAACGTGACGGTAACCTACATGACGAATTCAGGACCGAAGCCGCAGGACCCGATCACCATGCCGGCAAACTCCCGCAAGACGATCAGGGTGAACGACGTGCTTCCCAACACTGATCTCTCCACCCAGGTGCACGGGACCCTGCCGGTCATCGCCGAGCGGGCCATGTACTGGGGAGAAGGCTCAGCACTGGGCGAGGCCTGCCACGACTCCATCGGGATGGCGTCTGCGCACACCACCTTCTATCTGCCAGACGGGCAGACCAGCGACGGGCATGAGACGTGGACGCTCGTGCAGAACCCGAACGCGGTGGACGTCGATGTGGAGATCTCCTACTTGACTCCAACCGGAGCGGGCAACGTGGTCTTCACCGACACGGTGGCTGCCAACTCCCGCACGACCTATGACATGTCCCAGAAGATATCCGGGCGGGCTGCTGTCATGGTCACCTCGAAGACCCCGGGCAGGAACATAATGGTTGAGCGCGCCATGTACTGGAACACGAGAGGAGCGGGCACAGATACCATAGGAGGGTACTCGGAATAATGCACTGGCGCGCCCAGTGACCGAACACAACATAAGGTCGTGTGGCCCCGCCTATCAACGTGAGGGCCGAACACCCATGGTGGTTGAGAGAGCTATGTACTGGAACACGAGGGGTGCCGGTACGGACACTATCGGAGGGTATTCGGAATAGAGTCTGATAGCGGAAAAGCGGGAACATAGGCTCCTATTAATTATTACATGAAGGACTTTATAGCACCCGATAAGCAGAACCCTTATGCAATAATTCGCTTGAGGTGGCTCGTCTTCAACTCTCAGGGATGGCGCCCATAGTTTACAGCTTCGAATAAAACATCGGGATTAAAGAGTTTCATACTTAAACTTCGGCATACACGGGCGTGTGGGATGAGCCCCGGGGGATGGCGGCAAAGCTAACTGGTAACCGCCATTCTTTACTGGTGCTGGCCCCGGTAAGTGAATTGACAGCGAGGTAGTCATGCCCCGATACTTTTGTTTTCAACAGGTTGAATACACGTTGGATTGAAAGTCGAGAGGTGGTGAATATGGCCCGGGAAAACAAGGTATTGCGCTTGGGAGACAGAGCTCCCGATTTCACACTGGCCGATGCTTCCACAGGCGAGATGGTCAGCCTGGATGACCTGCTCGGTAGGCCCCTGATGATCTTTTTCGGCCGGGGAACCTGGTGACCTCACTGCCGCGGGTATATGGGTCATATACGCGACATCTATCATGAGTTCGAGAAGCGGGGCGCCGGGGCGGTGGCGATTCTGGCTGAGAGCCTTGCCCGCATGCAGGAATTCCTGCGGGATCACAAGTATCCGTTCCCGGTGCTCTCCGATGTCAGGCGCGAGGCGGTCAAGGCGTACGGGGTGTACGTACGTGTTAACTTCGAGTCCGTGAACATCTCCCGGCCCGCCGAGTTTATCCTCGATAAGGACAAAACGATCAAGTATATCTATGTGGGCAGTATCCAGACCGACTTCCCACCGGACGAGAAAATCTTCGCCGCCCTGGACAGCCTGAAGAGCTGAGTCTTCCCCCTTCCCCTGTCCGAAGCAGAGACGTGACTGCGAAGTACCTGCCGTTGCCATCACCTCGTTTGTCGGACGCCAGATGAAGTCTTCTACTCCTGATTGACTAGCCTGTTCTGGTCTGGAGCGGGAGACCCGGCTCGTTCAAAGTACTTAGACGAATCGAATCGTGCTAGGATTACCGCACTGAGAGGCGGACACGCGGGGTATGATTCGTTGTATGGTCGGAGGTCCGAGGAGGGAGACGGGTTTTTTCCGGTCACCAGCAGTATCGATTGTTGAGGACAGCCGGTCCTCCAGTACAGTAAGATGCAGGGGACTGCTCTCAAGCCAGGCCATCAGGTGTACACGGGCTGGTCCCTGAAGATTAACGGCTGTGCCTGTTCGCCTGGTATGGACCCGAACGCGAGGGTGAAAGGGACAAGAGATGTCAGCAGAGAAAAGCAGGGCCAGGATTCAGACTGTTTACCCG
>Ga0315274_10002873_pt1 | contig 25621 bp, 22 predicted proteins | sample YL17G02_20_MG_FD_203700 | JGI IMG/M metagenome (GOLD analysis project Ga0315274, IMG submission 203700) | Sediment microbial communities from Yellowstone Lake, YNP, Wyoming, USA - YL17G02_20 | ecosystem: Environmental > Aquatic > Freshwater > Lake > Sediment | place: USA: Wyoming | collected...
AATCTCCTCCCCCTTCCCTCCTCCACCCTCCCCCCCTCCTCCCTCCTCCCCACAGTCCGTCCTCGACGAGCTCCGCTCCCTCCGAGCCTCCTCCCCCGACGCCGTCGTCGCCATCCCCTCCGTCGACGCCTTCGAGCGCTTCACGAGGGGGCCCCGCGGAGGGCGCAGCCACGGCCTCGTCGTGTTCTGCACTGCGAAGCACCTGCTCGACAAGCCGCAGCTCGGGCTGCGCAAGATGCGACGCGAGTTCGGCACGGTCGCCAAGACGGCACGGAAGACCCTCGCCGAGCACGCGAAGGGGGCCAACGCCTCGAGCCCCGCCTCCCCTCTCGACGCGCTGTTCTTCGCGACGCTGGACTTTGAGCAGGCGCGCGAGGCGTTCCACCGGCTCGGCGTGCAGTCGCTGCCCTGGGTCATCTCGGTCTCCCCGGCCGCCGCGGTCCCCGCCGAGGGCGACATCGAGCTGCTGGGAGACGCGGTGATGCGGCACGCGCGGTACGGACACCGGCACTGGAGCGCCGCGGACTTTGCGAGGTTCGCGTCTGACCGCATCGAGGCCTGGCGCGGCGAGGACGGCGGCGACGACTCTGCCGGCCCCGCGTCCTCCGCGACCGATTTCCCGCCCGCCATCGTCATCCACGAGGCGCCCCCCCGTCCCTCGGTCGTCAACGTCTTTTTGGGGCTCGCGATGCTCTCGGGCCTCGCCGCCGTCGGATGGAAGCTCTACAACTCGCGGCTGGCCAAGAGCCTCCCCCTGTGGACGCTCGCCTGCCTGTCGGTCTGGTGGTTCTCGACCTCGGGCGGGATGTACAACATCATCCGCGGCATGCCGATGGTCCTGCCCCAGAGGGACGGCACCGTCAAGCTGTTCCTGGAAGGCAGCGGGCAGGTGGGCTTCGAGGGGTTCCTGATGGGGTCGCTCTACGCGACGGTCGGCCTCGCGTTCCTCGCGGTCTCTGCCGCGGCGACGCGCCTCGCCGACGAGGGGTCGAGGCGCGTGGCGGGTTACTCCGCTCTCTGCCTGGCCTGGTTCGCATACAGGAGGGTGGTGTCGATCCACGACTGGAAGACAAGCTTCGGGTGGCACTCATTCCTGTGGTGAAGAGAAAGGAAAAGAGGAGGCGGAAGAAAGAAAGAGAGGGGAAGTTTTTCGCGTTGCTTTTCGAGCTCTCGACCCCTCCCCCCTGCTTTTGTGATTACCTTGTGATTTCTGCTGGGATTTTTTTTTGCTCGCTCGTTCGTTTCGTTAACAGTCTCTCTCTACGAGTTTTTCGAATCTCTCTCTTTGGGTCAGAGCTCTTGTTTCTAAAGAAAAAGAAGAAAAAAGAAGAAGGAGAAAATGGAAGAAACAAAGAGCTATTCATCGACAGCGACGACCTCCTGGTTCTTCTTCTCTTCTCCCTCTCCTCCTCCTTTCTTCAAACCAACCGCCGCCGCCACAGCCACCCCGAGCTCCGCGAACACCTCGTCCAGCAGCCTCTCCGAGTCGGGCCCGTCTGCCAGGTGCCTCGCGAGAGACAGCCTCGCCTTCTCGGCCTTGGTCAGCGCCGCGCCGACCGGGGCCCCCCCGCTCGCGAACGAGAACGAGCGCCACGGCAGCGACAGGTCGACGGCGTCGGCCTCGAGCCTCGAGTCTCTGGCCACGCCCAGAAGCGCCTCCCGCAGGCTGCTCGATGAAGGGACCGCGTCGGAGGAGGAGGAGGAGGAGGAGGAAACGGGGGGGCACTGCGCCCGGTCGCCGACCCTGCAGCGGAGCGAGAAGGGCGCGAGCTCCGCCGCCGCGCCGCCGCCGACGCCGCCCGCGCCGACGCCGCCCGTCGCCGAGGCGGCCGGGGCCGCCGCGACGCAGAACCAGGAGGTGACCGCCGCGGGCGAGGGCAGCGCCTGGTCGTAGGGACCGACGATGGCGCCGACAAAGGGCTCGATGTTGCTGATGCTGCTGGTGTTGCCCTTCTTCGGCGCTTTGCCGCCGCAGCACCCGCCGCCGACGGCGCCGCTCTTCTCGCCTCCCTCCTCTGCCTCCTCTGCCTCCTCTCCCTCCTCTCCTTGCCCTTCTCTCTCCTCCTCTCCTTCCTCTCCTCCCATCCTGAAGAGAGCCTGGTAGTTCCTCTGGTTCTCGGCGTCCTTCCTCGACGGGGTCGGGGCGAAGACGGGGTGAGAATGGTACCAACCGACCGGCACGAGCCCGGCGGCGGCCATCGCCGCGCGCGCGCTCACCTCGGCCGCGGCGCAGAGCTCTACCGACGTGCGGCTGCCCGTGCCGCTCGCCCGCGCGCAGGGGAAGGCCCTCGCGACGGACACGGTTGGCGGGCCGCCGCCGCCCCTCCCGCTCTCCCACCGCCCCCCGAGGAGCCCGATGATCTCCTCGTGGTGCAGATGCGCGTGGAGGTCCATCACTGCGAGCGCCGCCCTCGACACCTCCAGCGCGAAGGGCTGCGCCAGCGGCAGCCCGCAGCCGGGCTCGAGCGCGGCGGGGAACTCGCGGCACGCGAGCAGCTCGAGCGACTCGGAGGTGGCGCCGAGGCGGAGGGCCGCAGCGGCGGCGGCGGAGCGCTGCGGGGCGGCGCGGCGCGGGCGAGAGAGGGCGTACTCTGTTCGCTCGGGGCGCTGGCGCGGGGGCGAGGGCGGGGGCTGCTGCTGCGGCGGCGGCGGCGGCGGCAGTTGGAAGGGGGCACGGGGCGGAGCGGGCGCGCCTTTTTCCCCTTGCCCTTTTCCCCTCGCCTCCTCCGCCGCCGCCGCTTCCGCTTCCGCCTCCTTCCTCGCCCCGTCGTCGCCCAGAGCAGCAGAAACAGCAACAGCAGGGGGGTCAGCAGAGGGAGCAGCTTCTTTCCTCTCCTCCTCCGCCGCCGCCTCACTCCCTCCGACGGCGACGACAAGCGCCGAGGGCGTCGGCGCCTCGCCCGACGCCGCCGCGGCCGGGGCCGCAGAGGCCGCGGCGGAGGCGGCGGCGGCGGCGGCCGTCGCTCCCGCTGCCTCTGCTTTCTTGGCGGCGGAGGTGCCCGCGGCGGCGCCCCCGTTCTCGTCGTTGGCCGCCCCGCTGGGAGCGGCGCGCGCTTCCGCTCCCGCTCCCGCTCCCGCTCCCGCTTTTCCGACGTTCCCCCCCTTGACCGCCGCCGCCGCCGCGCCGTCCTCCTCGGCGGGCGGCAGCGGCAGCAGCATCCCGGGCATCTCCCTCCCCTCCTCCAGGAACGCGCGGATCGCCCCGACCTTGAGGCCGTAGGCCCTCGCCGTCGCCGACCCCGCGTCCAGCGGCCTCCCCGACAGCGTGTACCCCTCGCCGCCGCTCTCGGCGACGCGGCGGGGCACGCGCTCGCCGCGCATCGCCAGGCGGACGAACCACTTTTGCGCGTGGCTCGCGACGGCCCTCGCGTCGCGCGTGCCGACGGCGGCCGCCACGGCCCTCCAGTCGCGGCCGTGCTCGCTGAGGGCGGCCTCGAAGAGCTGAGTCTCGGCGGCGGACCAGCCGCGGGCCGGGGCGCGGCGGGCGGCGCCGGCGTCTTTGCGCTTGCGGCGGCCCGACTGCGACGTGGAGCCGTCGCCTTCTCGGCTTCCTCCCTCTTCTCCGTCTCCCTCCTCGCCGCTGGCTGGCGTTTCCTCTACCCTCCTGTCGCCGGCGCCGTCGCCGTCGCCGTCGCCTTCGGAGGCGTCTTTCTTCGCGGGAGCGGGGGGCTTGGCTGTTTGTGTGGAGGAGGGGAGAAGGAAAAGGGAAAAAGGAAGAGGAGGTCAGAGAGGGGGAGAGCTGTCGTCGGAGAGGCGTCGTCGCGCGATGAAAAAAAAACAAATTCAAAACGCTTTGCTGCATTTCGCCTCTCGCTCTTCTTCTCTTTCCCTTTCTTCTCTCCACCTGATGACTGTCACTCAGATGCATCACGCACCAGCCTTGCTCTCGCGCTGCTTCTTGGCCGGAGGAGGAGCCGCGGCCTTCTTCTTCGCCAAATGCTGCTTCTTCTTCTTCGTCTTCTTGCTCCCGCCGCCACCGCCCCAGTCCGAGTCGCCCGACGAATCGCCCCCGCTGCTCCCCACGGCGTCGTGGTAGTAGCCTCCGCCGGCGCCGCCGCCACCCTGCTCCTCGGCGAGCATACGGGCGATGAGGGCCGCCGTGGCGGCGTCTGGGTCCGCCATCGTTGAGTGGAAGAGAGTCGTTTCTATTCTCGTTTGGTCTGTCGACTTTTTCTCTGTAGCGATGAATGGAATGAGAGTGTTTTTTTTTTTGCATTTTTTTTTGGTTTTCTCTCTCGACCCCGACCTCTCTCTCTTTTCTCTCACTCTCTCTCTTTTCTCTCTTTCTCTCTCTTTCCCAACAAGTGAGTGAATGTTCATCGTTTCTCTCGTGCGTTTTGTTCTGATGTTGTTGTTGTTGTTCATGTATTCCCCCCATTCTCTCCACTCTGAAAAGCAAAAAAGGAAGGGAAAAAAAACGTGTCTCTCTCTCACGCCAGGCCCGCCGTCCCTCCTTCGCCGCCGCCATCGCCCTTGTCCACCTCCATCGCCGAGGCCGCAGCAGGAGCAGCGGCAGGAGCGCTCGTTTGAGCAGCAGCAGCCTTCGCAGCAGCAGCAGCAGCAGCAGCAGCAGCCGAAGCCCCCCCGGCCTTGCCCCCTCCGAAGGGCACCCACGCCCCGCGCAGCTCCCCCAGCAGCGCCGGCATCGGGTCCTCGAACTCCCGCGTCAGCTCGCTCCAGCGGCTGTCGAACGCCGGGCTGCCGTAGATCTTGCCCTCGTTCCGGAACGACCACAGCGTGCCGACCTTCCACATCGCGTCCGGGCGCGTCGAGACGTGCTCGAGCATCGCCGCGCGGTCCCGCTGCTGGTACCGCGAGCGCGCGCAGCCGCCGTAGCACGACTCGACGTCCGGCAGCGAGATCGTGCCGCGCCGCTCGGCCGACAGCGAGGCCGTCGGGTCGTAGACCGTCTGCTTGAACCAGCCCGAGAGCTGGCCCCAGATGAACCAGGGGCCGTACTTCTTGGCGAGCCCGGCCCGCGCGGCCGTGGCCTCGTCGACGAGCCCGGCCTCGTCGTCGGCGGCGGGGGGGAGGTGCGGGGGCACCGGGTCGCAGAGGGCGCCCTCGGGCAGCGGGAGGAGGTCGCTCTCCGGGCCCGGGGGAGCGGGAGCGGGAGGGGGAGCTGCCCCGGCGGCTCCCGCTGCTGCTGCTGCTGCTGCTGCTGTTGCGGCGGCGTCGGCGGGAGCAGCAGCGGCGGCGGGAGCGGGAGCAGCAGCGGCGTCGGGAGCGGGAGCAGCAGCGGCGTCGGGAGCGGGAGCAGCAGCGGCGTCGGGAGCGGGAGCAGCAGCGGCGTCGGGAGCGGGAGCAGCAGCGGCGTCGGGAGCGGGAGCAGCTTCTGCTGCCGTCGTCGCCGTCGTCGCCGCCGCGTCCGCCGTCGCGGCGGGAGCAGGCTCCGAAGTCGCAGCAGCAGCAGCAGCAGCAGCAGCAGGAGCGCCTGCCGCGGTCTCTTCCGCTGCAGCAGAAGCAGCAGGAGCGGCAGCCGTCGCAGCAGCGGCGGGATGCTCGCCAGAAGCAGAAGCAGCAGCAGCAGCAGCAGCTCCTGCCGCTTCCGCTTCCGCCTCCCCCTCCGCTGCCGTCGCCGCAGGGCTCGCCGACTTGGAATCCGTCTTCTTCTTCTTCGCCCCGACCTTTTGCTTCTTCTTCGCGGGGCCCCCGCCCACCCCGCCCCCCGCCGCGCCGCCCCCGTCACCGATCACGCACAGGTCCGAGGGAGCCAGCCTCACGGCGGGACTCGTGAACGACGCGAACCGGCGCTCGGCCGAGAACCAGACGCGGGTCCGGGCGTACATCGTCGCGATGTCGGCCGCGGCGGTGTGCCCTCCCCGCGCCTCGGCGTCAAACCGCCGCAGCATCGGGACGAGGTCGGAGAGCCTCCGCCTGGCCTCCTCGAACGAGGCGGCGGGCGGGTCGCGCAGCACGGCCTCGGCGAGCTCGTGGAGCTGCGGGTGATGGCCCAGCCCGGGGCCGACGCCGGACCTCTCGAGCGCCCTGCGCACCTCGGCCGCCGTCGCCGCCGCGACGACACCGCGCGCGACCTGCGGCGAGCTCAGCGCTGGCGCCGCGGCGCGCAGCAGCCTCCGCGCGATCGACCGGTCCCCGTTCCACACGTGGTCGGCCGCCTCGGCGTCAGACAGCCGGCGCAGCGGAGGGCACGACTGGGACGACTCGTCGGCGGCCTTGAACGACTGGGAGAGGACGTACTTGATCTTGTCGACGGTGATGACGACGTTCTGCAGGCGCGAGTCGGCGACGCCGCGCGCCTCGAGCGCGGCGGCCGAGCGCGAGTAGCCGCCCCCGAGCGCCGGCGGCAGCGCGAGCAGGGCCGCGGGCAGCAGCTCGCGCTCCCGCTCGACGAAGTGGAGGATGAGGGCGGCCCACTTCTCCAGCCACGGGGGCACGCGGCGGGCCATCACGCCGCCGGCGGCGGCCTCCTCCGCCGGGCCGAGGCCTCCCCGGCCCAAGGCGGAGTCGCGGACGCCGAAGCGGTCGAGCACGGCCCTGTCCGCGTCCGTCAGCCCGCTCGAGTCCCCGGCGTGCAGGATGATCGCCTGGCGGTGGAGCACGTTGTGCCTCTCGTTCATCACGGCCTGGAACGCGCGCGAGCCGCTGAAGGTCAGGAACGACCCGCGGCAGCCCGAGGTGCCGCAGAGGCAGATGGCGTCGCGGAACTCCTTCTCGGACTCGGTCACGGAGGCGTAGTCGAAGGTCAGCTCCTCGCCCTCGTGGACGTGGCGGAGGGTGTAGACGGCGATGGTGAGGCGGCCTGGAGATGAGTTGGTTTTGTTTTTTTGGAGTTGGTTTTCGGGGAAAAGAGATTTAAAAAAGTGGGTTTTTTGTCTTGTTTTTTTCCGTCGTCGCGCCTGCCTCTCTCTCGACCTCGACCTCGAAAAGAAAACCTCAAAACTCATAACTCATAACTCAAAACTCAAAAAAAATGCTCACCGCCGCAAGCCATCACCACGGCCTGGCAGTTGGGCGTGCACGAGTGCGACATCCTCGACGCGAACGCTCCCCGGGACGCGGCATCAACAAACAGCGCGTCGTAGCCAGCCGGGTCGTCGCGGGGTCGCTCGAGCACGATGTTGTAAAAGTCGGGCAGCTCGTCCTTGGTGACCTTCTTCAGCGCGTCCTGCACCTCGAACCAGCGCCACGGCGAGTGCACCTCTCCCAGGTACTCCTCGACAAAGGTCAGGCGGGGGAGGCCCCCCGGGCGGATCACCTGCATGCCCACTCCCTTCGGGTGGACGCGGAAGTAGTCGGAGCCGACGTCGCGGAAGCGCGCGGCGACGGCCGCGGCGGCGAGGGCCGAGGCGGGCGAGGTCGCGTCGACGGACGCGGCGGTCAGGGCCGCCTCGGCCTCGCCTGCAGAGGGCGGAGCGTCCTTGCCAGCAGCAGCAGCGGCAGCGGGAGCAGCAGCAGCAGCAGCGGGAGCAGCAGCGGCAGCAGCGGGAGCAGCAGCGGCAGCAGCGGGAGCAGCAGCAGCAGCAGCAGCGGGAGCAGCAGCGGGCGCCGCCGCCGCCGCCGCCGCCGCGCCCTCGCCGCCGCCGCCGCCGCGCTGCTCCAGACGCCGCAGCGCGCGGGCCAGGTCCCACCCCTGCGCGCCCTGCGAGTTGACGGCGGGCTGCAGCACGCGCTCGACCCAGTCGTTGACCCGGTCCCTCGTCGCGGCGGAGCAGCAGCGGGCCGTGAGGGCCGCGGAGCCCGGGCGGGAGGCCGGGGGGCTGGGGCCCTCGTCCGTGTCCTTTTCGGTCTTGGCGCCGGCGCCGGCCTCGGCGCGGTGGATTTTCTCCCCGCGCGCCAGCGCCGCGGCCTGCGCCTCGGCGGCCCTGGCGAGAGCTCGGTAGTCCGGCTTCACGTAGGACCCGAAGGCCTGCGACTCGAGGACCGCGTCGACGATGTTTCGCCGCGAGTAGCAGTCCATGCCCCACGCGTTGACCTCCTGCACGTCCTTGTTCAAGACCAAGGTCTCGCGGCGCGTGACGGCGCGGTTGGCGCACGCCGCGGGGAACTCGGTCGAGGTCGGGTCCTCCGAAAACTGCTTCCTCCGCCGCGCGGCCTCGGCGCAGCCGCAGTTGGGCCCGCACTCCAGGTTGCTCTTGAGGCAGGCGCACTCGGTGTCGAAGGCCTCCATCTCCAGGGAGTACGTCCCCAGGGACCCGGGCGCGACGGCGCACGCCGACCCGTCGCACCGGCCCCGCTTTTCCGTGGTGAGCTTCCACTCGACCAGGGGCTTCGACATCGAGTTCACCTTGTAGGCCTTGAGGCGCTCGTAGGGCCTCGGCGCGTAGGGGCGACGGCGCCAGGCGCCGTGGAGGTAGGGCTCGCGGTTCGCCTGGATGGCCTCGGGCATCGGCCCCGTGCGGAGGCGGGCCGGGGAGGCGACGGCGACTGGGTTGCCGTTTTCGTCGAGCTGCGGCGGCGCGGTGGGGTCCGCCGCGGAAGCGCCGCCGCCGCCCTCCGCCCCGCCTCCCCCTCCCGCGGCGGCGGCCCTCGTCGCCCGCCTCATCTTCGCCTTCTTGCGGTCGGCGGAGCCGAAATCCATGGCGACCTCCGCGACCGCCGAGGTGAGCGCGGCGACGAACTGGTCCGCGAGGCCCAGGAGCTTCCCTTTCCGCATCGTCGACGCCGCGCCGCCGAGCCCGCCCGCCGCGCCGCGCCCGCGCCCTGGGCCGTCGTCCCCCGGCGCGACCGAGGCCGCCGCCCTCGCCGCCGCCTCCGCCGCGCTCGTCGCCAGCGCCTCCGCGCTCGCCTCGGCGGCGCCGCGGACGGCGGCGGCGACGTCCGCGCAGAGCGCCTCGACGTCGTCGTAGCCGCCGGACCGCAGCGCCGCGGCAATGGCCGACGCGTCGACGTCCAGCACCCTCGCAACCTCGCCCGCGCGCGTGGCGCGGAGGAGCGCGACGCGCCTGCGGCAGGCCTCGCGGATGCGGTGGGAGCCCTTTGGAGGGGGAGGGGAGGAAGGGGCGGGGGCGGCGGGCTGCTGCTGCTGCTCGCCGCCGCCGCCGCCGTCGGCGGGGTCGGCGGGCTCGGTCGAAGCAGCAGCAGCAGCAGCAGCGGCGGCGGCGGCGCCAGCGGGAGCTGTCGGAGCCGCCTCCGCCGCCTCCTCCTCTGGCTCGGGCTCGGGCTCGGGCTCGTCCTCCCTCTCCTCAAGGACCGCGGGCGCCACGGCGCGCTCGATCATGGTGGCCAGCTCGTGGGCCAGCACCGCGGGGAGGTCGGAGGGCGAGGGGAGGAGGCCGGAGGGGGCCTTGCGGGCGAAGGCCGCTCCCGCGCCGGCCGCGCCGCCGCCGCCCGCCTTGCCGCCCCTCTTCGCCGCGGCGCCCCCGCCCTTTTTCGCCCCCGCCTTCCCGCCGCGCGCGCCTCCCCCTCCATACTCCCCCGCGGCGACGCCACGAGAGGCAGCCTCGCCGTCCCCGCCGGCGACCCCCAGGGCCGCCTCCTGCCTCGCCGCGGCGCGGTCGGCGCCCGGCCGCGCCTTGAGGTTGGCCGGGCCGCGGGCCGCCGCGAGCGCCAGCAGGTCGGCGGGGGGCCGGGCGGGCGCGCCCCCCTTCCAGAACCCCGCATCCGTCATCTCCACCGCGGCGAAGGCCGTCGCCGCGGAGCCGGCGGGGACGGCCGCGCCGCTCTGGCCGAGGAGCACCGCCTGGGAGACGCGGGCGTTGGCGGCGTCGAGGAGGGCCGAGACGGCGTCCGCGTCGGCCCCGTGCGGGCCGCCGAAGAGCGCCACGAGGGCGTCCGAGGCGCAGGAGCGGAGCGCGGCGACGAGCGCGGCGCCGGCGTTCGGCGGGGGGCTGGGCGAGGCGAGGGACTCGAGGGCGGTGCTGGTTGTTGTGAAGGTTGGTGTCGAGGTCGAGAGGAAGTTTTCAAAGTGAGTGAGAAGAGCGACGGAAAAAAAAACCATCGCGCTGCACGCACCCTTTGCGGGCTGAATGCGCACGCTTACGAGGCGTTTCTGGTGGCTCCGTTACTCTCTACGTGTAGATCAGGCCATCGCCTCGCGCTCGGGATTGAAAAAACCAGATGAAAACAGCAAAAACGAGAGGGCGCGCCTCCTTGAATGAAAACAAGTCCCCCACTCGCCTTTGGCCTCGACAGGTAGAAGCACGAATCGGCGCCCATCCCTCCCTCTCCTCTCTCTCAATCTCTCAACTCCCTCTTTCAAGAAAACTCACCGGTACGCCTTCGTAAAGTCCCTCCCGCCTCCCACGGGGCCGGAGAGGAATCCCAGAGTGTCCAGGACCGTCAGCTCTGAGGCCATCGTCAGCAGCGCCGCCCTGGCGACGGGAGCCTCGAGGGGACTGCTGGGTGTCGTCGACGCCGTCGACGCCGCCGCCGCTGCCGTCGATGCAACGCCGACGCCGACCGCATTGGTCCCTGCTGTCGCCGCAGCGTAGGCCGTCGAGACGCGCGGCAGGGGGACGCGGTCGGCCATCGTCATGTGTTGTCCTCCGCGCGTCGACAGGCGGGGACCTTTTGACGTGAACGCGAGAAAAAAGAAGGAGAAGAAACACTTCTCGCTCTCTCTTTCGTTTTCGAAAAAAAATAGAGGACGTTTGACCTCTTTCGTCTTCTTCTCCTTTCATCTTGTTTTCTTTTCGCCCTTCTTCCTTCCAAAACTACTCAAAGTGGCGATGCTCCTGGTGTTACAAGAAAAGGGGGGAAACGCTCATTTCAAGAGCCTCCTCCTCTGCTGCTGCGCCCTCCCGCGGAGCAGGGCCAAGGCCACGGCGGCGACGGCGAGGACCGAGGCCGATACCGCCGCGGCGACGGCGACGCCCCGCCTCCTTCGACACCTCCTCTTCCTTCCTTCTTCCAGAGTAAATATCCTCTCATCGGCCTCCCGGGTCACCCGGGCCAGCTCCTCGTCGTCGAAGCGCTTGACGATGCGGAAGACTGTCGGAGGGGCGGAGTCTGGGGAGGTGACACCTGTTGAATTTTGAAATGAAAGGTTTCGAGTTTTTTTGGCAGTGAGAGAGAGAGAGAGAGAGGGAGAAGGAGGGAGAGAGACAGGAAGACGAAACGAAGAGAAAAAAGAAACTAACTCACCGGCACTCTCCACGACGCCCCCGTGCCCCTTGTAGTACTCCACCAGCCCCCTCTTTCCTCCCTCGACCGTGGCTGAGATCGCAGAGAGATTTCTGGCGCGGGCCGCGGCCTGCAGAGAGTGCATCAGTCGGGCGCCGAGCCCGCGGCCGCGGAGCCGGGGGGCGACGCCGAGGCCGAAGCCGAAGAGCGACGAGGAGTAGGGGACGCCCGCGACCAAACCCACGAGCTCGCCTTTTTTCTTCATCTGTTGCTGCTGCTGTTGCTCCTCTTCTGAAGGAGAAGAAGCGGCGGGTGCCTTGTTGAGGAAGGGGAGCCAGGACGCGAGAAACGAGGAGGATGAAGGGGAGGAAGAGGGAGCCTCGTCTTCTCCGTCGAGCTCGTAGAGGAGAATCCAAGCGCAGTCCGCGGGCTCGTGGCAGAAGGTGGCGCGCTGGAGCCAGTCGGCGTCGGCTCTGCCGCCGCTGCCTTCTTCGTCTCCGCTCTTCTCGTCCGGGAAGCAGAGCTCGTGGACAGCTCGGATCTGCTTTTTTTTCAAAACAAAAAAAACGTTTCGGTGGAGTCGAGAATTTCTTTTTGAGCAAAAAATACGTCGAGAGAGCCAAGAGAAAGAAAAGAAAAGAAACCCTCTCCCTCCGTCTTTTCACTCTCTCCTTGCCTCCTTCAGCAGCTCCGGGGTCAGGTCCCGAGCTGCGTGCGTGTCTATCATGTACAGCCCCTGGCCTGCGACGACCGAGCCCCGCAGAGGATAGGAAGGGGGAGGAGAGGAAGCGGCGGCGAGCTCCGGCTCCGGCGACGACGACGGGGAGACGAGCACGCCTTCTTCGCTCGAGCCATTGCTCCCCGCGTCGTCGCCGTCGCCTCGCCCTCCTCCTCCTCCTCCTTCGTTGGGTCGTCGCCGCGCTTCTCCTTGGGCATGGGGGACGATGATGGGTTCTTCTTCCATCTTGTGGAGACGGGCGAAACAGGGGAGACGAAGCTCTCGGAGAGGGGAGGGCGCCGAGAGAGAAAGAGATCGATGAACGCCTCTGGCGAAAGAAGTGAAGGAGAGGTTGACACAAACACACGAACGGCAGACGACGAAGAAGAAGAAGAAGAAGAAGAAGAAGAGGCGATGGAGGACGGTCGCGACTTCGACGCCGACTCTCGCAGGCAGGGGCGCTCGCGCTCGCAGACGCCACAGGGCGCGCTGCCGCCCCCGCTTCCGCAGCAAGGGACGATGCAGCAGCAGCAGCAGCAGACATTCCAGCAGCAGCAAATGCCGATTCCGCCGCCGCCGCCGCCGCCGCCGCCACCGCCGCCGTTTCGACCTCCCCCCGGAGGCAACAACCCCTTCCCGCCGGGCCCGCCGCCTCAACAGCAGCAGCACTGGCAACAAGGCGCTGGTCGAGGCCGCGGCGGAGTAGGAAACTGGGGCTACCAGCAGCAGCAGTGGCAGCAGCAGCAGCCTCGCCCGCAAGGAGGTGGCTTTCTCCGGCCTCCGTTCCAGCCGCAGCCGCAGCAGCAAGGAGGCGTGATGAGCAACCCTTTCCAGCAGCAGCAGCAGCAGCCTCAGAGGCCTCCCTTTTACCCGCAGCAGCAGCTGCAGCACCACCAACAGCAGCAAGGAGGATTCGTCTTCCACGGCGGCGGCGCCGCCGCCGCGGCCGCCGCCGCCGCCGTCGCCGCCGCGCAGGAGTTCTCCCGCTTCTCGGCCCCGCTGCCCCACCCCACCTCCTCGGACCGCGCCGCCACAACGGCCCGCGAGGCCCTCGTGCGGGTCGTCGCGCTGGCAGACGCGCTCCCGGCGGCGCTGCTGTCGACGAGGGACGGCGCGTCGAGGGTCAGGAGGGCCCGCGCAGCGGCCGCCGCGGCCGCCGCCGCCGCCCTCGGCGGCGCTCCCTCCGCCTCGGCCGCCATCTCGCGACTCGAGGCCGTGGCGGCCGCCGACGCCCTCTCGACGAGGCCTCTGGCCGCGGCGGAGGCGGGAGCGCTGTGGAGGGAGCTCGTGCCCGCCGAATCGGAGGTCGAGCGGAGGGCGCGAGCGGGCGAGGGGGGGGCGGGCGGAGGGGCCGCCTCGGGCGCCGCCGCGGCGGAGGAGAGGCTGCGGGGGGCCCTCGAGCTCGTGCGCTCTTTCGAGGCGCACCAGATCGAGGGGGGGTGGCTCGCCGCCCCCTCAGCGAAGGGGGGCGCGTGCTTGCTTCGTCCCGTGTCCTCTTGAGAAGGTGCGAAAGAAAAGGAAAATAAGAAAGGAGGTGGAGGAATGAACTTTTGGTTGTGTAACACTAGAGCTTTCGTCGAACGCGGAATCGCGATTTCAATGTAAGTGGCTGCCTTTCCCTTCTCTCTCACGCGCGCACTGCCGCCGCCGCGGACGAGGCACCGCCGAGGGAAGAGAGCAGTGAGGCCTCCGCGGCGGCGGCGCGCCCCCCGAGCCCCGTCGCGCCGGCCGCGACGGCGTCGAGCGCCGCCGCGAGCCGCCGCAGAGCCGCCGACCTCGCGTCCCCCGTCTCTTCCCTTCTGTTCCTCCTGTGCAACGACGCTCCGAGGAGCGGCGAGCGCGCCGGGGGGAGGGCGGGCCGCGGCGGCGGCGGCGGCGGCGGCGGGGCCGGAGTCGGCGGCGGGGAGGCCCGGACGCGCCACGTCCGCACGATCGCGTCCCCCGCTCCCCCTCCGGCGGTCGCCAGCAGGAAGTCCCCCTCCCTCCCGTCGCCGCTGCCCCGCAGGGAGCGAGACGCGCAGAGAGCCAGGGCCCCGCGGCCGCCGCCGCCGCTCGACGAGCGGGGCGAGGGGTGGCCGCCCGGCCCCAGCGCGACCCTCGTCGCCCGGGGCGCCCGCGGGTCGCACCAGAGGACCCCCCCGCCGCCGCCCGCCGCCGACGAGGCCGAAGAGGCCGCCAGCGAGGTCTGGGAGCCCCAAGCGAGCCGCGTCAGGACGCCGGCGGCGAGGGGGAGCTCGATCTCGGCCGCGGCCGCCGCCCCGGCGCGCGAGTCGCAGAGGAAGAGCCTCGAGGAAGAGGAGGAGGCGCCGGGGGAGGCCCCGGGGGAGGCCGCGACGGCGACAATGCGGCCGTCTCCGGGACACGCGGCCAGCGCGGAGACCGCCCCAAGGGGAAGGGACACCGCGGCCGAGACCGCGGCGCCCGAAGAAGAGGAAGAAGAAGAGGAGGAGGAGGAGGACGAGAAGAAGGAGGAGGAGGAGGAGGAGGAGGAGGAGGAGGAGGAGGAGGAGGAGCAGCCTCGAGGAGCCGGGGCAGAGCCCGCGAGGTCCCACCAGCAGACGCGCCCGTCGCTCGCCCCGCCCGTCACGGCGACGAGGGCGGGGGAGGGCGCCGACGACTGGGGGCGACAGCCGCAGCAGGGGGCCAGGGCGGCGCAGGAGATCCAGCCGCTGTGGGCGCCGCGCAGCGACGAGACCAGGCGCGGCGGAGCGGGAGACGGGGAGCGAGGGGCGGCGGGCGAAGAGGCGGAGGAGGCCGCGCCGGCGGCGGCGGCGGCGCCGGGGCCGACGTCGAGGGCCCAAACTCTCGCCGCGCCGCCGCTCGTCCAGGTCAGCATGGAGCTCCCGTCCGCCGAGAGGCCGATGCCCCTGACGGGCGAGGCCCCCCCCGGGTGCGCGACGAAGGACGCGACGGGTATGTGGCTCGGCAGGGGAGAAGAGAAGGACGGGGGGGAGGAGGAGGAGGAGGGGGAGCAGCGGCTCCAGAGGCGGACTCTGCCGTCGCCGGCGCCCGTCGCGGCGAGCGGCGAAGCCCCGCCCTCGCCCCCTCCGCCTCCTCCCCCGCCGCTCGCGGTGGCGATCGCGGTGACGCCCCCGACGTGCTCCCCGCTCATCCTCAGCGTCGACGCCCTGTCTCCGCCTGAGGGAGGGGGCGACGCGTCGAAGGCGAGCAGGCGGCCGCGCCCGTCGCCGGCGAGCAGCAACAGGCCGCGGCGGCGCCCCGGGTGGCGGCGGCCCGGCCCCCCTCCCCCCTCCCCGCCGCCTCCGCCGCCTCCTCCGCCGCCTCCCCCCCAGAACGCCACCGCCGTTACGGGAGCCCTCAGGCCGCTGTACTCGAGATGGGGGCAGGCCTGGGGGCCTGCCGTCGACAGGGAGGGGCCGCCGCTCTGGCGAGAAGGAGAGGCGAGAGAGGGAGTCATATCTTCGGTCAACGAGTGTAGAAATGATGGGGGAAGAAAAGGAGAAAAAAGTCAAGAAACTGAAAAGTTTCGACTTTTTCCCATTTCTTCTCTTGTTTCTTTTTTTTTTCCCTTTCGACGTGTTTTCGAAATGACCCCCGACCAACTCCAGCAAAAGGAGAAGGCGCGCGTCGTCGCCATCGTCGCCGCCGACGACAACTTTTCTTCCGCTTCTCCTTCTCGAACAGCAATGGAAGCTCCTCGCACTCCCTCCGCTCCTCCTCTCTCCGCGGCTCGCACAAAGACCAGCTTCAACAGCAGCAGCAGCAGCAGCGGGACCAAGGGCGCCAAGCGCTTCTCCGTCTTTGCCGCCGGGGCTTCCCGGGCTTCGTCGGCGTCGGGCGCCAGGGCGGCCTCGTCCGCCGCGGCCGACGCGCTGCGCTTCTACGCGCAGACCCTCCCGACGTCGCTCGTCTTCGCCGCGTTCATGTTTTGCCTCTACGCGGCGACGAGCTACGGGCTGCCGCACGTGCTCTGCAAGAGCTCGGCGACGGACGAGGTGAAAGGAGAGAGAAATGTTTTTTTTTCGCTGCGCCCCTTTGTCGGATCGAGCAGGCGCGCCGGAGAGAAAAAAAGAAGCTGACTTTTTTTTTCAACCTCATCAAAAAAAACAAAAAAACAATAGACGATCGTCGACAACTTCACCTCGTTCGTGCGCTGCGTGTACAACAGGGACCAGAATTACAGCACGAACAGGGCGAGGAAGGTACGTGATGACACAGAGAGAGAAAAGGACGGGAAAAAAAGAAAGAAAGAAAGAACGAAAGAAAGACAGCAACAAAAAGAGTGCCCTCTCACCCCCCCCCCCCCCTTTGCGCGCGCCCGGCCTTTGAGAAACAAAAAAAACTTGAAATCAGATCTTCTTCGTCTTCTACCAGGCCTGCCTCCTCACATGGCTCGTCGTCGCCCCTCTGGTCAACGGCCTCGCGATGTGGCCGCAGACCACAAGGGGGAAACCCGCACTGCTCGGCGCCGTGGCCATCGTCGGCTGCATGGCCGTCGCGCTCGCCGCGCCCGGGCTCGGCCTGCCGCTCAACTCCAATCACTACTACTTCACGGTCCCTTTCCTCTTCGGCTTCTCGGTGAACCTCGTCATCGGGCGGGCCCTGGTCAAGTCGACGGGAGACCCGATCGACCAGGCGCGGTTCTTCGCGATCGAGCTGTTCGCCGGGGTCGTCAGCCTGGTGTTCACCCTTTTCATGCAGCGGTGAGAGAGAGAGAGAGAGAGAGAGAGAGGGAGAGAGAGGGAGAGGGAGGGAAGAGAGAAGGAAGAGAGAGGGGAGTTTTTTTTTCTCCTCCCCCTGTTTTTTTCTTCGACTTTTTCGGCGTGTTTGCTCTACTCCTCAAAAACAAAAACAAAAACAAAAAAACGACTTCTTGTAGCGTCGTCACCCGCCGCGCCTTCTCCAAGCCCCTGCAGCTCCTCGGCACGCGCCTCATCTTCCACACGGGCGTGTGGGACGCCGTCGATTTAGCATTTCAGCACCTGAGCCGTTACATCGTCAATTCGGGAGCGGGTATCTTCAAGACGCCGGCGATGTCGTTGTCGGTCCTCTTCGTGTGGCCGTCGATGTACAGGGGCGTCTACGGCCGGTTCCTGCTCTCGCAGCTCGACACGGCCGGCAACGTGGCAGTGCTCAACGTGGCGCTCGCTTTCTTGGGCCTAGCCACCCGCGTCGCGGGCAGGCCCGCCGGCGGGGCCCTGCTGTCGAGAATGTACTCCGACCGTGCCGCGGCGGGCGCCGAGGCGTCGGGGGCGATCGGGGAGGTCAGGGCCGCGAAGCGGTACATGGATTTCCTGGCAGAGATCACGGGCATCGTGTGCGCGGCCTCGGTGTACACGTTCGGGGTCGTCAGCCGTGAGTGTTTGAGAAAAGTTGGCAGTTTTTTGAAAGAGAAAAGAGAAAGTCATTTTTTTCGGCCACTCGTTTTTTTCGCCTCAAACACAAAAAAACCGAAATACTTCCAACGTGAATGATGACAGCCGACGGCGTCAACAAGTACCCGATCAAGAGCATCTGGCTCTCTGCCCTCTACCAGGCCATCACGACGTTCATCGCCGAAGGGATCGCCCTCATTGTCGACGCGGTCTTCCACGGGATCGACTACCGCAAAAACTGGCCTCTGACCAGAAAGGGCGCTTTTACTTTCCTGGGTTGGCTCCTGCTGATCGCGTTCGTGGGAGGGTCGAGGATCTGCTTCGACATCCTGATCCTGTTCTGCCCGAGCGTCAACGCGGAGGGGAAGGCGATGATGTCGTTCTGCAACGCGCCGAGCCTCTTTGACAGGATTTGAAGAATAAAAAAGTTGAAAGTTTTTTTTCATCGCTCAACTTCCTTCTCTTCTCTTTTTTTCTCTCTCTTTCTCTTTTCTCTTTCTCTTTTCGCTTCTTCTCTTCTGTTGATACAAGTGCTCTCGCGTTCAACAGTGCTGAATTATGAGCTGTAAGTTACAAAATAATGTGTGATCCGAGTCTCCTTTCAAAAAAATCGAAGGAAAGAAAAAGTTCACTTGATTTCTGGCGCCCTCCACAGCTGCAGGCTCAGCGAGTTGAGCATCACCGTCGCCGACGACGCCGCCATCAGCGCCCCGCTCGCCGCTGGAGTCAGAGCTATGCCCCTCGAAGGGAGCAGGACGCCCGCGGCGAGCGGCAGCGCGCACGCGTTGTACGCCGCGGCCCAGAACAGGTTTTGCTTGACCTTCCGCAGTGTCGCCCGCGACAGGGCCAGGGCCTCGACGGCCGCCAGCAGCGAGCGGTCTCCTCCGGCGAGGAGCACGATGTCCGCCGCGTCCGAGGCCGGCGTGGCGGAGGATCTGGAGGCCTCCGCCGCGCCGGAGAACGACGAGGAGGAGGGAGAAATCGAGGAAGAAGAGAGGGTCGACTTGGTGACGGCCATCCCGACGTCGGCCGCCGCGAGCGCCGGCGCGTCGTTGACGCCGTCGCCGACCATGGCGACGACCAACCCTCTCTTCCGCAGCTCTTGGATGGCCTCCGCCTTAGCCCGCGGGCGCACCCCGCCGCGGGCCGCGTCCCTGGGTAATCCCAAAGCCTCGGCGGTGTCCCCGGCGGCCTCGGTGGTGTCTCCCGACAGCAGAAGGACCCTGTAACCACGAGCCCTCAGAGCGCGGACCGCGGGCGCGGCCGTCGGCCTGAGCTCGTCGACGAGGTCGAGGCTGGCCGCGAGCCTGCCGTTGACAGCGATAAAGGCCCTGGCGCGGCACGAAGAAGCTCCATTTCCCTTTCCATCTGCCTTCTTCTGGATTTCCTCGAGGTCCTCAAGGGTTGTCTGAGGAGCAGAAGGGGGAGGAGGAGGAGGAGGCGAGAGGAGCGCGTTTTGCGACGAAAGCGCTCCTCCTCCTTCGCCCGGGCCGCCTTTCCCCTCCTCCTTCTTTGCCTTGTTCTTGCGCTCCTTCTTTGCCCTCGCTCCCTCCTCCCGGATCGCGATCTCCGAGGAGATAAAGTCCCAGCTCCCCACGGCGACGCGCCTGCCCCTCACAGTCCCCACGGCTCCGGCCCCGGGCTCGACGCGAACGTCGGAGGCGCTCAGAGGAGAGGCTCTCGGATCGTTCTTTCTCCGGATCTCGGCGGCGGCGAGGACGATCGCGGCCGCGACGGGGTGCGGCGCCCCGGCCTCGACCGCGGCGGCCAGCTCCAGCGGGCTCCACCCTTCCCCACCGTCTCCGAACCCGGGCTCGGCGCGCACGCGGGCCAGCGTGGGCCTCCCCCTCGTCAGCGTGCCCGTCTTGTCGAAGACGACGACGTCGACGGCCGCGGCCCTCTCCAGGACGTCCCCGCCGCGGACGAGCAGGCCCCGGCGCGCGCCGGCTGAGGTCCCCACCAGGACCGCCGTCGGCGTCGCGAGCCCCAGGGAGCAGGGGCAGGCGACCACCAGCACCGAGGCCGCGAGCTGGAGGCCCAGAAGGGCCGCGGCGGCCCCGGGGGGGCTCGAGGCGCGGTAGGCCTTGATCGCGGCCGGGAAGAGGCGCGCGCCGGGGCCGAGGGACCAGAACGCGGCCGTCGCCGCCGAGAGCACGAGCACGCCCGAGGCGAAGGTGCCCGCGGCGGCGTCGGCGGCGCGGGCGAGGCGCGGGGGCCTCGCCTGCGCGGCCTCGACGGCGGCTACGACGTCTCCCAGGGCAGTGGAGGATCCCACGGCCGTGGCGCGGAGGACGAGCTCCCCGTCCAGCGGGACGGCGCCGGCGGGGACGAACGAGGGAGAAGAAGATGATGACGACGACAGAGGCGATCGCGGCGCCGCCAGAGGGGCAACGGCGCGGGGCACGGGCTCGCCGGTCAGCGCCGACTCGTCGACCAGCGCTGTCCCCCTCACGACGACGCCGTCGCAGGGGACCCTGTCCCCCGGGAGGGCGACGACGAGGTCTCCCACGGCCAGGGACGAAGCCTCGACATCCCTCCAAGGAGAAGAAGAAGAAGAAGAAGAAGAAGACGAGGTCGGCAAAAGGGAGGAAGAAGCGGCAACAGAAGAAGACAAAGCAGGGGCGGCGCGCTTCTTCCTCCATCTCAGCGGGCTCCACTTCGATCCCCGTTCTCCGTCTGCAGCAGCAGCAGCAACAGAAACCTCCTCTTCGGCGCCCCTCGAGGCAAGCAAGCGCGCCCTCGCCGGCATCAGCGCCGCCAGCGCCCCCATGTCGCTCGCCGCCGCGACCTTGGCCCGCCCCTCCGCGGCCCTCCCCGCCAGCACCACGCCCAGGAGCATCGCCGGCTCCTCAAAGTACGACCCCCAGCGCAGCGCCGGCCTGAGCGCCGAGACCGTGGACACGGCGAAGGAGCTCAGGGCGCCGAGGGACACGAGCGAGTTCATGTCCGGCCTCCCCCGGGCGGCGGCCCTCGCGCCGTCGAGCAGCAGCGCGCGGCCCGGGCCCAGCATCGCGAACAGCGACAGCCCCGCGTTGAGCCGGGGGCTCCCGAGGGCGCGGACCCAGGTCGGCGCCCTGGGGACGCAGCAGCTGACGTGGCCGATCCCGGCGACGAGGGCGAGGGCGGCGGCCAGGGCGAGCTCGCCCCTGTTGGCGTCGAGGGCGAGCTCGCGGGCGCGGCGCTTGGCGGCGAGCGAGGTCGAGGAGGAGGAGGGGGGGGCGGAGGAGGGAGCGGGGGGAGGGGTCGAGCCTGCTTCTCCCCCTCCCGCATTCTCGTTCTGGCTGCTCACTTCCTTCTTCTCGGCGGTGACCCGGAGCGTCGAAGGGAAGCCCGCGTCGGCGAGCATAGAGGCCAGCGCGAGAGCGACGGCAGAGTCTTCGCCGCTGCCCTGGCTAGCTCTTTTACTAGGAGGTCGATCTCGGCTAGCTTCTTCTTCTCCTTCTTCACCGTCGCCGCCGCTTTCGAGCTCGACCCTGGCCACCTCTGTCGCCAGATTCACGCTCGCCCTTCGCACGCCCCGGTGGGACTCGAGGAGCTTGGTCACGGCGGAGACGCACCCGCCGCAGTGCATTCCCGAGACGTCAAAGGTCAGAGAAGGAGAAGAAGACGAAGAGGTCGCCAACGACGCTGACGACGACGATTCTCGCCGCCTCTCGCCTTCCTCTTCCTGTCGAGCGCCTCCACTCGTCGAGATCTCGACGGCCCCCTTTGCAGGGCCGGAGTCTCCCCAGCCTTCGCCGGAGCTGCCGCCATCTCCTCCAGAACCGCCAGAGCCGCCGCCGAAGCCGTTGATATTGCCGCCACCGCCGCGGGCATCGCAAGTCACCAGCGACGAGACCGAAGAAGCATTGCCGGCGGGATTCGGCAGGGTCAGGGCCGCCGTCGCCGCCGCCAGGCTCGGCACTGCGAGGGCCAAGAATGAGAGGCCGCACCTGGAGGAGATAGAATGCGTTTCTTCTCGACCGAGCGGAGGACGAGAGGAAGAGGAAGAGGAAGAAGAAGAAGAAGCAAAGGTGACGACGACGACGGCTCTCTGTAATTGGACAGAGCGGTGGCGACGCTGCTGTTGCACTTCCGTGTTCCTCCCTCTTCTCGCCGTCACAGCGAGATTAGATGATGCGAGGATCATCTCGAGGAGCTAGTGACGAGGAACACGCAGAGAGAGAAAGAGAGCGGTCGTCTGCGCCGAGATAAGACTCGACGCAGAGCAGAGAGAACGAGACAGAGTGCGGAGGGGGTGGTAAAAAACGTTTTCTTTTTTTTGCTTCGTCATTCTCGATAAGGCTTCTCTTCTCTCTTTCCATTTTTCGATAGCAGGCAAACTTCAAGCTCCACTCGCTTCCTTGCTCGAATTCGCATAACCAGACGCGGATCTTGATATCGCCCCAGCGAAGGGGCGCCCCTGTGGCCTTAAGCACCGACACATTGACTGAACGACAAGCTCCCTCCAGCACTGATCAAAATGCGCTCCCTGATTCCGTCGTCGGCTGCGTCGACGTCGGCATCGTCGAGGATGAGGACCGTCGCCTCCTCCTCCTCCCCCTCGCAGTCCCTCCGCCCCCGAGCCTGCTTCTCCTTCGCCGCCGCCACCGTGAGCAGTCGCACACTGTCGTCTCTTCCGTCCACTGCTGCTGCAAAGGGAATGGCCAGAGGCGGCGCCTTCAGGTCGAAACTCAAGCGGCTCGACTCGATCGCCACGTCGGCCTCGAGCTCAGACGACGAAGCAGCAGCAACCTCGACCTCGACTTCTTCTTCCAACGCCAAGGACGACGACGACCTCTGGATCGAGCAGGAGCTCCGCCGCCGCAAGAAGTCCCGCGGCCCCAAGGGCAAGGGTGGAGGAGGACCGAACGTGATCGCCCCGGCGGTCTCGCGCGCCAAGGGCGAGACGGCGGCGAAACCCGCCGACGGCGCCGAGGCCGCCGCGCTCCAGTTCCTGGGCGCCTTCTTCTTCGTTCTTCTCCTCGAGGGCCTCGCTCTGGCCGCTTCCGGGTTCTTCCCGGAGAACGTGGACGCTTTCATCACCGAGAGGATCTACCCGAGCTACTCGCCGCAGCTCGGGGCTTTCCTGCTGTGCAGCTCTCTGTACGGGCTGTGGAAGAGCAAGCAGAATTAAAAGGAGGAGAAGACGACGAAAGGGGGGAAGGAAAGAGAGCTCGAGGCGGGGGTGTTCTCTTGCTCTCCTCCTCGTTTTCAACCATTTGCTGTAAGAGCTTTCAGGGGATGTCCGATTGCTTTACACCTTTTTTTTGCCCAGTGAGCGTACTCGCGCTCGTTCTTTTTGGTGGGGAAGGGAAGAGAGAGGGAGAGAAGAAAAGAGGGAGAAGAGACCACTCTCTCTCGAAAAACTTTCCAAAGCGATCGAAAAAACGATCAACCTTTCTCTCTCTCCCCGGAACAAGATGACCGTCGCACCTCAGCTCGAGTTTTTCCCTCGCGCAGGGACCGTGTCCCTCGAGGGCAAGACGCTCGTCGTGGTGCGTTTCTTCGCGTTTGCGTTTGAATGAAAATAGAAACAGAAGGATCAGATCGATGCTTACTTTCCGTTTCAAATCAACCCTCTTCTCTAAGCCTTTTCAACCCTATTTCTCTTTCTTTCTCAAACTCGACTCGACTCAATAACACTCGATCAGCCCGCCGTCTCTATCGGCAACGTGGGCCAGCTCGCCGCCGACCTCCTCATCGCCACCCTAGGGCTCGAGCCCTGCGGGACGATGCTCTCCCCGACTGCACTCCCGGCCGTGGGGCTCGGCGCGACGGGCGGGAGCGGCGGCGGCGACGACGACGACGAGGGGCGCGAGCGCCTCTCGACCGAGCTCGAGCTCTTCTGCCCCGCTCCGAGCTCCTCCTCCTCCCCCTCCTCGCCGAGCTCCTCGTCCCCCTCGTCCGGCGGCGGGTGGATTCTCCTCCAACAGCGCGCCCCGGACGCGTTGGGCTCCTCCCACGCGGCCGCAAGGGCCCTCGGAGCCTGGGCGAAGACCTCGGGGATCTCGAGGATCCTGGTCCTCGCCTCGGTCGACGCCGCCGACAGGGGTGACGCCGCGCTCGATCCCGCTTCGCCTTTCCCTTCCGGACCCAAAACGCTCGCGTTCGTGGCCTCGGGAGGAGGGGCGCTCGGAGAGTGGACCGCGGCGGCGGAGTCCCGCGGCGCGGGCCCGCTCCCCCCCGACGAGGAAGGACAGGGGAGGGCCGCGTCCCACGAGACCGGCCTCCCGCCCCGCGGCGAGCGCAGGCTGCCCCCTTGGCCCCTGCTGGCCGCCGCGAAGAGCGGCGCGGCCCCTCCGACGCTTGCCCTCCTCTCGTACGCGACAGAGGGAGACAACGCCGCCGACGCGGTGGCCCTCGCCGCCGCAGCCGCGGGCGTGCTGGGAGTGGAGCCCCCCCCGTCAGAGTGTCCCGCTGCCGCTGCCGCTGCCGCTCCTCCCGCCGCTTCCTCCTCCGGGAGGGGGGGCACGATCCCGGTCTCCGGTCCGTGGAGGGCCCCTGCGGCGTGGGCGGCGGCGTACGGCGGGAGGGCAGTGCCCGTGGAGATGTAATCGACCCCCCCTCACACACGGAGGGTGTCGCTTTTCCGTTTTTTTTCATTTCGTCGAGGCCTTGTTTCTCACAATTTTTCTTCGACCCCGATCTCTCTCCGCCTTTTTCGTTTTCCTTCTTTCCATCAGTCTCAAACAATGGCTGCCCCTGGAGGAGGCGCCCCCTTCGACTTCTCGGCCCTCTCGTCCGTGCTCAACGACCCGAGCATCCGCGAGATGGCCGAGTCAATCGCCAACAACCCGGCGTTCGCGTCGATGACGCAGTCGCTGCAGGCGAGCCTGCTCGGCGGCGGCGGCGCTGCTGCTGGCGGCGAGGGAGCATCGAATGCCGACGCCGCAGCCGCTCCTGCTGCTGCTGCTGCTGGCGCTGCTGCCGCTCCTGGCGCTCCCGGCATGCCCCCCATCGACCCGTCAAAGTACGCAGAGGTCATGTCATCGGTGATGGGCAACCCTGATTTCTTGACGATGGCGGAGAAGCTCGGGAAGCAGATCATGGCGGTGAGTGCTTTTTTTTGTTGTTCCCGTCACGGCGACGGTGACGATAGAGAGACAGCGATGAACAAGTTGAGCGAGGGGTTCGCCGCCTCTCCTGGGGTCTCTTTGGCCTTGATCGTACGCCAAGAGGCCAGAGGCAGGGAGGTGGGCCTGTGCCTTGCAGCCGGCTCGGTGAAAAAGAGGGGTTTTCGCTTGTTGCAAGCGCCAGAAGGAGAGAGGGATGGCGCTTTGAACAAGGCAAAGCCGGCCGCCGCTCTCGCCCGCCACGCTCCCCCTCTTCTTCTTCCTCTTCTTCCTCCTCTCCTTCTTCTTCTTCTTCTTCTTCTTCTTCTTCTTCTTCCTCTTCTTCTTCTTCTTCTTCTTCTTCTTCTTCTTCTTCTTCTTCTTCTTCTTCTTCTTCTTCTTCCTCTTCTTCTTCTTCTTCAACCTCCACCGCCTTCAACTCAACTCGTCTTCTTCCTCCGCGAAACCCACACAAAAAAACAGTCCGACCCGGGCATGGCCTCGCTGATGGCCTCCATGCAGTCCCCCGACGCCGCGTCCTCCATCGAGTCCCGCCTCGCCTCTCTGAAGGAGGACCCGGAGCTCGCCCCGGTCCTGAAGGAGATCGAGTCCGGAGGGCCGACGGCGATGATGAAGTACTGGAACGACCCCGCGGTGCTCGAGAAGCTGTCCAAGGCGATGGGGGGCGCGTTCGGCGGCGGGGCAGCCGCCGCGCTCGGGGCGGGGGCCCCCGCTGCCGGAGGGGAGGAGGGCGGCGAGGGGGAGGAGGTGGCGGCCGAAGAAGGCGCGGCGCCGACGACGGTGCTCGACGCCGCGACCAAGGGCGACTCCGCCGCGCTGCAGAAGCTGATCGATGGTGGCGCGGAATGCAACGAGGCCGACGAGGAGGAGAGGTAGGGCTCGGAGTTTTTTTGAGAGAAGCGCGAAGAAAGGGGGGCGAAAGAGCGCGCGAAGAAACAGAGAAGAAGAAGAAGAAGAAGATGAAGAAGAAGAACCCAACGTCTTCGTTTTCTCCCTCCTTTCATGCCTTCCTCTCTCAACAACAACACTACTCGACAAACAAAACAGGTCCGCGCTGCACTTTGCCAGCGGCTACGGCGAGCTCGACTGCGTGCGCGTGCTGGTCAAGGCCGGCGTCAAGATCGACGCAGGTGAGAGGCCTTTTTTCCCTTTTTTCTTTTCTCTTTTGCTCTCTCCGCGCAACACGACCGCCTCCGGCGACCTCCACTTCTTGCTCACCTTCTTCTTCTTCATCTTCTTCTTCTTCTTCTTCTCTCTCTCTCTCCATGTTGCTCTTCTCAGGCGACGGCAACGGCAACACCGCCCTCCACTACGCCGCGGGGTACAACCAGCCCGAGTGCGTGATGGAGCTGCTCGCGGCCGGCGCCGACCCCAGCAAGAAGAACAACGAGGGCAAGAGCGCGGCGCTCGTCGCCAAGCTTAACGGATCCGACGAGATCGCGGAGATGCTGGGCGGGGACGACTACGACGGTGAGGAGGCGGAGAAG
>Ga0315274_10002874_pt1 | contig 25620 bp, 38 predicted proteins | sample YL17G02_20_MG_FD_203700 | JGI IMG/M metagenome (GOLD analysis project Ga0315274, IMG submission 203700) | Sediment microbial communities from Yellowstone Lake, YNP, Wyoming, USA - YL17G02_20 | ecosystem: Environmental > Aquatic > Freshwater > Lake > Sediment | place: USA: Wyoming | collected...
ACCAAGTTATGATGCCCCCGCCAGCCTCGATGCCCGTGCCAGCCTTGATGCCCCCGCCAGCCTCGATGTTCCCGCCAGCCTTGATGCCCGTGCCAGCCTCGATGTTCCCGCCAGCCTTGATGCCCCAGCCAGCCTTGATGCCCTCGCCAGCCTTGATGCCCCAGACAGCCTTGATGCCCGTGCCAGCCTTGATGCCCTCGCCAGCATCGATGCCCCAGCCAGCCTTGATGCCCCAGCCAGCATCGATGCCCCCGCCAGCCTTGATGCCCGTGCCAGCCTCGGCATGAATGTGACCAGTAACATGTATGTATCCTGTTACAGAGAGTATCCTCAAATTAGCTTCTATGGATACATCCCCATCAAAGTTTATGTTCGCGCTTTTATAGACACCGTTTCTCACATCTTTTGATGTTATTTTTAGTTTGTTCATTCTACTCAGTCCTCCTTCGGGGTTTGCGGGGTGGACGGGTTAACCACTCTTGGAGATGCTCTGCGTATCCAATCAAACACGGATAGCATAGCCATAGCGTTCCCATATCCCCCGTATTCTTCGCAAACATCATACAGTATCGTTCTACTCCGCAGTCATCACAGTTTGCTATGCCCGTACGATGTTGTAGTGATGCTCCACCTTTCCGCGCCTTCATGGTCTCCCTCCGAACTCTCTCCTCAACTGTCTCACCGCTTGCTCGGTTATCAGGAACCATTCTCGCGCCCAGAGCGCGTACCCGAAGATCGCGCTCCAGGTAAAAAAGAAGGCGATAACACAGACGTACCAGGGAATATCGCCCATGTTATCCCCTTGACTTTAACACCTGGATCCCGCGCCTTCGTCCGGTGATGGTGGTGATCATTACCTCGTCGCCCTTCTTGATATTGAGGTCTCGCGCATACGTCGCGGGAATGGAGACCATCAGGGTACCGTTGATTTCCTGAACTTTTCGCGTTTCCATAATGTTCACCCCTCGATTCTCCGGCCACACTTCAGGCACCGATACCCGCCCTTCTTCTTTAACTTGGTCACACGGTTGCTCTCGCAATAGGTACACTTCATGACGTTCACTCCGGCGTCTCGATCTTCGGAGCCAGAAGGTACTCGACCGTGCCGAGTTCCACGAGACCTTCTTCTAGTTTCGCGGTCATCTTCATCGGGTACTCGTTCGAGAATGAGATCGTGACGTCCTTGCCGAGATGCTTTATCATCTCCATGAGGTAGTCCAGTTTGTACATCGACCTTATCTTCCTCGGGGGAGCCTGCACGATCTTGAACTCCGGGACTATCTCCAGTACGTCGTTCACCGTCCCTTCTCCGATCAGGATGACGCTGTTGGGGGGGTCGCACTCGATGGCGACATGCGTAGTGAACGTCTCTATATTCTTCATCCCGCGCCTGATCGAGTTGAGGTCCAACTTTATGACCGCATCGCATGTCAGGTCGGGTACCTTGGGCCGGCTCATGCCCTTGGGGTCGAAGTACGTCATCCCTCGGGTCATGTTGCCGATCCTGAAGACCGGGGCCGGTTCCTTCCCCTCCTTGACGTACAGTTCGACTATCTCCTCACCCTCGGCATCGGCCAATAGCGACTTGACCTTACCAGGATCCAGTACCATATCGTCGCCCGGTACATACTTGCTCATCGATTCCTTCTTGATGCGGATCACGACCATCGCAACGTGACTGGGATCGGCCATCTCGATGCGTATCCCGTCCTTGTCAAAATGCAATAGGACCTCATCGGCTATCGCCATCACCAATGTTACGATCTGTCTCAATAACGATACCGTCATTCCGAAGACCCGCTTACCTTTGGACTTCGTGTCTGTCATGGGTGGCACCGAGACCGAGATACACTTGTGGGTATTTAAAAGTTTTTATGGAGAACCATAGGGGAAAAATAGGAGGGCGAGAGACCGAACGCCTCTCGCCACACGAGGAGGCTTACGCATCGTCAATCTTATCATAGGCGTAGGTGCTCGGGGGTACGAACTTGAAAGAGATCGCGCGGATCCTCTCCTCGATCATCAGCATCGCCACTCCGATGCCGTGCGTCTCGGGGTAGGTTCTCCTTCCTGCCGGATCCATGAGGTCATATCGGAATGAGGGTATTTAAACCTTGGTGATTACGGAGCTGAGGATTACGCCGAAGCCATGAGAATCTATTACAACTACATTCGACCCCATCAGGGAATCAATGGGCTAACCCCCGCACAAATGGCAGGCGTTCCAATCGACCTATCGGGTAACAGGTGGCAGAGGATGATTGAACTGGCGACCTTCAAAAGTCACGCCATGCAACAGACATCGTAAAAAGGGCTAAAAGTCACGCAGACGCAACAGAACCTTGATTACCGCTCCGGAGTTGCCATCCATCACGAATCCGGCCACCCCATCTATGTCGGGCATCAGATACCTAAATGCCCCTCATCATATTAATACTTTTCATAAATGGGGGCAGGACGCAATCAGATGCGTTTTAAGGGGCTCGGTGCTTCGAGCGTCCATTCACCCGTCTTTTCGGAGAGCGAGCGCGGGGCACGGCCTTGCGCTCGCGTGGGGTGCCAAATCAGGGGGGTTCCGCGTTCGAGCCGGGATCGCCACATGCCTTTCCGGTGCCATGCCATGACATAAGTTCTTTCGAACAAACGACCCCGAATACTCCGCGTGGGTGTACGACCCCATCCCGAGACTTGGCATCCGTCACTGATAAGACGTGCGGATATTTCTACATTCCGTATCTCTGACGGATGAGCGCGGCCAGGTCCTCTAGAACTTCCTTGTGCTTCATCTCTTCCTTGGCTATGTTTTTGAATACCGCCTTTGTATCGGGATCCGTCGCCATGCCCTCCATCGTGCCGTACATCCCGATTGCTTCGATCTCATCGGATATGGCCTTGTTGATCTGCTGACTGAGGATGAGATCAACCTGCCGAATAGGGGCTCCTCCCTCTCCGCGCTTGGGGTTGGCGGATTCACTTCGTAGCAATCCTGCATAGTATTCTGCCCTCTGTTTCGCTTCCTCTAATGCCTGTCGTAATGGTTCTCCTGTCTCCCTCTGTCCCATCTCCTCATATGATTTTGCCCGCAACTCATGTAATCCAGCAGCATGACGTAATTTATTCGCGGCTTCTCTCGCATCACGCAATTCTATGTGATGCTCTCTCATACGGCTTTCGACCGTCATGCCCTCTGCTTTTTCCTCGGGAGTTATCCGTCCGCGTGGGGATATTACGCCTCTCTCTATGAGGTCTGCATCCTCTTTCAGTTGCGATGCCGATTCTCGCTCTCGTCTTGCTATCTCTTGCATTTCGCCGCGAGATAGTGGGCGTTCCTCTTCCAATTCCCTCACTCGCTTCTCCCAATACTGCGCCATGCGTCGTGTCTGCTCATCATACGGAGCAGCGTAAAATGGTTCTCCGCGCTTGGGGTTGGCGGATTCGGGCGCATCGCCGAAATCTATCTCATCCAATTTCCAATTATAGTCTGGTGCTGCGCCCCCTCCGAAAAGGATTGCATTCAGACCCCCTTCCCAATCCCAGTTGATTTTCCACCATCCTTGCCTTCTCCCTCTCGACGACATTACCTCATCATGCGAGGGGGTGGCACTATAATCATAGTGCCTCACAAAGTCAATCAGTCGTCCATATCGTTCTCCGCGCTTGGGGTTGGTCATGACTATCGAAAGGGTGTATCGCGCTCCCTACTTAAATATCTTCCTCACGTCCGCAGTTAGGGCATTTCAACTTCATGGACATCTCCGGCCTTTGCATGACGCTTCCGCATCGTCGACACATGTTCGCCGTCGACAGGTCGACGATCCCCTTTGAAGGTTGCCCGGTCATGGCTTCTTTGCCTTCTTTCCCTTTCCGTGACCGTATAGGTAGACAAAGGGGCAGGTCGCCAGTGCCGTCAATGCCGAAGATGCCGTTGCCAGCACCGTGCCATCCTGGTGCAGAGTTATGATCACGAGCCCGGCCAGCACCAATATCGCCACTATCGCCATCCCCAACAGCACGAAGCAATACCTGAACGCCCTAGAGTAGTCGTCGCCCATCTATTTACCTCCGTATATCCTGCCCATGATATCCAAGATAATAGAATCGGGCACCTTGCGCGCCTGGAGGACCTGCACGGCCTCCTTGAGGGTCTTCCCCCCATCCTTCGCCCTCAACGTGACCGCAAGGTCGTCGGTGAGTTGGTCGAGGTTGTACCCTGGTGCCTGGGCCACCTGGGCCTGGTTCTTCTTTGCCAGGTTCTCGACTTCTTTCGACAGGTCGACGCCCATCTTTACGCCCTTGAGGAGCAGGTCGAGCGTATCGGAGAGACTACCCAATGACCTCACCCACCGCTTTGGAGAATATCGAGTTGAGGAGCCCGTATATGAGCACGTCGAGCGGATCGATCGCCCCGAGACGGTACCACGAGATCAGGATCCAGAACCCGAATCCGATCCAGGCCCCGAGGCATTGGGGGCACGTCACGAAGAGCATCGCCGTAGATCCGTTGCCCTCCTTCCCTTCCTTGGGGGCCGGGATGACGCGCTCCCAGAACCTCGTGAAGAGGTACGACCTGGTGATGATGATCGTCGCGCTCACGCTCGCGATTATGTAGACCACGAGCTCAAGCCCGGCAGACGATAGCAAAGGCCCCCCTCCCCCCGTACTTCGGGCAACGATAGCATACTCCGATCGATATCCTCTGATTGTATTTCCTAGAACAGAAGACGCGCTCGCCGCCGCAACACGTCCTCTCGATCTGAACGCTATCACCCGGCGAAGCGATGACGCTCCGTCCTGCTGGCATCACCATCACGAGGGATATGAGCATCGGGATTAATATACTTTGCTGGATGTCTTCATGCTTCGTCTAGGAATCCGATAGCCGATATGGAGCCGTCTGGTTTCAGGTGAACCATGAAGTCTTCTGCCTTATAGCCACACTTGCACCGGAGGCACTTTTTGGCCTCGAAGAACGACATTTTCTTGGAGCATTTGGGACAGGTTAGTATCCTATCTTGGATTGCTTTGGGAAATTGGGTAATCCTTTTCTTAACATCCTTCCAGTCCATCAGACCACTCTCCTATTGACTATCATGTAGATTACCCCAGGATTTGCCCTCGAATTCCAGGCGCGTCCGAGATATTCCGCTGGCTCGGCCACTATTGCCGTCGCTTGTCCGGCATTGACCCCGGAAACGGTAATGTAATCGCCCTTGGAACACCCGGCTACATTATCTATATAGACTCTGACGGGGAGACCTTGAATGAGAGGATAGAAACCGCATACCCCCGCACCATATGTTCCGTTTGCGGTTCCGACGATGGAACGATGTGATGCGCCAGCGGTAGCATGGATGATGCTGTAATCCGCCACCGGATCGGGGACGAGTAGATAACCTTGCGTCGTCCCTGCTTGGCTATTTGTCGCGTGGATGAGCGTAACGGCATTATCATTCATATTTATGTATGCGCTGAACAGTCCACTCGTTAAATAGACCTGCAAGAATTGAATATAATCCGCAGCGGCGGGGATTTGTATTATGGCATTTCCACCCAAGACCCTTCTGATTTCGAGGACGTTTCCACCTGTATTTACCACTTGAGGGGCGAAGTCAAACAACGGGATAGCGAGGTTTCCCTTCGGCCTGATGGTCATGCCATAGTTATCGGTGACGAAAGGGTCGAGATTCATCACCATCACCGTCGTCACCCCCGCTCCGCCTATCGCTACCATGATGATGCCGAGCGTTTGTCCCGGAACGAATGTTGCGGATGAAATGAACCGCCCTGCGTTCACCGGGTCGGCTACGCAATACTGTCCGGCCACTGCCGCCGCCGAGAAATTGACGTTGAGAATGTGACCGGATTTGGCAAGTTGGATAGCCATGTAGTTGCCATCTGCGACCCCTGCTTCCTCGACCACGCCGACGAGCGAGACGATGTTATCGAGTCCTACCCTCGAATACAATCCCACTCCGAAGGGGGTAGTGATGATGAACTTCACACCATATCCGGCCACCGATGCCCCTGCCGTTTTGTTGAGGACTCGGACTCTATGCGGTGTTATGCTCCCCTCGGTAGGCACGGAGAATCCTAGAGGTTGCGTCATGCTATCACGTCCGTCGCTACTGTTCCGTTCGTTACCGCTTGGTCAGACTTGGCTGATATTATCAGGTACTTGCATTGCCGTGTTTCATAATCGGGCCAGGGGGTGGTCCATAGTGTTAGCCAGTCTGCATCATTCAACCAATATTCACCTTTGGCATTGAATGTCTTTTCTATGAACAATGATACATTATTGAAAAAGAACGTCTGAATCTTCACGGTGATAGTTTCTGCCCCAAGAACCGTTCCGCCTATCGTTATCTTGAGCCTCGGGGTTACTATCCGTCCTTTCCTACTATATACGTTCGTAACTGCTCCGTAGACATTGCTCACTCCCATAGCGATGTTATCGGTATATTTCAGGGAGTCATCCACTTCTATTTGCTGTGAGCCTTCGATGCATAGGAGGTCACGATATTTCTCGTAGACTTCTCCCATCGACATCACGTTCGCACCATTGTCGTGCATGTATTCCACGAAATCGGAGAACCATGTAGGGTCGGGCTGATGGAATAGGAATACAGGCCAGGCGTGATACTTGATGCACTTATCTATCGCCGCCGTCCCTGCGCCCAGCGACAGCGGTCTCGTGGGACGAATTAGCCAGGGGATAACAGGGCCAATATCCGTAATGCCCATAGATGTCAATGCCGTGGATGCTCTGGAAAGAGCATATACTCGCTCTGCAATACGATTGATGCTACCGTTCGGGTACGCCATGAATAGCGCACCGAGTTTATAGCCTTGGCTCAATAGCCATTCCTTTGCCCATAGCATCCAAGTGACCGCATGAGCATCAGACACCAAAGCGGGGCCTATGCTATCGTGATACGCCAGGTGAGAGGCAATATCCCATCCGGCCTTTGATACTGCCGATACCTGGTCCATATTCATGCTGATACCCCATCCCCCGCCAGCAACCTGCTGCGTGACCGCGAACATGGTAGCCTTGTAGCCGTAGTGCGTCATCAACGGGAATCCTATCGTGTATTCTTCTGGGAAACAATCATCGAACGTGATTGTTGCCACTCCCTGATTTACACATCTTATTGCTCGGAAGTCATCGAGGTAGATTTCATGTCCGGCCACATCGCTACCAATCTCGATTTTAACGGTGTCGATGTTCTCCCAATCCCCTTCCACTGCCCCGTTCATCTTCGTGAAATCGCCCCTGGTGAAAGTGTAAATCATCCATTCGTTTGCCACGTATGGCAGATAGGAATCCCCCGCGCCCGTCGATGTGAAATGCCCCTCGAAATATCTTGCACCCGAATAGAACCTAATGTAAAAATCCCTTGCACAATGCACTCTATCCGTAGACCTCATCCTGATGACAAGATAATGAGATGAAATGTCCAATGCGATGGCCTTGGATATTCTCACGGTCGGGGGTGCTCCGCCTGGTGTTAATTTCCATGAGTATGCCCCTTCCGTATAGTAAGTCGCATTTCTCACCGCCGCTCCAGTCTCTACCGTCCACTCTGCCGCCCCCTCGAAGTCGGATATGATGACATCGGAGCTCGGGTTGAATCGCTTGTTGATCGCGGGAATGTTGCTGTCGATCAGACACATGTCCGAGGTCCGGCATCTCCTGATATAGACATCTATCGAAGATTCCTTGACCTTCACGAACTTTATCCCGAATTGCCTACCCGCATTTTGATTGTCCTCGTTGCCATCTATGAGGCCCTCACCGAGGATGTGAATGTTCACATCGCCGTTCACCTGGTCGGAGTTATGGAATACGGAGGCGTCGGCATTGACGCCATTCGGCAGTTTCACTATCACTCCTTTGGCAAGATATACAGTGACGTTCGAGGGGAGGGGTACGCCTGTTGCCGGGACTGTGATTGGACTCGCGTTCGTCACCACCACTGTTCCACTGCTTCCGGGCAGATCGGCTATCGCCTCGATTATTCCACCGGATGAACTGCCAGTGGCAAATTCACTAGAGAATCGAATTTCATTCAATCGCGGCGTGTGGACTTCCCCGTTAAACCAAGCATCTCGCCATCTTTTCGTTGGTGTGCCTAGGTCTTTCGTGCATGAGCTCCGGGGATTGAGATCTGAATCTATGTCTCCGTGAAAGGTTGTCTTACCCTTCACTTCGAGGTCGCCCTTCACGACCAGGTTCTTTACAAACTCCCAGAGCCCCATGTTTTACTCCTATCCCTCAAAAAAAATAGAGGGAGAAGTGCATCGTGAGCCTACGACCTCTCGTAGTCTACCGATCCCGAGGCATCGGAGATCGTCCCGCCAGTCGCCCCTGTGTGCGTCATCACGACCTCGAACATGTCGCCCTTGGCGAACGCGACGCTGTTCGCGTTGTCGTAACGCTTCCCAGTTCCCTTGTTCGGGTATGTGAGCTTTACCGCAGTTGCTATGCCTTCCTTATGCACCGTGAACGTCACGGTTGCGTCGTGTCCGGCGTTGTCGATGGTGTTCACATCGACGTTGATCGCGAGGTTCTTCACTACCCCCGCATGAGGCATCGGTTTAGCTGCTGGTGACCATGCTACCATGTTTTTCACCCCTTGTAAATCCTCTACGCGATCCCCGCCAGGTACCAGCCATCGGCTTGCCCGCTTGCTGGCATGTCAGTCGGAGCAATGTCCGGGCCGACATCCCCGGAGTATGCCCCTCCGAACATGATCACGCTCGGCGAAGCGGGAGGCGTCCCGTGGGTGTGGTCTCTCCTAGATGCCTCACCCGCTCCCCCTGCGGTGCTCGCTTGCCCGTCGGTCTGCTCCGTAACGACGGAGTTACCCAGAGGCGCGCCCGTGAAATTCGGCGCGGTGAGTTTCCCCTTGATCTCGCAATCGCCCCACACTAGCAGATTCTTTACTTTGTCCCATAGTCCCATGTGTTTCACTTCCTATCCTTGGGTGCTTCCACCCGTCACCTGTTGCTCGGTTCCATTTTTGGAGAGTAACCATATCGTGGGCATTACGGACGCCTCCCAACTTCAAAGTATACGCGCTCCCCCAGTTCATTATATTTATACAGGAGACCTTCTTCTGTTGAGAAAATAGTTTTAGTATCAGGTTTGCTTGGTGCGGCGGGTGTGCTGGGTTCATAGCCTCCCTTTGGCTTGTGCTTCATGATCGCGACCCCGATCCCCGCGAGAATGAGCGCGCCCCCGACCCCGAGCCCGACCTTGAGCGCGGTAGTGCCCCAAGTCTCCGTCGTCGGCCCTCCCGTTTTCTCAAGGTTGCCCTGGGGGTCCTTCATGTGGTAGGTCGTGCCGTCCGGCATCTTGTACGTCATGCAAGTAGGCCACCGAGAATCGCCCTCGGGGAACGGGGAGTCCGTCACTTGGACGTTATTCCAGGCCCCCATGATGTTGAACAGGCAGAATAATCCCGACACGCAGAGCACTAGCGTGATGACCACGAAGATGAGCAGGAAGAGACTTACCGCGAGCCAGGGGTGGGCCTTCATCCAGGGGTACAGCAGGCGGAGGTACTTCATTATCTTCGTGAAACTGCCCGTCACGATTCCCGTAACGCCATTGAGCATCGGGTACTTGAGCATCATGTCCGTAGTCAGAAGACCCGCAGAACGCGCCTCGTCCGGCGTCATCGTCGTCGGAGGATCGAGGGGGCCGCTCGTGTCGAAGTCGTTGATGATGTAGAGTTGCCCCGTGTTCTGGTCGTATATCTGGCCGAACATGTATTGGTCTTTGCCTGATTGGGTCGGGCTTATCGCCACGGGGAACTGTATGTATGTCCCCGCTTCGAACGGGAGCCCCGTCCTGTGGAATCCACACGTGAGCGCCGCCAACTCCGCAGTACCTCCCGTATAAAGGACGGTGTACCCGGGTCCGGTCGGGTTCTTGGGATCCGAGAAGATCACCTGGAAGGATGGATCGGCAAAGAAAACGTCGCACGTCGAGCATGGAGGGCCTGGCGTGAGTACGTTTGCCCCATTCACCACGACGTTTCCAGGTACATTAACGCTTCCCATTTTTCACACCCCTATGGTATGTACGGTATGTACGTCCCGAGTTCCAGTCTTGCGTGCTGGAAGTCTACGCAGTCTTTGAGCGAGACCGATACCGACTGCCCGATGAATCTCACGTTGAGCTCGAGACTCCGTTGGAGATCTGCCGGATCCGTTACCTTGCCCCCCTTCGCCACGAGGAGACACTGCCAATCATCCGCGAATCGGAAGGCCGTCATCTGGTTCACATAACCCTGGCAGAAGTACCATATCGAGGAGAGGAAAGGCTCCTTTGTCGGGACGGGGAAGAGCCCGGAGAGTCCCGAGATGTACGAGGAGAAATGGTAGTCGAGGATCGGGGCCGGGGCGAGAACCACGTCGGTATCGAACTTGATGTACCTCAAGAAGAGCCCGAGTGCGGTCCTGGGTATCCCTGCGGCCTCGAAGTCTCCGGCCTGGATCATCGGCAGAAGATCGATCGACCACTCCTCGTTCGCGTAGAATTGCCCTATGCCGATGTCGCTCTTCGGGTTATTCCGGTATCGGGGCACGTCGAACTCCACGTCGATGATATTGAACGTGTGCGCGGTCTCCATGTGCTCCCGGAGTTTGCGGTGGGACTGGATGATCGTCTCTCTCAGAGAGTCAAAGATGACCGTCTCCTTGTAGTCTCCGAGGACGCATTGGAGGTCGACGTTGTAGGGAATCACATCAACGATCTTCTTCACCCCCCTATGTTATCCATTCTGCCAGGACTTCGAGCTCGCTCATGCCCGCGATGTCGCTCTCGAACACGAGGCTATACACCTTGTCGTTCACAATCACTCTTCGGAGGGTACCGCCCTCGTGGGTGACTCCGTTGATCAGCGTGCTGGTCGTCACCGCCTGAAGAGAGTTGCGCTTTCCTGCTAGCATCGTCTCCGAATAGAGCGGTATCGTCGGGCCGCCCGCGACCTGCTTGTATCCTACCTTGAGAAGGATGTCCGAGGATGACTTGTTCACGAGCCAGAACATGATCGATCCTACGCTCGTCGCGCTTATGGGGATCGTCTTCAGTCCGAAGACCTGGCCCTGCGTCGTCACCGTATGAGCGTACTTCGCAGATGCCTGTCTCACTTCCATCATCGAGGGTTCGACGAGCGCGGCGACGAGGTTCCCGTAGAGCGCGTCCTGCGTCCTCATCTTGAACCCGAGGACGGTATCCGCTATCGAGGTCTCCACGGCAAACTTGTAGTCGTTGAAGTTGTTGGAATATACCTGGATGAGGCCGCCAGATTGGACTTTTTCTAGGTAGTAGTTGCTTCCGTATGTTCTCCCGGGGACGTATGCCGAGTGGTACACCCTATCGACGCGCCTTGATCCTATCAGGGTCTCGGCTTCGAAGGACGAAAGGCTCTGCGCCGGACCATCCGCCGCGCGGAACCCGAATCCTCCGATCGTTGTACGAACTATTACCTTGATCTCGGGTGAGACGACGGAAGAGGACATATCAGGATGATGTGTCACGCCCGTGAGCAGATCGGGCACGTTCCCTCCACCGGAGTATATCGCCTTGTTCCGTATCTCGTCGAGGGGCGAGATGCCGCAGAGCACCATTGTAGCCGGAATGGAGAACGTCCCGTCCGATGCTGTCTTGCCCGTGCTGTATGCTATTTTCCCCTTCAAGTCCTTGTGCTCGATCGTGATGTCGGCGGCATCTATCGGAGTCGTACCCTCGAGGAGGGTACCCGAGAAGTTCACAACTCTGCCGAAGGTCGTCTCCGTAGTCACGTCAGATATGAAATCTTCAAAGTGGACGGTCGTTGCCGGATCGCTTACGATGATCGTCACCGACGACGAGGAGCTCGCTTCGTATGCCGCGTCTCCCAGGAACACGAGGAATATGGGGAATGAACCCGCGAGCGGGAATGTTAGCGTGGCGTGTACCTGGCCTTGGCCGTCGGTCGTGCCTAACTTCTGCTCGGAGTTCGACATGTCGAGATAGATGTCCTGCCCGACCATCGGCAGGCTCTTATCGTCGAGGAGTTCCGCATCCACGTCGATACTCCCGCCTTTCAGGATCGAGGTACTGCTGACCGTGCCCGTCGTCGTTGTCTTCTTCTTCCCGGATGGCGGGGTAGGCGCGGCCTTTGCTGTCAACGCCCAGATCCCGACTCCCGCAATCCCGAGCCCGATAAGACCCACACCTACGGCCAGTCCGGCCCCTCCCCCCTTCCTCTCCGTAGGTGTCATTCCTTCCACCGTTACCTCTTCTTGGTCTTTGCCTTGGTCTTCGGCTTCGCGCCCTTCTTCGACTTAGGGGTCGAGGTCTTGGCCTTCGGTGCATCGACGGGTACCGAGACCTCGGCCTCGACCTTTACCGTCAGGGGTTCGTGCTCCGTCGCGCTCGTCTCTGCCTCGTAGATGCACCCGCGCACGGGCGTGACGCCGATCAGGGTGCCCCATGATAGGTGCTTTCGCAGGATATCCTTGGCCTTCTGCTCCGCGTGCTTCGACGACGATGCGGAGAACTTGAAGAGTACCAGGTCGTCCACCCCCTCATCCTATGTGCCTACGCCGGTTCCCTCGGTATCGGGAGCGCGATCTCGTGGAACTCCTCGAAGGCCGGTGTTGCCACCGCGTGCTCCGTGCCCTCCGGGACAACGGGTTCACTCGGTATCGGCGACTGGCCGCAGAAGAAGTGCGAGTCGAAGTCGTCGTTGATGTAGACATCCGCGACGAGGATCGTCATCTTGTAGAAGTGGAGTATGTCCACGTCTATGGCCTCGTTCGATACGACGGTCTTGGGGTCGATCGCCTGGATGACCTCGCAGTCTCCGCGCTTGATCGGCCAGAATTCGAAGTTGTAGGTGTTGTGGACGACATCCGGGACGCAGACCCCTCCAGTGACCTTGTATTTCTCGACGATCTGGTTGATCTCCTGGAGGATCATCGCCACATCGACGTAGCAACGGCAGTGGGCTTCCGCGTCGTGCCCCTTGTCCTTGTTGATGCCCGACCCGATCAGGAGCGGGCTGGTGCCCAGGGAGTCGACGTACTTGATCACGTCGCTTCCGTACGCCTTGGCCTGGCCGATGGGTACCGTGATGTCGATGGTGTCGATGCAGTGCGGGTCCTCGGGATCCGGGATCGTCATGATGAAGGTCGACGTGTTGGCGAACGAGGTCGGGTACCTGGGCTTCGCGCGCAGGAGGAACGGGAGTTGCTGTTCCCCTAGGGCGTGGACGTCCTTCCACTCGTTGGGCGACTCGTGGCACCTGTCGAGGGGCACGTACTGGTCTCCGAGGGCGTCCGTCTTGAACCCGGTGCTGTTGTACCCAATGAAGAGCTCTGCCGCGACTGCCGGATCTACCCCCGGGATGTTCCGGCCCGTGTCGTGGAGCCTCATCGTCTCGGTCTTCGCGTTGTCCGTCACGACGTTCTTCGCCTTGCGGAGGAACGGGTCGTTCGGCGTCAAGACCTCTTTCTCCTCGTCGTACTCCGAGGAGACCCATTCGTAGACCCCCTGGACCGGCTTCTCGACGATGGCGTGCTCGCGCAGGACGAGGTACATGTCGATCTCGCTCTTCACGATGGCCCCGAACGCCTCGGGGAAGAGGATCGGCGGGATGCTCGTCTTTGCGAGCAGAGCGTCGGTCTCCACGGGGTTCCACGAGTCCGGACTCGGAGGGTTGGCCGGATCGTACGGGACGCAATCGGGAGGCATCAAGATCTTCCCGTACATGAGCTCCGAGCTCTGTATGATGATGTTCGTCGGCTTTTTCACATAGAACTTCTTTCCGGGCTTGCCGATGGTCTTCCAGAAGTTCATAGCCATGCCGACTATTGCGGTCTCATAAAACCTGCACTCGTCCTGAAACTCGTCCGTCTGTATCCAACTGTCGTTTGCCATTCGTCTCACCTTTCTACGTCAAGTATCATCTCTTGACCGTGATCTGGGAAAGAATCGGGGCCTAGTGCCCCGACTCTAAAGGGAAGGATGCTTACCGTTGCCGGACCGAGATGTTCGACGCGGGCCCAGGGGCCGGAGCGCGCGGTTGCGCCGGCGCCGCCAGACTCGGGGGATCGAACTTCGTGCCCTTCGCGTCCAGCCTGTTCTTCCAGTAGTCCACGACCCACTTTGCGTTGTCGTTGGGCAGGATCAGACCCGTGTCCTTCGTCCTGTCCGTGCCCGCCGCCGTCGTGCCCACCGCCACCGGGAGAGTCGTCTTCGGGGCGACCATCCTTGCGATGGGGTCGGTCAGGATGAACCCTGGCACCACCACGACGAATGGCGATGCGATCACGTCGTCGTTCGTGAACCCGAGGTCCGAGAGACCCCACGTCACGAGCGTTACGACGATGCCGACCATGATGCTCACGATACCCGCGATCAGGAGCGCGAGTTTGTTCTTCGCGGTCTTGACGAACCTCGAAGCGATCAGGAAGATGATCCCACCGATGAGACCAACTATCCCGAACAGTCCTGCCACGAACCCGCCCAGACCTCCCAAGAGGATCATGCCCCAACTCTCGTCGAGGTTCACGATCGCCGAACCGTATTCAGCCATATTTTCCATCTCCTTGTTGACCTTGAGCTCTCCTCTGTCCTCTTACCGTCTACTGGCGGTAATACTCCCGGAGCCCCCGCGCCTGGGGGATCACCACTGGCATCCTTGCCCCGCTCTTCGCGCTGGCGATCGCCTTGACGACGCAGAGACTGTTCTCCCTAAGCACCTCGGCGGCTTGGTCAGGTGTCACGAGACGGTAGACCCCACCCCTCGGGCATGGCTTACCTGCCTTGTGCTTGTCCGATGTGACGTGGTCCGTGCGCGAGCACTGGTTCGCCACTGCGACCGCGACGTCCTTCTGCCACTGCTTCAGCCTCATGCTCTTGATGACGTTGTGTGCCTGCCTCTCGTACATGCACGTCCCTATGACGCCTGTCCCCCTCACACATATCGGGTTTGGAACCTCTATTGTCTGTGTTGGCATTTTAAATACCTCTGTAAATGAGGAGAATGTCATCATCGCTTATATACATTTTCAGGTGTTAATTTATCATAATGATAATTTGACGTAATGCAATATTTATATATTTGCATTGTATCTGGATATTCCATGCCAGAAGGGATGTTAGTAAAAGATAAACTTTGCATGAAGATAAGTGCCGATGTATCGATGGCTTTTAAGAACTACTGCCTCTCGAAGCATCGGACGACTTGGGGAATGAACCGTGAAGGGGAGCGCGCGATCAGGGAGTACCTTGATCGAGTGAATCCTGGTTGGGATAAGAAAAAGAAGGCGTGAACATGGGACGTCATATCATTATCCATAAAAAAAGGGACAAGAGCGTATTCGTGATTGCATTTATAGGAATGGTTCTTGGTGTTCTTATCCTAATGCTCGATTCATTGATGAAATTTCCGGGAGTGGACGGGCCTATTATCATTGGGATAGGAACGATGATGATGTGGTTCGCTTGGTGCAAATATAACGATATTGATGATGAGTGACCTCACGATACTCGGGGTCGTTCTTGCTTAACTTCGTGATCGTGATCTCGCGGTACTTCTTCAGGGCCTTGCTCTTTGCCTCGGCCTTGTTCCTAGCATTGACGTAGAACGTGATTATCGCCGTATGGTCTATCAGGACCTGATACCTATTCAGCGGCTTCCGTCCCGTTGTGCATCCCATCCCTTGACTGGCACTACCTTATAGTGACTCTTCGTTCGATCTCAGCGTCGAAACGATCCACTCCGACTAGGGAGCGAGCGAGTTCGAGGACCTGGCGGAACGTGGGAGTGGACCCAAGCGTAGGAAGTCGATTCTGGAACTCCGAGACTTTGGAGGGATCGAGCGTATGGATAACACCGAGAGCGAGAGCGATATGATTATCATCCGCTGGGTTGTTGCTTGGGTTTTCCCGTATCATATCGACGGCATCCCTGGGGGGTGTGCCCTGTTGAGGATCGGGGACGAACATGCACTCGTACCCCTTCGGGTTCCTCTGCCGGAATATCTCCATCGCCTTCTTGTCATCCCGGCCCGAGTCTTCGTATATCTCCTGGAAGTGGTTCTGGCCTACGAGTTTGCACACCTGGCCGCCAGGCACGGCCTCGACGATGCTTTCTAAGATCGCGGTGTTGGCATCGATACCGCTCGCGATCAGTTCCATCATTCGATCCATGTCGACCTTGACCGTTTCCCCGCGCACCTGGATCACGCTTATCTGTGACATCTCGTTCACCCTTGTAGATCGACTCCGGTCTCTTCCTTGATCATATCGTTCGCGCTCTTCATCTGCTCTTCCGTCGCCCTCGCTATGCCCACTACCCCCGCGAGCTCGTTCTTGCTCAACATGAAGACCTCGGGCTTGAAGTTCACATACTCCTCCGCGTACTTAATGCATTCGCGGAACCACCAAAGGGTCTCGGGGGTCGAGAGGATGAACGTCAGAACCTCCGGCCTCTTCATCTCGATACGGTTCAGAATCGACATGAACGTGATGTGTGGCCGGATCAGTGGCTTTAGTATCTCGATGAAGAAACCGTATTTCATCGGCATGGGTATCCCCATCTTCCGAACTCGCATACCGTAGACCCCTTCGAGCGCGGCCTTGAGCATGTTCGTGTCCTGGGCGTTGAAAGCCTTTTCCACGTCTTCCTTCTTGAACGAGTTGGCTAACTTGTTTACCAGGGTTTCGATGAAGAGTTGGACTTTCGAGCTCTTCGCCATCCTTGTTTTTTCGTCGTCTCCTTCCTGGGGGAACCTCTTGAAGATCGTCCTGTACCAGCCGATCCATTCATCCCTCTTCTTTTCGTCGTCCTGGTTGACCCAGGCCGCGTACCTGATCATCTTTTCAGGGATGCTAATGCCTTTTACCTTTACTCTTTTTATCACTTGGGTTTGCACGCTCGCCATCGTCTACGACCTCCTTTTTAACTTCCTCCGTGATCTTGTTGATGTCGAAGTCCGTCTCCTCGTCCTTCTTGACAACGATCCCCTTCCCCGCTTCCTCCCAGGGGGGCATCTCTCCGTTCCTCTGCGGGGGCTTGGGCTCTTCTTTGGATTGAGGTTGAGCGGGAGCCTGTTCAGGGGCAGGGGGCGCGCCTGGCGGTGCCTGGGGTTGAGGTTGAGCGGATGCGGGAGGAGGGGCGTTCGATTCACCCATGAACCGATCCATGAGCGACATCGCAGACTCGGGAGAGAGTTTGCCGAACTTCTGCTCGAAGACCACCATGAAGTTGAACGCTTGTTGAAGTCGTGCTCCCCTGTTCTCTATCTCTCGCCTCTTCTCTTCCACGCGATACCTTTCGTATTCCATCTTTGCCTTGTGGTCGTTGCTCTCTCCCCATTTGTCTATCGCCTTGTCTACCGATGAAGTGATGTCCTGGACGAACTCGTGATCTATCTTGAACATGGGTTCTTTCTGATCCTTTCCCAAGATCCTGTTCGTTATGGTCTCCTTGAGTGCCTTTTGGCCTTCTTCGCCGATAAGTGCTATGAGACCCGATTCGGGGGGAGCGGGGGGGGCGGTATCGACGGGGGGAGGGTCGACCGCAGGCATGAGGTGCTTCCTGAGATAGGCGTTCCCTATATCCTTCGAGATTTGATCGAAGGAGTCTGCACGTTTGGCCTTGTCCTCGACCTCGGTCTGGTGCTGTTCCTGCCTTACCTGTTGCTGTTCGTGTGTCTTTGCGTACTCTGCGTTCCTGCGCCTCGCTTCTTCGAGTTGCAGTTCGAGAAGAAGTGCCACCTGCGTCTCGATCGGCTTCCCGACCCCAAGACCTGCCGAACTCGCCTGGACTGGCGGCGGGGTATCGCCCGGAAGTATCTCTATGGTACTAGCGTACTTCGTCAGGATTTCTTCGATAGTGCCTTGTTCACCGTGGGCCCCGAGAAAGTGCCCTCGCAATTCACTATTGCCGCTATACACCTTTTCGGGGTGTGTCTTGCACCGGAATGGCATGTACCCTACATATTCGAGTCGATATTTAAGGGTTTTGAAAGGTCCGGAAAAAACCTTGATTGGCTTTAAAAAAATGGTTTTTGTTTAAAATTAAAAATTAATTATCGTTCTTGGTGTGCTTTGTTTGGCTCAAATTCTATTAAATGGTGCTTAAAATTAATTAAAAACTGTAATTAAGGAAATTAATAAAAAACAAGGTCCAAAAAACATATCAAATCAAGCACAATTCTTATATATTCTTTTAACATGACTTGAACAAGTTTAAAACAGGTGAATGTCATGTTGAAGCATGAGGATCGGGAGCGGATTCGTGCCTTGAGAAAGGGAGGGAAGACCTTGCGAGAGATCGTTGAGGGGACGGGCTTCAGTCTTCCGACGGTCCAGAAGATATGCCTTGACGTCGAGCCGGACGAGGAGAGGGTAGCGGCCGTGTCTAGACCTTTGCATGAATTGATCTATGAGGGGAGAGAGGTTGCAAACGAGTTAACGCATAAGATCGCCGAAGACCGAGAACTCTCCCAGAAACTCGCTAGCGAGGTAAATGATTATAAGACGATCATCTCTAAATTTGTCATAGCGGAGTTGAATGAGCTGGTTGCCAAGAAGAATGAATACATGGAGGAGATCAAGAAAGCGGAGGATGACCTTCATTCTTGCATGGAGAAATCAAAGCGGATGTTCGAGAAGACCGAGCAAGCGGTGAGACAGTTGGAGTTGTATTGGGATAAGCATTTCTGAAGAGGTCGCGGAATCGTCTTTTGAGGACGTTTCAGGGGGAGTCTTGAGCATTGGGTTTGAAAAGGGCTCTCAAAGGGGCTCACGCGCCCTTCTCTGCGCGGGAAGAGGGTCTTGAGGGGAATGGGGAGCGCGAGAGAGATCGTTGATTAACGCTCAAATGCGGGGGCAGGGCGCGGGTCTCGAGGGGGAGCGTTACTTAACGCCCAACTTACGCTTTAATTTCTTCTTCCAATCCTGCTCAATAGTCTTCACCTGATTGAGTGCGTCTTCGAGCTCTCTCATGTTGATGTGGGAGTGCAGGATCTCGAGGATGATCTCTCGTGCTTGTTCGTCCTTCAGAGCCTCCCACTGCCATTGATTAGGGCGTTCTGGATTTGGAGGTAGCGCGTACTTTCGGGCCTGGTCGAGGTTCAATCCTCCGTAAATGGGTTCAAACTTCCTACCCCATGCGAATATGTCCTTGAGTGCGTCCTGGGGGATGCTCTCTCCTTTCTTGTCGCAATCTCCGAAGTAGAATATCTGAATCTCTTTGCCAGCGTTCATCATTTCGACTAGTTCTTGGCTCGCTCTCCATTTCATGGGAATGGTATAATCTCCCCTGAATGGACGCGAAGTTATGCGGAGAGGTTCAAGATAGTACCTAAATTGGCCTTCCATCGCTTCGGCCTCGAACCATACTTCAACATAGAATGGGAGTTTTGACCAGAGAAAAGCGTTCCATTCTCTGTTTACTATGACTTCGAGCATTTCCTCGAAGGTCTCGGAGCCGTATCCTCGATAATAGACGAGTCGCGCACTGTCCTTTAGAGTGTTAGGGTGCCATCCATTCCAGAAGTTCTTTCGAGCCTTTGAGACCGACTTTTCAAACGTCTTAAATTCCATCTTCCCGATCCCGAACTTGTCCATCACTCGATAGTCACACCATCTTAACGAGGGTTTGTATGGTAGAGCCTTCACGATGTCAATGAGCCAGGTCAGTTCCTCGCGCCATGCTCTCGGTTCCCAGGTCATGCGATCCCCTCCCATCGGCGTTCTCTCTTTGCTAACGCCTCGGGTATCTTCCGAGTCAGATCTCCGAATTGAGGGGGAGTGGTTCCAGAGCCCATAATGTAATTAAATTGTCTCAATGAGATTTCATGGTCAATCTCACGGAGCGTTTTCCTCGCTCGATAAACGATCCGATGGGCTTCTCGAAAACTCAATGGCCGGAAGTAACTATCGTCTTCTTTCATGGTTCAACACCTCGGAATGGCATCGAGGAACGTATCCGGTATGCTAATTTAAAGGTTCCCCTTGGAGAACATTGAGGAAGTAATCAGGGGCTCCCGTTCGGTTTGGGGGGTACGATGACTTTTCGGATCCCTGCCCCGCCACACTTGTCATCTGTCTCGACTCTCACGATCTCGCCCTTCGTCCATCCGAGGTTCTGCATCACGACGCCTTCTTTGATTCTACTTTTCTAATGTTCGCTCCCCCGCATCGATCATCTGACTTGACCTCGACCTCGGTTCCCTTCTCAAATCCCGAATTGGTTGCCACGACTTTGGGGATCACGACGCGAATGGTTCCATCCTTTGACTGCTGAATTTTGGTCATGGTTGTTTCACCGTTGCTTAAACGTTATCCCTGTATTGAACTCATCTTAATAATCTTTTGGGTGCATTCCCCTTCTCCATGCTATGCGTGCAATGACGTATAATCTTTATTATGCGTCAAACAACCTCTCGAACTTCAGTTTCTTGCCTCCGGAGTCCTCGATCCGTCCCTTCCTTGAGGTCCACCCGTCGCGGTGAGCCTTGCCTACGAGGACGCATCTCCATCGCGTCCCCCTGAAGACCTCCCCTAATGGGTCCTTGTCCATGTCGACGTAGGCGATGAGCCTCCCGAACCGCTCCCTATGGCCTCTTATCCACGTCTCCGCGAGGGCGAGGGCTTGTTGGGGTGAACCCTCGGGGCTCGGGAAGATGTGCATCCTGGTGAGCTCCAGGGTGCCTTCCTGGTCTTCGCAACGGGCAACGGGTCTTCCGAAGATCATCACCCCCATCATCTGGCCGTGGGTAAGGACCCCAAGCGAGAACCTATGGCCGATGGGCGCCCGGTGTGTGTAATGGAACCTCACGATCACTCTCTGCGCGGCCTTCAAGGAGATCTCGCGCACCTCGTCCGGCAGGGTGTCGAACCTCGGGGCACCGAATATTTCTTCGGGGTTCATGGAAGACCTCTGGGTATCTTATTACCGCAATTACATTCTATATAATTCGTGTAAATCTGTCCAGGGGTAGCCTGCTGTATATTCTTGCATTTGTCACAATAGTACCAATGTTCGTCACCCATGAAATTCCTCGGGGCTCGAACATTCCTTCTTCACCATCTCGAAGACCAGTTTTTGATCTCCCGGCCTATGGAAACACGTTCTCTCCTCCTTGGACTCGATGGCGTTCAGCCATCTCAAGATCGTGCCGAGGTCGGTCATCTGGGGCACGATGCCGACCCCGCAGTGCCGACAGAAGGTATAGGTGTTCTCCCGGAGCTCGAGCGGCCCCTGGGTGCAAACGTGCTTCTTCAGTCGGTGACGTACCTCCGACCTGGTGTTCAGTTCCTCGGTCCTGTACCCGCACACGCATTTTCCTAGGAAGACCTTTCTCATGTCAACTACCTCTCACCATCTTCGGGCATTGGGTCCGTAATGGACAGTCAACGCAGACCGTGATCTCGTGGCAGTGTACGGGCTTGGGCTCTTTCTTAGGCATGTCACCACTCCTCTTTAGGTCGAGCGCGGGGCTTGAGCTCAAAGGTCGACTTCTCCCAGGTCTCCCCGCAATCGCACTCGTGGATCGTCCTTCGGTGATGGTCGAGGTCGGCACATATACACACTCCCTTCATGGCCCCGCAGATCTCTTTCTCGAAGTGGCAGACGGGGCACGACCAGGTCCCGTACTTCGGGCCGGTCCATTTGAGATTCAACCTCGTGTTGCATATGGGGCAATAGCGGTTCATAGCCTCGATCTCCTAGTGTTCACTTCCAATTCGTGAGCGGCAATTACGATCTTGGTCTCTGCTCGCCGCAAGAACTTCAGTTCTCTAGTCACCTCGGTCAGCAGTTCCCTTGTCCTCCTCTGCTCGTCCTCGAACCTCTGGATCATGGCAGTTACCCCAGGCTCTCCTTTCCCCTTCAGGTTCTCCAAGATCTCGCCGGGGGTCACGATGATGGGCGCGTGGGTCTCCCTCCTCACTACTCGCAGGCCATGCTTCTCATACCACCTGCGGGCCTCGGCATCGATGACCTGCCAGCCCATCAGGTGGATCTTGCCTTCCTTGTCCCAGGCCATAGTCACGTTGGCGAAGTCGTAATTATATCCAAGCAGGATGTCGCCCCATTCAATCCGCTCAAACCAGGGTTCCAAGATACCTCTGACATACTGCTTGAAAGCCCAGACCTCGGGGAGTACGAGGGGGGCATGGCTCGCCGCCAGGTCCACCTCCACCGTACGAGAGGAGACCGATATCTCCACCTTCCGGCCCTCCCAATCCTTGCGCCTCACGAGTTTGGGGCCTTCGGGTATCCACATGTCGAGCGAGGGTTGCTTTCCGTACTTCTGCGCGATGAACTCCTTGACCGACACCATGCTATCATCTGGCGATGTCCCTCCTGATGTCCCTCCAATGTCCCTCTTTGTCCCTGTCCCTTCGCAGGGTGGAGGGGGTAAGAGGGACATCGTTTCGGGCAGTTCTCCCACCATGCGGACGGTGTGGATCGTAGGGGGGATGTCCTCTTCTGCTATCATCTTCTCGATGGTTGAGGGTTTGGGGATACTATACCATCCATATTCGGGCCGCTCGATGATCCCCTTGTCGGCCATGCGCTTCATCTGCTTTTTGACGTTATCATATGGTAGGTGTAGAATCTCTGAAACATGCTCGGGGCTGTGCCTCTCCCCATCGGCCATGACTTGGAGGATCCGCTCGGTGATGTTCGACATCCAAAGCCCCCATCACGTCACGGTAAAGGGATGTCCCTCTTCGTGGCTATGCAATGTCCCTCTGATGTCCCTCTCGATTAGGTTCCTTTCTAGCGTGTCAATCACTTCCGTACATCCTAGGTGCTGTGAGACACCCCGAGGGCCGGATAACGTGCTCACAGACCGGCCCTCACCTCTTTCGAGGATGGATGCGACCAGGGTATCGCTATCGCCGTTATTAACCTTTTCCTCTGATGACATTGTGGACTATGAATCTTATTCCCCGATCAGTACCGCCTCTTCAATGTCCGGGTACTCTGGGTTCTGCTTGCTTGCTTCGATCATCGATACGAAGTTGTCGAGCACGAGCTCCCCGCACATCGAGCACTCGACCTTTCCAGGGGAGGACTCGCGGAGATCAATCGTCTTTCCCGCCTTGCCGCAGTGCATCCTTATCTTCTTGTCTGGGTTGCTGCTGATGACTACGGTCTCTTTGAAACTGTGTCCAGACTTCATCATGGCCTCGTCCATTAGATCAGGCCAATCAATGGCCTCGGGGCCTGGATTCGGATTGTGCTCGCAATCCGTATTCTCACAGTCGTTACAATAGTCTCCCATCGGGTTAGAGACACCATCGAACTCGTCGAGTTCTTCTTCACTGAATGGACAGTAGTGCATCGCGCTCACTCCTTCCACGGTACTATAAATTCATTCCCGCAATCTTCACAACGCAATCGATAAAACTTTCTGACTTCCATGTAGAAGTCATAAGTTTTACTGCTTCCACATTTAGGACACTTATCTTGACTCATCGCGCTCACTGTCCTTTCTTCTTGCGCTTTGCAGCGTGAGCAGCCTCACCGAGTTCATCTTCCGCGATCTCCTTTTCCTGTATCTTCTCCGCGTCCTTTTTTCCGTCCTTCTGCTCCAGGTTAGCGTGAGGAAATTCCTTCTGGAGCCTCTTCTTTTCCTCTTCGGACATCACGGAGGAGGTACCCGCTACAACCTTCTTCTCTCCCTTCGGTTTCTTGATCGGGAAGTAGTGCCCATCCGGACACTTGACGTACTTCTCCTTCCCCGCTTCCTTCCCGCACTCCGGGCACGTCCTCTTCTTCGTGGTGATCTCCTTCACTTCCTCCATCGTCTTGACCTCTCCGGCGAGGAGTTGGTCGAGGGCATAGTCTCGCGCAACGGGATCCCTGATTGCCGCGACCTCGACGAGCGCGGAGAGCGAGATCCCCATCTCCTGGGCTTTCTTGATATTCTCCTCCCCGATCACGAGGATCGAGATGCGAGTCTGGACGTAGGGCACCTTCACGGTGAGGAGGTCCGCGATCTCCTCGTGGGACTTTCCTTTCTTTGACAGGGTGCTGAACATCAGGGCTTCCCTGAACCAATCGAGATGACCGCGCCTGGCGTTCATCTTCCAGCAAAGGGACATCGCCGCGAGCTCGTCGATGTCGTGCCGGATCGTGATGAGCATCTTATTCCAGGAAAGGACTCTCGCCATGCGGTAGCGGTGGGCTCCGTCGATGATAACGTACCCCGGATATGCCTTCGACTCCATGACGATGATCGGGGGCGTGTTCTCCGGCCCCTGCTCCATCATGCTCAACAAAAGGGCTCCTTCGTCTTCCTCGGTCATCACGTTCGGGTTGAAGTCGTTCTCTTGGATCAATGAGAGGGGCACGAAACACGTTCGCAGGGTGTAATTCTTGTGCATCTTCGTCCAGTCCATATCGAGGGTCTTCTGGGCCTGGTTTATAAGTGAAGTGCTCCCGGAAGAGCCTTTCTTCGTCTTTGATGGGGGGGTTTCATCCTCGGTTTTCGCCGGGGGAGGTGTGCCGGGTGCAAATGGGTAGACGGTGATCTCCCGTCCGTCCTCGGTCCGCACGTGTTCTCCGATCTTGGCCGCATCCTCCTTGGCCGCTGGCCCGAGGTCCTTGCATATCTTTCGGGGCTTCACCTCACCGTTCTTAGCACAGGAGATCATCCCACTTTCATTCTCATCAGTATATGATCCGTACATGAAACGACATTCATAGCAAGCCATCTCCACCCTTCGTCCCTTCCCGGACTTGCGCCCCTTGGTCTTCGTCTCTTTCTGCGAGGGCTCGGAGGGGGTGGCCTCCGAGCCCTTGGGCTGGACTGTCGGAATGGAAATGAGTTTGAACGTGTGGGAGAAGGCCGTCCTCAATGGATCGTACTTCTCGTGAGGGTGGATCTTCAGCCAGAACGTAATGAACTCCTCGGGGCTCTCGAACCCCTCTGCCGCGTACCTCTTCTTCGCAATCTGCCCCAAGGGGAGCTCTTCAACTTCGAGGATCTCGAAGACCACCCCGAACGCCTCGAACTCGTCTCTGGGGTTCCCGATCTTGTACGGGCGCGTGGTGCATGTCTTCTGGCCGGAGAGCATCGGGAGACGGAACCTCTCCTTGAACGGAACCTTCGCGCGCCTCTTCGAGGCGAGCCCTTTCTTCTCGGCCTCCGCGTCCTTCTCGTCGAACTCCTTACCCTCGATGATCTCCTGGGCCTCGATGAGGATCTTCTCGATCAGGTCGTCGGTCACTACTTCCTCGTCGAGACCGTGCGACGTCAAATCAAAGGCGAGGTCTGCACGGTTCGCTAGTGCCAGGTGTTCGAGGTCTTTGTATACCTCTTCGAGAACCTTCAGCACGAGTCCCTCGTGCTTCTTTCCTAGACCTGTCTTCCCTTTCAGTTCGGTTATGTCGGTCATGTATATCATCTCGCTATTCCCGTCGGTCGTGCTCTCCTGCAAATGATTCCTGTGGAGGTCTGTCTGTATACCTTTCCGCGCCTTCATCTACTCACCGTCCTTCGGGGTTTGCGGGGGATGCGCTTTCCTACAACCTTCTTCTTTTCTTCTGACATGAAGCCAGCAAATACCCGTAGACATTGTATGGTCTT
>Ga0315274_10002875_pt1 | contig 25618 bp, 20 predicted proteins | sample YL17G02_20_MG_FD_203700 | JGI IMG/M metagenome (GOLD analysis project Ga0315274, IMG submission 203700) | Sediment microbial communities from Yellowstone Lake, YNP, Wyoming, USA - YL17G02_20 | ecosystem: Environmental > Aquatic > Freshwater > Lake > Sediment | place: USA: Wyoming | collected...
ACGCCCAGAAACCCGACGCTCGTCATGTACGGGCCTCTGAGGGCATCCAGGCTGGTCTCCACGCAACATGCCCTTCCCCGCCTCGAACGGTTGGCACACGGGGTGCTTATGGCCGCTCTTCGAATAGCGCAGTGTACGCGTGGAAAGGATGAGTGCCGGCGTGAATGCAAGCCCGGTTCAGCCCTGCGTTGCTGTTTCCCGCAGCGACCCCCCCGGGGGGGCCACGCTTGCCGTCCCGGGGATAGCCGAGGCAGGGATCACAACATTTCTGTCGGAGCTGGAATCCGCCTTCGCCGCCATCCAGCGGGCCGAACCGGAGAGGCCGTCCGCCGCGCCCGACCCGAATCCGGGCGCAAGTCGCCAAGCAGACGCCCCACCCCCGGCAGATGAGAAGCTGTATGGGAAGAGGTCCACACGCCGATCAGATGGCTCAGCCCGCCGCGAAGAGACCTCGCCGTCCATGCAGGAGCGGCACCCGCTTCGTGAGCAAGAACCCAAGGCGCCAGAGGCGGTCCGGTCGAATGCCAAGAAACCATCCGACGCCTCCGGCGTGACGGTGCGAGAAGGCGGCCCCCCTGCCCTTCAGCAAGCCCCCGACCCCTCCGCAGCGTCGAAGGACAAGGCTGGGGAACCGGTCTCGGAACACCGGGGCGGCCTCGCGCAGAAGATACAGGCAACAAGCCTCTCCGCCCCCGGCGGAGCGGGACAGTCCGGGAAGGACCAATCCGTTCTCGGAGAGCTCAATGCGAATGCGCGCACGGCGTCCAAGGCCGGGGATGGGTCCGCCCCGGCAGCACAGCCTGCGACTGGGAGCGTCGCGGGGTCGCGCAGCGCAACGCAACTGCCAGGTCCTCCTCAGCTTGCCCAGAGCCAGAACGTTGCCGCTAAGCCCGACGCATCCGCTAAGGCGTCCGCTGCCACAAACGACGGCGTCATTCAGGCCGCCGTGCGGGACTCTGTGCAGAAATACGGAGACCCGGTGGATAAACGCGAGCATCCTGCTGCGCAGACGAAAGCGGCCGAAACGAACGGCGAACATCCCACCGGGCGGGCGTCAGGGCAGAGCGTCTCACAGGAGTCCGGGCGCAACTCGGGAGGCGCTGAGGAGAAAAACGGGCGTGTCCTCTGGTTCGGAAAGGGAACTGAACACCCTCAGGAGCTTGCCGGGAAGGAGGTGGCCGCGCGCAACCCCGCCCAGGTTGCAGCGAGCGACCAGAGCAAGGCGAAGGCGACAGCCAATGCAGATGGGACAATGGCGCCGGAAGGCCTGCAAGGTTGGCGGTATTACGCCGCCATGACAGGGATCACCCCACGCGAGACCATCCGCGCAGCCGCCGAGCAAGTCGTGGCCAGGACACAGACCGAAGTGGTGGAACAGGCCCGCTATCTCCAGCAGGGCGGCAAGTCTCAGTTAACGATCAACCTTGATCCTCCCGAACTGGGCAGGATCAGGCTGGAAATCGAACTACAGGAGGGACAACTCAAGGTCAAGATGGGAGTCGAGAATCCCAAGTTGCGCGAAGCACTCAGAGAGGATATGCAGAGCCTGGAGCGCGCCCTCAAGGGCGGGCAGGTGGACGTGGGCACACTCGACGTCTCCGATTATCAGTCCGGCCGCCAAGATGCCGGGCGTGGCGGTCTGGATGAGACAGGCTGGCCGGATTCCCAAGAGTACGACAACAGCGAACAGACACAACCGACAGCCGACGCACCTCGTACCTGGACCCTTATCACTGATTCAGGCAGAGTAGACTGCCTGGTATAGGAGGCCAACGAAGATGGCAACTACTAGCACGACTGCAATGAGCTCCCTGGCCAACACGGACGTGTTCATGAGTTTGTTGCTGGCTCAGCTCAAGAACCAGGACCCCGACGAACCCATGAGCAACTCCGAGATAGTCACCCAGATGGCCCAGCTTGCCACCGTGGGAGGCGTTAACAAGATGAACGCCACTTTCAACGCCGTGCTGAAGCTCGAAAGGCTCCTGAGCGGCTCCCAACTGGTTGGGCGACAGCTTGAGTACGTGCAGAACGGAATTACCCAGAGAGGCGTCGTCGAGTCCGTTGCCTTTGGCAACGATACCGTACAGCTCATGGTCAACGGCACTGAGATCCCACTTGAGGATATGACGAAGGTCTTCTAGCGGAAAGGAGAGGAAAATGGCCAGTTCACTTCAGACGGCAGTGTTGGGCATGACCGCATACCAGGAGATGCTCAACGTAACCGGCAACAATATTGCCAACGCGGACACTATTGCCTTCAAGGAGGACCGTATCACGTTCTCCGACATGTTCTCGCGTACCCTCGCCACCGGCAAGAGGGCCAGCGAAGGCATCGGCGGCACCGACCCGGTGCAGGTCGGCCTCGGCGTCCGCGTGGCCACCGTGAGCAAGAACATGACCCAGGGAGGATTCACCTCAACCGGGAAGGATTTCGACGTGGCGATGGACGGCCAAGGGTTCTTTGTGGTCAGCGACGGGGCGGCCAACCTGTTCACCCGCGCCGGCGCCTTTGACGTTGACGAGGAGGGCTTCCTGGTCGATCCGTCAACAGGCTACAGGGTCCAGAGGATCGGAATGACGGGCGAGGAAAACGGCTTCCAGGTCACCGGAGAGCGCGGGATCATGATACCTTTCAACACGCTGCTCCCCGGCGCCTTGACCCAGCAGATCGAGTTCGCGGGCAACCTCAGCGCCGGCGACTACAAGCCCACAACGACAAGGCTTCAGGCCTCGGGGCTCAGCTACACGCTTACCGCGGGCGGGCTCGCCTCGGCGACAAGTCAATTCGCGGACATCGACCAGCTCAGTGGCTTTGCGGACGGCGATACAATCTCGATAAGCGGCAAGACCACCGATGGCACCGATGTAAGCGGGACGTTCACCTACGGCGCAGCCAACGACGGCACCACGCTCCAGGATCTGATGAACGCGATTACGGCAACGTTCGGCGGGACCAGCGAGTGCACCGTCTCTCTCGAAGACGCCAAGTTGCTCCTCAGCGAAGCCCAAGCCGGATACAGCCTGATGGACGTGGACCTGTCCAGTGCCGCCCACCCCAACGCGGTCCCTGCTGACTTCGACTACCTTGAGGTCGGAGGCGCAGCGGCACAGACGACCAACATCACCATCTACGACGGCCAGGCCCGCAGCCACTCCCTCAGCGGCACATTCGTGCGCCAAGGCGAAAACGAGAACGTCTGGGACTTCGTCATCAACACGTGCAAGGACGCAACGGTCATCTCCGACCGCAGGATCGCGGGCATAACCTTCGACGGGAACGGAACCTATCAGGGCGTGCTCGGGACGGATGCCTTCGGTCATTCCTACAGCGACGTGGGGTTCGAGAATCTCGACAGCAACATCACCATTGCGTTCAACGGCATAGGCAGCCCGCAGGACATCACGGGCAATTTCGGCCGCCCAGGCTTCTACGACGGTCTCACTCAACTTGGAGGCCTCTCCTCAGCCGGCGCGATTGGTCAGAACGGCTACGGCACCGGATCACTGCAGAGCGTGAGCATAGACGAGACCGGCATTATCAACGGCACGTTCAGCAACGGCGAGACGCTCAACATAGCCGCGCTGGAACTGGCCGTGTTCGACAACCCCCAGGGCCTGGAGCGCGCCGGAGCCAACTACTACCGCAGTACGCCAGCGGCCGGCGCCACCGTGTACTGCCAGGGGCTCCAGGGCCGCGCGGGCAAGGTCCGGCAGAACGTCCTGGAAGACTCGAACGTGGACATCGCGCAGGAGTTCACGCGCCTCATCATCGCCCAGGCCGGCTTCCAGGTGAACTCCCGAACCGTCCGCGTCACAAATAGCATATTGCAGCAGCTCGCGAGTATAATACTCTGACATCGTGGCGGATGAGTTAGCTGCGCACGGGTGACGGACTGACCGAAAGCGTCGGGCAGGATTCATGCATCCCCTGCCGCGGCGGGAGCGCTTCTCCCTGGGCAGGAGGTAACGCAGATGCTGATGCAGGTGGGACCGGAAGCGCTTCGCAGCATGAAACGGTCCCTCGGACAGCCCCCGAGCGGAATCTGGATCTATGTCGCCCTCGGATTGGCTGCCCTTGCGATAGTCCTGCTGGTTGCGCACATTGTGAACCGACGGCTCCAACGCAGCCGCCAGGGGCGGCGGCTCTGGCGTGAGTTCGTCAGCCGGCTCGAGAGCCACGGCATAACTCCCGCGGAAAGCGAACTGCTCAGAACGCTGGTTGAGCGACAAGCGCCTTCGGAGCCGCTGGACCTCATCACAAAGGCAGAGGTCTTCGAGGCGGCAGTGGATGCCTACCTGCGGTCGCTGTCCTCGGGGGGCGGGAAGGGGCAGCTCAGGAACGCCGCCGGCACAATCCGCTCCGCGCGCACGAAGCTCGGCCTTGAGGAAATCGGCCCCGGCGGCTACCACAGCACCAGGCAATTGCCGAAAGGTCAAGAAATCACGCTGACCATCAGGGACGACGAGCAGACCGTCACCGCCAGTGCGAAAGTGGGCCAGGAGAGGGAGGACCTCCTGGAGCTTGCCGAACTGGAGCCCGCGAAGGCAGCCTTCAAGGGGAAGACCGCACAGTTAGCGTTCTTCCACGGGGACGGCGCGTTCCGGTTCCGCACCACGCTGGTCGACGTGGACGAGGCGCGCAAGTCATGCCTGGCCACGCACACGCTGGCCCTCCACAAGGCCAAGGGCACCCGCGTCCGCAGGGTGCGAGTCGAACGGCCAATCAGCTTCCGGGCCGCAACCGAGGCAGCAGGGATCCACCACGAGGGCACGCTGCAGGATGTCAGCACCGGGGGCGCATGCCTCGCGGCCGACCCGGGCTTCCGTAAGGGTGACAAGCTGGTCCTGGAGGTCCGGCCTTCCCAATATCACGTCGGCAAGCGTGCTGCCGCTCAGGAGAATCTCGAGGAGCGCACTCTCACGGCGACCATCGTGGAGAAGCGAGAGGCCCCCGATGGGCGTTCCACGTATCACCTCGAGTTCTTGCATCAGAAGGCCGACGAGGAGCAGTACCTGGGCCGTCTCATCAGCCTGCTGGAGGTGGCGGCCCGGCGACGGTGGGCTCGGGAATAGGTTTCCCGGCGGCGGAAAAAACTTCCCCGAGCCGACGCACCGGGCGCTGTCCGACTGCTTCACTCCCCCTCTCCCTCCGGGTCCCTGGCGCCACTCTACAGCCCCCACAGCGCATTCCGCCTTCCGTCTCCGCGCGCACGGCACAGCGGCACAAGGTTTGCGAACCCGCCCCGACAACAAGCCACTGTGCCCGCCGGAGGACGCGAGGATTGGACAACACGCTTTATCTCATGGCCAGTCGCATGAACAGCCTGGGGGATAACCTCCAGGTGATCGCTGCTAACCTTGCCAATGCGAGCACTCCCGGCTTCAAACGCACGGTGGGCAGATTCCAGGCGGTTCTCCAGTCTATCACGCCGAGCGCCCAACTCCAGCCCACGATGCCACTGCTTTACTGGCCGGAGCTGTCCGCGTTCTGTCAGGACTTCTCCCAGGGGCCGATAAGCATGACGGGAAGGCCGCTCGACCTCGCCGTCCGCGGCTCGGCGTTCTTCGTCGTCGACACCCCCGAAGGGCAGCTCTACACGCGCAAGGGACGCATCTACCTCAACGAAGCGGGCGAGCTGACGGATGGCGGCGGCAACAGGTTTGCATCTGAGGGAGGGACGCTCCGCATCCCTAATGACGCAGTGCAGATCGTGATCGACAAGAACGGCTCTGTTGTGGCAGACGGCCGCGTCTTGGGGCAGTTGCGCCTCGTGGACATCGCGGATACCAGCGCGCTCGTTGCCCAGGGCGAGGGCTTGTACGCATATCACGCTCCGACTCCGGCAAAGGCCGTTGACAGCGAAGTCATCCAGGGCGCCGTGGAGGAATCGAACGTTAAGGCAGTGCACGAGATGGTGGCAATGATGGAGCTGATGCAGGCCTATGATGCCAGTGCGCGTGTCGTCAAGCGTATGGACGGCCTGAGCAAAGAGCTCATTCAAAATGCGGCATAGGAGAGCAAGATGATCAAAGCGATGTACACAGCGGCGACCGGAATGGACGCGCAGACGATCCGAATCGACACGATCGCCAACAACCTGGCAAACGCGGATACGACTGGATTCAAGAAGTCGCAGGTAGACTTCGCCGACCTGATGTACGTGGTCATGCGCGTGCCCGGCGGGACCCAGACGGAAAGCCCACAGATGCCGACAGGACTCGAGATAGGCAGCGGCGTGACCCCCGTCTCGACGTTGAAGATCTTCACCATGGGCTCGATAGCCAACACCGCCGGCCAACTCGACTTGGCCATCAATGGTGAGGGATTCTTCCAGTTGGATACCCCCAGCGGCGAGATCAGGTACTCGCGGGATGGGAACTTCCGCGCCTCCGCAGACGGCAGGATTGTCAATTCGCAGGGCTACCCGATCTCACCAAGCATGTCGGTCCCCTCGGATGCTACGTCGATATCTGTGGGTTCAGACGGCACGGTGACCGCGACGACTCCCAGCGCCGTGGCGAGCGTCATCGGCAATGTCCAGCTTGCCCGGTTCACTAACCCGGCCGGCCTTTCCAGCGAGGGCGGCAACATGTTCGTCGAGACGGCCGCCTCGGGCCCGGCCACCACAGGCACCCCCGGCCAGGTTGGGCTGGGAGAGATCGAGCAGGGTTACCTCGAGATGTCCAACGTCGAGGTGGTCAAAGAACTGGTGGATCTCATCATCGCCCAGAGGACATATGAGCTGAACTCAAAAGTTGTGAAGGCAGGCGATAGGGTCCTACAAGTTGTCAACACTATGACAGGCTGAAACCATGCATAGACTCCTGGCAGGATCGATTGCCGTCCTAATCCTGGCGGCGGGCATCTGCGCTGCACAGGACGCGGCCGGCGGTGCAACGAGGGTCGAGACCACGGCGTCGTGGGGCCTCTTGGGGCTTCATGAGGCTATGGAGCCGCCCGCGAGCCCTGCTGCCGAGGTCGGGAGAGAGCGGCCCTGGGACACCCCGGTGCCCCGCCCCGTTGCGATCGTTCTGCGCGTCCTCGCAGGGACGCGTGGTGCGCTGGCAGGCGGTTGTCTGACGGCACATCGCCTGCTGGCGGGTGAACCCTGCGGCGCGGGACTGCGCCCGGTCAGGGTGGAAGCCGAGGAGATCATCGCAGCCGCGCGGCGGCACCTGGAGTCCCTCATACCTGAGGGTGCCCCCCATGTGAACATAGAGCTGCTGACGGACGTGGCGCCTGTCCGCGTGCCGGACGGGAGTGAGCCCGTGACGTTGCATGCCTCGCTGTCTGAATCACGCCCGGAGGCGGGGAATGTGCAGGTGGACGTTGACCTCATGCGAGGCACCGTCCTGCTGAAAAGGGTTTCGGTGAGCTTTTTCATCATGCGTTGCGGGACGGTCGTGCTCGATCACAGGTCGCAGGGGGAGATGAGAGCATGTTGAAGCAGACGGCACGAGCCGTAGCCATTTTGATCCTTGCGGCAGGCGTCTGCCGCGCCGAACAGACGGCCGGCGGCTTCACGAGCATCGCGCTGAAGGAAAGCGCCACGGTCTCGCACGACCTGATCCAGGTCGGCGACATCGCGGACGTCGAAGGAGGTATCGCAGCCGAGGTCGCCGGGGTGAACCTGGGCAATGCCCCATGGCCCGGCCACGCAAGGAAGATAAGCCGCGTTCTGGTTAAGGTCCGCCTTGTTTCGGCCGGTTACGATCTGAAGAGCATCCAAATCACGGGCAGCGATGTCTGCGTTGTGGAACTGGACTCCGTCCGGGTTGAGCCGGCGGAGATTGTCGCTGCGGTCAGGCAATACCTTGAATCCCGCTTCCCCGAGGGCGGCCCTGAGGTGACGTTGGAGCTGCTCAACGAGGTCGCGCCCGTTGTCGTCGCCGGTGGCGCGGAGCCGATTGAGTTCAAGGCTTCCCAGCATGGGTCGGCTCCGCTCGTGGGGACGGTGCGGGTGGACGTCGAACTCGTTCGCGGAGGCGTCCGGCTGAAGATGGTGCCGGTGAGCTTCATGGTCAGGCACTACAACACGGTGGCGGTGGCGCGGAGCAGGATCGCTCCGGGCGAGAGCCTGACACCGGCCCGTGTCGCCTTCCTGCGCCGCGAGATAGACCCTGCACTGCGCGCCTGCGTCTGCTCCGCTGACGAGCTGCGAGGTCAGGTGGCCGGCTCTGCCATTTATCCCGGACAGATCATCACTCGCCAAGCCCTGCGCCTCGCGCCGACGCCGGTAGTCATAGAGTCCAACCAGTGCGTGTTCCTCGTGGCGGAGACCGAGACGCTGAGAGCGGTGACGCTGGGCAAGGCGCTGGGGCGCGCCAGGGCCGGCGAGATGGTCAGGGTCAAGAACTTGAGCTCCGGTCGCGAGGTGGTGGGAATTGCAGCAGATGATTCCACGGTGCATGTTCTCATGGGAGGTTATTCCGATGAACGCTGAGACGCCAAGGAAGCTCAGAGCACGGGCCACGGGCATACTCATGGCGGCCATCCTTGCAGCACTTGCTCTCGGGTCAGTTGCACGGGCTCAGTCGCTCTGGGATCAGAGGAACCCTCGCAGCGCGTTCCTGTACACGGATAACGTCGCGTCGGAGGTGGGCGACTTGCTGACAGTGCTGATAGTCGACGAGAGCTCGTTCACCAAGAAGGGCAAAAAGGACTTGTCGAAGGAAGACTCACACACCTCCGCGGCCACCCTGACGACCGCAGGCGTGGACATGTTCAAGCCGATCGACCTCTCCGAAGCGAGCTCCCGTAAGTTCCAAAGCTCCGACCAATATACAGGAAGTATGAAGTTCGCCGACAGCATCACGGTCACCGTTGTCGATAAGCTCCCAAACGGCAACATGGTCGTCGCGGGCAGGAGTCAGCGGGCCATCGCAGGAGAGGAAGTCGTCACGGTTCTGACGGGCATCGTGGAACCCGAGTATGTCTCCGGCACGAACACCGTTCCTTCATCGCGTCTGGCCAACCTGAGGATCTATTACGAGACGACAGGCGTGTCCAATGCCTACATGAGGCAAGGCATACTCAACAGGATTCTTAACTTCCTCTGGCCGTTCTGAATGGCGGCCCTGGCGCAAGGCAGGAGGCAGCAAGCAATGCTCGGACGAAAGGCAGTGCAGTGGAGACAGGCCGTCCTGCTTGCAGTCGCGCTCGCGATTGGGTTCTCCGTCCTGTTCTGCCACCCGGCCCGCGCGGCCCGTATAAAGGACATAACCGTAGTACGAGGTATCCGCCCCAATCAGCTTTACGGCTTCGGGTTGGTGACGGGACTGGCCGGTACCGGTGACGGCGCCGACTTCACAAGCGAAGTGGCGCGGAACATGCTGCTCAAACTCGGAGTGGGCCGAGGACTGTCCAAACTCGACTCCAAGAATCTGGCGGTGGTAATATTGACGGCCGAGCTGCCTCCGTTCGCACGTAAGGGGATGACCATAGACGTGACCGTTTCCGCGCTGGGCGAAAGCGAGAGCCTGCGCGGCGGAACGCTGTTGCTGGCGCCTCTTACGGGGGCAGACGGACAGGTCTACGCCGTGGCGCAGGGCCCGATATCCGTCGGCGGATTCACCTTTGGCGGCGCCGCCGCCACCGTGCAGCAGGGCCATCCCACCGTGGGCATCATCCCCAACGGCGCCACCGTGGAAATCGAGGTAGGGGCACGGTTCGTCGAGGATGGGAGCATCACGCTGTGCCTGCATGACCCCGACTTCACAACCGCCACTCGCATCGCGGAAGCTGTCAACAGGAACACAAAAGCCAAGGCGTCGGTTGAGGACGCCGGCACGGTGTGTGTGGTTCTGCGACAGCTTGTCGACCCTAACGAGATCATGGAGCGCATTAGCGACATTCAGACGCTTGAGGTGGTGCCCGATTCACGCGCCATAGTGGTCATCAACGAGAGGACGGGCACTGTCGTCGCGGGCCAGCACGTGAGCATATCACCGGTGGCCGTCTCGCATGGGAGCCTGACGGTGATCACTCGGGAGCTCCCCGTGGTCTCGCAGCCCGCGCCCCTCTCCAGCGGCACTACGACCACCGTGCCAAACACGGAAATGACGATCATCGAGGAGAGCCCCCTCAAGGAGGGAGGCCTGACCGTGCTCAACAGCGGCACCACCGTGAGCGAGGTGGCGCGGGCCTTGAACCTGCTTGGCGCAGGCCCCAGGGACATCATTTCGATCTTCCAGGCAATGAAAGAAGCGGGCGCGCTGCATGCTGAACTCAGGATCATTTGAGGCCGTGGATCGCACACTCGCCCAGTGGCCGTCCCGAAGTCTGGGCGAAGCGCCAGAGCGCCTCCCCTCCGCGTCCCATGCGGGCGGTGAGGAGGACACCCTCAGCGCTGTGTCCCGCGATTTCGCTTCGGTCTTCTACACAATACTGTTCCGCGAGATGCAAAAGACGATCAATGAGAGCGATGAGAGTGATGAGAGTGATGAGAGTGAAGGCGGCGACGCCATCCAGGCCGGAACGCAGGACTTTCTAGGCACGTACATGCCGATGGCGATGGCCGGCCAGGAAAGCGATCCGCTGAGCCGCCAGATACACGACTACCTCCAGACATGCTACGGACCCCCCACGGATGAAAGCGCTTGACGACCTGCTGCCGCTGCTGGACGAAGAGATCGAACTCCTCCAGAAGAAGCTTCTGCTGATGGAAGAGATGCAGCGCTGTGTGCGCGACGGGAAGCTGGGAAGGCTGGAGGAACTGCTGCTTCAGGAAGGGCATCTTGAGACGGGGAGCGCGCAGGTCGAGCGCAGGAGGGCGCAGTTGCGGGAGAAGATCGCAGCCTGCGCGGGCGTGGAGCCGGGCGAGGTCACCCTCGGGCGCCTGGCAGAGACCTGCGAAGGCCCCATCGCCATTGCGCTGGGCGACCGACGCGAGAGATTGCTTTTCCTGACGCAGCAACTCCGGGAGAAATCCGAGGCCATGGCCCGAATCATCAGGCCCGCCCTGGAAGTGGGCAACAGGCTGCTCGCCGCCATGGTCGGCGAGGCGCCGCAAGGGGAGACCTATTCGTCCTGCGGGGAGATCCGGCGTGCCCGCCTGGGAGGCACCTTCCACCACAGCGCTTAGGAGAGAACGATGTCCGGCTTCAGTATCGGCCTCAATGCGCTACGGACCGCGATGGAATTGATGTACATCGCGGGCGACAACATCGCCAACGCCAACACCCCCGGCTACCATGCCAAGAGGGCCTACGTGGTCCCGGAGATCGGCTCCACCAACGGCATATACGTTCAAGGACTCGGCTCCAGCGTCATGGACGTGTCGCGCCTGCGCAACGAGCTGATCGAGAGGTCCCTGCTGGCATACACGCAGGTCGAGGCGACGCTCCGGCAGGAATCCGACGCGCTGGCGCACCTGGAGAGCCTCTTCGGCGAACCGGACACCAATGGGCTCGACGCGCAGCTTGGCGGGTTCTTCGAGAGCGTCGCCGCACTGGCTGCTGACCCCAACGACCCCGTTCTGCGGCAGGACGTAGTGCAGAAGGCCGATTCCGTCTGCAACCTCTTCAGGATGACAGATGCCGAACTCGCAACGATGGCCGATAGCACCCGGACCGAGGCGGAATCCACAGTCGCCGAGATCAACAACCTGACGCAACAGATCGCAGAGCTGAACCTACAGATCCAGATGGCCGAGGCGGGCGGAGATTCGGCCCCCAGTCTCGAAGACGCCAGGGACCAATTGATAAGCCAACTGGCAGATCTCATCAACGTAACCACCCACGATGCGGGATTCGGTGTGGTGAACGTGAGCTGCGCCGGGACCCTGCTGGTGGACGGCGTTCACAACCTGGAGCTTCAGACCGTCGTCAATGATGGTGTGCTCTCCGCGGTCGCTTCGGGTGGCGTCGGGCAATCCATCTCCGTACGCGAGGGCAAGCTGGCGGGAATCCTTTACGTCGCCAATGAACTGCTGCCCCGCTTTAGCACCATGCTGGACGATCTCGCCAACGCGTTCCGGCGCTCCGTCAACCTCGTTCAGACCACCGGGCTCGGCGCGAGCGGCCGATTCCACACCCTTGAAGGGTTGAATCCCTTCCTGTCCGACACCCCGGTCAGTGAGCTTGGCTACGGCGTCGCCGCCGGCACTGACGAAAAGCTCGTCATCAACGTGGAGGACGAGTCCACGGGCGAGATCACGCAGTACGAGCTGCCACTCGACACCACGCAAGCTGCCGACGTCTTTCTAACGGACTTGAGGGATGCCATAAACGCCGGCGTGAATCATGTGAGCGCCGAAATCGTCGACGGGAGGCTTAACCTGCAGGCCGAGGACGGCTATGCGTTCGATTTTGCCACCCCGTACGATCCGAACCCTGCCGAATCTGGCGACATCACGGCGACGGACCCCACCTCGCCTACCGTGGTGGACGCATACACGGGGGAAACGGACCTTGAGTACAGCGTGAGCTTCCTCACGGGCGGGGAGATCGGCACCGACGGCATAACCATCCAGGTCAGCGTCAACGAACCGTCAGGTCCCGTGCTGCGCACCTTCACGCGCACCATCGATGACGGATACGACCCCGGCGACCCCATAGAGCTGGAGAACGGTCTGAAGCTGTGCCTGTCCGCCGGCAACGTCTCCGCAGGAGACAGCTTCTCCTTCACCGCACACGCGAGCACGGACACGGCTGGAGTGCTGGACGCGCTGGGACTGAACGTGTTCCTCACCGGGCAGGGAGCGGGCGCGATCCAAGTAGCGGAGCGCATCCACCAGAACCCGCTGGCGCTGGCCTCCGGCATCAGTGAGCTGCCCGGGGACAACCAAAAGCTGCTCGAACTCCACGACGTTAGCACCGAGAAACTCCTGCTGGGCGGGACGGCCACGCTCAACGAGCACTGGCGCTCCATGGTTGGAGAAGTGGCCACTGAGGCATCCACCAGGTCCGGTCAGTACGAGAACGTGCAGAAGCTGGTCACAAACCTCCAGGACCAGCGCGATTCCGTCTCAGGCGTGAGCACAGACGAGGAGACGATCGCGATCGCGCGCAGCCAGAGCATATACCAGGGGATAGTGAAGTACATGGGCGTCCTGAACGACATGATGAACATGCTTTTCGATCTGCTGTAAGGATGAGCGATGAGAGTCACGCAAAACATGCTGGACAGGTGCGTCATCTTCTCGATGGAGCAGAACCTCGAGCGCCTCGCCAAACTGACCGAGCAACTGAGCACGGGCCGCAAGGTCAACACTGCATCGGACGATATGGCCGCCACGGGGCGGATACTCCAGCTCCAAGGTGAGAACGGCCGTCTGAGCACCTACCTGGACAACATCACCTCGGCTGAGAACACACTCAACACCGCGACAGACGCCCTACAGCAGGCCTCCGAGATCATAACGAGCATCAAGGAGCTCGGGATTCAGGCCGCTACGGGAACCTATTCAGACGCCGATCGTGAGGCTATGGCCGAGGGGGTGGACGGGCTTCTGCGCAGCCTGATCACGCTTGTGAACACGAAGGCGAACGGCGCTTACCTGTTCTCCGGCGAAGCGACGGACACCTCCTCCTACGCCCTCACCACGGATGCCTCCGGCAACGTCCTGGCAGTCACCTACCAGGGCGCGGTCGTGAGCACCGAGGTGTCCCTGGGAGCGTCGACGAACCTTGAGGTCAACCTGGTCGGCAAGACGATGTTTGAGGGCGAGGGAGACCTGTTCGAGACCGTCATCCGCCTGCGCGACGCCATCCGAGACAACGACCTGGACGAGATCAATAGCGTGCGAGGCGATCTGGATACCTGCCATGACGACGTCCGCCTGTCTCTCGGACGCCTCGGCGAGAGACTGGATCAAATGGACGCCCTGAGGACAGTGTTCGAGAGATTCAAGGAGCGCAACGACCAGCTCATATCGGACAACCAGGACGCCGACATTGGCGAGGTCACCGTCGAATACAACAGCCAAATGGCCTTGCTCCTGATGACGATGAAGGTCGCCGCGCAGCTCGTGAAGCCTTCGCTTCTCAATTTCACCTGACTCGCGCGACTTTGCTCACGCAATGAACCGAAGCGCACAATCGCGCCGTCCTGAAGCGCGAAGCGCCGAACAGTCCCTTCTGTGAGGCGCCGTTCGTTCTGGCTGTCGTTCGAAAGGACCAGACAATGAGAGTTACTCTGAATGACGAACCTGTGGAAGTCTCGCAGCACGATTTCCGTACGGTGAGCGACCTGCTCGACGGCCTCAAGAGCACCGGTCGAATCCCAGGAGATCACATGGTCGCCTCCTTGACGGTGGACAATCAGAGCTGGGAGGCGCAGGAGATGGAAGGCGCTCGGAGCACGCCGCTCGCAAGCGCCCGCCAGGTGGCGATCCAGACAGAAGACATGAACGGCTGCGCGCGCCGGATCGTGGCCGATTCGGCAAACATGCTCGCAGCTCTTCAGGACGGGACCCGGCAGGTGGCACGCTCCTTCCGCGAGAATGACACGGGCTTGGCGAACGCCCATCTGTTCCGGCTGCTCGACGCACTGCACTGCTTCCTCGCCTGCCTCTACCGCGTTCAGAACGTGTGCGAGCTGCAGCCCAAACCGCTGGATGCCAGCAAGGCCCCCGTGCAGGGGCTGTCCGATAGCCTCCAGCGCGTGCAGGAGTGCCAGGAGAAGGAGGACTGGGTGGCTCTGGCCGCGCGTCTGGAAGGCGACCTGCTCCCTGCCCTGGGGAACTTCACAACCGCGCTCGAAAGCATGAGGAAGCAACTCTGAAATGGCGACGTCGCTGCCCGACAGACAACCAGTTGCCGTGAGCCCCGCGCTTGTGGAGGAGCTGCGGCGCTGCTGCCGGCAGATCAAGGACTCCGCGGAAGCCTGCGAACGCGAGGCTGAACAGGGTCTGGAGGAAGCCTGCCGCCGGCACCTGGAGACGGCCCACGCGCTGCGTGGGAGGATCGCGCACGCCGCCGACGCGCTTCGAAGCGCCCGCAGGGAAGCCCCCGGCCTCGCAGTAGCCCAGGTGCGGGCGACGGCCGCTGAATGCGGGCGCATGATCGAAGAGTCCGGGCGGGCCTGCGCCAGGCTCGTCACAAGGGCCGCCGCCCTGCGCGACCAGGTGGGGCGAGAGCTCGCCAAGGTGCAGCAAGCCCGCAAGGTGCTGCGGACATACGGCGGGGCGACGGCGGGCGCCCGTAGGAGCCGGCATCTGCGACAAGCCCCCGCCCCAGAAGCCCTGGGCCCGCAAAGGGAGGAGTCGCCGACATGACGGTGCTCCCGGAGCTGCTCTCGAGGGCGAAGGCCAGCTTCGAGCAAGGACGCCTGGTAGAGGCCCGTCAGCAGTACCTCGATCTCCTGGCGCAGATGCCGGACGACCCAGAGGTGCTGAACGATCTGGGCACGGTGTGCTTTGCCATGGGCCAGATCGGCGAAAGCTGCGGGTACTACCTCAAGGCGCTGCAGCTCGATCAGCAGTACGAACAGGCCCGCAAGAACCTCGAAATCGCGTGCCGCACCTACGGCGCGTCGCCGGAAGAGATGGCTCGGCGGCTAATGACGCAGGCGAACCCAGCCGGGGGAGTGACATGCCCCTGCTGCGGCAGGCAGTTTCGCGAGTTCAGTCCGGTCGGCGTGAGGAAACGCCGCAACGCCCTGTGCCCCGTCTGCGGTTCGCGGGAGCGGCACCGCGCAATCTGGCTCTACCTCAAGCGCCGGACGGACCTGCTTTCGGCGCGCCTCAGGGTCCTGCACTTCGCGCCGGCCCCCGCGCTTCAGCAGATCCTGGGCTCTCTGCCCAACCTCGACTACATTACCGCCGACCTGTGCTCCCCCCGCGCCATGCTGAAGATGGACATCACGGACATCTACCTGAAGGACAACTGCGTGGATGTCATCCTCTGCGTCCACGTCCTCGAACACGTGACCGACGACCGCAAGGCCATGCTGGAGCTGTTGCGCGTCCTGAGACCCGGCGGGTGGGCGATCCTTCAGACGCCCTTCGATCCGAAGCGCGAGAGCACATTCGAGGACCCAGGCATTACGCGGCCCGAGGATCGAGAGCGCGTCTACGGCCAGAAGGATCACGTCCGCATATACGGCCGGGATTACCTGGATCGACTTGCGGAGGCAGGCTTCGCTGTGAAAATGGACAGCTACTTGAGGCAACTCGATCCCGGTCTGATCGACAGGTACTCCCTGGGCAAGGAGCTGGACATCTGCCTGTGCACCAAGCCCGCCCCCGCGGCGTAGCGGCGCTTGCACGTTGGCCGCTCAGGGGCTTTGCTGATCAGTCCGTTCATCTCTCCACCAGTCGGTAGATGGGATTGAAGATGTCGGCACGAACAACAAGACCGGCCAGATCGCGAGCTTGATTAGCAGTCCCCCCCTCGCCTACCATGTCAGGGCGCACAGCTCAAGATCGCGCCGGAGTCGCGGAGGATGCAGGCATGAGACTCGCCATGGCACAGATAGGCCCGAGGACGGGCGACTTGGAGGGCAACGCCGAGAGGGTCGTGCGCGCCATCCGCCAGGCGCGCCAGCGCGGATGCGACCTCATCATCACCCCTGAAATGGCCATAACGGGATATCTCAGCGGCGATCTGCTCCAGGTGGAGGCCTACGTGCGCGCGAACAAGGCCCTGCTGGCCGAGCGAATCGCCCCCGAAGTGCAGGACCTCGTCGCCGTGGTGGGCTTCGTGGATTGCGAGAGAGGCCCCCGCGGAGCGGCCCAGGTATGCAGCAACGCAGCAGCACTTGTGCAGCATGGAACCGTCACCAGGGTGGCACGCAAGCAGCATCTCTGCCGCTATCGGTATTACGACGAGACACGCTACTTCACCCCGGGCGGGGAGACGATGGTCGCTGAAGTCAATCTGCCCGCCGGGCGCATCCGGCTCGGCGTGCTGATCTGCGAGGACCTGTGGGACGACGGCTACGCGACCTCCCCCTACCGCGAGGCCGCAGAAGCCGGCGCCGACCTGGCGGTGGTGCTGAATGCATCGCCGTTCGAACTGGGCAAGTTCCGCCGCCGCGTGGAGATCATCCGCGCACAACAGGCGGCCGCCCCACTGCCCCTCGCCTACGTAAACACGGTCGGCATCGGCGACAACCTGAAGGACATCATCGTGTTCGATGGCCGAAGCATGGCCTTCAACCGCGAGGGCCGGATGATCGCCTGCGGGAAGCGCTTCGCCGAAGAATTATGCATTGTGGAACTCGACGACAAGCAGCGGGCTGCCCCAATCACGCCCCCCTACCAGGACGACGAGCAGGAACTCTTCGCGGCGCTCACCTTCGCCCTGAAAGAGTATTGCCTCAACAACGGTTTCACGCAGGCCGCGCTGGGCGTAAGCGGCGGCGTTGACTCCGCCCTCTGCGCCGCACTCGCGGCCGAGGCGCTCGGCCCGCAAAACGTGCTCGGCGTCAGCATGCCCGGCCCCTACAGCTCCCAGGCCACCCGTGCCGATGCCGCCTCGGTCTGCGAGAACCTCGGCATCGAGCACGCGGTCATCCCCATCCAGCAGCTCCAAACACAGGCCGTCGCCTCCCTCAGCAACTGGCGAGAGCCCCGGCGAGGCGTCACGCTCGAGAACTTCCAGGCGCGACTGCGCGGCATGATGCTGATGGGGATCGCAAACGACACCGGACGGCTCGTCATCTCCACGGGCAACAAGACCGAACTCGGCCTGGGCTACTGCACACTCTACGGCGACATGGTCGGCGGGCTGGTGCTCATAGGCGACGTGAACAAGATGCAGGTCTACCGCCTGGCCGAGCACGTGAACCGCCGGGCCGGCAGGGACGTCATCCCGCAATCGGTGCTCGTCCGCGTGCCCACCGCAGAGCTTGCCGAGAACCAGGTCGACCCGTTCGATTACCCCGTCGTCGCGCCGCTGGCGGACGACATCATCGCCCGGCAGGATCCCGCCACCCTCCTGGAGCGCTTCCGCAACCGCGAGATGGACGAGCGCTACCCGGCCGACCTCTACGAACGCTACGACGAGTCCGCATTCGAGGAGGTACTGAAGGACACCTACCGCCGCTACCGGGACTCCGCGTTCAAGCGCTCGCAGTCAAGCCCCATCGTCATCGTCTCGCAGCGGGCCATGGGCTTCGACCTGCGCGAAACCATCATCAACTGGTGGTATCGCGACAACCCCGTGCGCGAGTAGGAGTCGCAACAGAGTGAACCGCAGAGATCGCGGAGAGCGCCGAGAAACGAAACGGCCAGTCAGTAGTTAGTAGTGAGTAGTTATCGGCTGTACTGCTGTGACTACTCACTACTGACTGCTCACCCGCCTTCGCGTGGGCGCCATAGCGCCGCGCTTTGGCGCGCCGGCGGCTACTCACTGCCGTCCCCTGCCCCCTCCCCCGCCTCGCCCTGGCCCTCTTGCGCGCCCTCGATAGCGGCACCTTCCTGTAGGACCCGGGCGGTCACCTCAGTCTCGTACGCTGGAAGGCCGGGCTCGTCCCAGACACAAGCAATGCTCTTCGATACTCCCTCCTGGAGCAGGACGGTCGTTTTCCATTCGTGCGTGTCAAAGATCGGCACATCCCCCTCGGCGAGATGTCCGGCGACCTGCCGTAGTCTGTAGACCATACTGAGAGAAATAATCCTGGCTCCTTCTCCTGCAGTCGGGCTCTGTATCGTCGGCCTGGCCTCGATGGTCAAGTCGACCTTTTCGTCGGCGTACGTCCCTCGAAGCTCATCCGAAAGTTGAGGCAAGACCTCCGCAAGTCGTTGGAAAATGTCGACTCTCACCTGCTGCCCGTCCAAGACCACAAGACTCGGAGACCACGCCCGGTCCACGTTCTCTCCGCTGAGCTTTCTCACCTTCAGTTCAATGAGTATCGCCGCCTTACGTTCGAGCCCGGCCGATGCGGTCAGCTTGGAACCCGCGCCCTGCACCATCTTGTAGCGGATCTTGACGTCCTTGGGCAACCCGGACGGGACCTCGATTGCCCCCACGATCTGTAGAATTCCCATCCCCCCCTCGCGAGTCTTGAACACCCAGGTGTGATTAGCGTCTCGGACATAAAGCGCGGGCCCTATTCCGCTTGTGGTTTCCATCTTCGCAGCTTTTTCTGCAACCTTCGCAGCGGCGCTGTCCCATTCCTCCGCCGAGACAGCGGCAGCGGCGAAGTCAATCCCCATAAGTGCGAGTTCGAGCTTTGGTGTGCTGCTGATATCGTATGGCCTGCTCGCTAAGCCCACCATGACATCTATGCCGTTCGCTCGGTACCACTCCTGCTCCCCTTTTGGAGTGTTCGTAAGGAGTTCCGGTAGCGAAAACACCGACGCCCGGTCCAAGTCGACAAAACAGTCTTTCTTCTTGTTGCGCTCATTCACCACCTTCTCGATCACCTGGCCGAAGGTGGCAGCCCCTCCCTGCAGCACTCTGGCGCTCACGTCAGTTTGGTACCCTGGAACCCCGTGGTCGTTCGAGACACCGGCAATGGTCTTCGATACACCATCCTGTAGCAGGACGGTTGTTTTCCATTCGCGGGTGTCAAAGATGGGCATCTCCCCCTGTTCGAGGTGTCCAGCGACATGGCGTTCTCTGTAAACCATGCTCAGAGAGATAGTCCTGGCTCCTTCTCCTGCAGTCTGGCTCTGTATCGTCGGCCTGACCTCGATGGTCAAGCCCACCTTTTCGTCGGCGTACTTCGCTCGAAGCTCATCCGGAAGTTGAGGGAAGACCTCCGCAAGTCCTCGTGAGATTTCCAACCTCGCCATCTGGCCGTCAGAGACTATAAAACTGGGAGATCCGACCAGTTCCACTTGCTCTCCAGTGACCTTCCTCACCTTCAGTTCAATGAGTATCGTCGCCTTAGGCTCCAGCGCGGGCGATGCGGCTGGCTCTTGGGCCTTCGGCTCGGGGATTCCAAGCCGCTCCCAGGGCTTGCCCTCGAACGGACCGTAGTAAGTGAGCGTGCTTGAGAACATTGGATCGTGCTGAACGTAGAACACGTCCTTGTCCGGGACATAGTAGACCTCGCCCAGCATGAAATGCTCCGGGTGGCGCCCAACGACGATACCAGGACGGAGTTCATATGACTTCGAGCCAGCCGGCCGCTCCTCCCACAGGTCGGGAAGCTCAGCCGCTTTCGTTGTGCGCGGCGCGCCGGTGAGATCCAGCCCCAGGAACGTCACCCCCTCCACGATCTCGATCTCGACCGGATTGCTGATGACGCTGAACGCCTCTCCTTCACGCTCGCGTGTGGCTTCAAAAGCGACGCGGATAGAGTGGCTGCCAGGCGCAAGCCGAAGCTGCTTGCGATCTTCCACCGCCTGCAGCGCCTCACCGAGTCGGAACGGGTAGTCATTAGACTGTTCGCCAGGCTTAAGAATGACGGTCGCATAGAATATCTTGCTGCCCCCTATAACGCACCATTGTCCATTGAACTCAATGTTGCCAGATTGTCCATACGGCCGAGGAAGCAGATAGAGTTCGTGCGTTCCTCGGTTCCGCATGTCGACCATGAACGTCGGCACCTCGCCCGCCTGCCAGACAGTCTTATGCGTTCGCAGCCTGACCTGTACGCCTTCCACCGCCTCGCCCCAGGGCGGCTCGACTGCTTTCGCCTCTGGCTGCGCTGCCTGCTGCACCATCTTGTATCGGATCTTGACGCCGGGCGGGTCTTCAGTGAAGCCCACGATCTGCAGAATGCCCATCCCCCCCTCGCGGGTCTTGAAGAGATACGTAGCGGGCAAATTCCCCGTGGCCGTCATGTAAACTGGATCTCCACCCTTGCCTTGCCGGAAGTACGGAGACTGGGCGAGGACAGCCGCAGGGATGTTGTCCCAGTCTTCGGGAAGAGCCGGAATGACTATCACATCGGCGCATGCCAGCCCGCGCACAGTGGGTTTCAGTTCGCACCCGGCATCCACCCCGCGCTCCCTGAGACGAGCCGTCGGGTCTCTTGCCTTGAGCACGTCTTCGTCCAACGAGTAGACCCTGCCCGTGTCAAAATCGATCATGGTATCCTCGTTCTGCGTGTTGCCGTCCCTGACAACCCGCTCGATCACCGGGCCGAAGGTGAGCTTCTCTTGGCTGCCGCCGGGTAGTGTGGCGGCTTCTTCAAGCCGCGCAATCTCCTCCGAAACCATCTTGACCTTGGCAGCGGCGGCTGCAGCGCGCGCGGAGGCCTGCTCCAGCTCCAAACGCACTGCGCCCCGCTGAGCTAAGGTGGCAGCGTCGGGCTGGACAAGCTCCTCCAGGCTCTCGGCCTCCGCCGTCTTTGCCTTGACCATTGCCTGAGCGATCTGCTGTTCCGCCTCTGCCTCTGCCAGCCGAAGTCGGAGATCCAAGAGCTTGCCCGCAGCGTCAACTTCGGCAGCAGTTTCGCCGGCGGCGCCGCCCTCCACCGCCTTGGCCCGCGATGCGCGCAGTGCCTTGAGGAGTTCCTCGATCTTCTGGTGGACCTCCTCGGTCTGGTAGATCACCAGCACATTCGGGTTCCCGGCGAGGAGCATGATCCTTCCTTGCGGCCCGGGACCTGCAGTTCCCTGCCCCAGCAACGTCGTTTCCGGTCCGGCGATAATAGCGCCCTGCGCAGCCCACGTGTCGGGAGCGATGGTAGTCGTGATAAGCCTGGCCAGAGCGGTTGCCCGTGCCAGGAGGCTCTCGCTGGGTATCACCGATGGCTGTGCCGGCCCCGTGGCTCCTCCGTAGCCCCCGCCATAGCCGGTGCCGTAGCCCGTCCCATACCCGGTACCATACCCTGCGCCTTCACCCGCAGTGAGGGCGCCCCCAGCGTCCTTGTCCTGGGTGTCGACCAGAAGGTCGTTTATGGAATAGACACGCCTGTAGTACCTCTTCAACCTCTCCGCATGGCCGATCGTAGTAGTGTCGCCCTGGCCCTGGCCCGGTTGACCTTCCACAACCACCTCCACGTCCGTGTTATGCCCCGGCTCCAGCGAGACGTTCCTGAACTCGACCCACTGGAAGGGAACGGCCTGGAGCAGGAATTCCCTGACATCGGAAGGCACTAGGCCATCGAACGTCGCAGTCACCTGCTCGATATCCGCACGTCGGGCAAGGTTCACATGGTCCTGGCCCAGCACAGAAACGTGGACCTGGCCGGACATGTCAACTGCCACGAGACGGACCGCATGACCCCGACCCCCGAAGTCATGGGAGACGGTGATCACAGTGTCTCCGCCAACCCCAAGTGCCGGCGAGAAAGCGACACGTCCTCCTCCGGCGCCGCTCGCCCCCTTTGTCCCTCCGGATCTGGCAACGGTCGACCATTGGCCTGCCGCATAGCCTACGCGCACACCGCACGTCTGCGCCCCGGGACCAAGGGTGGCCACATTGGCCTGATGCGCGGGGACTTGCTGGTCCTCGCCGGTCAGCGGAATCGCGGTGTCGACAGCCGCTGCGCCAGTGATATCCATGCGAGAGGAAAGGTGATACCCAGGGCCCAGGGTCTTGGGGGCCTGCCAGCGAGTCAGAAACCCATGGCTGTATTTGGCATCAGGGGTTCCAACCACCTTCAGGCTAGCGCAAGGCGCTTCATCCATTACGGCCCCATCCGGCCGCCACCACGGCTGACCCTTCGACGGATGATGCGAAACCCCCACCAGCTCGACCGTCACGCCGCTGGGCAGAGTGGCTTTCCATTCGGGGGCTGCGGTTGCGGGTTCTTCAGCTTTCGGCTCTTCGGCCTTCGCGCCTTCGGCCGGTTCCGCCGCTCTTGCGACCGGACGTAGCGCGCCCAGTGGAAGAATGATGCAGGAGAGTACCAGGAGCGCAACTGCGAGCGTGAGGCCCGTCAGCGTCCGACGCGACCGCTTCGCGTCGAGGATTGCCAGCAGCCGGCCCTCCAGTTGGGAACGATGGGCCATGGGGACGACCCCAATCGCTCCGCAGCGCAGGCCCCGCATCGAGCGGGCTATCTCGAGCAGATGGCCGGCATAGTCCGACGGCCTGAGGCCCGACCCGAGGACACGGTCGTCACAGGCACGCTCGCGTTCGATGCGCATGCGATGTGCAGCGAGCCATGCCAGAGGATTGAACCAGTGGAGCGCGCAGGCCAACTGGACCAGCGTCTGCGTCCAGCAATCCCGCCGCTCCAGGTGCGCCAGCTCGTGCATCACCACCGCCCGCCGACGCTCCGCCGACCAGTCCGCCGCCCCGGCCGGGACAAGCACAACAGGCCTGAAGAGGCCCAACATCATGGGCACTGCCACGCGGTCGCTCTCGCGCAACCGCAAGGCGCTGCCACGCTCACCCGTGCCGTGCAGTGCGCCGGCCCACGGAGACCCTTCGCCGACAGGGCGCGCGCGCCGGGCGATCCGCCAGACGCATACCGTCCCAACCCCCAGCGGGCTGAGCACGACGAGCGCCCCCGCAAGCCACAGAGCGAGGACCCACACCGACCAGTGCACCGGGTGTCCCTGAGACTCGATGGGCGGGGAAAGCTCGGGCATTGTCGCGGCGGCCGGAGGCTGAACAGCACTCGGCGCCGGAGCGATGGTGACCGCTGACGGCGCCTCTACGGGCGCCCACTCAGGGTACGACTCCACCGGCGCAAGCCGCCCCGGGAGGATGGGCAATTGCCAGGTTGGCAGGGCCAGCGAAAGGAGCGGGAGTACAATAAGGCTGGCGAGCCCGAGGAACCAGACAACATGCCGGACTGCCGCGGAAGCGCGCTTCAAGCACGCCGTCAGGACACCGGCAGCGGCAAGCACCAGCGCCCCCTTCACCGCAGCGTCCACAAGCGCCCACACCAGTCCGCCAGCATCCGAGGACAACCAGGACCTGACGAGCGAAGCTTCCATCTCAGCGCCCCTCCTTCCTTGCACCCCTGATCAGCAGCGCCAGGCGGTCCAGCTCCTCATCCGAAAGCTCGGACTCGGATGCGCTCAACAGGGCCGCAACCGCCCGCTCGACTGAACCATCGAAAAACGTGTTGAGCAGTTGCCTGGCCGCAGAGCTGCTGGCCTTGCGACGGGACACGGTCGGCGAATACACGTAGCGAGGCCCCTCCTTCTCGTGCTTGAGGTGGCCTTTGTTCTCCAGGATGCCCATGGTGGCGCGCGCCGAAGAGTAGCTGGGGGGATCGGGCATCTCCTCCAGCACCTCCGAGACCGAAGCGCGCCCGCGCCGGTAGATGATCTCCATTATCTGACGCTCACGACGGCTCAGGGTTCTCTGCCAGTGGTCGGCCATGCGGTCTTGCTCCTCTGTTGGAAGTGTCTCCCCTTTTCTCGATGAACTGCTAATAAAATAGCACAGGCCGCACACTGTGTCAAGAGGGAAAATGCTAATTTTTCTGCAATTTCATCCGGCCGCGCTGAGGATGGCCGGAGCAGGAGGAAGCGTCACGAGGCGACGGCGACACGGCCGGAGAGGCCCCCTGGTCAGACGAATTTCCGCAGCCCGAGGACGGTCATCTTCAAGAGCAGCCACCCGTGCAGGAAACGGGCGATGTTCGTCTCACCGTAGGTCCTGCTGCGGTAGCGAATCGGGATCTCCACGATATCGAGGTTGAGTTTCGCCGCCCCATAGAGCAGGTCGAAGTCGCCGAACGGATCGAAATCGCCGAACAGCTCCCGGTTGCTCACGATCTTCTCATAGTTCGCGCGCGAGATCGCCTTCGTGCCGCACAGGGTGTCCTTCAACGATTGGCCGAGCACCCACGAAAGCGCCACCGAGAAGAACTTGTTGCCCAGTATGTTCAGGAACCGCATCGCCTGCTTCTCCATCGGATAGACCAGGCGGGATCCGTTGATGAACTCCCCCTTGCCCGTGACCACGGCGTTGTAGAACTTCGGGAGGTCTTCCGGCGGGACGCTGAGGTCGGCGTCGAGTATCATCAGGATATCGTTGGTCGCTTCAGCGAACCCCAGCCTCACCGCGTCGCCCTTCCCTTTGTCCTGCTGATGAAGGAGCTTGATGCGCCGATCGGGGAATTCCTTCATGATCCCTTCGATCTCCTCCACCGTTCCGTCAGTCGAGTGGCCGTCAACGAAGATGATCTCCTGATCGGTGCCGAACCGTGGCATGCGCTCGATCGCCGCGCGCACGCTGCCCTTCTCGTTCCTGCACGGGATCACGATGGAAACGGAACGGTCCTTGACGCGGTCCTTCTCCACCGCGCGGGCCACCACTATGTTGGTAAGGCACAGGCCGTTGATGAGCGGCAGCCGAGCGACGAACCCGTTGAGGAACCTGCTGAGAAGTGGAATCCGCACCGGCGCCAGCAACCTGACCTGGTGCTTGACGATCGCGTAGTCGCTCAGTTTCAGGAAGTTTTCGATATCCGACCGCGAGATCCAGTTGTGGTGGTTGCTGGGCATCTTGAACCCCAGCCTGGCCGCGCGTCGCAAGAGCGGTTCCCACAGTATGCTGTGGTAGTTTATGACGAGCCGGGTCTCCTCGTGGCACGCCGAGCGGAGGTTCTCAAGGGCCTGTTGAATGTCAAGCAGATTGCCCAGCAGGTCGGACAGGACAATGTAGTCGAACTTCTCCGTGAAGGTCACGGACTCGACGTCGGCCTCAAGAAATCGGACGTTCCCCTCCTGGTCTTGCGGGGTGCTCGTCCTGGCGAGCTGGACCATCCTGGGGCTGAAATCTATCCCCAGGCCAAACGAGGGCTTGAGCTTTCTCAGGACGTATCCGTCCGCACAACCTGCCTCGAGCACCCGCTTCCCCTCGG
>Ga0315274_10002877_pt1 | contig 25614 bp, 23 predicted proteins | sample YL17G02_20_MG_FD_203700 | JGI IMG/M metagenome (GOLD analysis project Ga0315274, IMG submission 203700) | Sediment microbial communities from Yellowstone Lake, YNP, Wyoming, USA - YL17G02_20 | ecosystem: Environmental > Aquatic > Freshwater > Lake > Sediment | place: USA: Wyoming | collected...
AGACGGATGCCACGCTGCACAGGGAGCTAAAGGATCCCGACGTCCAATTAAGGTACATCGGCCCGGCGGGAGAGAATTTAGTCCATGCGAGCCCGATCTTCGGGAATTTAAATAATTGTGGCGGCCGAGCCGGATGTGGTGAAGTCATGGGGAGCAAGAAACTGAAGGCCATAGCGGTTCGAGGACACCAGGGTATCCGTCCGGCTGATTATGATGGATTCGTTGAAGCGTACAAGGTCTTTCGGAAGCGATTGGACCTAAAGACCTCCCGAGACATGTGGACCCCAGTATGGTCGGCTTATGGTGCGCCCGTCCTCGTAAGGCTCTTCGCAGAGATGGGAAACTTGATGACGCGAAATGCTCGGGAAATGCAGTGGGATTACGAAAAAGCTACTGCCGTCTCGGGTGAGAAGTTTTTGACACATTATGTCACGAAGGCGAAGTCCTGCTGGTGCTGTCCGTGGCCTGCCTGTCAGAAGCTTTACGAGATTAAGTCAGGCAAATTTCAGGGCTTTAAGGGAGGCAATTACTGGGCTGGCCAACCGGTAGCCTTTGGATCGTTGATCGATAATGATGACTTAGAGTTCATCCTGGTTCTCTCCGGGCTCTGCAATCGGTACGGGTTAGATATTTTCCATATCGGGTATACCCTCTCCTGGGCCATGGAATGTTTTGAAAACGGACTGCTCACCAAGGAGGATACGGACGGTTTAGAGCTCCGGTTCGGCTGTAAGGATCAGGAGGGTCTGATTGAACTCCTTCGGAAGATCGCCATGAAAGAGGGCTTCGGCCAACTCTTGGCCCTCGGATGTACGGAGGCCTCGAAGATCGTGGGAAAGGGGTCTGAACGCTTCTGCCTCAGCGTGAAAGGGTTGGAACTGGAGGGGATTGCACAGAGAAGCATGTTGATGGTTGCATTGGGCATCGCGGTGAGCGAGGTTGGTCCCGATCATACGCGATGGTATCCCCCCTATCCCTGTCATCCCAATCTGCTCTCCGAGAAGGAACTTGCCGAACTGGGCATTGACCTCGATCTCAAGCTTGCCTTTCAGACCCGGAATCCGAAAGAGAAGGGGAGACTCCTTCGATGGTTCACCATCAGCCGTGGCGTTGTTGAATCGCTGCCGAGTTGTGTTTTTCTCATCCGCGATACCCTGGGGTTGGATATGAGGCCGTGGTGGAACCTGTTCCAGGCGGCTACAGGAATCGATCTCCCCTATCGGGATTTCATGACGGCAGGAGAGCGGCTGCTCAACCTGGACAGGGCCTTCATTGTTCGAGAGGGTTTCCGTAGAGAAGATGACCGTCCCCCGATCCGGATGGCAACAGAAGACGTGCCGTATTTCGGGTTTCGGAAACTGGAGCCCTCGCTCTTTGATCCCATGCTGGACGAATATTATGAGGCCAACGATTGGGACCCTGAAACCTCCATTCCGAGGCGAAAGAAGTTGGAAGAGCTGGGCCTGAAGGATGTCGCCGACGAGTTGGCATCCCTTTCTCTGGACGTCGGATGATGAAAGAGCTCCACTTACGATATGCAGGGTCTGTCCTGCCTGTGACGGGAGTACTTGACGAACATTACAAAACCCAGGCCAAGACCTTACGTGATTTACTTACTGAATTGGATAGGAAATATGGGGGATTTTGTGAGATCTTCGTGAATGGTAAGACCGGACAATTGAACTTTAATGCGATGATCTACTATGGTGGGCCTGGAAAGGTGCCGGTGGCTGTGATCGATCTGGATCAACCGGTCGAAGATCATGCGAAAATCACCTTCTGGTAGGGTTACCCAGTCAAAGGGCTTATCTTTTTCGCCCAACTTCACTCCGTGGTGTATTTCGGCAGGCAGAGCGGCTTCTGCGAAAACATGTCAAAGGAGATATTGGATGGAGATTCCAAAGAGCTTATTGATAGAAATGCTGGAGAAGATGCTGGAGATTCGATACTTCGAGGAGAAGATCGTAGACCAGTATGCTCGCGGGAATGTACCCGGGTTGGCTCACCTTTACATCGGGGAAGAAGCTGTTGCGGTGGGAGCCTGTACCTGCCTCAAGGAGACGGACCTTATCACCAGCACTCACCGGGGCCACGGTCACTGTATTGCCAAAGGGGCCGATATGAAACCGATGATGGCTGAGCTGTTTGGGAAAAGAACGGGATATTGCAAAGGCAAGGGAGGGTCCATGCATATCGCCAGCCTGAGCCTTGGGATGCTTGGGGCCATGGGGATCGTGGGAAGTGGTGGTCCCATCGCAAATGGTGCTGCTTTGGCGGCGAAGATGAGAAAGAGCGGCCAGGTCGTCCTTTGCTTTTTTGGAGACGGGGCCTCCAATACGGGGGCCTTCCACGAAAGCGCCAATTTCGCAGCCCTCCACAAACTTCCGGTGGTCTTTATTTGTGAGAACAACCTTTATGGAATCTCCGTTTGCATGACTCGTCATACAGCCCTTAAAAATATCGCTGACCGAGCTGCCGGTTACAATATGCCAGGTGTCGTTGCGGATGGGATGGACGTCCTCGCCGTGTACAAAACGGTCGGCAAAGCGGTCGAGGCAGCGCGGGATGGAAAAGGTCCTACCCTCGTCGAATGTAAGACTTATCGATTCCGCGGACACTTTGAAGGGGACCCGAACTTAGGGGCGAGGTATCGCAAAGCGGAGGAGGTTGAAGAGTGGAAGACCCGATGTCCAATCAAACGATTGAAAGAATATCTTCTTGAGAAGAAGATCGCCAAGAGAGGTGAGATTGATCATTTGGAGAAAGATGCCAGAGAACGAGTCGAAGACGCGATGGCTTATGCGAATGCATCGCCGTTCCCCGAGGGCAGGGAGACCCTCGAGGATCTTTTTGCATAAAAGGGAGGAGAACCGGATGCGTGAAATCACTTTGAGGGAAGCCCTGAACGAAGCTCTGAAACAGAACTTGCAGAGGGATGAAAGAGTCTTCATCATGGGAGAGGACGTGGGTTGTTTTGGAGGCATCTTTCAAGTGACTGCGGGTCTGATGGAAGAATTTGGGCCAGACCGTGTTATCGATACCCCAATCTCTGAATCGGCTATTGTGGGCGGAGGTATTGGTGCCGCTCTCAACGGGATGCGTCCGATCGTCGAACTCATGAACATCGACTTTACCCTCGTGTGCATGGATCAGATCGCAAATCAAGCCGCAAAGATGCGCTATATGTTTGGGGGCCAGATGAATATTCCTCTCGTGATTCGCACCCCTTCCGGTGCGGGCCGAGGGGCAGCAGCTCATCACTCCCAGAGCCTTCATGCCCTGTTCATGCATATTCCTGGTCTTAAGATCGCCGCACCCTCGAACCCCCATGACGCCAAGGGATTACTGAATACGGCCGTTTCTGATGAAAATCCCGTTCTATTTATCGAAGACAAAATGCTTTACAACATGAAAGGGCCGGTGCCCGAGGAATATTACACGATCCCTTTTGGTCAAGCTTCGATCCGACGAGAGGGAAGGGATATCACCATCGTTGCCACCTTTCGTATGGTCAATAAGGCGTTGAGTGTGGCTCAAGAGCTTTTGAGTAAGGGCATCAATATCGAAGTCATCGATCCTCGAACCTTGTGCCCTCTGGACAAAGAGACCATCCTTGCCTCCGTTCGGAAAACCGGAAAACTGATCACCGTGGACGAAGGCACACGATGTAATGGTTTCGGGAGTGAGATCGCTGCGATCGTGGCCGAGGAGGCCATTGAGTGCCTGCAGGCACCGGTCATCCGTGTGAGTGCGCCGATGACCCCTGTCCCCTACGGTCCGACGCTGGAAAAATTTTACATTCCCAGCGAGGAGAATATCAAAGAAGCCGTCAGCAGATTGATGGGCTACGGCTAAGATGGGGACAGTTCTTATTCCTCAGGGTAATCCAGGCCTACGGGAGAGAAGCTATGGCGACCGAAGTGGTTCTGCCCGCACTAGGACTTACCGTCGAAAAGGGAAAGATTCTCGAATGGTACAAAAAGGAGGGTGACCCTGTTCAAAAGGGTGAGCCCATCTTCTTGGTGGAAGCCGACAAGGTGACGACAGATGTTGAATCGCCGAGCTCTGGAGTTCTGTCAAAGATTTTGATCCCGGTCGGAGTCGAAGTGCCCATCCTAACAGTGGTGGCGATCATCACCGAGCCTGGAGAGAAACTGGCGGCCAAATGGATGGTGGAAGGCCCAGCTTTCTCCACGGCCGAGACCAGTGCAGAACCCCCAGTATCGCCTGGCGAGAGGCCCAGGGCAAAAACAGGGGTCCCAGGCGATCGAGGCATCGTGCCAGCGGCTCGAAGAAAGGCAAAGGAATATGGCGTTGATCTAAGCCAGATTTCAGGCACTGGGCCCGACGGAGTCATTTTACTGAAAGATGTGGAGAGAGTCCTCGCCGCCGAATCAAAAATTTCTGTGGTGAAGGCTTCGACACTTGCGCGCAAGCTCTGTGAAAAGGAAGAAGTTCCTCTTAAGGAAATTCTAGGAACGGGTATAAGGGGGCGGATCATGCAGGCTGATGTGAAGGCCTATCTCGAAGGACCGACAGCCACGGCTGCCGGACCGCCGTTGGGGAGCACCATGCCCATGAGCACCATCCGGAGGGTCATTGCCCGCCGGATGTCCGAAAGTGCCTTTAACGCACCACACATCTACTTCTTTTCTGAAGTCTGGCTCGATCCCCTTCTTCAATTCAGAGAAGAAGTTCTGCCAGTCTTCGACAAGCATTTCAACCTTCGCCCTTCGATCAACGACTTCTTGATCAAAGCTGTGGCTTTAAACATCGCCGATTTTCCGATGTTGAATGCCCAGTTGAAGGGCGAGGAGATTCATATCATGCCCGAGATCAACATAGGGCTGGCGGTCGCAATGCCTGAGGGCCTGATCGTACCTGCTATCCCTTGCGCGGACCGAGCCGGACTTGTTGAGATCATTCGGCATAGAGCCGACCTTGTTGCCCGGGCCAAGGAGGGGAAGCTGACACTCCAAGAAATCGAGCGAGGAACCTTCACCATTTCGAGTCTGGCACAGTACGACATTACCCACTTCACCGCCATTCTCAATCCTCCTCAAAGTGGAATTCTGTCCGTGGGCAAGACGGACGAGAAGCTGGTGCTGGTGGAGGGTCAGGTGAGGGTGAAACGTATCACTCGGGTTGGCCTTTCCGTAGACCACCGAATCATCGATGGTACGACGGCGGCGGATTTCCTTCAACACCTCAAGTGGAAATTGGAGCATCCGGCCTTCACCTTCATGAGCCTTTAGACAATAGAGGAAAAGAAAATGGATGACCTTTGTATCATTGGTGCCGGCTCGGGAGGGTATGTGGCAGCCATCCGGGGTGCCCAGCACGGCTTAAGAGTTCTTTTGATCGAGAAAGACCAATTAGGTGGGACCTGCCTCAATCGGGGATGCATTCCGACGAAGTGTTTTATCCACGACGTGAAAATTTTGACAGCGGCCAAGCGTTCTCCGGTCATGAAAGGAGCGGATCGGGTTTCCATCGATATCGACAAGATGGTCCTTCGTAAGCGACAGGTAGTAAAAACGATGGTGGACGGATTGGCCATGATCATGAAGGGGCACGGGGTTAGGGTGGTCCAAGGACAAGGAGAACTCTTGGCTCCGGGTCAGGTTCGGGTGCGTACCATGGATGGCCGTCGATCCGAAGAGTCTGTAAAATACGTCATCTTAGCAACAGGTGCAAAGCCAGGGACCCCGCCCTTTCTATCGGTCGATGGCCATTTTGTCCAAACGACCGATGAAGCGCTTGATCCTAAAGATCTCCCTGCCAAACTGCTGATTATCGGTGGAGGTGTGATTGGCTTGGAGATGGCCGCCATCTACCGTTTGCTGGGGTCTGAGGTCACGATTCTGGAATTGCTTTCCGATATTATCTATAACGAGGATGCCGAAATTCGGAAGGCCATGAGGATGCTCATGGAGCAGCAGGGCGTGAAGATTCATCTCGAGGCGAAGGTCAAGGAGGTGAAGATCCGGGAGGAGAAGGTGGAGATCGATTATGAGAACCAGAAAGGTCAAGTTGAAAAGCTCCAGGCCGATCGGGTTCTCGTCGCTACTGGTCGCATCCCTGTCCTGGAGGGTATCGATGTCCAGAAGCTTGGACTCGGGATGAACGAGCCTTTTATCAAAGTCAATGGAAAATTTGAGACCAACCTGCCTGGGGTCTATGCCATCGGAGATGTAGTGGGCGGCATGATGGTTGCCCATAAAGCCTCGGCCGAAGCAGAGGCGGTTTTAGCGAACATCTTGGGACAACCCAAACGAATCAAACCCGAACTCATCCCCCGCTGTATCTGGGGACTAGCTGAAGTTGGTTCGGTTGGATTGACCGAAGAAGAAGCCAAGGCGAAGGGGCGGCGTGTCAAGGTAGGAAAATTTCCTTATATAAGCAGTGGGGCGGCTCAAGCTATGGACGACATCAATGGCTTTGTTAAGATCGTCGGCGACTCCGAGTCGGGAGAGATTCTTGGCCTGCATATTATCGGCCAACATGCTACGGACCTCATCGGTGAGGCAGTGACACTGATGACCATGGAAGCAGCCGTGGAGGATTTAGCTGAAGCTATCAAACCACACCCGACGCTGAGTGAAACCATCATGGAAGCTGCCCTTGACTGGAGTGGCATTCTTATTCATAAACTCAAGAAATGATTCTTCTGCTTTAGGTTCCTTCCTTCCAAGTGGAAATGCTTCGCTAAGATGGAGATACCGTTGATGTTTGGTTATCACAGGAAGCTATTAAGAGTCGATCTGACAAATCGGAGTATCGAAGTCCAAGATCTTGATGAGGGCGTCATCAGGAAATATGTAGGGGGTGTTGGGATCGGGGCGAAGATTCTATACGAAGAGACAGATGTTAAAACACATCCTTTATCGCCCAAGAACATCCTCATAGTCATGACAGGTCCGTTCACGGGATCGGGAGTTCCTACGTCAGGAAGGCACCATCTCATGGCACGCTCGCCCCTCACCGGACTTTTCGGTGAATCCAATGTCGGAGGGTCTTGGGCCGTTCATTGTAAAAGGGCTGGTCTTGATGGGGTTGTCATTACAGGCAAAGCGGAATCACCAGTCTATCTCTGGATCCACGATGGCAATGCAGGGATACGCGACGCAAAACCCATTTGGGGCAGAGACGCCTTTGAATCGGCAGAATGGCTGAAGAAGGAGACGACGAAGGAGGCTACGGTGGCGGTGATCGGCCCAGCCGGCGAAAGGATGGTGGGAATTGCAAGCATTCCTCACATCGGTCATATCGTCAGAGCTGCTGCTCGAACCGGGCTTGGTGCTGTCATGGGATCAAAGAACCTCAAGGCCATGGTGGTTTACGGAAATGATTCGATTCCCATTGCTAAGCCTGACAATCTTAAAGCTTCCATCAAGAATGTCACCCCCCATATTTTAGGAGTGACGGAGGCCTTTGGAAAATACGGAACCTCTGGGGGGATAGACAATTATGAAAAGATTGGCAACTTTCCTATCAAGAACTGGAGGGATGGAAGGTGGGCTGGAGCAAAAAAGATTTCCGGCATCACTATGCATGAAACCATCCTTTTAGGGAGAAAGGCGTGTCTGAACTGTCCCATTGCGTGTGGAAGACATATCAAGGTGACCGAGGGTCCCTACGCGCCGATGGACTGCGAGGGACCTGAGTACGAGACGATCGGAACCTTGGGCGGGCTCTGTCTAGTAGACGATCTCGTGGCTATTGCGAAGGCAAATAACCTCTGTAACCGTTATGGCCTTGATACGATTTCTGCAGGGGGGATTATTGCTTTTGCCATGGAGGCCTATGAGAAAGGGATCATCACCCGGAAGGATACAGATGGGATTGAACTCGTCTGGGGAAATGCAGATGCTTTGGTGAAGATGGTCCACAAGATGGGCAAAGGAGAGGGGATTGGAAGGCTGATGGCTGAAGGTTCGAAGAAGATGGCTGAAGCCCTCGGCAAGAACTCTGTCGAGTTTGCTATCCATGTGAAAGGCCTTGAGCCATCGGCCCATGACCCGAGAAGATTCTTCAGTCAGGCTCTGTCGTATGCGACGGCAGCCCGAGGAGCTTGTCACAATGCGAGCTGGAGCCATCCTTATGAGTTGGCGTTAAGTATGCCGGAGATCGGAATTTCTGAGCCTCAAGACCCTTACCAGATCGAAGGCAAGGCGGAGTTTACGGCAAAGATGCAAGATCTGATGTGTATCATGGACGCATTGATTCTCTGTCGGTTCTCTCAGGTCGGGAAAGCGGTCACGGTAACCAACCATGTCGATTGGTTGAATCTAATCACGGATTGGGGGATCGATATCCCGAGCTATATGTTGACAGGTGAGAGGATTTTCAATTTGAAGCGAATGTACAACGTGCGACTTGGCACCAGCCGGAAGGACGATTTCCTTCCTTCCCGGTTCATGACACTCCACCGGACGGGGGAAGATCTCACCAATCAACTTCCCCCTTTGGGAAGACTTTTGAGCGATTATTATGCCTATCGGGGATGGAGTGAGGACGGCATTCCTAAGCAAGAGAGATTGGCAGACTTGGGGTTGAATGACCTCCTCAGATAGACCTAAATCGTGATGGAATTCTTTCTCTTGAATTTAATGAAATCTAAGTAGGGTTCAAAGAAATGCCTGCTTAAAATGGCAAGGGCAGAGGATGTAACTTACTTTTCCGATAAAATGTGAAAGATAAACTTTTAGTAATTGAATAAGTATCCCCTTGGGGACGGCAATGAATTTAAGAGGGTTAGTAAATCTTGCTAACCCTCTATTTTTTATTTACCCCGTTAGAGATAATGCCCTACTGCTCTGCCACGGGGTTTAATGCCCCGCTGGAATTTCTAACGGGGTTTACTTCCCCCCTTTTTTATGTTATGAAAAAATGCAAAATTGTCCAAGGGTGGGGTGAATCTTAATTTATGAAATTTTCACTTCAACGGAAATGGAGATGGTTTTGGGTTATTTTAGGAGGGTTGGTTCTTCTTCTTATTTACCAATACAACTCCCAGTTATGGACTAAATTAGTTAATCTTTACGATCTTCTTCACAATCAGCATCAATTAAAAATAGCCATCCGATCCTACGGGCCTTATTCTCCTTTAGCTTATATTCTACTTCAAGTTCTACAAGTGGTTGTTGCCCCTATCCCAGGAGGGGCCATTGAGTTCTTGGGAGGGTATCTGTTCGGCGGATGGGCAGGTTTTTTATATTCAATGATCGGTCTCATATTAGGTTCATGGGTTGCCTTCAACTTGGCAAGGGTCTTTGAAAAATATACTGTTGAAAAGTTTGTTTCACAGAAGAACATTAAAAAATTCGATTATTTAATGGGCCATGAAGGGGTCATCATCAGTTTTCTTCTCTTCTTAATCCCTGGTTTTCCAAAGGACGCCTTATGTTACCTCTTGGGTTTGACCCCCATGCATATAGGTATTTTCCTTTTCATTTCCACCATTGGAAGGATACCTGGGACATTGATGGCCGTTTTTCAAGGGGCGAAGGCTTTCAGTCACCAATATATAAGTTTTTTTATCCTCTTAGCAATATCCGGTCTGGCCATCTTAGCTTTTTATATCTATCATAATGAAATTCACCATTGGGTTAAAAAACTAAGAAGTATCAAACCATAGATATGAGGTACAGAAGATAGGATGTGATAATGACATCAGTAGTGAAAGAGGATAAAGAAGGAAAGTGGTCCACAGATTTCATTTTAGACCTCTATGCAAACCTTTTGGTGGAGATTTGGGAGATGGTATCGGCTTTGCTCGGGGAGACCGTTTTAGCACTTCTTTTTCTCTCAGCCATTCGAAAAATTGGAGAAAAGCATCCCTTCCTCATTTCGCTGAAGGTGTCTGAAGAAGGTATTGCATTGAATGAGATGAGAGAGAAGGGGAAGAGCCTCTCTTCTTTAGAAATCCATCGAGGTTTTCAAAGCCTGATCAATCATCTCTTCCAACTTTTTTCAACATTGGCAGAAGGAGTGATCAATAAAGAGCTCTTTCCGAAGGTCATCCCAAAAGTCAAAGAAGCCGACCGAATCATTTCCTTAAAATAGGGAAAGCCTGTGAGGCTCATTTTTAAAAATCTAAACATCCTCCGATCTACCCTCAATGCTATCAGTTCGACCTCTGATACCAGGGAAATCATCGAATCCGCTGGAACGAACCTCCCCACCCTGTTTAACTTCTCCTCATTTGGGGTGTTCTGGAAAACGGGTCTTCTTCTCACCCTTTATCAAGAAGAGTCCTGTCCACCTTCCTTCACCCAAAGTGTGGTGGAAAATATGGTCAAAGTTTTTTCAATCTTCGGAGAAGAGTCTATTGATGTCAAACGAATTAACCTCCAAGTAGAGAAAAGAAAGTTGAAGCTCCCTCAGGCGATAGATCCACGTGCTACTTTGAAGTCCCACCTTACGTTGCCACTGGCAGCGGAGGGAGAGATCATGGGTTGCATCTCACTCGATAGCGATCAACCCAATGCCTTCGATACACAAGATCTGCAATTTTTTTCTGTGATCGGATACCAGATGGCAGCGACTTTAAAACATTTTCAGAAGCTCAATTCGATCAAGGATATGGCCATCTATGATACGCTGACCAACCTTCATAATCGGAGGCACTTTGAGGAGAGGCTTGGAGCTGAAACCCAGAAATCTTTTTTAAGTAATAGTCCTCTTTCATTGATCATGGTGGATATTGATTATTTTAAGAAGGTGAATGATACTTTCGGACATGATGCAGGCGATAAGGTCCTTTGCAAGATTGCCTCCTTATTGAAAAATTCGGTTCGGAAGGATGATACGGTGGCTCGTTATGGAGGGGAAGAGTTTGTTCTGATATTGCCTGGGGCCAAATTGGAAGTGGCGGCCATCATCTCAGAACGCATTCGACAGCTGGCTGAAACCACTCTTTTCGAAGTTGGGAATAATCAAATCCATCTAACGATTAGCATTGGAATCTCCAATCTTCCGGCCCATCGAGCGAGGTCGAAAGAAGAATTGATCAAGATGGCAGACCAGGCTCTCTATCATGCAAAAAGGGGAGGACGTAATCGAGTATGCATTTTTGCGGGATATTCGAATGAATGAATTCCCCCACCTTTGGAGAATCGCGGAGATAAAAAAGGCACACCCTAAAGGGTGTGCCTTTTTATTAAGATTCACTTTCTAACTACTTCTTTGGTGCTTCCTTTGGTGCTTCTTTTGGTGCTTCCTTCTTCGGTGCAGCCTTTGGTGCAGCTACCTTGATTGCTACAGCAGTCATTTTGTCGCCAACCTTTTGATATTCGACGGAAGCGCTCATCCCCTTCTTGAGATCAGCAAAAGAAAGAGTGTCTTTCCCTCTTGTAATCTTTGTTTTGTCATCTGTAGCAAAAGTTAGAGTCTTTTCCTCCTTCTTCACCTTCCCCTTGACGTCGATGGCCTTTGCCATTTCATCAATCTTTTCAATTGCACCACTAAACTTTTCCAATTTAGTTTTTTCAGGTGCAACGGGTTTTGGAGCTGGAGCAGGGGAGGCAGCAGGTTTTGGAGCTGGAGCAGGGGTTGCTGCCATGATTCCAGAAACAAAAGCTACCAATGTCAGTAAGACAACTAAAAGGATCATCTTCTTCATTCTATTTCACCTCCTTTCTTTTTGGGTTTTCTATATTTAGAGATATAGGGAGCAAAATGGGTGCCAAGAAAATTTATGAATGAATAATATTTAACTTATTTAAATAATTAGGTAAATTCTAAGAGGACAAATTTGGACAGGAAAGAATGTTGTAAAATACAACACATTAAAGAAAGATTTTGTTGTAAATTGCAACAATTACTCTTTATCCAATATCCGGTAAAGGGTTGTCCGGTCAATGCCCAAGATTTCAGATGCCCTCTTCTTGTTTCCCTTGGTCTCTTGAAGCACCTTTAGCACATACCTTTTTTCTAATTCTTTTAAAGGTAATATTTTTTCTGGCGTTAGGGCTCCAGTCTCCTTCATTTCTTCAAACATCTTTCTGGGCAGATCTTCAGGAAGGATAATGGGATGGATCGATAGAATGACGGCTCGTTCTATGGTATGTTCTAACTCTCGCACATTTCCAGGCCATGAATATTGAAGAAGTATTTCGAAGGCTTCCGGGGAGATATGAGATATACTCTTTTTATTCTCTTCAGAAAACTTATGGAGAAAATGGTTGGCCAAGAGTGGTATGTCCTCCTTCCGCTCTCTCAATGGAGGAAGAGTAATGGAGACGACGTTGAGTCGATCAAAGAGGTCCTCCCTGAATTTTCCACTTTTTACGAGAGGCTCCAAAGGTTGATTCGTAGCTGCGATCACCCGCACATCCACCTTGACACTTTCCGTTCCACCTACTCTTTTAATTTCATGTTCCTGTAAAAATCTCAAAAGTTTGGTTTGCATCGAGAGGCTTAGGTTGCTTACTTCATCAAGAAAGAGTGTTCCCCCATCCGCCTCTTCGACCAGGCCCCTTTTTGTAGAGTGGGCTCCCGTGAAGGCTCCCCGGACGTGGCCGAATAACTCACTTTCCATTAACGTCTCTACCAATGATGCACAATCGACGGGGATAAAGGGTTGGTCATTCCTGTGGCTATTGTAATGGATGGAACGGGCCACCAGTTCTTTTCCTGACCCTCTCTCCCCGTAGAGGAGAACCGTAGCCTTTGTGTCCGCCACTTTAGCGATCGTCTTATACACTTGAAACATTTGAGGAGTTCGTCCAATAACGTTTTTGAATTGATACTTGTCCAGAAGCTCCTGGCGATAAAATCTGTTTTCCTTGAGAAGCCTTCTCTGCTCCAAAGCCCTCTGAACAGTGAATTTGATCTCTTCAAGTTTAAAGGGCTTGCTGATGTAGTCAAAAGCTCCCTCCCGGATCGCCTCGATGGCGGTTTCAATCGATCCAAAGGCGGTGATCATGATCACGGTGGTCTCAGGAGTAATCTTCTTAAAAGACTTGAGTACTTCCATCCCGTCCTTGTCTCCCATCCGCACATCCGTGATGACGATATCAAAAATTTTGTCCATCCCTTGAGCAATAGCTTCTTCGCCGCTCAAAGCAGTTGCAATGTCATAGCCCTCTTTAGAGAGGACCTCCTTTAGAAGATTGATGGTGACGGGATCGTCATCCACGACCAAGAGATGGGCTGATCTCTTTTTCATTGGTTTCGTTTCCTTGAGGAATGGGGATGAAGACGAAAAATGTACTTCCCTTTCCAACTTCACTTTCTACATCCAGCCTTCCAGAGTGTTCTTTAATGATCTTCTCACAGATGGCCAATCCCAATCCCGTTCCTTCTCCTATCTTCTTCGTGCTGAAGAAGGGATCGAATATCCTCTTCTTCGATTCCTCCGTGATACCGATTCCAGTATCGGTGACCGAGATTTTCAACCATTTCCCATTCTCTGAGGAGGATTGGGGCAGAACCTCTTGGGTTTTGATCACCAATAGCCCCCCATTCGGCATGGCGTCGAGAGCATTCGTAATGAGGTTGAGAAAAACAGTTTGTAGGTGCGTTGAATCTCCCAGGACAGGCGGGAGACCTGGGGAGAGTGAGAAAAAAAGTTTTACATTCCGGGAAAAAAGCCATGGTTCACTCAAGAGGATCAGTTCTCGGAGAATTTCATTGACGTCCAGAGGCCTCAATTGTGGTTTAGGTTGTCGGGTAAAGGAGAGAAGGTTTTTGACCGAATCTGCCAAACGGTCCAACTGAGATTCAATGATTTTCAGCCGTTCTTGGTCCGTGAATGAGAAATTTCCCTCCTGTAGCATGAGTTGAATATAACCGGAGATAGAGTTGAGGGGGGTGCCGATTTGGTGCGCCATCATTGCTGTGACTTGCCCCAATGCTGCGAGTTTTTCAGATTGGCTCAACTGTCTTTGGGATTCGAATAAGGCTTCGTTGAGAAGCCTCAGCTCTTCGTTTCTTTTGGCCAATTCTGAGGTGGCCTCTTCGATTCTTCGAGTTAATTCTTCGTTGAATTGGTTGACCTGGGAGAGGAGTTGAACATTTTGTTTATGGGCTTCTTGGATCGTCTTGAGCATCCGGTTAAAATGTCTTCCCAGCTCTCCCAATTCATCTTGACTCCGAATGTGGGCCTCGGTCTCCAGATTGCCTTTCTCAGCTCGAGACATAGCCTCCACCAATTTCTGAATTGGATTTCCGACCAGTTTCCCAAAAAGGAGGGTCAAAGTGATCAGGATGGCGAGGATACTGAAGAAGGTCAGAATGAAGGCTCGATCTCTCTTTTTACTCAAATAGCTTTTGGCCTCGTTCAAGGAACTGAGTACCCGGATTCCTCCAATCACATTTTTTCCAGAATGGAGAGGGACGATCACCTCTAACCGTTTCTCCTCTTCTACTTCAGGGAATGAGGAGAGATGTTTGTCCTTTTTCAGACGTTTGATTTGGTCATTAGATAAGGTCAATGCAGTCCCATGGACATTCAACTTTGAACTGGTGACGATGGTTTCCCATCCTTTAGTAGAAAAAAGAAATATATCTATTTCCATCAAGCTGGGTCGACTTAATAACCACTCCTCCACTTCCTCGCGGAGGGGAGGGAGATTACTCATTATCTTTTGATCTGGAATCCCGACATCGATCTGCTTTGCAATGTAGAGAGTCCGATCCAGGTAAAGGTTGATTTGGTCTCTTCTTGAGAAGTGATAGTCTAAATAGCTGGAAATAAAGAGAACCCCGACGACAATGAAAATAATAAGGGAGGTGATCTTGGCCTTCAATCCGAAAGGTTTTTTGGGAATCCATCGACGGATCAGAGATCTGATCCATTGGTTGAAAAGGGATAAGGATGTGACTTTAAAAATTTGCAATGTTGAACCCTTAGTTCTACATATCCATTTCAAATGGACGATACCGACCCACCCCTTTTTCTTTCAATGATTTTAGCCAATAGGACCCCAATCTCGAATAAGAGATAGAGGGGACCTCCCATTAAGGCCATGTTGAAGACATCTGGCGTCGGTGTGATGACGGCGGCAGCCACTGCAATGAGTAAGATAGCATACCTGCGATTTCGAGTCAAAAATGCTACCTTGACCACGTTGATGTAACTTAATAAGGCGAGGATCAGGGGAAGTTCAAAGGTTAAGCCAAATCCAAAGATGAAAACTGTACAGAAGGAGACGTATTTCCCTACAGAGATCATCGGCTTGATATGGGCAGATTGATACCCTAAAAGGAATTGAACACCGAAGGGTAAGGTTACAAAGTAACAAAAAAAGGCGCCGAGATAAAAAAGGAAAATAGCGGTGAGGAGGATGGGAGCATCAGACTTCAGACCTTTCAGACGGAACAGAGGAGCGAAGGACTTCCAGACCTGGTAAAAGATGATTGGAATGGAGAAGAAAAGGCTCACATAAAGGGTCAATTTGAGGAGGGATAGAAATGTCTCGGGAATGCCAAAGGCAACCAGATCCACTCGAAGGTTTGTGCTATAGAGATGGTGAAGTAATGTTTTGGAAAAGGGGAAAAGACCGATACCGATGAGAACAATGGCAATGATCATTCGGAGGAGGCCTTTTCTTAACTGAGCCAGGGCTTGAAAGATCTCGTTGCGATTCATATGGATCTCGGGTTTAATGTAACATAAAAGGTCGTCTGATTAAAGCGTTTGATCGAGGGCTCTGAAAAATCATCGGAACTTTCTGAGATCGGGGTTGACAAAGATTAAAAACAGGGGTATACCGAAATAAAGTTGATGTGTATCTGTCGTGTCTACTGGCAGGCACGACGCAAGTGTGGATATTTCTGAGATGAAATTGAGAGTGGGGATTACTTACAATTTAAAAAAGGATTTACCCTATCGAGAAAATCAACCCATGGATGATTTAGAAGAGTTCGATGCAGAGGAGACGATCGATGCCATCCGGGACGTTCTCAAAAGCGATGGACACGAAGTGATCAAATTGGGTGGGGACACTGGTTTGATCGACCGCTTGAGGCAGACCTCGATCGATATCGTATTCAATATTGCCGAAGGTCTTCGAGGTCGAAACAGAGAAGCTCATATCCCCGCCCTCTTAGAATTTCTGAACATTCCTTATACAGGTTCTGATCCTCTCACCCTCTCTCTCACTTTAGACAAATCGATGGCAAAAAGGATCGTGATGAGCGAGAAGATTCCAACGCCTCGATTCAAAAAAGTGGAGAGGATGGAGGATCTCGATGATTTAGACCTTGAGTACCCTCTTTTCGTGAAGTTGTGTGATGAGGGATCGAGCAAAGGGGTTCGGTTGGATTCAAAAATTTTGGATTCTCGATCTTTGAAAGAGAAGACGAGATGGCTTTTAAAAACCTATGGTTCACCTCTTCTGGTGGAGGAGTTTGTCAGTGGTCCCGAGTTCACGGTGGGCATTCTCGGCAATGAGAATCCGGCCGTGCTGGGCGTCATGCAGATTGAGATCAGGGGAATGCCACTGGAAGAAGCCATTTATTCCCTAGAGGTGAAGAGGGAATGGGAGAAAAAGGTTGCTTACCATTGTCCTCCTTCCATCAGTCACACTCTTTTAAAAAAGATCGAGGAGGTAGCCCTCCGATCTTATCAAGTCCTGGGATGCCGTGATGTATCGAGAGTGGACATTCGTGTGAATAAAGATGAGACCCCCTACTTTTTAGAGATCAATCCCCTTCCAGGTCTCTCCCCTGTCTATGGGGATCTTCCGATCATGGCAGGGCGAATGGGATGGGATTATGGCCAGTTGGTCAAGACTATTTTTCATCACGCCCTAAAGCGGAATGGTTTGATGGAGGAATGAATTCGGCATGAATCGAACCGATCAAGACCTTTATGAGATTCTTTTAAAAAATTTCAAGGAGGCTGTGGTCTTTGCCGATGCACAAAGCCGAATCCAAATCTTCAATCCTGTTGCAGAGAAGTATTTTGAGATCAGTGGGAAACAGGTCTTGGGGAAGAAATTGGAGAGGGGGATTCCCTATAAAAATATTCGAAAACAATTTGATTTCGTATACGATAAGAAGGAAAGCAACCACGATGTCGAATTGGCCATCCATGTTCCAGCAGCCCCTTCCTCAGAGAGTGAGGCACGGTTACTTTACTGTAACTTTTATCCCATCTTTGATAAAGGAGCAAAGTTCTTGGGATGTTTGGCCACGTTTTCCGATGTCACGGAGAAAGGTTTGCTCTTAAGGGAGATCAGTAAGAGTCGAGATCTTTCCACCATCGGAGTCCTGGCCAGATGGATGGCCCATGAAATTCGCAATCCATTGAGTTCTCTAAACATCAATATTGAATTATTGAGGGAAGAGTTAAAGGAAGAGGTTCATCTTTCCCAGAAAGAGGAGATTCACTCTCTTCTCAATTTTATCAGCTATGAAACCCTCCGGTTGGAGAACAATCTGAAAGATTTTTTGGATTTTAATCGTCTCCCGCCTCTAAAATTTGAATGGGTCCAATTAAATGAAGTATTGGACTCGGTGGTTCGCGTTTTGGGGTCAGATGCCCAGATGAAAAATGCAAAGATCGATACTCACTTTCAGAAAAATTTGCCCATGGTGAAGATCGATGTGAGCCAGTTCAATTTAGCGATTTCCAATCTTCTGATTAATAGTATTCAAGCCGTTTCCCAGAAGGGTGAAATCCATCTCTTCACTCGGGGATCGAAGAAAAATATTTTTGTCGTCATCCAAGACAATGGGATGGGGATATCGAAAGAACATCTCCCAAAAATCTTTGATTTTATGTTCAGCACGAAACCGACAGGATCTGGCTTAGGACTCTCCATCGCTAAAAAGATTATTTCAGACCATCATGGAGAAATCTCTGTAAAAAGCGAAGTTAATAAAGGGTCCATCTTCAGGATCAGAATTCCCATCGGTCCGAAGGGAAACTAAACCCACATGGAATAATGGAAGGATGGAATGTTGGGCAATGGCGAAGAAGAAAATAAGTTCAGACAGGACATCTTTTTTGAAATCCATCATTCCACTATTCCAATATTCCAATCTTGAGGAGTTTGAATAGAGAAGAGCCTAATGAGATTCTAGGATCGTGAACGTATGGAGAAAAAAGTCATCTTAGTCGTAGAGGATGACTCATCCGTCGGGGAAAGCCTTCGTCTCCTTTTGAAGAAAAAGGGGTATACCATTCTCTTGGCCCAGAATGGGAAGGAAGGTCACAATGTCTTCCGGCAAGAGGCCGTGGATCTGGTCATCACAGACGTAGTGATGCCGAAGATGGATGGGATCCAACTTTTGGAAGCGGTGAAGTCTCTGCGACCTGAGACGGAAGTGATCGTCATCTCCGCCCAAGGAACAATCGAGAAGGCCGTTCAAGCGATGAAATTGGGTGCCTTCGATTTTATTGAAAAACCGATCAATCCCAGAGTCATTTCTCTCTTAGTGGAAAGGGCCTTGGAGAAACAGACGCTGATCCTTCAAAACCGAGATTTACGCTCAAAATTGGAGGATAAATTTCATTTCAAAAATATTATCGGAAGAAGTGAGAAGATGGTTAAAATATTCGAACTCATTGACCATATTGCCCCCTATGACAGCTCCGTTCTCATCATCGGCGAGAGTGGTACGGGGAAGGAGTTGATTGCAAATGCCATTCATTACCGCAGCCCGCGGGCATCCATGCCCTTCATTAAGGTGAGTTGCGCTTCCTTAAGTGAAGGGATTATCGAGAGCGAACTCTTTGGCCATGAAAAAGGAGCCTTCACTGGCGCGATCACTTCCCGTAAGGGACGATTCGAAGCGGCCCATCAAGGGACCCTCTTTTTAGATGAAGTGGAGGATATCCCTCCCGCAACTCAAATCAAACTTTTACGAGTTCTCCAGGAGAGTGAATTTGAGAGGGTGGGTGGAAATAAAACCATCAAAGTCAATATCCGAATCATTGCTACAAGTAATCGGGATCTTCAGGAAGCGGTCAGGAAGGGGGCATTTCGGGAGGATCTCTATTATCGTTTGAATGTGGTGAATATCAAACTGCCTGCATTGAGGGATCGGAGAGAAGACATTCCTTTTTTGGTCAATTTTTTTATTGAAAAATTCAATCAAAAATATCGTATGAAGGTGAAGGGAATTTCACAGAGGGCCATGAACCTACTGATGGATTATCAATGGAACGGGAATGTCAGGGAGTTGGAAAATACGATCGAATCCATCTTAGTCATCAACAGTCCCGAGGTGTTAGACCTCCAGCATCTCCCTCAAGAGATCAGAGAATATAAGGAGGGACCGGAGGTGATCCCGATCAAGATAGGAACGCCTCTTGAGGAAGTGGAGAGGGAGATATTGGTCCAGACCCTAAAGGCAACAAAAGGGAATAAGCGCCGAGCGGCAGAGTTATTGGGAGTTAATGTTCGAACGATTCACAGAAAAATGGAAGGAATGCATGAACCCCATTCCGCATAATTGAAGTTCGACAAATCCAAAAGAATGACAAATAGTCGCAGTTATTAAAATTGATTTTAAGAAGGATGGCATTTTGTCGCTTTTTTGTTAAAGACAAAATGCCATTTTGTTCCTTTTTTCTCAAAACTTTGGATTTGAAAAGGTAGAAAAAGAAGCATAAAATTTTTAACCTATTGATATCATTATTTTTTTTGAAAAATGTGAGTCCTTTTGATTTCAAGAAAGATTGGCACGAAACTTGATATCATAATCTTTTTATGAAAGAAAGGACTCGATGGGCCTTTATTCTTGATAGGGATGAATTTGTTCGACTCAGTTTAAATAAAATTTTAAAAAAATATGGATTTCAGGTGGAGGAAATCGAAGATTTTTCTCAACTCGAGAGAAGAACAAAAGATGTCAAAGGGGGAATGATCTTAGCAGATGTAGAGATTGAAGTTTTGGAAGGATGGCTTCCTTTCCTGAAGAAATGGAATGATCGCTTGATTCTAATGAGTCCTTTAATCACAGAGGAGCTTATCCTCCATTTAAAAAAGATTGGTATTCAGCGCATTATCAAGAAGCCTGTTGACCCGAGGATATTGAGAAGAAACATACGGGAGATTTCTTTTCCCGATGCAGCGAAGGGTGTTTCATTGGGAAAAAAAGGGGAGGGTTCACATGTCGATCAGAAAGGAGGTGAAGGAATATGAGGAAGTGGATTTTTCTTTTTCTTGCATTGGCTTTGGTGATCAATTTAGCCTTCATAGGGATTGGATGCAAAGCCAAAGCGCCAGAGAAGCCAGCGGTCAAAGAGGAGGTGAAACCTGCTGAGGCTCCGGCTCCAGCAGCGCCAGCGGTAGCACCAGCGCCTGCTCCAGCACCAGCGCCTGCTCCAGCAAAGCCCGCAGCCCCACCTAAAAAGTAAGTAAGGGTGTGGATCGGCAATGATGTTGAGGAGAAATTATTCTTGTTGTTAATGAAGTTGGCGCCTTCTCTTTGACTAAGAGGGGGCGCCAACAGAAGCCGATGGAGGAAAAGGGGGCTTTGCCCCAGTTGGGTTAATGGAATGGTGGAATATTGAGTTCATATTCAATCTTATTGCAGAGAGGTTATATGTTTTTGACCATTATTCCAGCATTCCAATATTCCATGACTTAGAGGTGGATATTATTCGACGTCAAAGAAAAAAGAAGAAAAGGTGCATGCCTGCTATCCAGGAAGGAAGGCAGTTTCCTTATCTTGTTAGGGGAGGTATCGGATGATATCTCCTTTTTTATTTTTTAAGAAAGCCTGCGAAACAGCTATTCTGTGTCCTGCGACCGGGTATGCGGGAAGGAGTGAAGATGGAGCCTGCCTCAGACTCTAATTTAGCTGTCCCTCTGAAAGGGACAGGAAGGACTTTACAATTCTTATTGTTTCCTTTTCCAACCGAACTTAAGAAGGTGGAAGAGGCAAAGGGAGTTATCCCCTCTCTTTGGAAGAATGTATCAGAGAGGGAATGGAATGACTGGAGATGGCAACTTCGACATCGAATCACGACCTATGAACAACTGAAAGAGATTCTTGATTTGACTCCCGAGGAGATCGAGGGGATTAAACATTCCAAGGGAAGGTTGGCCTTAGCCGTTACCCCTTATTTTGCGAGTATGATGGACCCAAATAATCCCAACTGCCCTATCCGAAGACAGGCGATCCCCCGAATGGAGGAATTCCACCTTTCCAAAAATGATATGGTGGATCCATGCGGAGAGGATAAGGATTCTCCTGTGCCAGGACTCGTCCATCGCTACCCGGATCGAGTCCTCTTGCTCGTCACCGATCAATGTGCGGTCTATTGCCGATATTGCACCCGGAGGCGATTGGTGGGGAGCAATGAACGGTCCATTACACAAGGAAATTTTGAAGAGGTCTTAAAATACTTGAAGAGCCATCGAAAGGTTCGAGATGTCCTCTTATCTGGAGGCGATCCCCTCCTCCTTGAAAATGAGAGGTTAGAGGAGATTTTGAGCCGCTTGAGGGCGCTTCCCCATATTGAACTCCTCCGAATTGGGACGAGAGCTCCGGTGACCCTTCCACAGAGGATCACCGGGGGATTGGTGAGGATGTTGAAGAAGTATCATCCCCTCATGATCTCTATCCATTTTACCCATCCTAAGGAGATCACCGAAGCAGTGAAGAGAGCCTGTAGCGACCTGGCAGATGGGGGCATCCCCTTAGGAAGCCAGACCGTTCTTCTCAAGGGCATCAATGATAAACCCTATATTATGAAAAAGCTGGTTCAGGAACTCCTGAAGATTCGGGTCCGGCCCTATTATATCTACCAATGCGACTTGGCCATGGGGACGGAACATTTCCGGACCTCTGTGGCTACAGGGATTCAGATCATCGAAAAATTACGTGGTTATACGACGGGGTACGCCGTTCCCACGTATGTGGTCGATGCCCCTGGTGGAGGAGGAAAAATTCCTTTGGAGCCCGTCTATTTGGTCTCAAGGGGAAAGGGTAAGATCGTTTTGAGAAATTATGAAGGGAAGATCTTCGAGTATCCAGAGCCGAATATTATTGAGTTTAAGAAAACCAGATCCATAGGGGAGGAGAAGGCTGTTCCAAAGAAAGTGACCGCATAACCATGAACCACGTTGGATTCATGGCTATGCCATGAACCTGATATGGTCATAGCTTAGGGAGTGGAAAGAGAGTGGATGGATCCGTGTTAAAGGTGGTTATCTTATACAATCTTCTCGAAAGACTTGAGAAGGGGGAGGAGAAAGATATCCTGGCAGAGGATGCAGTCCTTGAAGAGATTGGAGCAGTCAAAGAGGCGGTCCATTCTCTTGGCCATCAATGTTTTATGATGGCCATTCAAGATGAAATCCTCACCGCGGTCCACTGGTTGAAGGAGATCCGTCCTGACGTGGTCTTTAACTTGTGCGAAAGCGTTTATGGGAATAGCTGCTGGGAGATGAATATCCCTGCCTTGTTAGATCTCTTCCGAATCCCCTATACCGGGTCCTCTGCCCTCACATTGGGATTGTGTCAAGATAAGGGAAAGGTGAAAGACATCCTTCTCTCCCAGGGTATCCTAACCCCCCGTTATAAAATCTTTGATCGGAGGGTAACCCCTATTAAGGGAAATATCTTTCCTATCATCGTCAAACCTCTTCATGAAGATGGGAGCTTGGGAATTTCGAAAGCGAGTGTGGTATTTGACGATGGGGCGCTGAATCAGCAGATTCGATATGTGATCGAAAAATATGATCAACCTGCCTTAGTGGAGGAATTCATCGATGGCAGAGAGCTGAATGCAGGTCTGTTGGAGACTAATGGGAAAGTAGGAGTGCTTCCTATCTCTGAGATTGACTACTCTGAGTTTCCGGAGGGGGTTCCTAAAATATGTGGGTATGAAGCCAAGTGGGTTGCTGACAGCAGCGAATACCAAAAATCAAAACCGATCTGTCCTGCTCCCTTGGAATGGGTAATGAAAAAGAGGGTGGAGCATATTGCGATCAGGGCTTTTAAACTCTTTGGATGTCGAGATTATGCCAGGGTGGATATAAGGGTCGACCGAGAGGGGAAAATCTATGTATTAGAAGTCAATCCAAACCCGGATATCTCTCCCCAGTCCGGAATGACCAGGGCCATTAAAGCTCGAGGAATGACCTATGAGGAATTCATTAGGGTTTTGCTCGAAAGGGCCCTCCAGAGAAAAAATGGGGAGATAAAGAGATAAGGAGATAGGGAGATTTACCAAAGCAAAAATAATACACTGAAATATTATTCACCCTATTTGCCAATTACCTCCTTCCCTTGTACAACTAACGTGCAGAATCTTGAGAGTTTATTAATCAAATTTTCCTTTCAGTTTATGGGTCATCGTTCAAAGTTTTTGGTTACGGTTATACCGTGCTTTGTTATTTTGTCACCTCATCTCCCCATCACCCCATCTCGCCATCCATTATCTTAGAAGGGAAAAATGGCAATCCTTCCAAGAGTTATCCTCAAGAGAGGCAGAGAGAAGCCAGTGTTGCGAGGACATCCTTGGGTCTTTTCAGGAGCGGTCGAAAAGATGGAAGGAGACATTGCTGCCGGAGATATTGGAGAGGTTTACTCCTGGGAAGGCCAGTTTTTAGGCAGGGGGTATCTCAACCCTCATTCCCAGATCATCTTCCGCCTCCTGACGCAGAAAAAAGAAGAGTTAAATATCGATTTTTTCCGGGAACGGATATCAAAGGCATTTGTTTTAAGAGATAAATGGCTCAGGGGAAAGACCAATGCCTATCGGTTGGTCAATGGGGAGGGAGATTTCTTACCAGGAGTGATGATCGACTGTTATGGAAAGACCTTTGTGCTCCAATGTTTGACAGCGGGAATGGAGCGATTGAAAGGGTTCCTAATTGATTGGATGGTCAGTGATTTCCATCCTCAAAGTATTTATGAGAGGAGTGATGGTGCTACAAGGAGAGAGGAAGGATTGTCTGAATCGAGTGGCCTTCTCTTTGGAAAAGAGATTTCAGATCGTATTGAGATAGAGGAATATGGTTGCCGTTTTAGAGTCAATGTGAAGAGAGGTCAGAAAACAGGTTTCTACTTGGATCAAAGGGAGAATCGCTTCTCCTTAGAGGCGCTGTCCCAAGGGAAGAAAATTTTGGACTGTTTTTCCTATACTGGAGCTTTTGCTGTTCATTCCGGATTGGGAGGGGCGAAAGACGTGACTCTGATCGATTCCTCTGAGGAGGCATTAGCGATAGCCAAGGAGCATTTCGCTTTAAACCAATTAGAGAAGATCCCCCATCATTTCGTTCGGGGGGATGCCTTTGAGATCATGAGAAACCTTGAACCGGGGTACGATATCCTTATCCTCGACCCCCCTCCTTTTGCTAAAAAGAAAGGGCATCTTCCAAACGCCTCAAGAGGATATAAGGATCTCAATCTCCAGGCTTTTCGTTTATTAAACAAGGAAGGTCTCCTCTTCACCTTCTCTTGTTCTCACCATATGAATTGGGATCTATTTCAGAAAATTGTTTTTTCCGCAGCCCTGGATTCGGGGAGAAGCGTTCAAGTCATAGGTCGAATGGGACATCCCTGGGATCATCCCATCAATATCAGCCACCCCGAAGGAGAATATCTGAGAGGATTGATCTGCAGAGTGCTGTAAGTCCAAAAATGAATTTTGAAGGTGCGACCTCAAGGATTTCCAAATAATTTGAGTTGAGTGCTTGACTTTTGGAAAATAAGAAGTAATAATTTAGGTTGTAGGTTGTAAGAAGTAATTGTTTGGATCGCAATAAGGTCACAAAAGTGCTTCCGAAACTTTTGTGGCCTTTTTTATTTAGGGCCAAAGGCTATTACAGCTTACTCAAGTTTAGAGATGAAAGGAGGTGAGTTGTAATGGACAAAGGTCATGTAAAATGGTTCAACGAGCAGAAGGGCTTCGGATTTATTTCCAGAAACGACGGAAACGATGTATTCGTTCACTTCTCCGCCATTAAGAGGGATGGATTTAAGTCCCTTAATGAAGGCGACGAGGTAGAGTTCGAGGTTTCCCAGGGTCCGAAGGGTCTACAGGCGACGAATGTAGTGGTATTGGGCTGAGATAGAAATTTGTTAAGCTCAAGAGGAAAGAGATCCCAGATTTTTCTTTTGGGATCTCTTTTAATTTATGACTCATGGGGGAGAGCTCGGGGTCGACCTAAACTATACACTTTACGAGGTTGATTAATCGCGATATTTGGGAATGGGTCAGGCATTAATAATTAGAGTCTGTTTATAAATTCAGTTTGTTCGTCATACCCGCGAAGGCGGGTATCCAGAACGTATTGGAAAGACTGGATTCCCGTTTTCACGGGAATGACAAAAAAAGACGATTACCGCATTTATGGACAGACACTAATTAATGATTTCCTTTCCGATAAATTCTTCGAGCCATTTTCAATAAATCCTTGGGTTAACTGGCAAAGTAAGGTATCCTGGTAGTTTGAATGATTGGAAAGGAATCGGCAAAGAGGATGGATGGAAATAAATTTTCCTATGAATGGATCGAGACCCTTCCACGACTGGAAGGGGTTGCCCGGATTCTGGGTCAGGCCAAAATTATCGGGGTTGACCTAGAAGCGGACTCTTTGTACCACTACTTCGAAAAGGTATGCCTCATACAGATCGCTACGGAATCCGCCTCTTATGTAATGGATCCTTTGGCGCTAAGGGATCTTTCCGCTTTAC
>Ga0315274_10002879_pt1 | contig 25611 bp, 27 predicted proteins | sample YL17G02_20_MG_FD_203700 | JGI IMG/M metagenome (GOLD analysis project Ga0315274, IMG submission 203700) | Sediment microbial communities from Yellowstone Lake, YNP, Wyoming, USA - YL17G02_20 | ecosystem: Environmental > Aquatic > Freshwater > Lake > Sediment | place: USA: Wyoming | collected...
CGCTATGACCCTCCTGCGAGAAGCCATTTGCGGAAATTCAAATGACACCCTACTGGCTTGCATGCTGTCCGGCCAGCGGCTTCCGAGAGTCAGCCGCTGCTCGTGTTCCCTATTTCGCCCAGGGAAACGGGGGCAAGACGTGGGAGGGTGTGCTGCGGCAAAAGGGGGTGCAAACACTCACGCGATGGGGCTGTGGGGGGGGCCGAGGGTGGGGGCTAATTGTTGGCCGTAGGCGAGAAGGTCTTGGCGCTCGGTGGGTGTCAGGGGCTTGTAGCGGCGGGCCAGCTCCACGTTGGCAATCGCCTGCTCTATCGTGAACGGGCTGGCGTTGGCGGCTGCGTGGGTCGATAGCATCGGGCCGCATTGGTGCAGATTCGATCGGCAGACCACGGCCCTGGCCGGTTTTCCCCTTGTCAGCCCCTCCAGAATCGTGGATGATTACGCTTGCAGAACGTGGAGGTTTTGTGGAGTATGACAATAGAAACAGATGTCAGGAGGCAATGCTCATGTTTGAGACGCTGGACAAAATGATGCTGGCTGGCCTGGGTGCGCTGACGATGACCCGCGAACGGGCGGAGAAGATGTTCGATGAGTACGTCAGCAAGGGCCAGGCCGCCAAGGAGGCCCGCACCGGCTTCGTAAAGGAAGTGATGGACGGCGCGGAGAAGACGCGGCTGGAACTCCAGAGACTGGTTTCCGATCAGGTCCGCCAGACGGTCAACAATCTGCACGTGGCGACCAAGGATGATATCGAGCGGATCGAGCAGAAGGTCGACCAGTTGCTGTCGCGGAACGTTCCGGAGCCGTAGCCCTTGAGTCCCTGGCAGTCTCGCATCACGGGCCGATTATACCTCCTGCGGCGGTATCGGCACATCGTCGCCGTGCTGACACGGTACGGCCTCGAAGAGATCGCCGATCCGCTGAGGTCCAGGCTCCTGGTGCCGCTGGGGGAGAGGGTGGCCCCCATGCGCATCAAGCGTATGGCCGAGGGCCACACCCGCCCGGAGCGGCTGCGGCTGGCGATCGAGGCGCTGGGCCCCACCTTCATCAAATTCGGGCAACTGCTGAGCACCCGCCCGGACCTCATTGCGCCCGAGTACATCCACGAGCTGGAGCGTTTGCAAGACCAGGTCAAGCCGGATGCCCCGGAGCGGATCCGGGCGGCGGTCGAGCGCGAGCTGAACGGCAAGCTCGACGAGGTCTTCCTGAGCTTCGACCTGACGCCGCTGGCGGCCGGCAGCATCGCGCAGGTCCACCGGGCGACTACGCGGGGCGGGGACTCGGTCGTCGTGAAGGTCCGCCGGCCGGGGATCGTCCGGATCATCCAGGCCGAGCGGGAGGTCCTCGAAAAGCTGGCCGGCATCCTGAAGGCCACGCTCTTCGAGGACGAGACGATCGATCCGAAACAGATGGTGACGGAATTCGTCGAGGCGGTATCCAAGGAGACCGATCTGGCAAACGAGCGGCGCAACCAGTTGAAGTTCGCGAGGAGCTTCGCCGCCGACCCGGCCATCCACGTCGCGCGAGTGTACGAGGAGTACTGTACCCCGGCCATTCTGACGATGGAGTACATCGACGGAATCAGGCCGAGCCATCCGAAGGTCCTTGCGGAGCACGGGCTGGACTGCAAGGTGATCGCCCGGCGGGGCGCGGATTTCGTGCTCCGCCAGGTCTTCGAGCTGGGGTTCTTCCATACCGATCCGCATCCCGGAAACTTCTTCCTGCTGCCGGACAACGTCCTTGCCCCGATCGACTTCGGGCAGGTCGCACGGCTGTCTTCGCAGGATCGCCGGCTGTTCAACGAGATCGTGCTGGCGATCGTGGACGACGAGCCGGGGCGCGTCGTCCGGGCGCTGGAGCGCCGCGACATGCTCGATGACAAGACCGACGCGGCCAAGCTGACGGCCGGGGCGGAGCAGCTCATCGACACGTACCGCGATCTGCCTTTGAAGAGCGTTCCCTTCGGGACGATCGTGACGCAGACCTTCGGCCTGTTTCGGTCGAATTATGTCCGCCCGCCTGCTCAGTTCACTCTGATGCTCAAGGCCCTGGCGACCATAGAGGCGTTCGCGCGGTCTCTCGATCCGGATTTCAATATTCTTGATGCCCTCAAGCCCTATGCCCGTCGGGCGAGCCTTGAGGCCCTCGAGCCGAGACGGCTGCTGCACCTGGCTCGCCGGACCATGCAGGATGCCGGGGATCTGGCGGCGAGGCTGCCTGAGGATGTCAACGTCATTCTCAGCAAGTTCCGGCAGGGCAAGTTCCAGGTCCGCGTGCACCACGAGCATCTGGAGAACCTGACCAAGACGCTGGACAAGAGCTCCAACCGCATCAGTTTCTCGCTGATCATTGCAGCTCTGCTCGTGGCCTCGAGTCTCCTGGTGCCCCAGCAGGGCACTGTCCTGGGGTTGTTCCGCCTCCAGTCGATCGGAATCCTCGGTTACGTCATCGCCACGATCATCGGCGCGTGGCTGCTGGTCTCCATCATCCGCAGTGGCAGGCTGTAGAGACGCAAGCGGCTGAGGCTACGAGAGTCGATGCTTCCTGACAGCTTCTTGGGAGATGGATCGCGGGCTGTCAGGCGACCGGGCCGTAGCGGGGGCCGAGGGTGGGGGCCAGTTTCTCTCCGTGGGCGAGCAGTTCCTGGCGCTCGGCCGGCGTCAGGGGCTTGTAGCGGCGGGCCACCTCCACGTTCGCAATCGCCTGCTCCATCGTGAAGGGACCGACGTTGGCCACGCTGACGCCCTCCAGGTCCAGGGCGTAGGCCAGGGCCCTGGGCAGCATCTCGGGGGGCGTGTTGCAGCCGACGTAGCCTTTGCTGTGGTTGGGGAAGCCGCCCTTGATGCCCGCGTAGACCTTCATCGCCACGGCGCCCACGTTGCGCTTGCGGCATTCCGGCAGCACCTTGCCCTCGAAGTCGTAGATGTTGCGGTCCGCGTAGTTCATCACGGCCATCAGGACGTCGATCTGGTCCGTTTCGAGCATCTTCACGAAGTGCGGCGGCCGGGCGTGGCCGGAAATGCCGATAAAGCGGGTCTTGCCAGCCTCCTTTTGCCTGAGCAGGTACTCCAGGATGCCGTCCTTGGCCAGGACCCTTTCGAGATTCTTGCCGCCGACGTGATGGATGTGCACGAGGTCCACGTGGTCGGTCTTGAGCGTTCGCAGAGATTCCTCGAACGACTTCTGCGCCTGTGCGCCGGAGTCGGTCCAGCACTTGGTGACGAGGAAGATTTTGTCGCGGCGGGCCGGCACGACCTGGCCGAGGGCCTGCTCCGCGATGCCGTAGCCGCGCGCGGTATCGACGTAATTGACGCCGCGATCGATCACCTCGGCAAAGATCTTCGCCGCCTCGGCCACATCGCCGCGGGCCTCGCCGATCGGCGCCGTGCCCAAGCCCAGAATCGTGACCTTCGCCCCCGTGCGGCCGAGCACGCGCATCGGCAGCGCATCGCCGGCGGACTCCGCCGCTGGAAGACCCGAGCCCGCCACAGCAAACCCCACGCCCGCTAAGGTCGTTCTTTGCAGGAATTGGCGCCGGCTGAATCTCGACGCTCGCTCATTCCCATGCTGCATGTGTGACTGGCTCATTGCTGCGGCCTCCCTTCTGTCCCCGAATCTCCCGGCCGAACGTACCAGGAGCCTGATTCACCGTCTTCCATCGCCACCATACTACCGCCGGCCGGCCTTCGGCCGCAACCAAAACCAGCTCCCGCCACGCATGTCAAAGCCGCAAAGAACACGTCCCGACATTTGTTGACGGCACGGCCGCCGGGGATTAACCACCGACATGCCTGGTGATTTCGTCGAGGCCGTCGAGGCACAGTTGCGACCAGGTCTCCATGCTGTCGCGGACGGGGCGCAGCTCGGCGGGGGCCATGAATGTCAGTTGCGTGATCATTTGCTCGCGCCGGGTGACACTCGGGGCGTCGAGCGTCCAGCAGTGGACGACGCCGAGGTGCACCTGTCCGACGGCGTTGGAGTCGTCGTTGAGCAGCGCGACCACGCGGTCCGTGTGCCCGGCGTCCACGGCGACCTCCTCCGCCACCTCCCGTTCGACGGCGGTGACATACGTGTCGTAGAAATCGACGTTGAACAGGGGCAGATCGTCGCCGGGGTTGATGTGGCCTCCGATGCCGATGGACCGGTTGCCAACGAGCCGGGTCTCGCCCGCCCGCCGGCCCCGCACATAGCTGAGGTATTTGCCGCCGTGTGTCATGATCACGTAAGGAATGATCTGCTTGTAGTTGGGGTCGGTCTCCGCCTGCGACCGCCGCATGAAGCGCGGGACGCCGGCGGCGAAGAGCCTGCGCACGTACCGCTGGACGTCGAACATCAGCCCGTGGAACATCCCCTCCTGCTCGACCACCTTGCGCTCGACCACCAGCACCTGTTCATCCTGCGCCATGCAGTGACTCCTATTCATGTTCCAAGCCCGATGATGCACAACGAGATCGCCCGGCGACCCCTACCCATCGTCATTTCCACCCAATCACTGGAACCGGAAGCCGCAGGTGTCCTTGGTGATGTGCTCGGCGTCGGTGCGGGGGTACTTGCGGCAGTTCAGCGGGCGCAGGCGGTAGATGCCGCAGTAGCCTTTGCCGTCGCCGTTGGTCTTGAGGAAGGGGCAGAGGTTCGGCAGCCGGCAGCAGGCGCCGCAGTTGATGCACTGGCCCCGCCGCTGCGGCGAAACCGGCAGCATGCAGGTCAAGGTTCTCCTGAACTTCGCCGCCCATGTGTTTCTTTGCTTATCAGCCATGCATTATGCCCCAATACAGACTCCCTTCCCGCTCCGCCGGTCCTTTATACGCCGGCGGCGGATTCCGGTCAATACCCAAGGGTCCGGGGGGCGTGGCGGGTGCGGAATTCTCCGAAATTACCTTGATGCACACGGGGATAAAGTGTACAATCGAGAGAGTCTGGATTGTCCGTTTGACGCCGGTGCAAACATACGTTTTGAACGTTCTCTGTGAAGGAGGAAACGAATCATGCGCAAAGTCAAAGGCTTCACCCTGATCGAGCTGCTGGTGGTGATTGCCATCATCGCGGTCTTGATGGCCATCCTGATGCCGTCTCTGAACAGGGCGCGGGAACAGGGCAAGCGCGCCGGTTGCCTCAACAACCTCAAACAATTGGGACTGGCGTGGATTGCCTATGCCGGTGACAACGACGACAAGATCATGAATGGCGAGGCGGAGAACGGTACTGCGGGCACCTGCACGACACCGACGACTGGTCGTCATAAAGGTGAGAAATGGTGGGTAGGGACCGACTGCCACTCCGGCTTCATGCAGGGGCAGAAGCATCCCGAGAGCATCCAAATCGCAGCGATCCGTGCTGGCGCCATGTTCCCATTTGTCCCGGAGTTGAAAGTGTACAGATGCCCAACGGGGATTCGTGGGGAGATGCGGACTTATACCATCACCGATGCGATGAACGGCCTCTACAGGGATGGCACACACAATGGCGATGTCGGGGTCCGGGTGGGTCGGACCGTGCTCTGGGTCAAGAAGACGACCGAGGTTTCGGTGCCGGGCCCGAGCTACCGGCTGGTCTTCCTCGATGAGGGCCGGGTGACGCCGGACAGCTACGCCGTCCACTACAATGCGGGACGATGGTGGGACCCGCCGCACACCCGTCACGGCGACGGCACGAACGTCGCTTTCGTCGACGGCCACAGCGATTACTGGAAGTGGAGCTCTCTGGAGACAGCCGACGTTGGCAAACAGGCCAACCCTCAGCACCAGTACACGCCCCAGTCCGAGGCCGCCATGGAGGACCTGCAGAAGACGCAGAAAGCCGTCTGGGGCCGGCTGGGGTATTAGCCTGTTGCCGGAGGATAGCTGATTTGCGCACGGCCCGCAGGCCCGTGGCAAGTCCTCATCCGCAAGACACGATCGACAATGCATGTGAGCCCTTCTCACCGTTGCTCAGGGGAAATCCTGCCGGAGCAATGGGGAGAGGGGCTCTTTGTTTGGGGGCCGCCTGTAATACGATGGAATAGGGGGGAGCACCGCCTCAGGTAGACCCCAGGATTGGCCCCCTTGGGGCAAAGGATGACAGGCGGTGCTCCGTGTTGGCTACAATTTACCGGATGTTGCCTTTCCAGATATATGAGGCGTGTGAGCGGGCCTGAATGTAGATGGATATTTGTATTCTTCTTCAGATTGGGGCGTGATTTTTTCCATCTCGACGAAAAGAACCTTGTCAGGCGGGGCGGGCAGTTATCGGGTTTAAGCTGAGCAAGCTGGCTCACCGGGGGCAAGGCGTGTCAGGGCCGGGCCTGGAGGACCAGGCAGGCCGCAGGGGATGATCAAGCCCCGACCGACCAGGACGGCGTTGTCTGTGTTGATATGCCCGTTCCGGCCGGCCGGAAACCCTCCGGAAATGCCTCAAGAAATCCAACGCGCCCGGCCGATGCAGAGAATGGATGAGCAAGTTCGTGTGGCTCGAAGCTGAGGCCAGCAAGGCTATCTTGGCGTGAGCCTGGGCTGTCCACCGGAAGTCCGCATCACACAGGTGGGTTTGGAACTCGGACAGCACCAAGGCACGGCCGAGCAGAAAAGGAAAGAGCCACGTACAATTTGGGCGTGCCCCTGTGAAGTAGCAGCCGAGTCACAAGGACGAGAAAAAAGAGACCGAATACTCTCGTGCTGCCGTCGCAGGGGCTTTTTTATTTCCCGCACACTACCCCCCCGCACGTTGCCAATCCGCGCAGCCTCTTCAACTGGCGGTGCCGCCGGGGTATAATACCCCATGATGGCTATGGCAGACGCAGAGGTCACAATGTTGCCAGCGACACAACGAGCGGAGTCGCTCGACCCGCTGCGCCCGTGCCATACCTTCGCGGCAGGCTTCTTTGGGATCGGAGGATCATCATGAGTGAAAGAGCGATCGCGCGGCGCACGTTTCTCAAGGAGGCGGCAGGAGCGGCGGCGGCTACTCTGGGCGTGCCGTTGTTCGTTCGGTCCATCGCCTTGGGCAGGGCCGGCGCCGTGGCGCCCAGCGAGCGGATCACGATGGCCTCGATCGGCGTCGGGGGCATGGGCACGAACAACCTGCGGGCCTTCCTGGCCCATCCGGATGTCCAGGTCCTGGCCGTATGCGACGTCGTCAAGGCCAGCGATGAGTACGGGCACTGGTACAAGAACGGCTGGAAGGGCCCGTGGTTCGGCCGCGACTCCGCCCGCAAGATCGTAAACGACGACTACGCGAAAAAGAATCCCTCCGGCCAGTACAAGGGCTGCGACGCATACGTGGATTTCCGGGAGATCATCGCCCGGGACGATATCGACGGCGTCTGCGTGACGACGCCCGACCACTGGCACGCGATCCCCGTGGTCATGGCCGCCGCGGCCGGCAAGGACATCTACTGCGAGAAGCCCCTGAGTCTCACGGTCGCCGAGGGCCGGGCGATGGCTGAGGCTGCGCGGCGATACAACACCGTCTTTCAGACCGGGACGATGCGACGGTCGGACGAGCAGTATCGCTTTATCTGTGAACTGATTCGCAACGGGCGCATCGGCAACCTCCGCCGGGTCGTCACGAGCATCGGGCCCAACAACAAGGAGGCCCCGCCGAGCGACTGGAAACCGATGCCGGTCCCGGACTGGCTCGACTACGATATGTGGCTCGGCCCGGCCCCGTGGGCCCCCTACCACAAGGACCGATGTCTCTACACGTTCCGCTTCGGTCTCGATTACTCGGGCGGCCAGACGACGAACCTGGGCGCCCACGTCATCGACATCATCCAGTGGGCCAACGGGAGCGACGATACGGGCCCCGTCGATTTCGAGGACCTGGGCAGCGAGTGGCCCACGGACGGCCTGTTCACGACCGCCACGAAGGTGAGCTTCCGGGCCCGTTACGCCAACGGCGTCGAGCTCATATGCAAAACAGAGAAAACCGAGTCGTGGCGGTTCGAAGGAACGGACGGCTGGATCGACGTACGGGACGACAAATGGACCGGTTCTCCCGAGTCGCTCAAAACGACGGTGATCGGCGGGGACGAGATCCATTTGTACAAGAGCAACGACCACCACCGCAACTTCATCGACTGCATCAAGAGCCGTCAGCCCACGGCGGCCCCCGCGGAGGTCGGTCACCGCTCGACGAGCATCTGCCACCTCGGCAATATCGCCATGCGGCTGGCGCGCAAGCTGCACTGGGACCCCGTGGCCGAGCGATTCACCGATTGCGACGAGGCCAATCAGATGCTCGCAAAGCCCATGCGAAGTCCCTGGCATCTGTGAGTGTTGAATGAATGTCTCAGAGAAGGAGAAGACCCATGTGCCGCATAGTTCTTTCCGTGTGCATGCTTGCTTTGCCCGCGATCCTGTTCCTGACGGGTTCTACGGCTGCCGGGGCGGACAAGCCCACGACACTCGACAACGATCCCAACCTGGCCGCTTGGTGGAAGTTTGACGAGGCCGCGGGCAAAACCGCCGCAGATTCCGCCTCGCACAAACGGGAGGGCACGCTCAAGGGCGATCTCTCGTTCGACAAGAACTCCACACCGGGCAAGGCCGGCAAGGCCATTCAGATCAAGGGGAAAGAGTCCTGGATCGAGATCAAGGACTACAAGGGCGTCACCGGGACACGGCCGCGGACCGTGGCGGCGTGGATAAAAACGACCGCCGCACGAGGAGAGATCGTCTCCTGGGGCACGGAGGACTTCGGCCAGATGTTTGTCGTCGGCCATGTTCGCGGCCGGATCGGGACCACCCCCGATGGCGGCTATCTCTACATGAATCCGGAAACAAACGATGACAAATGGCACCATGTCGCCGTCGTGGTCCGGCAGGCGGAACTGCCCAATCTGCACGATGACGTGAGTCTGTACTTGGACGGCCAGTTGGCGGAGATTCATGACATCGGGCTGCTCGACCTGTGGCCGATCCAGACGGGAGACAAGCTTGACGTTCGTATCGGCCGGGGATTTACGGGTTCCCTGGACGATCTTCGTATCTACAACCGGCTTCTGTCTGATGAAGAAATCAAGGCCCTGTTCGAGTTGAAGACCGATCGACCTTTGTCCAAAGCCAAGTAAGCACAAAGCGGCCCTGTGGGCCTGAAGGAGATTACGATGGGAAATGAACAGATGAGCCGTCGGGAGTTTGTACGAGATGCGGCTGTGACGGCGGCCGCCGTGGCCACCGGTCTGGGGACCGTTGCAGGGGCGGCACAGAGCAATACGTCGAAAATCCTCTGCTACAACCAGAACATGGAATACCGCCGACTGGGCAAGACAAATGTCATGGTCTCCGCCGTCGGGCTGGGGGGCCATTCCCGCAGCAACGATGAGGAGCGACGGGAGATCATCAGCCGGTGCATGGATGCGGGCATCAACTACATCGACGCCTGCTGGGATAACGAGGTCAAGCGGGACGCCAAGGCGCTCAAGGGCCGGCGAGACAAGGTGTACCTGGCGCTGTCGCACGGGGCCAAAGAGGTCCGCAGCGAGGAGTTCCGCACGTCCAAGAAGCTCCTGGAGTCGCTCGATGAGCTGCTCAAGGACTCCGGCCAGGACTACGCTGACCTGTGGCGGATTACCTGCCTGGAGCCGGGCGGCCGGCACACGTTCAACACCTCCTGCGAGATCGTCGACGCTCTGGAGAAGGCCAAGAAGCAGGGCAAGGCCCGGTTCGTCGGCTTCTCGTCGCACGACCGGCGATGGATCAAGTTCATGATCGAGTACTTCCCGCAGGTGGAAGTGGTCTGCTTCCCGTTCACCACGATGACCAAGAAGGCGCCGGAGGACAGCCTGTTTGACGCGTTGAAGAAACGCGACGTCGGGGCGTTCGGGATCAAGCCGTTTGCCGCCGCCTCGCTGTTTGCGGGTGACGCGCAGGAGAACAACAATCGCGGGCGCCTGGCCATCCGCTACATCCTTCATACGAACACCGTCGTTCCGATCCCCGGCATGAACAGCCCCCAGGAGGTGGAGAACGTCGTCAAGGCCGTCGCCGAGCGCCGCCAGCTCGATCTGAAGGAGACCGCCGAGCTGGAACAGGCCGGCCGGCAAACCTGGGCCAGCCTGCCCACGAATTATCAGTGGCTTAAGAATTGGGAATATGTCTGATCGAGAGTTGCGCACCATTCATATCGGGTGGGTCCAGGGGGTCTTGACGATTGTGGCGCTCCTCGCGGGAGGGTGCGAGCGGGTGGGGACTACGTCACAACCCAAGATCGAAACCGCCACGAGCGGGCCTGTAGAACCTGCGCAGGAGGCGCCGCTGCTGCTGGAAGATGAGCCGGAGAACAGCACGCAGAATGAATCGGGCGTCGATAACAGCCGCTGTTTCGTGTGTCACATGAACTACATGGAGGAGAAGATCGCCGTCACGCACGCGAAGGCGGGCATCGGCTGTGCACAATGTCACGGGCCGAGCGACGCTCACATCGCCGATGAATCGTGGGCCTCCGGCGGAAACGGCACGGCTCCCGACACCATGTATCCCAGGGACAAGATCAACCCGTCCTGCATGGTCTGTCACACCGCCGAGAAGATCGGCGCGGCTGTGCACCGGGCCGTACTCGACGCTGCCCCCGGCACAAGTGCCTGCACCGATTGCCACGGCAACCACCGCCTGCCGCAGCGTCGCTGCAAGTGGAAGTAGTCTTTGGCCCGGTGGCTTCCGCGATGTCTACGTCAGATGAGCTGCGTCTTGCCGGGGACGGCGACGGGGGCGACGGGCAGGTCGCCAAGTTCGAGTTTCTGCGGGGATAAGTCGAGCTTGGAGGCCTTCATGGCCCAGTCCCACTTCAAGGCCCGTCCGGTGTAGGCGCTCATGCGGCCGAGGATCAGCGTCATCGTGCTCTCGGCGATCCGCCGGCACTCATTGATCGGCTTGCCGTCGCGAATGCTCCGAATCAGGTTTTCGAATTGGGTTGCCTCGCCGCTATGGATGCGGTCGTCGTACGTGAAGACCTTCCGGCCCTTCGTGTCCTCGATGTAGCCCATGGAGCGGTCGGTGACGGTGGCGCCTTTCGTGCATAGGACCCGCTCCTGGACCTTGGGCGTCGAGCCCTCGATCTGCGAGCACATGCTCATCACGCGGACGCCGTTGGGGTACTCGTACTCGACCGTGAAGTGGTCCCAGATATTTCCGAACTCCGGGCCGGTGCGGGACTGCCGGCCGCCCATGCCCAGACACGACACCGGGTGCGAGCCGATGGCCCAGTTGATCACGTCCATGTTGTGCAGGTGCTGCTCGACGATGTGATCGCCCGACAGCCAGGTGAAGTAGGGCCAGCATCGAATCTGCCATTCCATGTCCGACCAGCCGGGCTTTCGTTCCTCCCAATGCCACTTGGAGCTGCCCCAGTTCCAGTAGGCCTGCCCGCCGACGACCTCGCCGAGATCGCCGTTATGGACGCGTTTCATCAGCTCCTGGTAGTGTGGCTGCCACCGCTGCTGTGTGCCGACCACAATGGAGAGCTTCCTCTGGTCTGCCACGTCGGCCGATTCCATGAGCGAGCGGATGCCGATCGGGTCCACGGCGCCGGGCTTCTCCATGAAGATGTGCTTGCCGGCCTCGACGGCGGCCCGGAGTGTCTGCGGCCGAAAACCCGGCGGGGTCAGAAGCAGGACCATGTCCACGTCTTTCATCGCCAGGACCTTCTTGTACGCATCGAAACCGAGGAAAACGGTCTGCGGCGTCACTTTCACCTTCTCGGGCGCAGCCTTGCTCATCTCGGCCAGGGACCTATCCACCCGGTCCTGGAACATGTCGGCGATCGCCACCATCTCGGTCCCCGGATCGGCGCTGAGGCAGTCGATGGCGTCCTTCGTGCCCCGGTCGCCGCAACCGATCATCGCGACGCGGATCTTGTCGGAGCCTGCGGCAAATACCCGGCCGCCGGACATCAGGACGGCCCCGGTTGAAAGAGTCGCACCGGTCTTCAGGAATTCTCTGCGTGACAAGTCTATTTTCTTCATTTCGTGAGTCCTCCCAATCTTTGTCGATCGTAGTTACGCGCCACCTGGCCAGGATCGAGCACCGTCGCCCCGGCCGACACGGATAGCGTACGCCAACCGGCCCGTTGCGTCAATCGCCGGGCAAGAGGATGCTTGCAGTTGCGACGCGGCCGCGATATCATCGACCACCGCGTGCACCCGGTACGGAAGAGCAGTGTGGAACGAGAAATTGTCGAACATAGGGTGGACCATCCACATAGTAGTAATTACGATTAGTCCCAAATAGGAGTGTCGCCTGTTTTCGAGGGATCGACATGAGTGGAGAACAACGCCCGGCTGATATGCAGGATGTGGAGGCGAAAATGGAAACCTTTCGGGCGCGGTGTAGAGAGTCGGGCTTGAAAGTCACTCCGCAGCGAACTACGGTGTACAGGACCCTGCTGGCCAGCACTGAGCATCCATCGGCCGAAGGAGTCTTTCGCGAGGTCCGGCGACTCTTGGCGGGCATCTCGCTGGATACCGTCAATCGAACCTTGCTGACGCTCAACGAGATCGGCGTCGCCTTTATCGTCGAGGGCTCGGGGGATGCCAAGCGGTTTGACGCCAATCTTCAGACCCATCAACACTTCAAGTGCGTCCGATGCAAACGAATTATCGATGTCCATCATGAACCGTTCAATCAAATCGACGTACCGACAACTCTCAGGGACAGGTTCACTGTACTGAGGAGAACCGTGTACCTGGAAGGCTACTGTGATTGCTGCCAGGCAAAGCGGACGGAACGATAGGGCCCCGGGTACGGAACGTTGCAGGAGATTATAACTGGAGGCAGATAATGGACTTACGAGGCACGGAGACCGAACGGAATTTGCTGACGGCGTTTGCGGGTGAGTCGCAGGCGAGGAACCGGTATACGTATGCGGCCGAGCGGGCCAGGGAGGAAGGCTACGAGCAGATCGCCGCGATTTTCGAGGAAACCGCCAGCCAGGAGCGAGAGCATGCCAAACGGCTGTTCAAGTTCCTCCAGGGCGGCGATGTCCGGGTCCAGGCCGCGTTTCCCGCCGGGGTAATCGGCACGACCCCGGAGAACCTCAAGGCCGCCGCCGCGGGCGAGCACTACGAGACTACGGAGATGTACCCGAACTTCGCGCAAGTGGCGAAGAAAGAGGGATTTGCGGAGATCGCCAGCGTGTTCAAGATGATCGCCGTGGCGGAAAAACGACATGAAGACCGATATGTTGCGCTCGCCAGGAACATCAAGGATGGCCTGGTCTTCAAGCGACCAACGCCCGTGCGATGGGTCTGCCGCAACTGCGGACTCGTCCACGAGGGACCGGTGGCCCCGAAGACTTGCCCGGCCTGCGCAAAACCCCAGGCGTTCTTCGAGCTGGAAGCCGTGAATTACTGAGCGGAGAAAGGATTCCGATATGAAAGAGCGAACCGGCTTAGTCACCATGAAGGGCAACTCCGTAACGCTGCTTGGAGACGAGGTCAGGACAGGTCAAAAGGCCCCGGATGCCGAGCTTGTCGCCAACGATCTGTCCGCCGTCAAACTCTCGTCATTCGGCGGCAAGGTCCGTATCATCACGTCCGTGCCATCGCTGGACACGCCGGTCTGTGACGTGGAGACGCGGAGGTTCAACGAGGAGGCGGGCAGGCTGGGCTCTGATGTGGCGGTCCTCACGGTGAGCATGGACCTGCCCTTCGCTCAGAAACGATGGTGCGGCGCTGCGGGGGTGCAAAACGTGCAAACTCTGTCAGATCACCGCGACGCCGGGTTTGGCAAATCCTACGGTGTGCTCATCAAGGATCTGCGCCTGCTGGCCCGGGCCGTATTCGTTGTAGACAAAAATGGCGTTGTCCGTTATCAGGAGTTGGTCAGGGAAATCGCCAGTGAGCCCAACTATGCGGCGGCGCTGAAGGCCGCTCGCGATCTGCTGTAGCTGCGCGAGGGCTCATACGGGCTCGACCTGCGAAATCTGGAGTGACAGACCATGAGACAGATCAAACCGAACGTCTACGCCGTCGGGGCCATCGACTGGGATCGCAGGCTCTTCGATGAGCTGATCCCCCTGCCCGAGGGAACCACCTACAACGCCTACGTGGTGAAGGGCAGTGACAAGACTGCCCTGCTGGACACCGTGGACCCGACCAAGTCCGATGTCCTGATGGGCCACCTCATGTCGCTGGGGCTTGACGGCATCGACTACATCGTGCCCCACCATGCGGAGCAGGACCACTCGGGTTCGATCCCGGCGATGTTGATGCTCTATCCGCACGCCAAGGTCGTGACCAATGCCAAGTGCAAGGCCATGCTCATCGACCTGCTGCACATCGAGGAGGACCGGTTCCTCACGGTCACAGAGGGGCAGACGCTGTCGCTGGGGGACAAGACGCTCCAGTTCTTCGACATTCCCTGGGTACACTGGCCCGAGACGATGTGCACGTACCTTCAGGAGGACAGGGTCCTGTTCCCGTGCGATTTCTTCGGCTCGCACCTGGCGGCGAGCAGCCTGTTCGTCGAGGACGAACCGCTGGTGTACGAGTCGGCCAAGCGGTACTATGCGGAGATCATGATGCCCTTCCGGCCGGCGATCAGAAAGAATCTCGAAAAGGTCGGAAAACTGAAGATCGACGTGATCGCGCCGAGCCACGGCCCGGTGTATGACAAGCCCGAGTTTATCGTGAACGCCTACAGGGACTGGGTCAGCGACAATGTCAAGAACGAGGTCGTGCTCGCCTACATCTCGATGCATGAGAGCACGAGGGAGATGGTCGAGCATTTGTCCGAGGCGCTGATCGAGCGCGGCGTCACGGTCCGGCAATTCAACCTGGCTGTGACGGATCTCGGCAAGTTGGCCATCGCCCTGGTGGATGCGGCCACGATCGTGCTTGGCTCGCCCACGGTCCTGACCGGCGCCCATCCGAAGACGGCCTATGCGGCCCTCGTGGCCAACGCGCTGCGGCCGAAGACGAAATTCGCCTCCATCATCGGCTCGTTCGGCTGGGGTGGAAAGATGGTCGAGCAGCTCGCCGGGCTGATCGCCAATCTCAAGGTCGAGGTGATCGAGCCGGTCATCGCAAAGGGCCGGCCGAAGGACGAGGATTTTGCCGCCCTGGACAAGCTGGCCGACCAGATTCTCGCAAGACACAAGCAGATCGGAATCGCGTAGCACGAAGCAGTGCGGATCGACAGGACCTACGTAATCGCTAAGCGCGCTTCACAGACATACTATGGAAAGGGGCGGAAATGGCAGAGAGACTTGGGATCTACAAATGCAACGTCTGCGGCAACATGGTCGAGGTGGTCCGCAGCGGCGAGGGCGGCTTGGTCTGCTGCGGCAAGCCGATGGAGTACCTCGCGGCCAAGACGGCAGACCTCGGCAAAGAGAAACACGTGCCGGTGATCGAGAAGGTCAGCGGCGGCATCAAGGTACAGGTCGGGAGCATTCCCCACCCCATGGAGGAGAAGCACTATATCGAGTGGGTCGAGGTCCTGCTCGGCGGCAAGGCGTGCCGTCAGTTCCTTCGCCCCGGCGAGGCCCCGGAGGCCGTCTTCCATCTGGCCGGCGGCAACGTCTCAGTAAGGGAATTCTGCAACATTCACGGACTGTGGGAGGTCAAGCAAAATGCTTAGTAAGAAGATGGAGAAAGCTCTCAATGAGCAGATCAACGCCGAGTTGCATTCCGCGTATCTCTATTTGGCCATGTCCGCCTGGTTCGAATCGCAGAACCTGCCGGGCTTCGCGGCCTGGATGCGGATTCAGAATCGCGAGGAGACCGCGCATGGCATGAAGTTCTTCAAGTTTGTGGTGGAGCGCCGCGGCCGGGTGACGCTGGCGACGATTGCGGAGCCCGCCAAAGAATGGAAATCGCCTCTGGCGGCCTTTGAAGCGGCCTTCGAGCACGAGCAGTACATCACCGGGCGCATCGGCGACCTGGTCAATCTGGCCGTCACAGAGAAAGACCATGCCACCAATGCCTTCCTGCAGTGGCTCGTCAACGAGCAGGTGGAAGAGGAAGCAACGGCGGACAGCATTATCCAGAAGCTCAGAATGGCCGAGAAGGCCCCCGGTGCGATGCTCATGTTGGATCATGAACTGGGCCAGCGAAGCTGACAAGACAAGGAGAGCAAGCATGACTGTGGCATTCAATGCGGATGAGATCTTCGAAATGGCTGAGCAGATCGAGCGCAACGGCGCCAGGTTCTACGGTGAGGTAGCCACCAAGGCCTCCGACCGGACGATGAAGGAGATGTTCCTCAATCTGGCCGCCATGGAAGACGGCCACCTTCACACGTTCCAGGAGATGCGGCGGGGACTCAGCGACCAGGAAAAGGGCGGGACCCCGTTCGATCCCGACAACGAGGCCGCCCTGTACCTGCAGGCAATGGCCGACACCAAGGGATTCGAGGGCATGAGGAGCCCCACGCAGAAGCTGACGGGCAAAGAGTCCATGCAGGAGTTGTTCGAGATCGCCATCGAGGCGGAGAAGAACTCCGTCGTGTTCTACGTCGGGCTCAAAGGCGTGGTTGGCGAGCGGGCCGGCAGGGACAAGGTTGAGAGCATCATCCGCGAAGAGGTCGGACACGCGGCCCAATTGCGCCGGCAACTGGCCGCGATTCGAGGCGAGTGAAGAAGCATAGGCCCTATGGGGCCTGTCTCTGCTGCCGCCGATGTGAAATCGAATCCCATTTCGAACAAGTGAAAGGAATAACGATGAAGTGCAGATGCCTTCTGTGCAGCTACATTTACGACCCGGCGGCGGGCGACCTGGACAACGGCGTCTCGCCCGGCACGGCGTTTGACGATCTCCCGGACACCTGGGTCTGCCCGGAGTGCGGCGCCGGCAAGGACCAGTTCGAGCCGGTCGAGGATTAGCAGAGAATGGCGGTTGAGCAGATCCAACCCTTTCTCGCCGCACTGAACATGGTCTGTGCCGATACGGCCGCGCCGCCAACGGCCATGGTCGTGTTCGGGGCCTCCGGCGACCTGGCGCACCGCAAGCTGTTGCCGAGCCTGGCCCAGATCCAGCAGCGGGGTCTGCTCAGCGAGCACTTCTGTCTGTTGGGTTGCGGGCGGACACCGTACTCCGATGCGCAATTCCGCCAGACCGCCCGGAAGTCCATCGAGGAAGACGCCGGGAGTACTCCCCCCGATGCCGTGGATGCGGTGTTGCAGAAGTCCTACTACATCAGCGGCGACTACGCCGAACCCGCCACGTACGACAGCATCAAGCAGCGGCTGGCTGAACTGAGGAAGAAGCACGGTATCCAGGGCTGCAACCTGTTCTACCTGGCGGTCCCGCCCGTCCTGTATGAGACCGTCGCCGAGCGATTAGGTTTGGCCGGTCTGTCCCGCAGGGAGGAGCCCCGATGTCAGACACAGGCCAGGCTGGTCGTGGAGAAACCCTTTGGCAGGGACATCGAGAGTGCCACCAGGCTGAACGAAACGATCTCCCGGTGGTTCCAGGAATCGCAGGTCTACCGCATCGACCATTACCTGGGCAAAGAAACCGTCCAGAACATCATGATCTTCCGCTTCGCCAATGCGATCTTCGAGCCCATCTGGAACCGCAACCACATCGACAACGTGCAGATCACCATCGCCGAGACCCTGGGTGTCGAGCACCGCGCCAGCTACTACGATCAATCCGGGGCCCTGCGGGACATCTTCCAGAACCACATGCTTCAGATGCTGGCGCTGGTGGCCATGGAGCCGCCGATCTCCTTTGACGCCGACAGTGTTCGCGACGAGAAGGCCAAGCTCCTGTGCTCTATCAGGCCCATAGATCCAGGACTGACAACAGACACGAATCGCAATCTGCAGCCACGGATCGTGCGTAGCCGATACGGGCCCGGCCAAATCAATGGGCAGCCGGTGCCCGGCTACCGCCAGGAGAAGGGCGTGGACCCCAACTCCCGAACCGAGACGTCTGTCGCCGCCAGGGTCCTCATTGACAACTGGCGATGGGACGACGTGCCTTTCTACCTGCGGACGGGAAAACGGATGGCCAAGAAGGACACGGAGATCATCGTGACGTTCAAACGCGTCCCACATTCCCTGTTCGGCTCGGCGAGCCTACCCGAAATGCCGCCGAATACTCTCGCGTTTCACATTCAGCCAGAGGAGGGAATCTCCCTGCGATTCCAGGCCAAGCGGCCCGGCTCGAAGATCTGTATGGGCACACTGGCCATGAACTTTAGCTATAAGCAGGTCTTCGGCGTGAAGATGCCCGAGGCTTACCAGCGGCTGCTGTTGGACTGCATGGCCGGCGATCAGACGCTCTTCACACGATTCGACAGCGTCCAGGTGGCCTGGCAGCTCCTGACGCCCGTGCTGAAGGCGTGGGAGAAGAGCCCCGAGGGCCCGGCCGAATACGCCGCCGGCAGCGAGAGCTTTCCGGAGGCCGACGCCTTGATCGAAGCCGACGGCAGGCATTGGCATGGACTGCTGGAGATATAGCGCGGGATAGGACAAAGGACCTATTTCATTTCACGCTTCGCGAGCTGCGCTGCGGCGGTGACTACGGCGGCGATGTTCTCGCTGGGTACGGCGGGGGGTATGCCGCCGCCGCAGGAGAGGATGATCCGACCTGTGTCGCTCAACGGCTCAATGGCCGCTTTGACGGCTCTCGCCACATCCTCGGGCGTGCCCTGGGCCAGGACGTCACGCGGCGGGATGTTCCCCAGCAGCGTCACCTGTCCCGCGGTCCGGGCCTTCATGTCCGCCAGCGAGTGCTCGAAACTGAAGTTGAACAAGTTGACGCCGATCTCGTTCAGGAACTCGGCAGAGACGAGGCCCTGGGCGTCGTTGTGGAAGAACCTGACCGGCACGTCAAGGCAGCCGAAGACCCGCTTGAGACAGGGCATCGCCGTGCCTTCGAAGTCCTGGGGCCCGAGAAATCCCATGATGTCGTCGAGAACAAAGATGCCTTCGATCGATGGGAAACACTCCTTTTGGTAGCTCAGCCAGTCCACGATGAAATCCGTGATCCGCGTGAGGAACCCACGGATCTCGTCGGGGTTTGTGCGGATCGCCATCAGGAATTCCGTTGTGCCCATCAGGAACGTGGCGATGTTCAGCGGCCCGCGTGACACGGCAAATCGGATGCGATGGCCGGCCTGCTCCATCCGGCCCCGATACTCCTGCACCCGGTGGATTACAAAGGGCAGCAGCCCATCGGTCCTCGGATCTGGCTTGTCCAGTGAGGCTATGTCATTGATCGTCTTGATGATCTTGTCCGCGAAGGGAAGCTCATGCTCGGCCCAGCGGCATCTCGTCCCGAACGCCGAGGGCTCGGTGCACATGCCGAACTCCGACCAGAAGCCGGGGAGGAACAGGACATCGGGGAATCGTTGCACCGCCTTGAGATTGGCCTCGAACCATTTCTCGCCGCTGGCATAGTAGTCGAGCGTGGAGGTGCCCGCCCAGCCGGGAAGCCAGGGGCTGTCGATGATGAACCCCACCGGCAGTGGCGAGAAGACCTCCCCCCGGATAACCGCCAATAGCTTCTCCCATTGCTCATTCGTCATCGCTTATCCCCGGGAAACACAGGTCCCATAGGTCCTGTTTAGAACAGCTTGACCGCGACCTCCGCTCCTTTTCGCTCGGCCGAGACATACGCGCTGTAGATCGTCGAGATGCAGTCCGCCGCGAGGTGGCTGTCGCTCTCAACCGGCTCGCCGTACGCGACCGTACGATAGAACGCCTCGATCTCCTGCGGATAGCCCGTGAACCAGTCCTCGTCCGGCGACGGGTTCGTCCAGCCCTGCTTGGTCCCGATCTTCTCGACGACGTAGACGTCTTTGAAATTGGCCTCCGCGGGGTTGTACGTTTGCATCGCCGTGTTCGGATTGATGTTGCAGAACGTCCGATGGTTGTTCGCGGCGACCTCCAGCCAGTTGTGAATCCCGCCCAGGATGATGTCGGAGGCGAAGATCGTCGCGATCGTGCCGTCCTCGAAGACCACGTGCATGACGGAGAAATCGTCGATGTCGAAATAATCAGACCGGATATGTCCTTCATCACGAAAGCCGGGCATCCGCGTCAGGGCGTGCACGCGGGCGGTGACGGCCTTCGGCCGGATGGGCTTGCCGTGTCGCGCCTTGCCCTCGACCCGTTTCAAGTAGAGCGCCGCGCCCAAGGGATGACAGCCTTTGCCGATCATGACGCCGCCGCCGGAGTACTTCCAGTACGCGTACGTCCGGGCGTGCGACCCGGAGTGGGCCTCCTCGCCGTGCATCCAGAGGACCTGAGCCCCCGTCTTCTCGATGATCTCCCGCTCCTTCTGGATCGACGGGGCATAGACCCAGTTTTCCGCGTACAGGATCCGCCCCTTGCTTCCGCTCTCCGCCTTGAGTATGCGCTCGATACTGGCCAGGGCCTTATCGCGGGCCGTCTCCTTGGGAAAGGTCTCCCCGTTGAAGGTCTCCGAGCCGTCGCCGAAAAAACCGGTCAGGGGTTTCTCCACGATGGCGAACTTGTTCCGCTGCAGGGCCGCAATCGCAATGGGCTCGTGAGCCGAGGCCGTGGCGCAGCAGTGGATGACGTCCACGTCGTCGAGCAGCTTCTCGAGCGAATCATAGGCGGCGATTCCCCGCTTCTGGGCGTAGGCCTGCGCCCCTTCGAGGGCGTACACGCCTTTGATCTCGACATTCGTGCCATAGACCTGCTCAATCGCTTCGAAGTGAAAGGACGCCGAGAACCCGGCCCCCACAATGCCCGCCCGAACGGTCTTCTTATTCATGTACTCTCCTGCTCAGTCCTGTGCCCTCTGCGGCCAACATCATCTTTTCATTTCTTCACGATCTTGGCGCTTGGGGTGGTGTCGGCCTTCAAGTCACCGAGAACGAACTGGATGCCGTCGAGGTAGTGCTGAAGGACGATGGGGTTCCAGAAGAGCTCGTGCTGGTGGCCGAGGGCGCAGTAGAACACCGGGCCCTTGCCATAGGTCTTGACGCACGTCATGGCAAAGTCGTTGTCCTGGCGACGGATGAGTTTCTTCTGCTCGGGCGTGGTTATGCTCTTGACAGGGTCCACCGTGACCAGGACGCGCAAGTTGTCGCGTGAGTACGGTTGAGCCAACTGATAGATTTCATCGGTCACGATGAAGTAAGGCTCCTTGAACGCAGCGGTCAGCGGATGCTGGGGCTCCTCGATCTTCAGCACGACGGTCGAGCCGGCGCCCCACGGATGGTTTTCGAACCGGGCCCCGATAATCTCGCCGAACTCGGGCCACTCGCGGAAGCTCGCGACGCCGGCGTGAATCACGGCCAGCCCGCCGCCGTTGCGCACGAAGTCAGCGAAGCTCTTTTTGAGCATTTCGTCGCGCTGCGTGGCCTTGGCCTGCTCCTCGGCCGGCAGCTTGTCGAAATTCTCCGGCAGAAAGATCTCTTCATTGGTGTTGTTGAGGACGACTGCGTCGAATTGCCTGAGTTTCTGCGGCTCGAACAGGCTGTCATCATCCTCGATCAGCACGGCCTCGAAGGCCCCCGTCTTCTGGCCCAGGACCTCGATGGCCTTGGCCCCATACGGCCGGGCCGTGTGCTTGTAGCCCCACGAACGCGAGAACACCAAGAGCTTATGAGGCTTGGTCGGAGGAACCCGGGGGTTCTCCGGCGCAGCCGCCTGCATCTTGGCGATCTCATCCTTGGAGGGAACCGGGTCCTGTCCCCACAGGCACGCAGGCATCAACAACGCCGCCACAACAACAATCACTGAGAATTGGATCAACTGTCTGCGACCACTCATTTCACATCTCCCATAATCGCTGACATCGGACCTACGAGACTCATAGATGCCACGGTGCCCGCATAGGCCTGGAGAGCATCCGGTTCGCCGCTTCATCATTGACGAACTGTTCCTTATCGGGGTCCCACTGCAGTTTGCGGCCGGTCCGCATCGCGATATCGCCCAACAGGCAGGCCGTACACGAACGATGCCCGACCTCCACCGGCGCGATGGTCGGGGCTCGCGATTTCACACACTCATAGAAGTTGCCCTTGTGGTTGTTGCTCACGTAGAGCTTCGTCTCGCCGGGCCCGATCGTCTCCTGCAGCAGCGATTTCGGCTCGGCGTCGATCCGTCCCCGCGTGACGAAGACCCAGCCCTTGTCACCCTCGAACTGCACGCCTCCCTTGATTTTCTGCTCGTCCGCGCAGGTGAGTTTGACGCCGTTGGCGTAGGTGTACTCGATTTTGAACGGCCCGTGCACGTCCCACAGCCCGTCCTTCGGGAATTCCGCCTCGCCGATGATCTCGACCGGCCCGGTGTACTCCGTGCCCATCCCCCAGTGCGAGATGTCGAGATGGTGACTACCCCAGCCTGTAATCATTCCGGCACCGTAGTCCGAGATGCGCAGCCACCCCGGCCGGCCCAGGCCCTTCTGCGGATGCACCCGCTCCTCTGTGTACGGGGCCTGGGGCGCCGGACCCAGCCACATCTCATAACGGAACCCTTCGGGCACCGGCATTGTCGGCTGCGGATCGCAACCCGGGTCCGTGCCGAAGCCGACCTTGATCGTGTGGACCTTGCCAACCCTGCCGTTGCGGACCAGCTCACACGCCTTGCGGAAGTTCGTATCGGACCGTTGCTGGCTGCCGACCTGAAAGACCCGGCCGTAGCGGCGGACCGTGTCGCTCAGCACCCGGCCCTCGCGGATGGTCAGCGTCAGAGGCTTCTGCAGAAAGATGTCTTTGCCGCTGCGGGCCGCCTCCAGGGCAGGCAACGTGTGCCAATGGTCCGGCGTGGCGATCTGCACCGCGTCGATGTCGCTCCGCGCCAGCAGTTCGCGAAAGTCCACGTACACGGCACAGCCCTTGTAGGTCCCGGCGTCGTTCTGCTTGGCATAGCGGGACTCCACCAGGGTCTGGGCGTTCTTGGCCCGCTTGGCATCGAGGTCGCAGACGGCTACGACCTGCACCTGCTTGAAGCCCAGAGCCTCCCGTAGGTCGTCCGTGCCCATCCGGCCGACGCCGATGCAGCCGACGCTGATTCGCTCGCTCGGGGCCGCAGCGCCGAATACCGACGACGGGACAATCATCGGAAGTACAAGGACCGCGCCTGTGGCGGCCGAGGCCTTCAGAAAGTCGCGACGTGATACCGTTCTCTGGACATCTCTCATAAGGCACTCCTCGCAAATTAATGGTGCGTAGATGATCCAACACCCACGAGACTATCACGCAGGCGGCACGCTGTCAACGCAGCGAAATCCACGGAAGGGCATTCACCGAAAAACGCACGTTTTTGCTCTCAAGTCCCGGCTGGATTGTGGTAACATAGTCGTGCACGCCGCGACGGGTGTCCTGCGTGACGCAGTACGCGGCAAGCCTTGATAAGGAGATGGTGTTTATGAAACGAGCCCACAACAGAAGAGAGTTCCTGACAGCGGCAGCGGCCGGGACCGCCGCCGTGTTCGTCACCAGCAACGTGTCCAGCCATCGGCAAGCTGCCCTTGCCGCTAACACACCCCAAACTCCCAAATTCGAGCTGGGTCTGGCCTCCTACACGCTTCGCAAGTTCAACCTCGACCAGACGCTGCAGATGACCAAGAGGGTGGGTCTCAAGCACATTGCCTTCAAGGATGTCCACTTGGCGATGAACAGCAGCCCCCAGCAGATCCAGGATGTTGTCGCAAAGGTCAAAGACGCCGGCCTCGACCTCTACGGCGGCGGCGTCATCTATATGAGAAGCGAGCAGGAGGTCTCGCGGGCATTCGAGTATGCCAAGGCCGCGGGCATGAGAATCATCATCGGCGTGCCCAGCCCGGAGCTGCTCCCGCTGGTGGACAAGAAGGTCAAGGAATACGACATCGAGGTGGCGATTCACAATCACGGCCCGACGGACAAGATGTATCCTATCCCGGCGACCGCCTACGAGAAGATCAAGGATCTCGACAAGCGGATCGGCCTGTGCGACGACATCGGCCACACGATCCGCGCCGGCGTGGACCCTTCGGCCTCCATCGAGAAATACGCCGACCGGCTCTACGATGTGCACTTCAAAGATGTTACGGCGGCGACGCCCAAGGGCAGTGCGGTCGAGGTCGGCCGCGGCGTCATCGACATCCCGCAGGTCGTGCGGACCCTCATCAAAATCAACTACGCTGGAATTGTCTCATTCGAATACGAGAAGGATGAGAGCGATCCGATGCCCGGCCTCGCCGAGTCTGTCGGCTACGTCCGGGGCGTCATGAAGGTCCTGGGTACTTAACCCGGCAGACCGTCACGCATATCTGCACGCGGACCAATGAGGGCGGGGGCTCAGGGCCGAGCCCGTAGCCGGCAGACGGCAGGCATCTTGGATATCCGATTTCAAATCACAAATCAGAGCCTGAATTACCCTACTTTCACCGGCTTGCCTTCCTTGGCGGAGCGGTAGATGGCCAGAATCACTTCGACGGCCTTGCGGGCTTCGGGGCCGCTGATCCAGAAGTCCTTGCCCGTTTCGAGGGCGTCGAGAAACGCCTTGAAATTGCGCGTATGGTTCTCATGCGTGATGGCCGCCGGATCGGCGACGCCGCCACCGCCCTGGATCGTCGTGAATTGCTTGCGGACCTGCTCATCCTCGGGCCTCTCGTCGGCGAACTGCCAGACGGTGATGCTGTTCTCGACGTTGATCACCGTCCCCTTGGTCCCGGTGATCTCGAATCGGCGGAACTGGCCGGGGTAGGAGGCGGTCGTGCCGTAGATGACGCCGAGCGCTCCGCCGGTGTAACGCAGCACGGCGACGGCGGTGTCCTCCGTCTCGATCTTGTGGCCGAGCGTGGCGGTGTACGCCTGCACCGACTCGATGGGCGGCATGAGGTCGCAGAGCATATCCACCATGTGGATGGACTGATTCATCAGGGCCCCGCCGCCATCCAGCTTCCAGGTGCCATGCCAGGAATCCTTGTAGTAGGCGTCGGTGCGCCACCAGGGAACATAGACGCTGGCGTAGGTGATCCTCCCGAACCGGCCGGTCTTGATCGCCTCGCGCAACGGCGTCATCATGTCGTTGAACCGGTACGGGAAGATGCCGCCCAGCCGGGTCCCCGCCTTCTTGTGGGCGGCGACCATGGCGTCGATTCGCTCCAGCGTGATCTCCAGGGGCTTCTCGCAGATGACGTGCTTGCCCGCCTCGGCCGCCGCGACCGCCGGCTCCATGTGCAAGCCGCTGGGCGTCGCGATCGTCACGATGTCGAGACCATTGCTCTTGAGCATCTCCTCATAGCTGCCGAATGCCTTGGCCCCGTACTTTCCGGCCAAGGCCTGCGCCCTGTCGGCCAGCTTGTCGCAGCACGCGACGAATCGCGCGCGGGGAATGTCGCGAATCGCCCTCGCGTGGAAATCCGCGATCAACCCGGCACCCACGACTCCAAAGTTCCACGTTTTCATGTGAGTGTCCTCAAATCCGCACAAATCAACTCAGCGACAGCCCGACTTCCCCGGCCATGCGTCTGACGGCGGCGATCGCTTTGGAGAACAGCTCCGGCCCCGTCGAGCCGCCGAATTGGCCGCCGGCCTCCAGGTGCGGCTCCATGGTGATGCACCCGTCGTACTTCATAGCGGCCAGTTCTGCCAGCAGCCCCTTGATCTGGCCGTCGCCCTCGCCCGGCATGCTGCCGATGTCCTTCGCGCCGAGCTTCCAGTCCTTGATGTGCACATGCACGACGTACGGCTTCATCACGGGCCAGCAGACCTCGACATTGTTCGT
>Ga0315274_10002880_pt1 | contig 25611 bp, 20 predicted proteins | sample YL17G02_20_MG_FD_203700 | JGI IMG/M metagenome (GOLD analysis project Ga0315274, IMG submission 203700) | Sediment microbial communities from Yellowstone Lake, YNP, Wyoming, USA - YL17G02_20 | ecosystem: Environmental > Aquatic > Freshwater > Lake > Sediment | place: USA: Wyoming | collected...
CCGCCGTCGGGCTAATCCGTAGGCATCAAAGCGATCAGGGGCCTGTGCCAATGTGCGGTATACCACATTGCCGATCAAGCCATGAACACCCGTAACCAGGACTTTCCTCAGACCAGACATGCCTCTCCTGGCTGCAGATCGACAATGGGCATCGATGCGTAAGGCAAGCCGATCGGAGTTGGCGGGTCACCACGCCAGGAGACATGCGCTCAGGCATAGCGTCGACCTTCATCCAGCATTGCCAAGTAGTTCTCCAAGGGAACATAGTTGGCGACTGTGTTCCCTGTACCCAAGCAGTAGCCTCCGCCTGGCTGGCAGACGTCGAGCACCTCGCGGACGCGGCGTCGGATCTGGTCTTCGGTGCCGCGGCACATCAGGTCCATGTCGATCCCCCCGATGAGGGCGATCCGGTCACCGTAGACTCGCTTTGCTTCGGTCACGGGCTGGATCGTGTCCTCAAAAGAGTGTTTCCCATCGATCCCGACATCCTGGATCAGCGGCTCCATGATATCCTTGAGGTTGCCACAGGCGTGCAGCAGGTATGGCCTGCTGTGCTCATGCGCGAGAGCCGCCATCTTGCGGTGCCAGGGCAGCGACTTGGCCACCAGGATCTTGGGGCTGATCATGGTCTGGGTCTTGAAGCCCATGTCGTCGCCACCAAAGAGGATCTCGACCCGGGGAACCTGAGCTAGCACCTTGGCGACCTCGTAGAACAGCTCGCCGATACGTTCGAACATTGCGTCCACCAGATCGGGCTGATCGTACAGGGCGATAGATAGGCCCTCGTAGCTCATCAACCAGGTGACCTCCTCGAAGACGCTGTGGCAGCCAGCATAGATGCACATGTCGTCGGGAAGATTCCGTGCGAGCCACTCCAGGGTGTCGGTGTGGATGTCCTCCGGTTTCGGCCAAGGATATGCCTCAAACTCAGCCCAGGACTGGACCGGGCCGTGGTGCTCGTCGGTCCAGATGCGGGTGCCCCGGGACTGGCTGGCAATGGGCGTGGAGTCAGTGGCGGCGAGTTGCTCTCGCGGGAAGCCTGACCAGTCTACAGCGCAGGCCACAGCGTCATAACCGAGGAAGCGCTGCACAGCAATCTCTCGACGCCATGGAAAGTAGGGGTCGGCAGGATCCAGGTCAGCCCCAATGCCATAGATGCGGCAGACCTCGTCTTTGATCTCTCGGTCCTCAAAAAGCTCCATGCTGTACACACGGGCCGGGGTCCCCTGCCGCAGCAGGTTGGCCTTTAGCCCTTCCCAATCCGGTTTGACCGGCTTTCGCAGCAGCCTGTGCCAATCCGCCATAAGCTCACCTCCAGAGTGTTGAGTTCGTGTTGACCCGGCTATGCTCATGCCCAAATCCACCTGGCCTCGCGGCGACCAACGCAGCTACGAGGTATCCACCGGCCGAGGGTTTGCTGCCTGCTCACTGCGCTGGGCCATTCCCAGTGCCTCGTCTACTCACTGCAAAGGGCGATGACCTTGCCGCCATGGATGTGGTCGGTGTATGTGTTGGCGAGGAAGGTCGATCCTTCCAGTGCTCCATCGAAGGCAGCCCGCATGTCGATGGGGTGACCGGCCTGTTCGGGACTCCCGACCCAGAAATGGTTGCCGATAAAGGCGCATTCCTTAGCATCAGGGGTGAGATGGATACCGATGATCGTGTCCGCCACCGTCCACTGGTTGGCAAAGATCTCGCAGGCGATGACGCGGGTGTAGGGCGCTGCGACATACCACCCGTAGCCGACCTCGCCGGCGTGTACAATGGGGCTGTCTCCATAGCACTGATTGTAGGTATTGTGTGGCCCAGCCGCGCAGAAGCAATTTCTGAGGCTGATGTTCTGGTCATAGTTCCATACATGGATCATGTGGAAGTTGTTGGATCCGCCGGTGCACCAGACGCCGGTTTCATAGCCGACGACGATCACATCTCGGGCCTGGCTGTCGTGACCGTGGATGTAATGCAAGCCCTTGCTGTCAGGAAAAGCGATGACGCCACGATCGACCAGGATTCGTACGCTGCTGAGGTTAACCTCATGGCAGCGCTCGGCACCGATCTCGATCCCGGTCTTGAGAGCATTGCGCACAATGAGGTTCTGAACCGTGATCCCCAGGCCCTTGGGGATCCTGAGCCCGACCATGGGCAGCTTGCTGCCGTCGATGGTCCCCCCGATGATATACTGATCCTTGGGCCATTCGGCATCAGGTTGGGTCTGTACGACCACGTCGCCCCCGAAGCCTGGAAGAGCCAAGATCCTGGCCCCAGGGGTCATCTGCAGGCTGATGCCATTGGCGATTGTCAAGGTCCTGCCGATGCCATAGGCGCCGTCGGGCACCGAGAGTGTCCCGCCACCTTGCCCCTGCAGGTAGTCCATATACGCGGCAAAGGCCGCGGAATTGTCAGTCTGGCCGTCTGCGACGCCCCTAAAGTGCCTCAGGGTGGCCAAAGAATCGTCGCTAGTCTGCGTCATTGTCAGTCCTCCTCAGGGTCTGTGTCCGCGCCGTTCTGTCTAGGCTCGGGGCGAGTATACTGCAAGCGACCCGAACCGTCAAATCCCGGCGAGGGACGCTGTTCCCTCATTGCCGAGGAATGGCGCCACTCACTGGCGGCCTCGAGTCCAAGCCCTGTCTCTACCAGGCTCATCCCGGCACCAGTGTTGGCCAGATGTTGGATGCGCGTCCCCACTACGGTGCCTGGTTCCGACGGGCGCCGCAGGTCGCTACGGCTCGGAGTGCCCTTCGTGTCTGGATGGAATTGCCGACGGCACCACGATGTGGTAAGATTGGCGTACCTGGCGGTCTGGTTTCGTCGAGGGTGGGGAGCAGATCCCCGGCAGGTCCTGGAGGAGCGCCCGTAGTTCATGGAGCAGATCCAGGGGTTCTAGGGAAACGAGAGGAGAGGAGCAAACTGGGGATTGTGCGAGAGGAGAGATCGCAGATGAAGGTGACCAAGAGCGACGAAGAGTGGAGGCGACAGCTTACGCCGGAGCAGTACCGGGTGACGCGGCGGAAGGGCACTGAGAAGGCCTTCACGGGCAAGTACTTTGCCTCCAAAGCAAAGGGGGTCTATCGGTGTGTAGGCTGTGGCAGCGAGCTGTTCAGCTCCGAGGCCAAGTACGAGTCCAGGACAGGCTGGCCGAGCTTCTGGGCCCCCGTCCGAGAGGATAGCGTGCGGTACGAAGAGGACCACAGCCTGCTTATGCGGAGAACAGAGGTGCTGTGTGCAATGTGTGGCGCTCACTTGGGCCACGTCTTCGACGACGGGCCTGAGCCGACCGGAAAGCGCTACTGTCTGAACTCGGTGGCCCTCGACTTGGCCACGGCGGACGAAGACACGCCAGGGCCGTGAGCGGTCTCTGCTCTGGTGGGATCTGCGGCTGGATGATGGGCGCCCAACGGTAGACACGGCCGGCAGCGAGGCCCTGGTATAGCGGCCGTGCTCCATCCATCGAGAAAGGTGAAAACAGATGAACCAAGAGGAGCAAAGGAAGACACTCTACAGCCTGCTAGGGGATCTACCGGACCGGTCCCGCGAGATCGGGACAACCAAGGTGGCCGAGGAGGCGTCGGGTGCGTATGTGCTGGAGAAGCTGGTCCTGGACCTCAATGGGATCGAGCCTGTTCCCGCCTACCTGGTGCGGCCGCGTCACCAGCAGGGACCAGTGCCCGCAGTGCTGTACAACCACGCTCACGGGGGCAACTATGAGCTCGGCAAGGATGAACTCCTATCCGGACGCGATGCGCTCCAGAAACCTCCCTATGCTGAGGCGCTAGTCCAGAACGGATATGCAGCCCTGTGTGTGGATACGTGGGCGTTCGGGGAAAGGAGGGGAAGGTCAGAGTCAGAGATATTCAAGCACATGCTGTGGAAGGGGCAGGTGATGTGGGGGATGATGGTCTACGACAGCCTGCGGGCCATAGATTATCTGACCTCCAGGCCGGATGTCGATGCCAGTAGGCTGGCGACCTTGGGAATCTCGATGGGCAGCACGATGGCCTGGTGGGTGGCTGCACTCGACACGCGGATAAAGGTGTGTGTGGATCTCTGCTGTATGACGGATTTCCAGGCGCTGATCCGGTCGCGCGGGCTCGATGGCCACGGGATCTACTACTATGTGCCTGGCCTGCTCAAGCACTTTGCGACGGCCCAGATCAACGCACTCATTGCTCCTCGGCCTCACCTTTGCCTCGCTGGGAACTATGACCGACTGACACCCCCAGAGGGCCTCGACAGCATTGATGCCGAGCTTGCTACTGTCTATCGCGCAGAGGGAGCGCCTGAGGCATGGAAGATGGTGCGGTACGAGACCGGTCACCTGGAGACCGCGGCCATGCGCGCAGAGGTCCTGTCGTTCTTGAGGCGCTGGTTGTAGTCACCCTGCTTGCCACCAGATTACCGGCGGGTTGGGCAATGGTTCAGAGGAGGAGCCGCGGGCAAGTCGGCTGGACTGAAGAGGAGCACGATGCGGTTCCCGCAGTTGGTGCTACGGTTGCCAGATTGGCTGGAAGAAGCGCTGCAAGATCCCGGCCGCGTCTATCTGACGGCTGAGGAGCGGATGACGGCAGTGATCCGTTTGGCACAGCTCAATGTGGAGCATGGGACGGGCGGGCCCTTTGGCGCAGGGATCTTTGAGCACGAGGAAGGGAAGCTGCTGGCGCCCGGCGTGAACCTGGTAGTTCCGATGAGTTGCTCGGTGGCTCACGCGGAGATTGTCGCCATCGCTATTGCGCAGCGGATGGTTGGGTGTTTCGATCTCGGGGGACTAGGGATGCCACGCTATGAGTTGGTGACCAGTACAGAGCCTTGCGCCATGTGCCTGGGCGCAGTAGCGTGGTCCGGTGTGCGCTGGCTGGTTTGTGGTGCACGAGATGAAGATGCACGCAGGGTCGGTTTTGACGAAGGCCCCAAGCCGACGGGCTGGCAACAGGCGCTGGAAGCCAGGGGGATCGGTGTGCTAGCGGACGTGTGTCGGGAGCAGGGGGCGGCGGTCCTTGAGCAGTATGGGCGAACCGGAGGGTTGATCTACAACGCTCGGCAAGGTCGCTAGGGCGGTCGTAGGGAGAGGGATCTGACCCTTGGGCTCGCTCGTTGCATCATTGTGGTTGCAGGTGCTTGCAGTATCTGATTCGTGTAGTCATGTCTTGGCCCACACGCTCCTACCAAACACCAACAGAGGCAGGAGGGCATGATAGGCGACGCAGTGGACGCTAAAGGAATCTTGGATCGGGCACGTGGGTGTGCGGTAGGCGCGGCAGTAGGCGATGCTCTCGGTATGCCACTCGAGTTTGGGCCTCGTCGGCCCCTGGGCGGTCTGGTGCGGGAAATGAGGCCGGGCCGATTGCCTGCCGGCACCTTCACCGACGACACGGAGATGGCACTGGCAGTGGCCGATAGCTTGCTGGCATGCAGTGTCTTGGACGGCAAGGACTTGGCACAACGCTTTGTGGCGTGGTATCGGGCTGAGCCTGCGGATGTGGGGAACCACACTCGCGCGGTCCTGTCTCGCATGGCCACGGGAGAAGCGTGGGACTGTGCGGTGGGTGAGGTGCAGAGAACAGCCCCTGCATCAGCAGGGAATGGTTCGCTGATGCGGTCCTGGCCTGTGGCCCTGGTGCATTGGCGAGACCTGGATCGGCTCATCGCAGACAGCCGCCTGCAGAGCCAGGTTACGCACTCCCATCCCGAGTGTGTGGCCGCAGTCAGCCTGGTCAATGCAATCATTTACAGCCTCTTGCGCGGCACAGCTCCTGCGGAGGCCGTGTTGATGGCGCTGCAGTGTGTCGATGTGCCGGCCTCCTTGCGTGCGCTGGTACAGGAGGCACCCAAGCGACCGCGAGAGAGCCTGCAGAACAGTGGGTGGGTACGGCACACACTGGAGAGCGCGATCTGGGGGCTGATGACCACGGATTCGTTCGAGGCGGCCCTCGTGCAGGTTGTGAACCTGGGGAATGACGCGGACACCGCTGGAGCGGTGGTGGGCGCGCTGGCTGGGGCGGCGTATGGACACGCGTCGATCCCGGAGCGCTGGCGTGACGCACTGCATGGGGAGTGGCCGTTGAGAAGCGGGCGACAATGGAACGCAGAGCGGCTGGCCGATCTGGCTGACCGCCTAGTCGCATCCGCTGCGTTGGCAGACCCACGGCCAGCGGGCTGAAGGCATGCGCCTTTGACTCTGCGCATCTGTCAGCGCCCTCGCCCGACCCTGACCAGGAACCCAACGACGACTGCCTGTCAACCGCCAAGGCCGCCAGTCTGGCTTTCGTGAAACACCATCTTTCGCAGATCCACCTCGGCTTTGCCGACCTTGGACCTGTAAGCGTGCAACTGCGCCTCAAAGGACGAGAAGGGGTGACTGGCTTTGTAACCTGCTGTCATCTGCGCCAGCCAGTCCGCCATGATCTCCCTATCGGGCTCCTGGTAGCTGCCCTGGAAGCATATCTGGTCCAGCGGCAGTCTGGGCGGCATGGGCGGATATGGGCCCCGAGCGTAGCCAAACACAACGGTCATGAGCGGGAACACCCCATCCGGCAAGCCCAGTTCCTCCTTGAGGTGGCCGGCGGCCAGGAAGCCACTCTGTCCCGTCTCAGATAGCATCACCGAGGACACGCCGAGGGCTTCGGCGGCGATGGTCATGCTCATGGCAGCCAGGGATGCATTCATCACTGCGATCGTGTATTCCACCAATGGGACGGTAGGAAAGACATCAGCGATGAGCCTGCCTCGGTGAGTATCGCCCATGACGATAACGGCTCGCCTGCCCTTGAAGGGAATGGGATTGCCGAACGTCTCTCGCCACGAATCAGGGGTGAAGAGAGCAAACGTCCAGGTCTGCAAGTTGACCGTGGAAGGAGCCAGCCGACCCGCTTCCAGGATGGCTAGAAAGGCATCGTCAGGGATCTCACGGTCAGCAAAGCTCCGCACACTGCGCCGTTTCAGGATGGTGTTCAGCAACGGGTTGTCTGCCAACGATTGCGGCACACGAGGTTTGCCCGCCAAGATGCTCAAGAGGCACCTCGCAAAGCCCAACGGACCTAGCTTCTTGGGCATGTCTTGGTGAAGGCTGAGAGGCATGGTCATTGAAAGAGAGCTCCATTGACTGGTCACTATGGGCTCGCGTCTGAGGCCGCTGGTGCAGCGTGAGCCGATCCGAGGGCTGCTTCGTCCTGCGGTTGAGCGACGACAGAAAGTAGACCGCCGAACAGGCGATACTCGTCCATACGGCACGAGTTGACCAGTTTGCCATCGTAGACGGTCATGTCTGGGCAACTATCGCACATGTCAGCACGACCGTCTGGCAACAGGTCAGGGGCCTGGATGATGCCGATGCTCTGGACGCGGAGGCGGTCGAAGAGCCGGCTCGGGTGGCGCACGATGTCCCTCAGCCAGTTGCGCGCGGCCTGGCGCACGACTGGATCCCAGGGGGAGAGCAGGAAGACCTGGGCCCCGATCTTGGCCGAGGATAGGTAGGCCAGGTAGGTGCCCTTCCAAGCATGGTGTCCCGCCTGAGCCAGTTCCATCGTCTTCCTGCCCACCGAGCCGTAGACTCTTTGCTTGGAGCCGATGACTGCCCCGATCAGCCACTTGTACGAGGTGTGGAGAACACTCCCACCCAGGTAGCCGGACGGCTCGTACTGGGGGCAGGTGTCCTTGACGAGCTGGTAGACCTCCGGAGCGGTCACGAACTGCTCGTCAAACCGGGTGCGGGCATAGCTGAGCTGGCCGAGGTCCACTTTGCGGTCGGTATGGTCGCGGGCAATGTGGGTGTCAGTCGTGGCCGTGCGGTAGGTGATGAACACCAGGCCATGCACCCGGTCCATGTTGGCCTGTGCCCAGCGCACCACGTCAGGGATCTCGCGGAGAGTAGAAGGGTAGACGGTGGAGTTAAAGACGACATAAATTCCGCCCTCGGCAGCGACCATGTCGGCGCACTGCTGGCGCAGCTCGTTCAACTCCCCCTCGGTCTTGTCCTTCCAGTGAGGTCGATTCTGGTGGCTGTCGATGTGGATGGTGAAACCGGACAGCCCAGCCCTCTTCAGCTCGCGCAACAGCTCCGGGGTCAGGGCCAAGGCGTTGGTCAGGATGATGGGCTTGATGCCGTTCTGCGCGGCAAAGGCCACGATGTCGAGAATCTGCGGATGGATCAGGGGTTCGCCCCCAGCGATGGAGATATTGTCGGGGTTGCGCCACCTCCTGAAAAAGAGCACCTCCTCCTTGACCTGCTCCAGTGGCTTGTGGCCGGTCACGAACTGGCGATAACACCCTTCGCAGTGGATGTTACAGATGTCACTCACCTCCAGCCAGGCGATGGGGTTGTCGTTTAGCGACCAGGGCAGCCGGTAGAGGTTTCGTTTGTCGAGAGCCATTTCCTTCTCCTATGTGGCAGCGCTGTGTGCAGATGCGGCGTCAAGCTCGACCCGGCGATGCCAGCCGACTGGCGGCGGGAAACGAGCCCGGGGTACCGGTTCAGGCCTTCTCCTTGGAGCCGATCACGCCATGGCACCGGCTGGTGTGGAGAGGGGTCAGACAGAGTCATCGGGAAAGGTTGACAAGCCCTCGCCGGATCGCGAGCACTACAGCATGGGTCCGGTCATTGGCCTGTAGCTTGCCCAGGATCTCGCTGACATAGTTTTTGACTGTTCCCTCGCTGAGATGCAGTCGATCCGCGATCCCAGCATTGGTAAGTCCCTCCGTCAGCAGTCGCAGGATGGTCTCCTCACGCGGGGTCAGGTCCTCCATGGAAGGCAGATCATCTTCCGTTTGCGGAGTGCGCTGTGTGGCCGGGTCAACCTCGCCTGTGCGTCTGCGCAAGGCATTGGCCATGCGCTGGAACTCGGCCAGGACCTGGGAAGCAACAGCCGGGTCAATCTGGGCTTCTCCCTGCGCTGCCCCGCGTATGGCAGCGATCAGCCGGTCGCGCGTGATGTCCTTGAGCAGGTAACCCGAAGCGCCTGCTCGTATGCCCTCAAAGATCAGATCGTCCTCGTCATATGTAGTCAGGATCAGGATGTGGGTCGCTGGATAGGCATTCTTGATTCGCCGGGTGGCCTCGATTCCGTCCATGACCGGCATCCTGATGTCCATCAGGACGACATCAGGGCGATACCTCGCGACCAGATCGACTGCTTCCTGACCATTGGCCGCCTGTCCTACGACCTCAAAGTCGGGCTGAGTATTCAGGATGATTGCCAGTCCCTCGCGGATCAGCGCCTGGTCGTCCGCCAGCAAGACGCGTACAGTCATCGAATCAGCTTTCCCATAGCTCAGCGATGTGCACCGTTAGCCTGGTGCCCTGGTTGGGCGCGGTATTGACGGTCACATGTCCGTCGACCAGGGACGCCCGTTCGCGGATGCCCACCAGACCAAACCTACGAGGATCAATGGTGGCCGGATCAAAGCCCTGACCATCATCCTCTACCTCCAGGGTAATGCCATTGGCATAGTTCAGGCGCACCATGACGTGAGCCGCGGCAGCGTGGCGCTCGACGTTATCGAGCGCCTCCTCGGCTATCTGGTAGACCGCGTTGGCTTGGGCAGGGAGGAGGGGAGTCGGCGTACCCTGTAGCACCCATTCGGTGTGCAAGCCACTACGTTGCCCAAAGTGCTCGGCCAATTGCTCCAATGCGGGTCCTAGACCGAGCTCCTCGACTGGCGACGAACGCAGGTCTGAGATGGCCTGGCGCGCCTCATCCAGGCCAAAGCGTGCGTGCTGTCTCACTCTATCGAACTGGGCCCTGGCCGCGCCCAGGTCGGTACCGAGGAGGGTATCGACAGCCTCGAGCTGAACCACCAGGGCAGACAGCGAATGGGCAAGTGTGTCATGTATCGTCCGGGCCAGGCGCACCCTTTCCCGTGAAGTGGCCAGGTTCTCCACCGTGGCTGCATAGCCGCGTAGACGTCGATTGGCCTCCTCCAGCGCAACGTGCTCCCGGAGCCTGGTGTCTGCCAGATAGCCGGTGATCAGCGGAAAGGCGTACAAGACGGCAACGCGCAAGGGAAGAAGGATCAGGAAACTGTGCACCTCGCCGCCGGCGATACCGACACCAAAGCCCACCACCAGGTGGACTGCCGTGGCAAAGGTGGCGGCTCTGAGAGCTCCCCTGACCCCATACACGGCACCGGCCAGCATGCAGGGCACAAGGACCAGCAGGATCATCTCGGTCGATGCCCAGAACAGGCTGATCTCTTGCCCCGATGGCAGAGCGACGTGGAAGCGTGCACCGGGATTCAGGTAAGCGACGCCAAGCTCCAGGCTAAACGACAGGATGCTGAGGGCCAGGGCGACCGGAAGGTAGAAGCGTCCTGCCCTTCTTTCCAAGCCTGGGACGAAGACCAGGATCCCGGTGAACAGAGTGGGCAACAAGAAAACGGCGGAGAGAGGACTGGCATGCCTGAACGACTCCGGAGGAGGGGTGGCAGACCAGTGAACGGCGAGCATTAGGACAACAAAGGCAGCAATGAAGGCTCGAAAGGCAAACAAACCCCGCAAAACACGAATTGCGTTACGGACGATGTTGTTCACAAGGTTCCGGCCTCCAGCACGCCGGTGCACAGACGGCGCAACTCGAAGGGCAGCCGCCTACCGATCTGTATGGCGAACAGTGGGATGCTGCAGGTCACCTGTCGACTGTGCAGGGTCTCCAACAGGGTATCGGCGGCATGGAGGGACATGTCGACAAATACCATGTCCACGGCATGGGTCGTGGCATACTGAAGGCCCTCGAGCACGTCGGAGGCGCGCGCTGCGGTATGTCCCTCGGCCTCGACTCTGCCTGTCAGCCTGGCATACAGCCTGTCATCTGCGGTGACGATGAGCCTGATCATAGCACAGATCCCTTACAAGTGCTACATACTGTGCGCGGTTACTCGTACCTCAAGGCCTCAATGGGACGGAGGTTGGCAGCCCGCCAAGCGGGGTAGATGCCAAAGACTAGGCCTACGGCGGCGGCAAAGCCGGATGACATGAGAACGTTGCTGAGCTGGACTGCCGGGGTGAGACTGGGCACCAGTCTGCCCACGGCGTAGGACACGACGAAGCCGATTCCAATGCCGACCAGGCCACCTGTCACGCTGAGCAGCGTCGACTCGACCAGGAATTGCACCAGGATGTCCCGTTTGAGAGCCCCCACCGCCTTGCGGATGCCGATCTCGCGGGTCCGCTCGGTCACGCTGACCAGCATGATGTTCATGATGCCGATCCCACCGACCAGCAGGGAGATGCCGGCAATAGCACCCAGGAAGAGGTTGAGGGTAGTCATGATCGTGCCGAAGGCGCTCAGGATGTCGGTCTGACTGAGGATCGTAAAATCATCCTCCTGCTGGTAGGCAATGCCATGCAGCTCACGCAGCGCCTCTTTGATCTGGTCCGGGGCGGACTGCATGCGGCTCCTGTCCAGCGCCTCAGCATAGACAACCGTTACAGCTCGCTCGCCAGTGCGGGTGCGGAGAGAAGACAGCCTGCTCTGGGCCGTAGTGAGCGGGATGAAAACCTGCTCGTCGGAGCCCCCGAATCCCATTCCCCCCTTGGCCTCAAGCACACCAACCACCTTGTACTGGACACCTCTGATCTTGACAGACCTGCCGACCGGAAACTCACCATTGGGAAACAGGTCGGCAGCAACGGTGGCTCCCAGCACAGCGACCCGGGTCTCGGCGCTTACATCCCCTTCGCCCAGTAGCTGCCCGGACTCGACCGTCAGGTTGCGGATGCCGAAATAGCTGGCCGTGACCCCGGAGACCGTGACGCGCTTGTTGTGTCTGCCGTTGAGCACCTCCTGAGTGCTGCGCACCTCTGCTGTTGCCTGCTTGACGTCCGGTACATAAAGGGCATCCTGGATCGTCTCAACATCCTTCATGCTGAGTGACGGGTAGCCGCCGCTATTGTCATAGTTGGTCATGATGGTGATGAGGTTGGAACCGATGCCCTGGATTTGGCCCTGGATAGAATCGCTCACTCCGTTGCCCAGAGCAAGCAAGATGATGACTGCCGCTACGCCGATGATGATGCCTAGCATCGTCAGCGCTGCGCGCAGCTTGTTAGCCAACAGGCTCTCAAATGCTGTACGAAATCCCTCTGTCAGATCCATCGTTCGCATGTCTCCCACTGGAGCAGCAGGGCGGAGTCCGGGGGGCGATCTCCTGCAGTTTCCCCACGTCAGTTGCCGTCTGCCTTCTCGGCTGCGCGGGGCTCGCCCCGTGCAGTGCTGTTGTCGCCCACGATCCGCCCATCTCGGATCATCACTCTCCGCGTTGCTCGTTCGGCAACATCCGGATCGTGGGTGACAAAGACCACGGTGATGCCCTGAGCATTGAGCTGGTCAAAGATGGACAGGATCTCGCTACCTGACTGTGTATCCAGGTTGCCAGTGGGCTCGTCGGCCAAGATGATGCTTGGCTCGGCGACAAGGGCACGGGCGACGGCTACGCGCTGCTGTTGGCCGCCCGAAAGCTCGTCCGGGCGATGGCCCATCCGGTCACCCAACCCGACCGCCAGGAGGGCCTTCTCTGCTGCCCCGCGCCTCTCGCGACGGCTGAGGCCTGCGTACATCAAGGGCAGCTCAACTTGCTTGACCGCCGTTGTGCGGGGAAGCAGGTTGTAGATCTGGAACACAAAGCCTACCCGCCGGTTGCGGATGCGCGCCAACTGGTCGTCGCTCATCTGGCTGACGTCCGTGCCATCGAGCCGATATGTGCCACTGGTCGGCTGATCCAGACAGCCAATCATGTTCATCAGAGTGCTCTTGCCCGACCCGGATGGACCCATGATAGCCACAAACTCTCCATCCTGGACAGTGAGGTCGACTCCGCGTAGAGCGTGAATGTCCTGAGCACCCATGCGGTACACCTTGGTAATCCCCTGTAGCTCGATCATCGTGCCAGATCCCGCATGCCGCTCGGTGGTCCCTGCATGGCGCTCATCCCCTGCTGTGCCTGCGCGATCGATACTTGGTCACCTGGCTCGAGCCCACCGGTGATCTGGGTATAGGTGCTGTCGCGAAGACCAATAGTCACCTCGACGCGCTGCTGGGCATTGCCCTGCAGCCGGTTCACGTAGTATTTGCCGGTCTGACGGTCAGAGATGATGGCGCGGTTCGGTACCAGAAGCACGTCGTGAAGCTCAGCGGTGGTGACCTGGGCGTTGGCAGTCATACCTGTGCGAGCCGGCAGGTCACCGGCCGGCAAGCTCACGTGCACCTCATAGACGACGACGCCTCCCTTGTTGCTGGCCTGCGGAGCGATGAAGGTCAGCTCGCCCTTGATCTGCTGGTCCGGCCATGGCTCCAACGTGACCAGGGCGGGCTGACCAACAGCGATGGCACCCAGGTCCACCTCATCGACGTCCAGCACAACCTCGAGGCTGTGCGAGTTGACTATTTCTACCGCGAGCCCGGCGGCCCATTCGCCGGCTCGGCTGTAGACCTGTGTGACCAAGCCGTCGAACGGGGCCACAAGAGAGGCTCTGGCGAGGTTGAGTCGTGCCCTGTCCAGAGAGATGCGCGCCTTTTCCACTTGCGCGCGGGCGAGGACGATCTGCTCAGCCGAGGGTCCCCTCAGCAGAGAATCGAGCTTAGCCTCGGCCTGGGCCAATTGTGCGCGCGCGGCAGCGATCTGGGCAGTCTTTTCCTTGGTCAGGGCAACCAGATTCGCCTTTGCCTGGGCCAATTGGGCGCGTGCAGTAGCGATCTGGACCGTCTTTTCCCTGGTGAGTGCGGCCAGACTGGATTGGGCTTGGGCTAACTGAACCTGGGCACTACGGTATTCGCTGTTGTTGACGTCGACCTTGGCCAGGTTGTAGCGGGCGAGGGCCACCTGGTAGTCGATCTGCGCCTGCTTGAGTCCGGCTGCCTGGGGGCTGTACGGTCCCCAGCTAACGGCAATCTTCCAGTTGTTGAGAACTAGCGCATCGTATGGCCATCTGGCCCTTTCCATCGCGTTTCTGGCATTGTCTATGTCATTCTGCGCGACGACGATCTGTCCCTGGGCCACCGCGTGTCGTTCCTCTGCAGCGCGCACCATGGCGAGCGCACTGGCGAGGGCGGACTCTGCCCGGGCTAGTTCCTCTTTGCTTGGGCCAGTGAGAAGATCATTGAGCTGAGCTGCTGCGCTGGCAAGCGCAGTCTGCGCCCGTGCGAGTTCCTCCTGCGTTGGACCGGCAAGAAGGTCATCGAGCTGAGCCCTGGCGCTGACGACCGATGCCTGTGCGGCCATCATGTCCTTCTCGCCAGGCTGCTTCTGCAAGGTGGCAAGGTTGGCGTCCTGGATGATGAGCGCCTGTTCAGCCGAGCGAACGGCGCGCTGCAGTTGGTCAGTCTCCAGGCGCACGAGGACGTCCCCGGCATGGACCTGATCGCCGGCCTGCACCAACACTTGCTCCACCCGTCCGGTGATACCCCAGGTCAGTTGGGCCTCTTGCTGTGGGAGTACGATGCCGCTGGCGCTGACGCTGGTCGACAGGTCACCCTGGAAAGCGGCCGCAACCTGGCCGGGCTCTGCGCCCGAATCTGCCTTGGCTGACCGCTGAACGAACCGGACACCCAGGGCAATGAGCGCCAGCACCAGCACTGCGCCCAAGATCGGCCACATGACACGTCCCACTCTCTTCGCAGAACTCAATTGCGTCCCTCCTGTTTCGAAGAACGGCGGCAACCGCCAGGCTTAATGAACGGCCGATCTCATGCCCTGCGGGCGACCGGCCATCAGGTTCAACGCCCGGTCCGTGCCCAGAACAAGCTTGTCTCCCTCTTGAAGGCCCTCAATGACCTGGGTCGAGGACTCGTCGCGGAGCCCGATCTTGACCTCGACCTGCGCGGTCTGCTGCCCCTGCAAGCGGCTAACAAAGTACTTGCCTGTTTGTCGGTCGGCCGTGATGGCCCGGTTCGGCACCAGAAGCACTCCCTGCAGACTGCGCGCCACCACTTTGGCGTTGGCCGTCATGCCGGCGCGCATGGGGAGGTCGACAGCCTCTATGCCCAAGTGAACCTCATACGAGACGATGTCAACACCTCTGTCGGCCTTGGGAGCAATCGACGTAACAGTGGCGCTCAGTTCGCGGCTGGGCCACGGATCCAGGGTGACGCTAGCGGACTGTCCCACCGAGACGGCACCCAAATCTACCTCGTCCAGATCCAGGACTACCTCCAGGCTCCCGGCATCGATCAGCTCCACGGCGACACCACTGATCCATTCACCCACATGGACGTCTACGGCGGTGATGAGGCCGTCGAAAGGCGCAGCCAGAGTAGCCTGCGTCAGTCGCCTCTGGGCGTCCTCCAAGGCTATTCGAGCCTGCTCCACCTGTGCCCTGGCGCCCGCCACCTTTTCGTCCGATGCTCCCTCGAGCAGGGCGGCCAAGCTGGACTCGGCCTGAGCCAGCCTCTCGCGTGCAGCGGCGATCTGTGCCGCTTTGTCCTCTCGGAGCGCTGCCAGGGCAGCCTCTGCCTGTGCTACCTGTGCACGGGCGCTGGCAAAGGAGACGGTCTTTTCCTTGGTGAGTGCAGTCAGATTCGCCTCAGCCTGGGCCACCTGGGCCTGGGCGTTCTGCAATTCGGTGTCGTTGAGCTTGGCTTTGTTCAGATTGTAGCGGGCCAGCGCCACGTCATAATTGGTCTGGGCGTCTTTCAGTTTCTCGGCTTCAGGAGAAAAGGGAGCATAGTCCTTGTGTTGCCAGTCATGGGCGAGAGCGTTGTAGAAGTACGTGGCATTGTCAAGCAGCACCTTGGCAACGTCAAGCTCTCGGCGCTGAATGGTGATCTGGTCGCCCAGGGCAGCATACCTGGCCTTGGCCACCTCCAGGTTTGCCTTGGCGCTCTTGAGCGATGCCTGGGCCAGGGTCAACTCCTCCTGTTTCGGACCGGCCAGGAGATCTTGAAGCTGAGCCTGCGCGCTCGACAGCGCAGCTTCGGCTTGGTCCACGTCTTCCGCGCTGGGGCCGGCCAACAGATCGTCCAGTTGTGCCTGGGCGCTGGCAACGGCCGAGTGGGCGGCGGCGACATCGCTTTCATCGGCACCTTTCTGGAGCGCGGCCAGGTTCGCTTGCTGCATGACCAGATCCTGCTCAGCCAGCCGAACCGAGGCACGTAAGTCGTCCTGGTCCAGTTCGACAAGGGCCTGCCCCATCTCTACCTGTTCGCCGGCATGCACCAGCACCTGCTGGACCCTTCCGGGGGCATCGAACGACAGCCGGGCCTGGCGCCGGGGGAGAACCTTTCCACTGGCGCTGACAGAAGTGGTGAGGTCACCAACGGAGGCGACCACAATCTGGTCAGCCTGTGGCGTAGCATCAGAACGGACGCGGTTGCGGACCAACAGGACGCCCGCGCCACCAAGTAGGGCGACGACCACCACGGCCGCAAGCGCAACGAGCAGACCGCGGCTCTTGTGAGTGACTTTGCGCATGTTCGCTTCAGCTCCAGTCCATGCCCGGTCTCCAGGCAATGGGCACAAACGGTTCCACTTCCACACTTCACCATTATAGCGGATGGTCAAAGGGCGTGTCTAGTCCCAATCGTCACCTGTTTCGTCGTGCTAGCAGCCATTCAGTATGACGTTTGTCACATCCACGGCGCGCGTCACAGGGCCATCATCGGCAAGCGGCGGCCCAACACCGGAGGAAGGGAGGGAGTGCCCCTATTATCCCTTGGTTGCCCGCCACGCGGTCCAGTTCCCACTGACCTCTTGGATCCGTCCGGCACCGGTAAAGACCAGCAGACGAGTCGCTACCTTGTCGATGAAAAAGCGGTCATGGCTTACGACCACGATCGAGCCGGGGTAGTGGACCAAAGCGCGCTCCATTACTTGCGTGCTGGTCAGATCCAGGTGATTGGTGGGTTCGTCCAGGACGATGACTGATGCGCCGCTCAGCAGACACTGGGCCAAAGCCACCCTGGCCTGCTGACCTCCAGACAGGGTGCCGATCTTGTGCTTCAGGCCCAATTCCGAGAATCCCAGAAGGGAGAGGAACCGGTTCACGCGCTTGCGAGGGGCGCGATAGGCCAGTCCCACGACGTTCACAGCGTGGGTGACGGTGTCGTTCGGATCAAGCTCGCGGGGGACAAGGTTGTAGTATGACGTCTCGACCGCTTTAGCCCACGCGACCCGACCGGCATCAGTGGGTTCGAGCCCTATGAGCACATTCAGGAGGCTGGTCTTGCCGCAGCCGTTGGGTCCCACGATAGCCATGCGATCCCTCCGAAAACGCAGTTGCTTCTCGCGTACGTGCTGGGCAAAGTTGCCCTGGTACTCCTGGAAGTGGTAGTTCTCGATCTCGACGATCCGGTTCGCCACCTGGTCCAGAAAGTGGCGATCGTGCGACACGACAATGAGTGCCCCCCGTACACTCTGAAGCCATTCCTCGAGCCATTGCAGTCCATCGACATCCAGATAGTTCGTGGGCTCGTCCATCAGCAAGACATCCGGTGCTTCGAGCAGCATCTTGGCCAAGGCTGCCCGGTTGCGCCAACCCGAGGAGAGCTGGCCGATCGGCCTCGTCCGATAGGTGTCGGGGAACCCAAGTCTGGTCAGGACGGTGTCGATCCGATGTTGGTACGTCCAGCCCTCACGGCGGTTCATCTCCTCCAGGAGTCCCGCCTGCTGGTTCACCAGGCCTCTCAGCTTGGACCCCTGAGAAGCTCCTCCAAGAAGGGACGCAATCTCGGCCAGTCTACTCTCGATGACCTGGATGTCGCTGAACAGCGACCCGAGCACTTCCAGTATGCTTTCCTGCCCGCCAAGCTCAGAGAACTGGGAAAAGTGGCCAACCCTGAGTCCTTGCTCTACCTCTATGGTACCTTCAGTGGGCTCCTGCTGGCCAAGGATGAGCCTTAGCACAGTGGTTTTGCCGACACCATTCTTGCCGATCAGGCCTACCCTGTCGCCGCTTTCGAGGCGGAAGAAGACGCCTCGCCGGACAGCTCTGGTGCCAAAGCTCTGGGATACATTGTCGAATCTGACGAGGCTTACGGATCGTCCTCCTGCGCGTGGACCATGGCTAGAGGTCTCGGGTATTGCTCGTCCCAAGCCCTGTCCTGTCCCCGTTGGCCCGAGAAGCCATTATACCATCTGGGGCTCATCCCAGCAAAGCTTGCGTGGCAGACCTGCGGATGCTATAATGGTGCAAGCCCGAATGGCTGTCTGGTGTTATGCCAGTCCGGCGTCTGCCTGGGCGACGCAATGTGTTGTCGGCCGTGGCATGAGAGCCTGGGCCCGATTGTTCCAAGGCTGGAAAGGGCGTGCCGAGTGCTCGAGTCGGCAGACCCAGAATCTAGGAACCCAAGGCTGCGGTCTTGGCCAACCCGCACTGCGTGGCAATTGTGGGCGTGGGCCTTGTTGCTGGGTAGTGGCTTGTGCGCCCTAGCTCTACTGATCGCTCTCTATGGCCGTGTCAGAATCTGGCCTGGCGTGCGCGTCCTGGGGATGGAACTGGGAGGGAGGTCACGGGCTGAGGCTGTTGCCCTTCTGGGTCGTGACTGGCAGAGCCGCACGATTCTGCTGCACGGGGACGGCGTGGTCTGGCCGGCCGTTCCGTCGGCATTGGGGTTGACACTGGATGCGGACGCAACGACAGAGAGGGCCTACAGGGAGGGCCACTCGATCGCCAGATTGCTGGGAGTTCTGTCAGGCCGAGGCGGGATCGATGTCTCTCCTGTTGTGTTGGTTGAGCCCAACATAGCGGCACCGTACCTGGAATCACTGCGGTCGCAAGTAGACGCGCCACCCATCAACGCTGGGGTGCGCATTGTGAGAGGGCAGGTCGTGCCGATCGCAGCGGTCGTTGGACAAAGCCTGGATGTGCCGATGACAGTGGCCAGCCTGGAGCAGCAGGTCGTCCAGGTTGTCAGTGAGGGACGTCTGCCGTTGGCTATGGTCTTCGTGCCGCCACCCATCAGCGATGCGCAACCGCTTGTTGCCCAGGCCCAGGAATGGCTGGCCCATGTGCTGGTGGTGCATGTTGTCGATCCGGTCCGTGACGAAGAGTCGGTGTGGACCGTGGCCTCGGACGTGTGGAGTGCCTGGGTATCTTGGCACGTCGAGCCGACCGGTTCGGGTGAGCTTGGCTGGGAGATCGATGCAGAACGGGTCCATGGTTTCCTGGCCGACCAGGCCGCCATACTCGGGCAAGGCCGGTATCTGGACATGGATGCTGCGGCGGTAGCGGTGCACGACGCCATGGCTGTGCACAGTTGGGACGTGCGGCTGCGCGTGCTTCACCAAGTCCAGCAGCGCACTGTTCAGCCAGGCGAGACCATCGCCAGCATAGCCCGCGACGTAGGGATCCCCTATCCATGGATCCTGCAGGCTAATCCTGGGGTGAGCGACTCCCTTCGGGTTGGCCAAGTGTTGAGCATTCCTTCTCCGGATGTGTTGTTGCCCCTCCCTGTGGTGGACAACAAACGGATCGTGATCAGCATCAGCAGCCAGGCCATGTGGGTGTATGAAAACAGCGCCCTCTTGTGGCAGTGGCCTGTCAGCACTGGGATCGAGTCCAGCCCCACTTCGCCTGGGGTGTTCCAGGTACTGACGCACGAGCCCAATGCCTATGCTGCGAGTTGGGACCTGTGGATGCCCTATTTCATAGGGATCTACCGACCGGTGCCGACATCCCAGTTCATGAACGGATTCCACGGGTTCCCCACGCGCGATGGCGCAACTCTGCTCTGGACCGGGAACCTGGGCTATCCGGTGACATTCGGCTGTATTCTGCTCAGCACGCAGAACGCTGCTACCCTCTATGAATGGGCGCAGGCGGGGGTCGTCGTCGATATTCGCCCGTAGTTGGCGTACGGCCTGCAGCCTGACCGAAGGAGGATAAATGCACGCTGATGTCAGCTTGAGCGTCTTTACCAAACCCTGGAAGATGCCCCTCCGCGAGCTCGGGGAGCTCGTGGCTGGCCTGGGTTTCGAGGCGATCGAGCTACCCGTGCGCCTTGGGTACCAGGTTGAGCCCGAGAGTGTTTGGCAGTTGCCCATGGCTGCGCGGCAGCTTGCCGAGTCTGGGGTACGCATCGCGAGTGTGGCTGGACCAACAGATGAGGCGACTATCGTCGCGTGTGCCGAGGCAGGCGTGCCGACGATCCGCACGATGGTGCAGATCGGCCCTGACGGTTATCTCGAGAGTGTGGCCAGGGCACAGGCGACTTTCGATGCCCTCCTGCCAGCACTGGAGAAGTGGGGGGTGACGGTGGGCGTGCAGAACCACTGCGGCCGGTTTGTCACCAATGCCAGCGGTTTGCGGCAGTTGGTTGAGAGGTATGACCCACAGCACGTTGGCGTGGTATGGGATGCAGCACACAACGCCCTCGGCGGTGAAGAGCCCGAGTTGGCTCTGGACATCGTCTGGTCGCACCTGTGCCTGGTGAACCTGAAGAACGCCTTCTGGCAGCGCGTGAACGGCCCTGAAGCCGAATATGCCGACTGGAGACCCTACTGGACAAGCGGGAGACAAGGTCTGGCCTGCTGGCCACGAGTGGCTGCCGAACTGGAGAGGCGTGGCTACCAGGGCGTCATCTGCTTGACCGCCGAGTATGATGACCACAGTGCTGTCGACCGCCTTGTGGCCGAGGACCTGGCGTTCGCGCGCTCGCTCTTCGTCTGACCCGGAGGGGGCGCCAGCCTGGAAACCCAGCTGTGGCCGCAACCAATACGGGCGCCATAGGAGGTATCCAGATGACCTGCGAGCACACGTTGTGCCTGACTTGCCATACCCAGGTGCTCAGTCGAGATAGCCGTGCGCGTGCCCAATGGTTGGCAGTGGACAGACGGGTGTCGTGGAAAACGAGCGAGACGGCGCTGGTCATCTGCGACATGTGGGATGCCCACTGGAGCAGGGGAGCCCAAGAACGGGTTGGGGACCTGGCTATCTGCATCAACCAGGTGGTGCAAGCGGCCCGAGGTAGCGGAATGCAGATCGTTCACGCACCGTCCGAGACCATTGGTGTATACCGTGGCACGCCTGCACGAGAACGGATCGCGCGGACAGCACCTGTGGCTCTCCCGCTTCCGGTGGAGCGCCCCGATCCGCCGCTGCCGATCGATGATTCGGATGGGGGATCGGATACGGGCGAGAGCTCACCGTACAAGGCGTGGCACCAGCAGCATCCAGCGATCGTGATCGACCATGACCGGGATGTCATCTCGGATGATGGCCGCGAGGTCTATAGCTTCCTGCGGCAGCGCGGCCTGGAGCACGTGATCATGGTGGGCGTTCACACGAACATGTGCGTGCTGAACCGGACCTTTGGCATCAGACAGATGGTCAGATGCGGAGTTGACATCGTCCTCGTGCGCGAGCTGACCGATGCAATGTACAACCCGGCCATGCGCCCATATGTCAGCCACGACGAGGGCACACGGCTGGTGGTGAGCTACATTGAGAAGTACTGGTGCCCCACTATTGGCGTGACAGAGTTGCTCCAGGCGGTCTGTCCATGACTGCCTGGCGGCGCGGAAACGCCTCCTACTCGCATCAACTGGCTGTGTGTCGGCTCACTGCCGTCGCAGTGGGCTGACGGGGTGCTACCCGAACCAGAGTTTCGCCGCCGAAGGGGATGACGCCCACTGAGGCATCGGGTCCCACGACTTGGTAGGCCTGCTCCAAGGCGGACTGAACGTCCGGTGCCTGGTCGAATCCCAGAGCGGCTATGTCGCCAGCGGACAAGTGGCGTGTCACGCAGATGGTCTTGCTGACCCGGTGTCGCACCATGGCGTGGTACATTGGCACGTTCAGGCCGGCGAGGTCGCGTACGAGGCCCTGGTCAACCGCAGCCAACTGCTCCTCGAATGAGGCAGACAGGAACTGACGCACGGTCTCTTCGTGCGATGGAGCGTCGCCGCACAGTCCTTCCTCTCCATCCAACAGGAAGATGATCACGCCTTTTTCCCTCACGGCCAGGTGCGAGAACACGAAGGGCTTGGCGCCCTGCCAATAGTCTACGTGGCACGGTATGGCAGACACGATCACAATGTCCGCCTGGCGTGGGATAGGCACCACGAGTGCCTGTTCCGCCAGCTCCACTGCCCGACGGTGGGCGGCCACAAAGTGGCCGGCAAAAGCCCCCAGGATGTTCTGCTCTTCGTCCAAGACCGTGTTGAGGATGAAATCCAGACCCAGTCTTTGTGCTATGGCATCCATCTCGGCCCGTGGTTTGTTGTCGCGGGTGCCCAACACCTCGAGCACAGGCTGAGCTGTGCAGGCCATCAGGTGCATCCGATCGGTTGTCTTTTGGCTGCAGACACCAGGCAGGATGATCTTGGACCCGCCTCCCCAGCCCACGGACACGTGCGGCACGACATTCCCAATCGCGATCTTGACCTTGGCTTCCACAACCTGCCGGTCCACCTCAACCGGGGTGCCGGCTTGCGTGCTGCCTAGTGAGACATAGTCGGCATATCGGTAGTCACGGTTAATGACGCGGTACCGTGTCATTATATCGGTGCCCAGCTTGGCTCGCAGTTCCTCATCAGTCATCGGCCGATGGGTGCCGGTGGCTACAAAGATAGTCACCGCCTCATCGGGAACTCCGGCGGAGGCAACCCGGCTTAGAATGGAAGGCAGGATTCTGGCCACAGGGGTCGGGCGGGTAATGTCGTCCACCAGAACGGTGACGGTACCGGGCAAGCCCCTGGACGCCTGCTCTTGCATGATGTGCTCCAGTGTCGGAGACTCGATCGGGTGCTGCAGGGCCCACTCAATCACCGATCCCTGGTCGGGGATCTGGCTGGTCCTGGTCGGCGCCGCGCAGAACAACAGGTTCCGTTCAGCGACCTCAACGCGGGTGATGATCCCCGGCCGGAACTTGAGCTCAATCGTTGCCATGCCGCCTCCTACGCGTGGTGTTCTGCCAGAACCGGCCGGAATGCTCGGCCATCATGAGTCTCACATCATAGCACATAACGGCTGCCAGAACAAGAACTTGACCCAGGCTATCGGGTATAGTACAATGGCGACCAGAGGTCGATCCTCTGATCCAGCCGGCGGGTGCCGGGCCACACATCAGGTGTCGTTCCCGGTCCATGCTGTCTGGGGAAGACCATGTGGGGCCCAGCCAATGGGGTCGAGGGAGCAGGAGAGATGGCGCGGGCATGGCGAGCAGGGATGCGCGTCGGCGTGATGGTGCTTGCCGGTATGAGCACGGTTGTGCTCCTGTGTTGGGGGCTGGGAGGGATGGCCTCTGGTTCGGCGACGCCCAACCCTGGCGACCTTTCCCTGAGCGCGCAGGGCGGCGATGTCGTCCTCATCTCGGCGTTGCACCTGGGCCTGGAAGGCCTGCAGGGGCAAGACGAGGCGTTCCGGCTTGTCAACGTCACAACAGTATCGCTGGTACTGACAGACAGTTGGCGCGCCCAAGATGACAGCGGGAACACCATTGTCTTCCCGTCGGGCGGGATCACGGTCGCGCCTGGCGCGAGCATCTGGTGTGCCCGCATTGCGCTGTCCTTTACAATGGCGTTCGGCCATCCCCCATCGTTGGAGTACGGAGTAGACTCATCCCCCGATGTGCCGAACATGCAGTCGAGTGGTTCGTTCCGGCTTGCCGATGATGGCGGAGCGGTGACTCTGCTACGCATGGTCAAGAGTGACACGGCAAACCCCACGGGTGGGCCCTGGCCGGCCGGATCTGGTGCTCCGGGAGACAGGCGCAGCATGGAACGAGTGGACCCATGCCTGGATGGTGGAGGGGCGAACTGGCAGACCTCCATCAGCACGACAGTGGGCCTTGATGCAGCCGGTCAGCCGATCACTGGGACACCCAGTTACACCAACTCGGTGTATGGAGGCTCACCTGAGGCGAACTGCCCCGGGGTGGTGATCAATGAAGTGGCTTGGGCAGGGACGGGTGCCAGTTCCTCCGATGAATGGATGGAGCTCCACAACAACACAGACATGGATATCCCGCTGAACGGCTGGGTTCTGGCAGCGACCGATGGCACACCCTCCATCTGGTTGGCAGGCTCGATCCCAGCCAGTGGCTTCTACCTGCTGGAGCGGACTGATGACAGAACCGTGAGCAACCGGACCGCCGACCAGGTCTATGTTGGCGCGCTGGAGAACACGGGCGAGATCCTCGATCTGTACCGACCAGAGGTGGTCGACGTAGTCGTGTACGGCGGGGCGAACCCGACTCGGACAGGATGGAGCGGTGCAGCGCTGGAGCGCTACACCAACGGTGATCTGCCTGTGTCGGGGCAGATCCTCTTTCGCAAGATGGACGAGCTGACTGGTCTGCCGACACGCGACACCGACCAAGCCGCCGACTGGGCCAATAGCAACGTGCCGGGCAGTGCCTTGTACGGACCGGTGCGCGAAGGCGACCTGTGGGGGAAGCGGGTGATGTACCCAGGCTGGGATAGCGAGGCTTTCACTCACACACTCGCAGTCACGGGCACGGCACGTGTGATCGTGGGAATCGCTCCGGACAATGCATACACGGTTGTGGCTGACTTGCTGAATGGCGCGCAGCGCAGCATCGTCGCTGAGGGGTACACGTTTGAGAGCGTTTGGTTGACGCACATACTGACGGAGCGGATCGCCGCCGGCGTCCAGGTGACGGTGCTTTTGGAGGGCGCCCCGGTTGGCGGCATACCGGATCAGGAGCTATGGAACAGCCGGGAGATCCATGCTTCAGGCGGACACGTGTTCTTTGTGCACCAAGACCGTGCTGCCGGCGCATACAGGAGGTATGCCAGCCAGCATGCCAAGTTCCTGGTAGTGGATGACCGGTGGGTGGCTGTCAGCAGCGAGAACTGGGGAAACCACGCCTTTCCGGTGGATGACAAATCCAACGGCACCGCCGGGGACCGAGGTGTCGTGCTGGTCACAGACCAGGCAGATGTGGTTCGCCACATACGGTCGCTGTTCGACAGCGACTGCGACCCTGGTCATCATCTGGACTTGGTAGCCTACGGGACGCTCGACAGGTACACCGTACCGTCCACGTACACGGCCGTCTATTCTACGGGCGGCGGCTATGAGTATGCGGCTCCTTTTTCGGCTACCATGGCGAGTCTCACCGCGGATGCACTGGAAGTCATCCACGCTCCGGAGGAATCACTGAGTTACCGGGATGGGCTGATAGGTCTGGTGCTGCGCGCTGGACGCGGCGACGAGCTGTACGTCGAGCAGCTCGATGAGCCGCTGCACTGGGGCTCTCCGAACAGTGGGGTAGACGCAGACCCGAATCCCCGCCTCGAGGCATATATAGAGGCCGCCCGGCGGGGAGCACGAGTTCGGATCCTCCTGGACAACGGGTTCGACAGTAGTCGTAGCAACTATGAGTCCGCTCTCTATGCCTTGGCCGTGGCCGGCGACGAGAAGCTGGACCTGGACGTTCGGCTGGGCAACCCAACCGGGCGGGGGATCCACAACAAGATGGTGCTGGTGAGAGCAAGCGGTACCCGATATGTCCACGTGGGCAGCCTCAATGGATCGGAGGCATCGTCCAAGGCCAACCGAGAGCTGGCTCTGCAAGTCCGTTCTGAGCAGGTCTACGAGTATCTGAGAGCTATGTTTGACTATGATTGGGCTCACAGCCATGGGCCCTATGAGACATTCCTCCCGATTGTCTTTGACGATGCCGTTCGGCCATCGGATCACCTGCTGATCAGTGAGATCATGTACAA
>Ga0315274_10002882_pt1 | contig 25602 bp, 21 predicted proteins | sample YL17G02_20_MG_FD_203700 | JGI IMG/M metagenome (GOLD analysis project Ga0315274, IMG submission 203700) | Sediment microbial communities from Yellowstone Lake, YNP, Wyoming, USA - YL17G02_20 | ecosystem: Environmental > Aquatic > Freshwater > Lake > Sediment | place: USA: Wyoming | collected...
GGCTGATCGTCCGCCCGCCGAGGACGATGTCGCCGCCGAATGGAACGGCCGTGATCGTTACCGCGACGAAAAAGAACGAGACGAACGGGGCGAGGGTGTGAAGGACCTTGTCGGCGAAGGCCGGGACGAAGTCCTCCTTGAAGATCATTTTAATCGCGTCGGCGAACGGCTGGAACAGGCCGAAGATCCGCAGGCCGAAAATCGAGGCCCGGTTGGCCCCGATGCGGTCCTGCAGGATCGCGCTCTCCTTGCGCTCGAGCCAGGTCAAATAGAGGGTCAGGAAGAGAAACCAGGCCAGGGCGACGACGATCTTGATGAGGGTTACGAGGATCTCGCTCATGAAACCCTCCCGATCTCCCGGCCCAGAGCGGTGACGAAGTCTCCTTCGGCCCAGGCCTCGCCGCAGGGGGGGAGAGCCTGAGCGAAGGCCTGCTCGAGGCCGTCGGCATTGATGAACGTTCCCGTTTTTTCGGACGGAAGGGTCGCCGGCAGGACAAAATCAAAGAGGCGTTCCAGTCCCGAAGGCATCGCCGTCATCAGGACCTTCGTTCCGACCGCGGCGAGGGCCCGTTCGATCGTTTCCGCGGATCCCGCTTCCTTGAGGTAGGGGCCGAAGACGAAGAGGACCTCCAATCCGCCGCCGATCTCGTCCAAGTCGACGGCCTGGATCCGGAATCCGAGCGCCTCCGCTCCGCGGCGATTGGCCGTCCGCTCGGCCCGAAGGAGGAATCCGTCATCCCGGCCTTGGGGGGGATCGGCAAACCATGGACGAGGGGACGGCGTGCCGCCGAGAAACACGTCCCGGATCGACCTCAAATCTTCCTGGGTCAAGCCGGTGTTTAGGACGAGGCCGATTCGGTCGCCCCTCCCCCGAGCGGTTAATTCCTTGACCTTCTCGGCAAGAATGGCGGTCACTCGGTCGCGGCTCATCTCCATCTCCCGGTCGCCCCGGTTCCAGAGAATCTTCCTCAAGCGGTCAAGATGATGGTCCAGATAATTATAACGGCCAAGGTCGCATATCCAGGGCCCATTGACCGAGGGATTCAAGCGAGGCCTGATCCGATAGGCCTTGGCCGATCCGGCGACACGGGGGAAGCCGGGATGATAATCGATGAAAATGCCGCAGCCGCGGCTGCAGAGCGGACAGATCGAAAGCCGGGCCGAAAGGAACCAGGTCCGGGTCTTGAAGCGGAAGGTCGTGTCCGTAATCGCCCCGACCGGACAGAGATCGACGAGGTTGCCGCCGTAAGGCGTCGCGACCTGGCGGTCCTCATAAACGCCGATCTCGGAATGGACGCCGCGTTCGAAGACGCCCAGCTCACGGGTTTTCGTGATATCCCGGAGGAACCGGACGCAGCGGGTGCAGAGGATGCAGCGTTCCCGGTCGAGAAGCAGCCTTTCCCCGATCCTGACTTTTTTCGCCCGGCGCTCCTTGTCATCGCGGAAGGCGCTTTCGGTTAGGCCGTATTCCAGGAAATAATCCTGGAGCTTGCACTCCCCCGCTTTGTCGCAGATCGGACAGTCGAGGGGGTGGTCGGCCAGAAGGAACTCGAGGACGGCGCGACGGGCCTCCCGGACGCTCGGATTCCCGGTCTGGACTTTCAGGCCTTCGCGGACGACGGTAGCGCAGGCGAGCTCCAGCTTCGGAAGGCCTTCGATCTCGACGAGGCAAATCCGGCAGCTTCCCTCGGCGGCGAAGGCCGGGTGATAGCAGAGATGCGGAATGGGGATGCCCGCCGCTTCCGCCGCTTTAAGGACGGTCGTTCCTTCCGCAACGCTCAGGGGCCGGCCGTCGATCGTGATATTGGGCATCTTATCCTTCGAGCTCCGCTTTGAATTTCCGGATGATCCCGAGGATCGGCAGGGCCGCCGCGTCGCCCATGGGACAGAGCGTCATCCCCTTGATTCCGGCGGCGAGACGGGCGAGCTCGTCGACGTCCCCGCGGACCCCGTTCCCGGAGGCCATCCGCCGGACGATTTTCAAGATCCAGGCCGTCCCCAGGCGGCAGGGCGTGCACTGGCCGCAGGATTCGTGGGCGTAGAATTTGGCGACCCGGAAGAGGACATCAAGGATGGGGGTCGCCTCATCGATGACGATAATCCCGCCCGAGCCGAGCATCGATCCCGCGGCGACGAGCGAATCGCAATCCATCTTGAGGTCGATCTCGTCCGCGCGGAGAATCGGGGCCGAGAGGCCGCCCGGGATGACGGCCTTGAGGCGCTTTCCGGGGAGCATCCCGCCCGCATGGGAGAAGATGATTTCGCGGAGACTCGTCCCCACGGGAAGCTCATAAATGCCGGGACGGACGACGGGTCCGCTGACCCCGAACAGACGCGTTCCTCCGTCCCTCGGCAATCCCGCCGCGGTGAACCAATCCGCGCCGTGGAGGATGATGGCCGGGACATTAGCCAGGGTTTCGACGTTGTTGATCACGGTGGGCGCGCCGAAGAGCCCGACCGAGGCCGGGAACGGCGGCTTGAGGCGCGGATGGCCGCGTTTCCCCTCGAGCGATTCGAGCAGGGCGGTCTCCTCGCCGCAGATATACGCCCCGGCGCCGCGGTGGACGCCGAAATCGAGGCTGAATCCGCTTTCGAGGATGTTCGCTCCTAAAAATCCTTTTTCATAAGCTTCCGTGACGGCCTGATCGAGCCGCCGGGCGATCATCTCATACTCGCCCCGGATATAGACATACGCTTGATGGATTCCGACGGCATAAGCGGCGATCAGAGATCCCTCGATGAGAGCGTGCGGGTTATGGCTGAGGATAAAGCGATCCTTGAACGTCCCCGGCTCGCCTTCGTCGGCGTTGACGCAGAGATATTTCGGCTTGTCCGTCTTGGCCGGGACGAAGCTCCATTTAAGGCCGGCCGGAAATCCGGCGCCGCCCCGGCCGCGGAGGCCGGCTTTCTTCACCTCGTCCAGGACCGCCGCCGGGGTCATCGCCGCGAGCGCCTTTCGGGCGGCCTGGTATCCCCCCGCTTCACGATAAGCCTCCAGGGACCTGTTCATGTCCATGGTTTAGGCCGCCCCTCCCAGGATCGCTTCGATCTTCTCCTCGGTCAGGTTCCCGTGATAATCGAAATCGATCATCAGGCAGGGCGCCTGTTCGCAGGCTCCGAGGCACTCGACCGTGGTCAGGGTGAAGCGGCCGTCGGACGTGGTTTCCCCGACGCCGATGGCCAGATTCTTTTTCAAATAATCCAAAATCCTCTCTCCGCCCATAAGCGTACAGCTTAGGTTGGAGCAGACTTGAACGAGGTGGCGCCCGGCCGGCCGGCGACGGAACATCGTGTAGAAAGTCACGACTTCGCGGACTTCGATGGGCCCGATCCCCAGCAGGACGGCCACTTCGGCTTCCTCGTCGGGCCCGATGAATCCCCGGTCGTTCTGGACGAGATGGAGGACGGGAAGGAGGGCCGCGGCTTTGCGCGGGTAGCGGGCGGCGAGCCGTTCGATCCCGGCGCGGAGGTCGGCGGACAGGGGGGCGCTCATCGGTCGAGCTCCCCGCCGATCATATTCATCGAGCCGAACGTCGGAATGACGTCGGCGACGTAACGGCCCCGGATGAGCTCCTCGAGGGCCGCGACGATGTGGAAGCAGGGCCCCCGGAGATGGAGGCGGTAAGGCCGGTCCGAACCGTCCGAGACGAGGTAATACCCGAGCTCGCCGTTCCCGCCCTCGACGGCGAAATAAACCTCGCCCTTGGGCGGCCGGAGGCCGTGGCCTTTCATGAAATGTTTGAAATGGCCGATCAGGCCTTCGATGGTCGTGTAGGCGTCTTCTTTGGGCGGCGGGACGGATCGCTTATCGGCGGCCATGATCCCGGGATAGACGGCCTTCTCGGACCCCTCCAGATTCGGGGAGAGGCGGACCCGGCTTTCGGGACGACGGGTCCGCGAAGCCCGAATGGCCTCGGCCGGTTCGAGGCCCCCTGCTTCCACCGTCGGGGCGGACGCTTGAAGCGCCGGGAGGGTTTGCTCGATGATCCGCAGGCTCTGCTCCATTTCCTTCATCCGGACCATGTAGCGGTCGAAATTGTCGCCCCTCTCCCCGACCGGCACTTCGAAATTCAGCCGGTCGTACGTGAGATAGGGCTGGGCTTTCCGGACGTCGTAGGCGATCCCGGTCGAACGCAGGCACGGCCCGGTCCAGCCGTAAGAGATCGCATTCTCGGGCGTCATCACGGCGATGTCCCGGGTGCGGTTGAGGAAAATCTTGTTCTTGTCGAGGAGGCCGCGGACGTCCTTGAGGACCTTCCGCGTCTCGTCGACGCCCTTGCGGACCGCGGCCTCGTAATCCGCATGGAGGTCGGCCCGGACGCCGCCGATCCGGATGTAAGACGTGGTCATCCGGGCGCCGGTCGTCTGCTCGATGACATCCCAGAGGAACTCTCGGGCTTTCATTTTATACAGGAAGGCGGTGAAGGCCCCGCATTCCATGGCCATGGCGGCCAGGCAGGTCAGATGGTCGCTCACGCGCGAGAGCTCGCTCATGAGGACGCGGATCCACTGGGCCCGCTCGGGGACCTCGAGGCCCAGGAGCTTCTCGACCGCCATGACGTAGCCGACGTTGTTGATCAGCGGAGAGACGTAATTGAGACGGTCGGTGTAGATCAGGAGATTGAACCAGGTCCGGTGCTCGCAGGTCTTTTCGAACCCGCGATGGAGGTAGCCGACCTCCACTTCCGAGTTCAGGATCCGCTCGCCGTCGAGCTCGAGCATGATCCGGATCGTCCCGTGCATCGCCGGATGCGAGGGCCCCATGTTCAGCAGGAGGCTGTCCGGCCGGGCCTGGGCTTGGAGGCGCGTCGTCACGGCGTCGACCTCATCGGAATCCGGGGCTGGCGCTTCCGGAGAGGGTAATCCTTGCGGAGCGGATGGCCTTCGAATCCGTCATACATGAACAGGCGGCAAAGATTGGGATGGCCTTCGAACCGGACGCCGAACATGTCGAAGACTTCGCGCTCGAGCCAATCGGCGTTTTTCCAGAGGGGCGTCAGCGAAGCGATGGCGGGCCCGTCGGCCGGAAGCGCCGCTTTCACCCGAAGTCTTTTATAGGAGGCCGGCGAAAAGACGTGATAGACCATCTCGAACCGGTCGGGACGGTCCGGCCAATCGACGCAGGTGAGGTCGAGAAGCATCGCGTAGCCGCGCGGCTCGGCTTTGAGAAAGGCCATGACCGCCGCCAGGTCCCCGGGGCGGATGACGACGGCCGGGTCCGTGGGGGGGACCGAAGCGTCGAGGACCGCTTCGGGAAACGCGGTCCGAAGGGCCGTCAGGATGTTTTCTTGTTCCAACGCCAAACCTGTCCCTGTGTCTTGATTTTTTCCTGGAGTTTCAGGAGGCCGTCCAGGACCATTTCGGGCCGGGGCGGGCATCCCGGGATGTAGATGTCGACCGGAATGATCCGGTCGATCCCCTGGACGACGGCGTAGTTATCATAAATACCGCCGCTGACCGTGCACGCCCCGAAGGCGATCACCCACTTCGGCTCGGTCATCTGGTCGTAAACGGTCTTGAGGACGGGAGCGAGCTTCTGGGCGATCGTCCCGACGACGAGAAGGAGGTCGGACTGCCGGGGCGAGAACCGCGTCCAGCCCGCGCCGAAGCGGTCGATGTCGAAGTGGGCGCAGGCCGCGGACATGTATTCCATGCCGCAGCAGGCCGTCACAAAGGGATAGTGAAAGAGCGAAAACTTCCGGCCCCAGGCCAGCATGGCGTCGAAACGGGTCGACAAAAAGTTGCCCGGCATGATCGTCAGTCCCAGCTGAACGCGCCCTTTTTCCAAGCGTAGGCGAATCCCGCGGCGAGGACGGCGAGATAAGCCGCCAGGATCGGCAGGGCGGTTCCTTTCATCGATTTGAAAACGAGGGCCCAGGGAAAAAAGAAGGCGACTTCGACGTCGAAGAGAAGAAAGAGGAGGGCGACGAGATAGAACTTGATCGGAAAGGGATTGATCCCGTCCTGTAAGGGAGGGCTCCCGCACTCGAACGGCTTTTCTTTCGTCGGGTTCGTGCGCTTCGGGCCCAAGAGGGCATTCATCGACAGCAGGACGACTCCGAGCGCCCCGAACACGAGAAAAACCAAGGCAAGGGTCATGCGTCGTCCTTTTCCGCGGGGGCGATTGTATCCGAACTCCCGAAATGTTTCAACCGCGTATTCATTTTTTGACAAGGCCGGGGCGGTTCCCCGATAATGGCCCCGCGATGAAACGAGGAAGGATGGGCGTTGTTCTGTTGGGAGCGGCGGTCCTGGGCGCGGTCGGCTGCGGCCGGGAACGCGCGCCGACGAACGTCCTCCTGGTCACCCTCGACACCCTCCGGGCGGATCACGTCGGTTACGTCGGCGGGGCGAAGGCGGCGACGCCCAACCTAGACGCGTTGGCGGCGCGAGGGGTCGCTTTCCGCGACGTTCAGGCGCTGGTCCCCATTACCCTTCCCTCGCACGCCTCGATTCTCTTCGGGATCCCGCCCCACGAGCTCCAGCATTACAACAACGGCCAAATTCTCCCGCCTTTGAAGGGAGCCGTCCCGGCGGCCGAACTCTTTAAAGCCCGGGGCTACGCGACCGCGGCCTTCGTTTCCCTCGGGGTCCTCGAAAAACGCTATGGCTTGGCCCGGGGATTCGATATCTATGAGGACGCTTTCCCCAAGGACCGTTGGTATCTCGACGCCGCCGAGGTCAATGCCCGGGCTTTACCCTGGCTCGAACGGGTTCGAGGGGGAAAATTCTTCGGCTGGATCCATTACTCCGATCCCCATGATCCTTACGCCCCGCCGGATACGCCTGACGACACGGTCTTGAAGCTCAACGGCGAAATGGTCGGACGGCTCTGTCTGGCGAAATATCCGACCGCCGAGGTGGATCTGGATCTCCGCGCCGGCGAAAATACGCTTGTCTGGACGATCAGGAACGATTCCCCCGAAAGCGCCCAGGCTTATCTCGCCCGGTTCGACCGCCTCGAGTTCTCCCCCGCTCCGGACGCCGGTTTCCGGACGACGTTCGGCCCCGAATGGGAGATCCGAGCCGCCGACGGCGTCTATTTCGCCAAAGACAACGCCGGGATCTCGATCCGGAGCGACGCGCGGCGGCGAGTCCGCCTCTCCGTCCGGGGCCGGCCGATCTGGTCGCTCGAATACATCCGAAAGATGTATCGTCGGGAAGTGGAATATCTCGACCGCGAGCTCGGCCGGCTTTGGGCCAAGCTCACCGAACTGGGATTATGGGATACGACCGCCGTCGTCGTCGCCGGCGACCACGGCGAAGGCCTGGGCGAGTTCGTCAACGCTTTCGGCGAGGCTCACGTCGGACACATCCACTATCTCTATTCCTATTACGTCCGCGTTCCGCTCATCGTCGTCGATCCGCGGGCGGAACGCCGGGGAATTCTCCGCGACGATCCGGCGACCCTCCTGGACATCGCCCCCACGCTCGCCGCCCTCGCGGGATTCGAATCCCCTCGACAATTCCAAGGTCGGAATTTGCTCGGCCGTTCCGCGCCGGCGACACGGGACATCCTCACCGCCACCTACAAACCGGAGGCCATATACGACAAATTCGCCCTGCGGCGCTCGCCCTGGCACCTCATCCTCACTCCCCAGGAAAACAAGATCGAAGTCTACGACCTCCGGACCGATCCGGAGGAAATACGCAATTTGTTCGGCGGGACGGAGATGCCCGAGGACGCCCGGCCCCTCCTTCCCCTCCTCGAGACGCGGACCCGCGAAATCCTTATGGGAAAAACCGAGGTCAAGATCGACAAGGGGGCCGAGGACATGCTCCGAGCCCTCGGCTACATCAAATAATAAGGCTTTTGGCTCCCTTTCGTTTTGGATGGAAATTCCTTCGGCATTCGTAATCGGCCGAAACGTGATGAGGGTTTGCCGCCTCGCAGACGTTTTTCAAGGCTCCCGACTTCGGACGCCGAGGCTCCAGAGACCATCAAAGCCGACCTGAAATCTTCGAGCTGGTGAAGCGTGAGGAGCGTAAGGTCCGAGGCGCCGAGCTGCCAGGAAAATAATTCCGAGACGCGTTCTCGGACTCTCATCATATTGGGATTCTTCCCCCCTTCCCCCCTTCTAAACAGGGGGGCCCCGAAAAACGTACGCGTCTCGGGGGGTCGGAGGCCGAAAACGAATGCCGATGATGGATTGATTAGTTGAGGGCGTGGATCGCCCGGCCCAAAGCTTTCGCCGCGGCTTCCATCACCGCCTCCGATAGGGTCGGATGGATGTGGATCGCGTCGGCCACGGCGCCGGCGGGAAGTCCGCGGCTCATCGCCAGGGTGATTTCGGCGATGAGGTCGCTCGCGCAGGCGCCGAGGATGTGAGCACCCAGGATGCGGTCGTCCTTCCCGACGATGATTTTGACCAAACCGTCCGGGCTGTCCATCGTCAGGGCCCGGCCGTTGGCTTGAAAGGAAAAGGTCCCGATCCGGACGTCCCTATCCCTTTGGCGGGCTTCCTCCTCGGTCAGGCCGACGGAAGCGAACTCCGGCTCCGTGAAGACGGCCACCGGGAGAGCCTGATAATCGACGTGTCCCCGCCCTCCGGCGGCGGCCTCGGCGGCGGCGATCCCTTCGCGCGAGGCTTTATGAGCGAGAAACTTTCCGCCGATGAGGTCCCCGATCGCGGAGATCCCCGGGATGTTCGTTTCGAGGTTGCCGTTGACTTCGACGCAGCCGGAGCGGTTCAGGCCGATGAACGGCGGGCCCTCGCAGAGACGTTCGGAGTTGGCCCTCCTTCCCGCGGCGAGAAGAACTTTCTCGGCCGAGAATTCGAACGGGGCGTTGGTTTTCAAAGATGTCCCGCGCAAAATCGCCCCCCCGACTTTCCGCTCGAACGACTCGATCCGGGCTTGGGTGTGGATCTTGAGTCCCTGCCGCTTTAAAAGGAGTTCGAGCCGCCGGCCGATCTCCCGGTCGCAACCCGGAAGAACGCCGGGAAGGATTTCGAGGATCGTCACGTCCGTGCCGAGACGGCCGTAAATGGTCCCCATTTCGATCCCGATCGCTCCGGCGCCGACGACGAGAAGGGATTTGGGGATGGTTGCGAAGCTCAGGCCTTCCGTGCTCGAAACGACCGTCGCCCCGTCGTATTTAAGAAAAGGAAGCTCGGACGGACGGCTTCCCGTGGCGAGGATGATCCGATCGGCCTCGACGAGGCGCTCTTCGCCCCCGGACGTTCGGACCGCGATCCGGCGCTCGTCGCGCAGGGCGCCCGTGCCCCGGATGAGCTCAACGCCGCTGCGTTGAAGCAAGAACTCGACGCCCCGGACGAGACGGTCCACCACCTTGCCCTTGTCCTCCTGGACGCGGGCCCAATTCAAGGAGATCTGGGCGGCCGGGCCGTCGAGCATCTTCGATGTCCTGATCCCGCGAAAAACCGCGGTGTGGTGGAGCAGGTGTTTCGTCGGAATACAGCCCCAATTCATGCAGGTTCCGCCGACGGCCTCTTGTTCGATCAGGACCACGGTTTTCCGGAGTTGGGCGGCGCGCAGGGCGGCGACATAACCGCCCGGACCTCCTCCGATGACGGCGATGTCCTTTTTCACTATATCCATGAGCCCTCTCCCTGGGGGGAATTCGTCCCGGCGGACCGGCCCTTTACGTTATCGGACTCGCCGTCTTTTTTCAAGCGGTCGGTGCTCTGACCGTCGAACGGTTTTAACACAGTCCGTTCTCCGCCGATTCCGCGACCGAGAACGGCCTTCACTCCAGACCGGGTTTGAAGGTCCGCCGGCCCCCGGAAACGCTGACCTGATTCGGGGCTCCCCCTAGTTCAAGGGGGAGTTGAGGGGGTGAGTATCAACCCATTCGACTCCCCGGGCTGAAGCCCGGGGTATGCTCAGGGTTAATACTGAGCGGCGCTTTTACCCCGATTTGAAAATCGGGGTTTGGCGCCGTCGAACGTATCAATAAGATTAAAGTCTTGAGAGCGTTTCCGTTTCTCGGCGCCTCGGACCTTACGCTCTTCGTCCTTCACCAGCTCATGGGATTCATGTCGGCCTTGATGGTCTCTGAAACCTCGGCGTCCGAAGACGGGAGCCTCGGATTCCTTGGAGGGAGAACCATAATGGTTCCCCCTTCCAACGAGCAGCGGGAAGACCCGCTCGCTCTGCCTCCCCTTCATGGAAACATCTGGCGATGAAATTTTTCCGATCCGGGAACGTACGGTGACGTTCCGGCCATTCCCGTTTGCGGACCTTTTAGAAACGCGAGAGGGAGTAAAAATCAAAACCTTTCGACGGTCGGGTTGGCCTCGTCTTGACAGCCTTGGCGAACAAAAAGACAATAGGGCGGCTTTTCCGTTGGAGAGATCGCTGAGAGCTTTCAAGAAACCCGCCTTTCGAATGCCGGGCCTCCTTCTCTTTTTGGGGATTCTCCTCATGGCGACTTCGGCTGCCGCCTCAGAGACGGGCGTTTTCTGGGGGCGGATCATAAACAAAAGCGGAAACGCCGTGCCGGGAGCGGCGGTCGAGCTGAAGCTCTCGTCCGGCGACCGGGCCTTTACGACCGGGACGGACGCCGCCGGAAATTTCTCCCTCGTCGGGCTTCCGCCCGGCGTTTACGAGGCCCGCATCGCGGCGGGGGGATATACGCCCGCCGTTCTGCCGAATATCCGGATCGAACCCGGCGGCGAGGCGAATCTGACGATTCGGATCGAGCCGTTCGGCCTCAAGACCGACGCGCGTTCGGTCGAGAAGCGCGAATCCGCCTTCCCCACCGCCCGGACGGTCATTCCCCGCGTCCAGATGGACCGTCTCCCCACCGCCCATTCCGTTTGGTCGCTGGTCGAAAACCAGGACTTTTCGGCGACGACGAACCGGATCGACGTCGGGGGATTGTGGTCGACCGTCCCGTCCCTGTTCAGCGCGCGCGGGGCGACGTCGTGGACGCAAAACGCCTATCTCCTCGACGGGCTCGACGTCACCGATCCGTATTGGACGGGAACTCCCCTTTTCCTTCCCGACATCTTTTCTCTGGAGATGACCTCGCTCGGAAACGCCGTTCACCCGATCCAGGCCGTTCAGCCGGGAGCGGTTTTCGACTTGATCCCGCGCGAGGGAACGTCCGAATATCACGGCGGGATTTCCGGATTCTATCTCGATAAAAGCTTGACGACGTCGAACCTCACCCCGGCGCTCGCCGCCGAAGGCCTCACCGAATCGAACTCGTTGAACCGCCTTATGGATTTGAACGTTCAGCTCTCGGGCCCGCTGGGCGGTTCCCGCCGGCGGTTCTTCACGTCCTGGACGTCCCAGTCCGTCGGACGGAATTTGGCCGATTATGCGCCCGAGGACGAGTCCCGGCTCGCTTCGGGACTCTTCCATATCACCCGGGACGGGACGAAGGGACGAACCCGGATTCTCTGGACCGGTCAGATCGTCGCTCATCCGACGTCGGGCGCGGGCCGGATGATCCCTCCCGAGACGACCTTCGATGAACGAAATCTCCATAACGTTCTTCAATGGACTTGGCAATCGAATCCCCGTCCCCAAAGCTCCTTTCGTCTGAGCTTCGGAGCCGCCCGGGCCGATCTCAAGAAAGCCTCTCAAACCGGCGGGCCGGACGGCCCCTCCGGCGTGGACATCCTTCAGGATATTCCCGCGACGACCGCGCCCTATGCGTCGAACGAGGCCCGAACCCGATTGTCGGCGGCCTTCGACGCCCAATCTTTGCTTCGGACGGGTTCCCTCCGGCATCGGCTCCAATACGGGCTTCAGCTCCGGTATTCTTTCGCCTCCTCTAACCTGAGCATCAAAGAAGGGATTCATCTCCGCTATTTTGAAGGGGTTCCGGCCGAAGCCGTGGTCTTCGCCTCGCCGTTCTCGCATACGGAATCGTCGGCCGAAGTCGGCTTTTACGCCCAGGAAACGATCGTCCTTCCCGGAGGTCTCTCCCTTTCGCTCGGCGGGCACGCCCTCGGGACGGCCGGGTGGAATCCCGCCGACCGCCTCGGCTGGTTTCATCTCTCGCCTCGCCTATCGGCCGTTCTTCCCCTCTCCCGGCGCCGCTCCTCGTCCCTTCGCGTCTCGGCCGCCCGATACTATTGGTCCCTGCCTCTGAATTATCTCGCTTGGGGCAACCCCGATGCGCCGGGAGGGCTCGCCTATCGGTGGGAGGACGAAAACGGCGACGGGCGTTTTCAAACCGGCGAACGGGGCGTCCTTCTTCGGCGTGAAGGTCCGCTCTTCGGTTCGATCGATCCGGAGATCAGGCGTCCCTCCACGGACGAATTCGCGATCGCCCTCGTCCAGGATTTCGGCCGCGGCTGGCTGTTTTCGATCGCCGGTTTCCTCCGGGAAAACCGGAATCTCATCGAAACCGTGAACGTCGGCGCCCCCGCCTCGGCCTACGATCCCGTCTCGCTCTCCGACTTCGGCGACGACCGGATTCCCGGCTCCTTCGACGACTTGACGTTCACCGTCTTCGCCCGGAAGCCCGAGACGTTCGGCCTCGACTTCTTCCTCCTCACCAATCCCGACCGCGGACGCCGGGCCTCGACGTACAAAGGCGTCGATCTCGTCGTTCTCAAAACACCCACTGAGCGGTCGCTCTTTTTCCTCGCCTTGACCGCGACCGAAGCCTGGCAGACGACGAGCCCCGGAAACACCGAATGGGAAAACGACGAAGGCGTTCTGGGGGCGCTCTACGACGATCCGAATGCCGGAATCAACGCCCGAGGCCGCCCCCGGTTCGATCGCGCCTATACCGGACGCTTGGGGGCCGCCTTCTCTCTCCCCTTCGGATTCTCGGCCGGGGCCGTGATCAAGTATTACGACGGCCGGCCGTTCGCCCGGAAAATTGTCGTCCCCGGCCTGCCCCAGGGGCCGTTCTATATCATGGCCCATCCCCGCGGCATAGCCCGTTTCGAATTCAACATGACCGCGGACATTCGGCTCGAAAAGCGATTCCGGATCGGGAAAAAGGGCGCCCTCCGGGTCATGGCCGACGTCTTCAACCTTTTCAACCAGCACCTCGCCACCGAGGAACAGGCGTGGACGGGACCCGCGTTCCCGCTCCGCTTCGCCACCGAGATCGAGTCTCCCCGGGTAGTCCGCCTGGGCCTGAATTATTCTTTTTGAGGAGGCGTCCATGCTTTCTCCGCTCGAAAAGTCCATTTTTATCGGGGTCATCCTCGCGACCGCGGCTCTCTTCCTTGTCCCTCTTTATAACCGGTACCGGATCATCCGGGCCGGCCGTCCCGAAAACCGGATCGACCGTCTCGGCCGCCGCATCCTTCACGCTTTGGGAAAAATCCTCTTCCAACGTTGTACCCTCAAGAACGAGCGGATCTTCACCGGCCTGGCCCATGTCTTCATCTTCTACAGCGCCCTGACCTTCGACACCATGACCGTCAATCACACCCTCGAGGGTTTCATCCCGGGTTTCTTTCTTTTCGGCGAGGGCGGCGCCGGAATGCTCTTCTCGCTCGTCGTCGACGTCATGGCCGTCGCCGTGCTCCTCGGGACGCTGTTCTTCATCGTCCGCCGCTTCATCGTCCGGCCCAAGGGATACCGGACGACCCCGGGAGACTCGGCGGCGATCTACGCGGCGCTCATCCTTCTGACTCTCAGCTACCTTTATTTCGAGGCGTTCGCGATCGCCCATGAGCCCGGGACCGCCCGGCTTTCGTTTCTCGGGATCCGCCTGGCCGCCGCCGTTCAGGGCTCAGGCCTCGGCGCCGGGGCCGTAGCCGCTCATTTCAAGATCGGCTGGTGGCTCCATATCCTCATCGTTTACGCTTTCATCGCTTACGTCCCCCATTCCAAGTATCTTCATATGTTCGCCGGCTCGCTCAACGTCCTCGTCCGGGCGCCGCGGTCGGGCCGGACGATCGCTCCCTTCGACCTCGAAAAAACCGAGGTCTTCGGCCTCGAGAAGGCCGCCGATTTCACCTGGAAGGACAACCTCGACGCCTTCGCCTGTATGGAGTGCGGGCGATGCCAGGACGTCTGTCCCGCTTTCCAAACGGGAAAGCCCCTCTCCCCCAAGATGATCCTGGTTGACATGGAACGCCATCTCTTAGCTTCGCGCCGGGCCGTCGCCTCCGGCAAGCGCGACGATCTTCCCGGGCTCGTCCCGAAGGTCCACGCCGAAGACGAAATCTGGACGTGCACGACCTGCGGCGCCTGTATGCACGTCTGCCCCGTCGAAATCGAGCATATCCGTAAGATCGTCGGAATGCGGCAGAGTCAAGTCCTCATGGAGAGCAAATTTCCGGCCGAGCTCAACGCCTTCTTCCGGAACATGGAGACGAACGCCAATCCCTGGGGGATCGGTTTCGCCAAACGGGGCGACTGGGCCGAAGGCCTGGCGGTGAAGACCTTGGCCGATCATCCGGAGGCGGAGTATCTCTTCTGGGTCGGGTGTTCCGGGTCCTTCGACGAAGAGGGGAAAAAGATCGCTCGATCTTTCGCCCGGCTGCTCGCGGCGGCGGGCCTGGACTTCGCCGTTCTCGGCCCCGAGGAGAAGTGCTGCGGCGACGCGGCCCGGCGCCTCGGAAACGAATATCTCGCCCAAACGCTGGCCGCGGAGACGATCGAAACGTTCGCCCGTTATAAGGTCCGGAAGATCCTGACTATCTGCCCCCACGGTTACAACACCTTCAAATTCGAATACCCGCGCCTCGCCGAGGTCATGTCGTCCTTGAGCCCCGAGGCCAAGGCCCACTATCGGACCGTCGAAGTTCATCATCATGCCGAGTTTCTCCGCGATCTCGTCGCCCAGGGCCGCCTCTCCGTGAAGGCGGATTCAAACAGCCGCCTGACCTATCACGATCCCTGTTATCTGGGCCGCCACAGCGGCATCCTGGGGGCGCCGCGCGAGCTGCTGGCCAAGGCCTCGGGGAAGATCGTGGAGCTCGAAAACCACGGCGAGCACAGTTTCTGCTGCGGCGCCGGCGGGGGGCTGATGTGGACGGAAGAGAAGCTCGGCACCCGGATCAATCATAAACGGGCCGAGGAGGTCATCCGCTCCGGAGCGTCCACCGTGGCGACGGCCTGTCCCTTCTGTGCGACGATGCTCCGCGATGCTCTGAAGGATAAGGACAAGTCGGACATTCGGGTCCGGGATCTCGCCCAGATTCTGGCCGACGGCCTGGTCGACTGAAGACCGTTATTTCCCGAGAATCCGACGGAACGCGTCCGCGGCCCGGTCGACATCCTCGTCGCCCACGTCTTTATGGGTGACCATCCGGATTCCGATCCCGCCGGGCGCGGCCAAGGCCAGGATCCCGCGCTCCTTGAGCTCTTGAAGAAACGCGGGGACGGAGTATTTCGGGTGCTCGAACCCGAAAATGATGATGTTGGTTTCCACCTCGGCCGGGTCGATCTTGACGCCGGGGAGGACGGAGACGGCTTCGGCCAGGCGGCGCGCCCGGGCGTGGTCGTCGCCCAGGCGGGCGACCATCTCGGTCATAGCCAGGAGGCCGGCCGCGGCGATGACGCCGACCTGACGCATCCCGCCGCCCAGGGCTTTGCGGATCCGGCGGCCGTAATCGATAAATCCTTGGGGGCCGACGAGCATCGATCCGATCGGCGCCGAGAGGCCTTTGGACAGGCAGAACATCACCGAGTCGGCGCACTTCGCGTATTCGAGGACGGGGACGCCCGACGCCGTGACGGCGTTGAAGATCCGGGCTCCGTCCATATGGAGCCTGAGACCGTGCAGGTCGGCGACGGCCCGCAGGGCTTTGAGGTTGTCGAGAGGGACGACGGCTCCGCCCCAGTTGTTATGGGTGTTTTCGACGCAAATCAGGGACGTCTGGGGCGTATGAACGTTCGGTTTCTTGATGAACCTCTCGACCTCGGCGGGATCCATGGCGCCTCGATGAGAGGGCAACGGGCGGGGGGTCACCCGGGAGATGAAGGTCAGATGGGTGGATTCCAGGTTATAAATATGGGAGCGGGCTTCGACGATGACTTCCTGAAGCTCTTGAGTCCAAGCTTTGACGGCGATCGAGTTCCCCATCGTGCCCGAGGGGCAAAAAAGACCGGCCTCCTTCCCCATCGTCAGGGCGGCCAGCGCTTCCAGCTTCTGGACGGTCGGATCGACGCCGATCACGTCGTCGCCGACTTCGGCCTCGGCCATCGCCCGCCGCATCGCCGGGGTCGGGGTGGTGACGGTATCGCTCCGAAAATCGCTGAAAGGTGTCGTCATGAGGGCCTCCTCCTTGACGGATTATAACACAATGAGATATCTCCCATGTGTCGTAAATGAATAGCGGGAAGACGGGAGGACGGGAGGACGGGAGAGGACCACACAATGAAACCTTCCGGCGGTTTACACCGTTCAAGATATATGGCACAATGATTGAGGTTTCTTTGGAATGCAAGTGAATGCCGGTCACGAAGTCGATTAATCTTCTTTTCTATATCCTCCTCACTCTCATTCTCTCCCTCATTCTCTTTTTCGCCGCCGCCAATCTCGCCTCCGGGGTCATTCTCCGCGGAGAGCTCGTCAGCCTGCCCGACCTGGCCGGCAAAACCCTCGAGGAGGCCAGGAGTGCGCTCGGAGTCAAGAAGATCTCCCTCTCGATCCAGGAGTACCGGACCGACAGCCGGACCGAGAAAGGCCGGATCATCGATCAAGAGCCGTCCAAGGGGTCGCGGATCAAACCCCGGCGGGCGGTCAAGGTCATCGTCAGCGAGGGCAGCGAGCAAGTCGTCGTTCCCAAAGGCGAAGGCCGGAGCCTCGAATGGGCGACCGGCGTTCTCAAGGCCGCCGGACTGAGACGGGGCGGCGTTTCGCAGATCCATACCTCCCAGTATGCCGCCGGCCGGATCATCGCCCAGGACCCCCCGCCCGGCCTCGAAGTCGGACGGACGTCGGCCGTCCACTTTCTCGTCAGCCAAGGCGATTGGGAAGACCCCTACATCATGCCGGATTTGATCGAAAAGAAAGCCGCCCCCGTCCTGCGGCGGCTGAAAGAGCTGGGCTTCAAGGTCACCGATGTGAGCTACGCCTTTTATGATGCCCAGATCGAACCCGGCATCATCCTCAAGCAATTTCCCGTCCACGGACAGCGGATCCTCAAACGGAACGAGATCACTCTCGAAGTGAGCAAATAAAATGATCCTCGTCGCCCCCTCCATCCTCTCGGCCGATTTCACCCGCCTTGCCGAAGCGGTTCGATCGATCGAGGCGGCGGGGGCCGACCTTGTTCATGTCGATATCATGGACGGTCATTATGTCCCGAACCTGACCTTCGGCCCGCGTCTTGTCGCCGCCCTGAAGAAGGAAACGCGCCTGCCTCTCGACGTCCATCTGATGGTCGAGGAGCCTCATCTCATCCTCCCCTGGTTCCTTGAAGCCGGGGCCGACTGGCTGTCCTTCCACGCCGAAGCCTCGGTCCATCTCCATCGCGATATCCAAACGATCAAGGCGGCCGGCCGCAAGGCCGGAGTCGCCCTCAATCCCGGCACGCCCTTGGGAGAGCTCGATGAGGTCCTCCCGGATCTCGACTTCGTCCTCCTGTTGTGCGTCAATCCCGGCCGCGGCAGCCAGCCGTTCATCGAGGCTTCGCGGGCCAGAATCCGCCGTCTCCGCCGCCGGATCCGCGAAACCGGCGCCGCGGCTCTTGTCGAAATCGACGGCGGCGTCAACCTCGAAAATTTCGCCGACCTCTGCGAAGACGGAGCCCAAGTTTTCGTCGCCGGAAACGCCGTCTTCAATCACCCCGACCCCGCCGACGCGGTGGCTCGGATGAGGAGCCTGGCGGCGAGGTTCGACGGATCATGACCACGATCGTCACCGGCGCCGCCGGATTCATCGGCTCTCGGCTTTCCCGTCGCCTTCTCGAGGAAGGTCGGGACGTCGTCGGGATCGATTGTTTCACGAACTATTATCCGCGCTGGATCAAGGCCCGCAACGTCGCCCCGCTTCTGGCCGGCCGCCGCTTTCGGCTGATCGAGAAAGACCTCAACGAACTGCCGCTCCGCCGCCTCCTCCGCGGGGCGGAGGCCGTCTTCCACCTGGCCGCCCAAGCGGGCGTCCGGGCGAGCTGGGGGCGGAGTTTCGAGACGTATATCCGCCATAACATCGCCGCCACTCAGAGGCTCCTCGAGGCGGCCAAGGACGCCGGCGGGCCGAAAATCGTCTCCGCCTCTTCATCGTCGGTCTATGGGCTCACGCCCGACCTGCCGATGACCGAGGGCAGCCCGCTTTTCCCGCTTTCGCCTTACGGCGTGACCAAGCTCGCGGCCGAGGACCTGGCCTTCCTCTACTTCAAGAATTTCGGCCTCCCGACGGTGTCCCTCCGGTTCTTCACCGTCTACGGGCCCGGCCAACGACCCGACATGGCCTTCCACAAGTTTTTCAAGGCCATCCGGGAAGGCCGCGAGATCACGGTTTATGGCGACGGCCGCCAAACCCGGGATTTTACGTATATCGACGACATCGTCGACGCCCTCCTCGCCGCCCTCCGGGCCGGGACGCCCGGCGAGGTGTATAACATCGGCGGCGGCCACCGCGAGCGGCTCGACCGCCTCTTCCCCGTCCTGGAAGACATCACCGGCCGCCCCGTCCGGATTCGTTGGGCCGAGCGGCAGAAAGGCGACGTCCCCGACACGCACGCGGCCATCGACAAGGCCCGCCGCGACCTGGGCTACGCGCCTAAGACGGCCCTGGGCGAGGGGCTCGCCCGCGAATGGGAATACATCCAAAACTTGTACGGCCGGCGCTCCGCCCGATCCGCCGCCGAAGGAATACCATCATGAAACGCCTCCTCATTTTTTCCCTCGCCGCCTCGCTCCTGGCCGCCGGATGGGCCTGCCGCGGCGCGAAAAAGCTCGAAATCGCCCCCGAATTGGTCACCTCGGACGAAGCCTTGTTCAAGGAAGCCGAAAAGTACCTCAAGAAAGATCCCGAGAGGGCGCGGCTCTACCTTCGCCAGATCATCGACTCCTTTCCCAAGAGCTTCTACGCCCAACGGGCCCAGCTCGCCGTCGCCGATACGTATTTCAATGAAGGCGACGAAGGCAACATGATCCTGGCGGCGACCGAATACCGCCAGTTCATCTCCCTTTATCCCTACAGCCCTTCGGCGGCGTACGCCCAATTCCAGGTCGCGATGTCGTTCTATAAGAAAACCTTGAAGCCCGGCCGCGACCAACAGAAGACGGCCCAGGCTTTGGCCGAATTCAAACGGGTGATCACGACCTTTCCCCGGACCGAGGAGGCCGAGAAGTCCCGGGAAAAGATCAAGGACTGCGAGGAGCGGCTTGCCGAACACACCTTCGTCATCGGTCTTCATTACTACCGGGTCAAAGCTTACAAGGCCGCAATCACCCGCCTCACCGAAATCCTGACGAGCTACCCCTTCTATACCGGGCTGGATAAGGTTTACTTTTACCTCGGGGATTCGTTCTTCGCCGGGGACAAAGCCGATCAGGCCGTTCCGTATTTCACCAAGCTCGTCACGGATTATCCCGAAAGCAAGACGGCCAAGAAAGCCCAGGAACGCCTGAAGGAGATCGAAACGGCCAAGTCCCGGCCCCAGCCGCCGACACCGCCGCCGGCGCCTCCTAAAAAATAAAAATCCCAAGGAGGATCCCATGGCCATTTCGCGACGTCGGAGTCGGGCGTTCGTCGCCGCCGCGCTGCTGACCTGGAGCCTTGGGACGGCGGCCGTCTTCGGCCGGGGAGGGGGACCGCTTTTAGCCTGGAAGCCCTCGCTTGGACTCGAATACCTCTCCCGGACGATCGTCTGGGATGAAGAAACCCGTTCCTCCAAACTCGGGGCGTCGTTCGCCCTCGCCGGCCTCGAAGTCCAGGTCTTCAAAAGCCTGACGGTCTCCGCCCTGGCGGGCTATAGTTTCATAAACTGGAACGGCCTCGTCTTCCGGGGCCTCCCCTTTTCGATCGATTATGAAGCAGGATCGAGCGGAGGATTCATGGCCGGCGGGGGGATCGACGCCGTCGTCTTCACCGCCGGATTCTGGGAATTGGGGGCGACCGGCCGTTTTCTTGCCTCCCTGGGTTCGACCAAAAAACTGACGATTTCCGGCCTCAACGAACCGGGCGCTCTCGAAGGCCGGGGGACGTGGATGCGCCTCGAAGCCGGCCCGGTCGTCGCCTACAAGGGTTTCGAGGGATTCTCGCCGTTTCTCGGAGGGCAATTCGACCGCCTCTGGGGGGCCTTCACTCTGGACGAGACGGTCAAGGAACTGTCCGGTTCCGAAGAGAAAAAAATCAAGGGAAAGGGATCTTTCGCCGTTATCGGAGGGACGCGTTGGGAGCCGGGGCCCTCGTTCGGCTTGAATTTCCAGGTTTCCCTCCTTCCCGCCAAAAAGGTCGGCGGCGGGGTCAGTCTCGACCTCGGAGCCTCCTTGAAGGCCGTCGTTTCCTTCTGAACAAGGAGAACGGACATGTCCATCCGCCTGAAGTTTACAACGGCCGTGGGCCTGATCACGCTTGCGGCCGCGGTTCTGGCTATCTCCGGCGTCCGGATCCGGCCGGGATTGATCCTCGAACGCCCGCTGGTCACATCCCGGGAGGCGGCCGACCGGCCGGACTATGTTCCCGGCCAGATCCTGGTCAAGTTCCGCCCTCAGACCCAAGTCGTGGCCCGGGCTTACGCTTTGGCCGCCCTCGAATCGCGGGCGATCGCCCGCCTTTCCCGGCTCGACATCTATGTGGTCGCGATTCCCCGGGACGAGTCCGTCGAGAAAATGGTCGCCGTCTATGAGGGGAATCCCGACGTCGAGTTCGCCGAGCCGAACTATCTCTGCCGGATCGACGCCACGCCCAATGACAACCTCTTTCAGTACCAATACGCTTTGTCCAACACGGGCCAGCAGATCGGTTCCGTGGCGGGCAGCCCCCGCGGGAAAGCGAGCGCCGACATCAAGGCCCCGACGGGATGGGAGGAGAGCAAGGGCAGCCCGGACGTCCTGATCGCCGTCATCGACACAGGCGTCGACCTCGTCCATCCCGACCTCAAGAACAAGGTCCAGGGGTCGGGCCGCGACTTCGTCAACAACGATTTCGACGCCGGCGACGACAACGGCCACGGAAGCATGGTCGCCGGCATCGCCGCCGCCGAGACGAATAACGGTGAGGGCGTTGCCGGGGTGTCTTGGAACTCGAAAATCCTCCCCCTCAAGGCCATGAACAAGGACGGCGTCGGGCCGACCGACAAGGTCGCCGAGGCCATCCGTTTCGCCGCCGACAACGGCGCCCGGATCATCAACCTCAGCCTCGGGTCCGACGAGCCGAGCAACACCCTCCGCGACGCCTGCAAATACGCTTTCGACAAAGGCGTCTTCATCGCCGCCTCGGCCGGCAACGGCGGCGCCGCCGTCCATTACCCCGCGGCCTACGACAATTACGTCTTCGCCGTAGCGGCGACCGACTATAACGACGCCCGGGCGTCGTTTTCGGCTATAGGGGCCGAAGTGGACGCCGCTGCTCCGGGGGTCCGCATCCTCGCCCCCTATCCGCTCTCCCTCACTTCGCCCGACTACCTTCCTTATGCCTACGGCGATGGAACGTCCTTCGCCGCGCCGCACGTCGCCGGCCTCGCCGCCTTGATCAAAAGCCTGAAACCATCCCTGTCGCCCACGGAGATCATGAACATCATCCGCTACAGCGCCGACGACGTCAACGCCGATCAATTCAAGGGCAAGGACGAGTTCCTCGGCTACGGCCGCATCAACATCGAAAAGGCCATCATTCCGCTGAAAATCGAGAAATGATCCGTCATCTCCGCATCCGGAACCTCGCCACGATCGAGGACGTTCGGCTCGACCTGGAGCCGGGGTTGACGGTCCTGACCGGCGAGACGGGGGCGGGAAAATCCATGATCATCGATAGCCTCCGCCTCGTTTGCGGCGAGAAGGGCTCGGCCGATCTCGTCCGCGCCGGCGCCGCCGAAGCCGTCGTTGAGGCCATCGCCGACCTCTCCGACGCATCCGAGAGGATCGTCCAGCGCGCCGTCGCCGGCGAGGGTCCGGGAAAAGCCTACCTCGACGGCGTTCTCGTCCCGGTCAAGAAGCTCAAGGAGGCGGCTTCCGGCCTCGTGGACATCTACGGCCAGAACGACCATGTCTTCCTTCTCCAGACCGAACACCACTTGCATTACCTCGACGAATTCGCCTCCGCGAGTCCGTTGGCGGAGGAGACGGCGCGCGCCGCCCAGGATCTCCGGCGCTTGATCCGGCAGCGCGAAGAATGGAAAGAGCAAGCTCGAGAACGCGCCGGGCGTCTCGACTTTCTCGAGTTCCAAATCCAAGAGCTCGAGAAGGCCGGTCTCCGGACCGGCGAGGATGAGGAGCTCCGGGCGGAGCGCCACATCCTCCGCAACGCCGAAAAGATCCGCGGCCTCATCGACGAAGCCTATGAGACATCCTACGGCGGTGAAGTTTCGCTCACGGTCCTCCTCGGCCGGCTCCAGACGGCCCTGGCCGAGCTCGCGGCGATCGATCCCGGCTTCCGGGAGATGGCCGAAGCGGTCACCCCGATGGCCATCACCGTCCGGGAACTCGCCGAGACCGTGATTCGAGACAGGGACCGCCGGGACGATTCGCCCGAGCGTCTCGAGGCGATCGAAGATCGGCTCAGCCTCATCGAACGGCTCAAACGGAAGTACGGCGCCGACATCGAGGACATCCGGTCCTATCTCGGCCGGCTCAAATCCGAGCGGGAGTCTCTCGTCCGCGTCCAGGACCGGCTCGCCGACGCCGAGAACGAAATCGCCCTGGCGACGAAGGCTTATCTCGCCGTCGCGGAGCGGCTTTCGGCCGATCGCCGGCGCGCCGCGGCCGAGCTCGGCGCTCTCATCGAAAAAGAGATCGGGCTTCTCGGGATGAAAAAAGCGCGCTTCGAAGTCGCCCTCGAGACCCGCCGTCCGGCTCCGGGCGAACCCGTGGAGGCCAAGGACGCCGGCTTCGACGCGGCGGAGTTCCTGATCAGCCCCAATCCGGGAGAACCGCTCAAACCGATCCGCAAAATCGCCTCCGGCGGAGAGCTTTCGCGGATCATGCTCGCCCTCAAGGCCGTGGGCAAGGACAAGGAATCCGGCCGAACGCTGATCTTCGACGAAATCGACGCCGGAATCGGCGGCCAGACCGCCGAGTTCGTCGCCCGGAAGCTCCGGGCCTTGGCCCGCCGCCACCAAGTCCTCTGCATCACCCATTTGCCCCAGATCGCCTCCTTCGCGACGCACCACTTCCGGATTGAAAAGCGGATCGAGAAGTCGCGGACCTTCACGACCGTCCAAAAGCTCACCCCGGACGATCGCGTCGAGGAAATCGCCCGCCTCATGACCGGAAGCCGGATCAGCGAAGCCGCCCTCGCCGGCGCCCGCGAACTGCTCCGCCTCAACGCCGGAATCTAATCCTCTTCCCTCGGCCCCCCCTTCTGGGCTACAATGACGGCGAGGAGTCCCCCATGACCAAAGCGGAGCGTGCCGTCGCGACCTTCCAGGAAGGGTTCAGCTGTTCGCAAGCCGTGGTCACGGCCTTCAGCGATGATTTCGGACTGGACCGGGATGTCGCCCTGAAGATCTCCCAGGCCTTCGGCGGAGGGATGGGCCACCTCGGCGAGGCCTGCGGCGCCGTGACGGGCGCCTTTATGATCATCGGGCTGAAACACGGCCGGACGAAGGCCGACGATCTTCCGGCCCGAGATAAAACCTATGCCCTGATCCAGGCCTTCGCCCGGCGATTCAAGGAGCTCCACTGCTCCATCACCTGTCGCTGCCTTCTCGGATGCGACATCGGGACCGAGGAAGGCATGAAGGCCGCCCAGGATAAAAATCTTTTCCAGACGCTCTGCCTCAACTACGTCAAAGACGCCGCCGAAATCCTCGAATCCCTGCTCTGATGTCTTCGTCTCTCCCCGGCCTTTCCGGCCTCCGGTTCTCTATTCACACCTTCGGCTGCCAGATGAACGAGTACGACTCGGAGAGGCTCGCCGGCTTCCTGACGGCCGAAGGGGCCGTCCCGGCCGACGCGCCCGAGACGAGCGATGTCGTCATCGTCAACACCTGCGCGGTCCGGGCCAAGTCCGAAGCGAAGCTGTTTTCGTATCTCGGGCGCCTCCAAGCCCTTCGCCGCCGCGGCGTCCTGGTCGGCGTCGTCGGCTGCGTCGCCCAGCTCCGCAAGGACCGGCTCCTCCGGGAGAAGCCGGCCGCGGACTTCGTCCTCGGGCCCGACAACTATCTCCAAATCGCCGAGGTTCTTCGGGAAAGTCGGAAGCGCACCGTGGCGGCCACCGGCCGGACGCGGTTCTGGCGGGAAGGCGGGCCGGCGTCCGTCCTCCGCAAAAGCCGGGTCAGCGCTTATGCCACGATCATGGAGGGCTGCGATAATTTCTGCGCCTATTGCATCGTGCCGTTCGCCCGCGGCCGGGAGAAATGCCGGCCGATCGAGGCGATCCTGGCCGAGGTCGAACGCCTCGCCGAGGAAGGATTCCGGGAGATCCGGCTCCTCGGGCAGAACGTCAACTCCTATCGGGACCCGAAGACGGGCGAATCCTTTCCCGGACTTCTCCGCCGCGTCGCCGCCGTCGCCGGGATCTCCTGGATCCGGTTCATCACCTCGCATCCGAAGAGTTTCGCGGACGAGATTATCGAAGCCATGGCCTCCTCGCCGAAGATCTGCCGGCAGCTTCATCTCCCCCTTCAGGCGGGATCGTCGACCCTGCTCGCCCGGATGAAACGAGGATACACCCGGGATGATTATCTGGACCTCGTCCGGAACCTGCGCTCGCGCCTTCCCGGGATCGCCTTAAGCGCCGACATTATCGTCGGATTCCCGGGCGAGACCGAGGCGGAATTTCAGGAGACTCTTTCGGCCCTCGAAACCGTTCGATTCGCGAATATTTTCTCGTTCCGCTATTCCCCCCGCCCTCTCACCGCCGCGTCGAAGATCCCCGACGACGTTCCCGCGGAGGTGAAACAAAGGCGCCTGCTCGAAGTCCAAACCCTTCAGAAGAGCATCCAGACCGAGTTCCACAAAGGATTGATCGGTCGAACCGTGCGCGTCCTCTGCAGCGGCCGGAGCAAAAAAGATCCCGGCACATACGCCGGTCGGAACGAAGGCTCCCAGGTCGTGAATTTCCAGGCGGCGGAAGACTGCCTCGGCCGTTTCGTCGACGTCCGGATCACCTCCAGCGGCCCCTACAGCCTCCGCGGCGAACTCGTGGAATAATTCAACAAAGTCGAATTACAAAAGGGAAAACGCGACGGTGACGCCGGCGACGACGATGGCCACCATGCTCATCAGCTTGATCAGGATGTTCAGACTCGGGCCGGCCGTGTCCTTGAAGGGATCGCCGACGGTGTCGCCGATAACGGCCGCTTTATGGGCCGGCGAGCCTTTGCCGCCGAGGTGGCCTTCCTCGATGTATTTCTTGGCGTTGTCCCAGGCGCCGCCCGCGTTGGCCATGAACACAGCCAGGACGAACCCGGTCGAGGTTCCCCCGATCAGAAGGCCCATGACGCCCGGCACGCCCAAGATCAGACCCGTGACGACCGGGAAGGCGATCGCCAGAAGCGAAGGCAGGAGCATCGCCCGCTGGGAGCCGCGGGTCGAAATCTCTACGCACCGGGCGTAATCGGGTTCGGCTTTTCCCTCCATGATCCCAACGATCTCCTT
>Ga0315274_10002883_pt1 | contig 25601 bp, 36 predicted proteins | sample YL17G02_20_MG_FD_203700 | JGI IMG/M metagenome (GOLD analysis project Ga0315274, IMG submission 203700) | Sediment microbial communities from Yellowstone Lake, YNP, Wyoming, USA - YL17G02_20 | ecosystem: Environmental > Aquatic > Freshwater > Lake > Sediment | place: USA: Wyoming | collected...
ATGAGGAAAAATGGCGGTTTTATTCCGGGGATCAGGCCCGGCAAATCAACCGTCGATTATTTAAGTAAAATACTAACCCGGATTACCCTGGTCGGCGCTTTGTTTTTAGGCATAATCGCCATTTTACCGTCAATTGCCCAGGGTTTTACCGGATTAACGACCATGCAAATCGGCGGCACCGGTATCTTGATCGTCGTTTCGGTAATTTTAGAGACGACCAAACAGCTTGAAGCAATGATGGTGATGCGTAGTTATGACGGGTTCTTGAAATGAATATATTGATAATCGGTCCACCCGGCTCCGGAAAATCAACTCAGGCCGAATTATTATCCGAAAATTTAGGGATTCCTCATCTTTCCACCGGCGATCTGTTTCATTATTTATCCGAGGAAAAGAGTGTTCGGGGAAAGAAAATAAAAAAGATTATGACGGAGGGAACTTTGGTTGATGATGTGGATGCCCTTAAGCTAATTGATGAACAACTGAAGGGTGCCCAGTACCGGGAAGGTTTTATTATTGATGGCAGCCCGAGAAGTTTATGGCAGGCCCAAAATTTTAAACACCTGTTTGATAAAGTTATTTATCTTCGGGTCGCCGACAAGGAAAATATTAACCGTTTATCCAAAAGAGGTAGACAAGATACTGATTCGCCGGAAATAATTAAAAAACGATTAGCGGTTTATCATCAGGAAACCGAACCAATGTTGGCTTATTATCGGCAGTCGGGAATTCTAGAAGAGGTTGATGGGGAACGGCCGGTCGAGATAATTCTTCAGGATATTTTGAAGAGATTAAAGCAATGATTCCTTTGAAAAATGATCAGGAAATTGCGCTTATGGCCGAAGGAGGGCGAAAACTAGCTTCGGTTATGGAAAAGGTGTTGTCCGAGATAAGAGTTGGGGTAAAAACCGCCTCATTAGATAAGCTTGCCGAGTCACAAATTAAAAAATTAGGTGGCCAGCCTTCTTTTAAAATGGTTAAGGGCTATCATTGGGCGACGTGTATTAATATTAATCAGGGAGTGGTCCACGGGATACCGGATGATTATCAAATTAAAAACGGGGATTTGGTAAGCGTCGATGTCGGTATGTATTATCAGGGCTTTCATACGGATATGGCACGAACGCTGTGCGTTCGAAGTCAAAAGTCAAAAGTCAAAAGTCAAAAGTTTCTTGAGGCGGGGAAGACGGCTTTAAAAGAAGCAATTGCGGTCGCTAAGCCAGGCAATTATCTTGGTCAGATATCTCAAGCGATCGAGAGAGAAGTTAGGCAGGCGGGATTTCAACCGGTTAAAGAATTAACTGGCCATGGTATCGGCAAGAACCTTCATGAAGAGCCGCAAATTCCCGGATTTATTTCAAAAAAGATTGAAGCAACCCCAGTTCTAAAAACAGGCATGACTTTAGCCATCGAAGTGATTTATGCTCAAAAAAAACCGGATTTGGTAATCAGGGACGATGGCTGGGCGATTGAAACTGAAGATGGAAGTTTAGCCGGTCTTTTTGAAGACGTAATTGCCATTACCGAGTCTGGAGCGCAAATTTTGACCGGTTCGAATTAGCTCTAGACTCGAAGCTAGTATTTTGGTAAAATAACCACAAGATCGATGGTAAAGCAGGTAAAAAAAGACGAAGTAGTCGGTAGTGTTTTAGAAGCACTGCCCAATGCCATGTTCCGGGTAGAGCTGGAAGATGGACGAGTTGTCTTATGCCATTTGGCCGGAAAAATGAGAATATATCATATAAGAGTAATGCCGGGAGATAAAGTTAAGGTCGAAATGACGCCTTATGATGATGCCCGGGGAAGGATTATTTTTAGGGAAAAATGAAAGTCTGTTCCAGCATTCAAAAACGCTGTAAAAAATGTAAGATTGTCCACCGCCGGAGGAAGGCTTTTGTTGTTTGCACCAATCCGAAACATAAACAGAGACAGGGGTAATAAATGGCGAGAATTTCTGGAGTTGATCTACCAGCTGAAAAAAGAATTGACATTGGTTTAACCACCATTTATGGTATTGGTCGGAGTAACGTAGTTGGAATATTAAAAAAAGCCAAAGTCGAAGCCAGTAAGAAGGTAAAAGATTTGACCGACATTGAGCTTACCGGTTTACAGAAAATCGTCGAGACGATTCCGGTGGAAGGGATTCTCAGGAAAAAAATCTCTGAAGATATCTCGAGGCTGAAAACGATTGGGACTTATCGCGGCGTCAGGCATACTCGGGGCTTACCGGTAAGGGGTCAAAGAACCCGCTCCAATGCTCGGACCAAAAGAGGTAAAAGAAAGACTATCGGTGCTTTAAAGAAGGAAGACGCCAGTAAGTTTGGCACCCCAAAGGAGGAAACTAGTGAAAGCTAAAGTTTATATTACGGCGACTTTTAATAATACTTTAGTTACTTTTACCGATTTAAAAGGAAATACCTTGTGTTCTGGTTCTTGCGGGGCGGTTGGTTTTAAAGGAGCGAGGAAATCAACTCCTTTTGCTGCTACAACGGCAGTGGAGGCGGCCGCTAAAAAAGCCATCGCTTTGGATATAAAGGAAGTGGAAGTTTATATTAAAGGGCCGGGTCCTGGCCGAGATGCCGCTTTAAGGGCCTTAAGGTCAGTGGGCTTAAAAATGAGCCTGATTGCCGATGTTACCCCGATTCCTCATAATGGTCCACGGGCCAGGAAAAAGAGGCGGGTTTAAATGGCTAAATATACCGAGGCTAAATGCCGCCTGTGTCGTCGTGAAGGAGTGAAACTTTTTCTTAAAGGAGATCGTTGTTTTTCGCCCAAGTGCCCGATTGAGAAAAAAGGAGCGGTTCCGCCAGGCCAGCATGGTCAAAAAAGGGCCAGAAGATTAAGTAGTTATGGTTTACAGTTAAGAGAGAAACAGAAAGCCAAGAGAATCTATGGAATTCTAGAGAAGCCATTTCGGCGTTATTTTGAAAAAGCTTTTAAAGTTAAAGGGAAAGAAACCGGAAAGATTCTGTTACAATTGTTGGAATTAAGGTTGGATAACATTATTTATCGGTTAGGTTTTACCCCTTCTCGTTCGGTTGCCAGGCAAGTAGTGACCCATGGGCAGGTTTTAGTTGACAATAAAAAAGTCGATCTACCCTCTTTTCAGGTAAAACCAGGACTGATAATCAGTCTGGCTAAGGGAGCCCTGGAGCAAGCGGTAATTAAAAAAGCGCTGGCGGAAAAAGGTAAAAAAATTCCTTTATGGTTGCAACGTAAGGCAATAATCGGTAAAATAGTCCGGTTACCTGAAAAGGAAGAAATTGACTCTAATATTAATGATCAATTAATTGTTGAATTTTATTCGCGTTAGCGAAGCAAGGAGTTATATGTTAGATACTATTTTCCAAATTAAAAAAACCAAGGTTAATCAGGAGACTACCCAATTTACAATTGAACCACTACCTCAGGGTTACGGCCATACGTTAGGGAATGCCTTACGCCGGGTGCTTTTGATCAGTCTTCCCGGGACGGCGATTACCGAGATAAAAATCGGCGGGGTCAAGCACAAATTTTCCACCCTAAAGGGATTGAGGGAAGATGTGATTGAACTGATTTTGAACATCAAGCAGGTCAGAATCAAATATGCCGGAGAAAAACCGGTGAAATTACAACTTGAAAAAACTGGTCCGGGTCAAGTTACTGCTGGAGATATTAAAACTCCGGCCGGAGTCGAGATTATTAATAAAGACCTGGTGCTGGGTAATTTAGCCGATAAGACAAGCAAATTAAAAATCGAGATGGTGGCCGAAAAGGGTTATGGTTATCTGCCGACCGAAGAAAGGAAAAGCGATAAACTGGGGGTGCTAATTATCGATGCTTCCTTTGGCCCGATTCGTCTGGTTAATTATAAAGTTGAAGCGACCCGGGTTGGTCGAAAGACTGATTTGGATCGGTTAATTTTAGAAGTTACCAGCGACGGAACCATCAAGGCTGAGGAAGCGCTAAAAACTAGTGCCAAAGTCTTAATTGCCTTTTTAAATCAAATAGTTGATCCTAAAAAAATGCCGGTTAGCAAAAAGAAAGATGAGGGGCAAGTATTGGAGACGATGAAATTAACCGTTGAGGAGCTGGAATTACCGACCCGGATCGTCAATGCTCTAAGAAGAGGCGGTTACGGGACGGTCGCGGAATTATTAGCCGCCTCCAATCAGGATTTGACTAAGGTCAAGAATTTGGGGGAAAAGTCGATAAAAATCGTCCAAGCGGCCTTAGCCAAAAAAGGAGTCATGTCAAATAAATGAGACATCAAGTAACTGGCAAAAAGTTAAATATCGACCGCAACCAGCGCAAAGCTCTATTTAAGAGTTTGATTAATTCTTTGGTGATTCACGGTCAAATTAAAACCACGTTGGCTAAGGCGAAGGCGATTCGTCGACTGGCGGAAAAACTGATTACCAAGGGCAAGGATCAGACTCTTCATTCGCGACGGCTGATTGCCGCTTTCCTGCAGAACAATAAGGCGGTCAACAAGATTGTTGACGAGTTAGGTCCATTGTTTAAAAAAAGACCGGGTGGTTACACCAGAATTGTCAGGTTGGGGAATCGAGTTGGTGATGATGCGATGATGGTTAAGCTGGAGCTGATCGAAAAACCGGCTAAGAAAGAAGATATTGCCAAGAAGGAGACTAAGGTTGAGAAAGTAGTTAAAAAGAATGAAGACAAAAGTAACCAAAAAAAGTGATATTAAACGGGTTTGGCATCTGATCGATGCCAATAATCAAATTTTAGGCCGTATGGCGACCCGAATTGCCCAGCTTTTGATCGGTAAAAATAAACCTTATTTAGTCGGCTATTTGGATTGTGGCGATTACGTGGTGGTTACCAATGCCGCCAAAGTAAAGATTTCCGGGGATAAAAGTACTCAAAAACTATATTCTCATCACTCCGGATACCCGGGCGGTTTCAAGCAGATTAGTTTTAAAGATCAAATGGCCAAAGACCCGACCAAAGTAATTATTCACGCTGTTTCCGGCATGTTACCCAAAAACAAACAACGCGCCGACAGGCTAGTCAGGTTAAAAATATTTGTCAATGACAAACATCCATATGGAGAAAAAATTAAAAAAGACTAAAGTCCAAAAGCCAGTAGCTAAAAGCAAAAAATATGTTTGTGCTGTGGGCAGGCGGAAAACCGCGACGTCCCGTGTTAGGCTTTTCTATGGGAAAGGTGAGACTGTCGTCAACGATCAGCCAATCGGTAAATATTTCTCTGGTTTGGTAGCGCAAGTTTTTTACCAAAAACCATTTGTGGCCACCAATACGCTAGGTAAATATTACGCCACGATTAGAGTTGAAGGCTCAGGTAAAAACGGTCAGCTGGCAGCGGTAGTTCATGGGTTAGCCCGGGCCTTAGATAAAGAGAACAAAGAACTCTACCATTCTTTATTAAAACAAAATGGCTTATTAACTCGTGATTACCGGGCCAAAGAACGCCGCAAGCCCGGCCAGATGGGTAAAGCCCGCAAACAAAAACAATCGCCAAAAAGATAATAATAAACCAATTGAGCATTATCCATTGTTAGTGGCGTAAATTTTTGGTAAATATATTAATATATGAGCGTTATCAAATTTCTTTTTGGTTTTTTATCTACAAAAATAAAAGAACCTAACTATAAAAAAGCAAGGAGGAAAGCTGGAGAATTATTGATTAAGAAATATAAAATCGGCCGAAAAAAGAGAATTCTAAATACTTCAGAAACATTTGATAATCGTTTGAGAAAACAATTTCTAAATCAGTAATTGCCAAAAAGCTTCTTAGAATTTTTTGTTAAAACAGGTGGCGGATTTGTCAAAATTAGAGGCCAGGGTTTTTGTTTTTGCTTCAGCGCCACTATATTTTGAGTATAACATAAGAAGTGTGTTTTCTTTTATAAGCGAAGCATGTAAACTTGTTTATAAAATCTTTTCGGTTCGAGCCAAAAACCTGATATAATTTTATCAAAACCTGATGATCACTACAATTGCAGCAATACAACTTAAAACTAATGAAACACGATGAAGAATAGAACAATATTATCTCTGCCCCTTAAGGGTGAATGGTTTGTCTTCTGGGGAGGAGACAATAAAAAATTAAACATTCATCGTGATACCCCTAATCAAAAGTTTGCTTTTGATTTTTGCATCGTGGATGGAAGTGGTAAAAGCTATCGCGGAAATGGACGAAGAAATGAGGATTACCATTGCTATGGAAAAGAGATTTTTGCTCCTGCCAATGGCAAGGTTGTGGAAGTAATCGATGGTGTGAGAGACAACGAACCAGGAAACATGAACCCCTTTTCCGCGATGGGAAATGTTATAGTTATTAAGCATAGTAATCGGGAAACGTCGGTTCTCGCCCATCTTAAACCTGGAAGCATAAAAGTAAAAGTAGGAGAAAGAGTCAAGACAAGACAACACCTAGGTATTTGTGGCAATTCCGGTAACTCTTCAGAGCCCCATCTTCATTATCATCTGCAAGACAATTCAATAATTCAAGCGGGAGAAGGGATTAAATGTTTTTTCCAAAAAGTAAAGGTAGAAAAGAACAGAAAGAAAGTACTAAAAATAAATTATTCTCCAATAAAAGGAGACAAGGTAAGTGATTGACAGTTGGCGGAGTGGCGCCGCCAAAAATTTTACTTGGTCGGAGCGGCGGGATTCGAACCCACGACTTCCAGACCCCCAGCCTGGCGTTCTAGCCAACTGAACTACGCTCCGTTATTTGCATTTTAACACAAATTTTGTTAAAACTGAATCGCAGTGGCTAAGAAACGGTCTGTCAAGATATATTTAAGTACTGAGCAATACAAAATTCTCTCTGAATTTTTCTCTGATTTAGCCAAAGGGTTAATTTTAGGGGCAATTATTGGGCAAGGCTTCATCCTTAAATTAACTGGTTTTATAAGAGTAACCTCTTCGATATTTTGGGTTTTAGGTGGTTGTTTATTTTTATTTTTTGCTTTATACTTTGCCAAGGAGGTAAAAAGTGACTTCTGAAGAGATTCTTACTGCTTTTAATACTGGCTTTATTATGGCGGGGATAATTGCTATTTTTGGTGGAATTATTGCCATCTTAAGTAAACGCAAATGAATATTACTTGGAATGCAAATACCAGTACCATTGTTTTGGCGATTGTAATTGCTATTGCTGGCGTTTTGCTTTATATTGCCTGGAAGAAATAGGAGATAAAATGGGCGACACTAAAAAAATGGAAGCAGTGAAAATGGCGATGGAACAAATTACCAAGCAGTATGGTAAGGGGGCAATTATGAAGTTGGGCGAAAAAGGGGCGGTGAGAAAGGTGGATGCGATCCCGACTGGCGCGATTGCTCTGGATATTGCTTTGGGAGTCGGTGGCTTGCCGCGCGGTCGGGTCGTGGAAATTTATGGCCCCGAAGCTTCGGGTAAAACTTCGGTGGCTTTAAGTATTGTCGCCCAGGCGCAAAAGCTGGGTGGGGTAGCCGCTTTTATCGATGCCGAGCATGCGCTTGACCCTGCTTGGGCAGAAATTTTGGGTGTTAATTTGGATGATTTATTGATTTCTCAGCCGGACACGGGTGAGCAGGCATTGGAAATTGTCGAAACTTTGGTTCGTTCCGGAGCGGTTGATGTAATTGTGATTGATTCAGTTGCCGCTTTAGTGCCACGGGCAGAGATTGAAGGGGAAATGGGCGATGCGATGATGGGTATGCAAGCCCGACTGATGTCTCAGGCACTTCGTAAACTCACTGCCGCAATTTCCAAATCCAATACGGTGGTTATTTTTACCAACCAGTTGCGTCTCAAAATCGGGGTCATGTTTGGTAATCCGGAAACGACTCCCGGCGGTATGGCTTTGAAATTTTATTGTTCGATTCGGATGGATACCCGCAAGATTGATACGATTAAAGATGGCGATAAGATAATCGGCTCCCGCCATCGGGTGCGGGTGGTTAAAAATAAAGTCGCTCCGCCTTTTAGGACGGCCGAAATTGATATTATCGGTTCGGGGATTTCTCAGGCCGCCGGGATTTTGGATGTGGCGGTTGATTTGGGGATTGTGGAAAAGTCGGGAGCGTTTTTTAAATATAACAAAGAGGTTTTGGGACAAGGTCGGGAAGCTGCCAAAATGACCCTACAAAAGGATCATAAATTAATCAAACAACTTGAAGCGGAAATCTGGAAAAAAGTTAAGGAAGAAAAAGAAGAAAAAAAATAAGTGGAACTTCTGGATAAAGTTTATCGATTTGTTTCTCTCCGTCCCCGGTCAGAGAAAGAAATCCGGGATTACCTGCACGGCAAACATGCCTCCAACCAGGACTTCGAAAAAATCATTCAGCTTTTAATTAAACAGAAGTTACTTGATGATTCGGCCTTTGTAAAATGGTGGCTAGACCAAAGAGCAACCTTCCGGCCCAAAGGTAAAAGAGCCCTAAAAGTAGAACTCAAGCAAAAAGGAATTAGTGAAGAGTTGATTGAAGGGGCATTAGGTGAAGGTGTAGATGAACTAACTCAAGCCCAAAAAGCAATTCAGAAAAAACTCAAAGTTTATAGCCGATTACCCTATTTGGAGCGCAAAGCCAAACTATCCGCTTTTCTTGCCCGCAACGGTTTTTCCTGGGAGGTAATTAAGCAAGTGGTTAATATTACAAATAATAATTAATGCAACTTGACAAAGTTAATATGGACTGTTATATATAACATATGCCATATTTAGTAACGATTACCTCCCAGGGCCAAATAAGCATTCCCGCGCCAATAAGAAGAGCGTTGGGTTTTGAGCGACTTAAAAAAGCGATTGTTGAGGTTGATGGAAAACGAGTAATTTTAAGACCACCGGCAGATATTATGTCGTTTGCAGGGGCAATTCACCATCGGGCGAAAAAAGGCAAAACTATTACCCAAATAATGAAAGAAGAAAAGCAAGCCTACTCTCGCGCGACGGCAAAAAAATATCGGTCAAAATGAAAACTTACTTCGCCGATGCCAATATATTTCTCAGATTTATTCTTCAGGATGATGTAAAACTTGCCAAATTTGCCGAAAAACATTTTCTTGAAGCCAGAGACAACAAGATTAAGCCCGTTTTCATACCGGAAATTATTATTGAAATAAATTATGTTTTAGAAAAAGTATATTCTCTTACCAGGACAGAGATTTTTAAGTATCTAAGCGGCTTAATCGATACTCCTTACCTTGAAATAAAAGACAGGGAAATTTTTCAGAAAGGGCTAAGGATTTATGATTCTTGCTCGGTGGATTTGGTGGATATTCTTCTTTATGTTCGGGCGAAGCAAGAAAAGGGCGAGGTTTTATCTTTAGATAAGGATTTTAAGAAATTGGCAAGAATCAACCCAGGAGCTTGACAGGTAAAATTTAAAATGAAAAAATAAAGATGATGGATAGCCAACCAAGCGACCGCTGGTTTAAACCCACCGTCATTATTATCGGGATTTTGATAGTGATTGGCTTATTCGGTAATATTTATTTATGGCTCAAATCCCAAAAATCCCCAACCTCCCCAATAACCCAAATTACCCCCACTCCGACCGAAGATATTGAAGAGAGGTTTTGTGGCGGGATTGCGGCTAATTTGCCGGAAAACCAGTGTCCGACAGGATATTATTGTCAGCTTGATGGTAACTATCCCGATGCCGGCGGAGTTTGCGTAAAAAGGTAACTTTCAAGGTTGATAAAAATTTGTAAAAAGCGTAAAATGTCTTCAGTTATAAGTTAATTGGCTTAAAGGCATTATAGTTGACTTCTTTTATGATTACTAAAAAGTCACTAGGAAGAAATAATTAGTCCGCAAATCTTTCGCGGTAATTTTTCATGCATTAGGCCATTTAAGGAGGTTATATGGGGATATTAGATGTTTTAGTCAAAACTTTAATTAGAGAAGACCAGGCGGAGCAGGGAAAAGCGAGTCCTAAGGCTCAAGTTAAAAAAGCCGTCAAAAAATCGGTTGGGCGAACCGAAGAAGAATCCGAAGCTTTGGCCAGGCAAGTGGCAAGTAAAGTCGCTGAACTGGAAAGAAAAGAAGGCGCCTTGGACGAGAGAGAAAAACTGCTAGCCAGAAAAGAGCAGGATTTACGAGCGAATTTGGAAAAGAAGCTAGTCGAAGTTGAAGAAGTCAAGAAAAAAGAAGTGGCTAAGCTGGAAAAAATTGCCGGTTTAACCGCCAAAGAAGCTAAAGATTTGATTTTGAAAGCAATTGAAAAAAGATCGGCCGAAGATATCGCTAAAAAAATTAAAGAAGCCCAGGAGGAAATTAAGGCCCGGGTGGATGAAAAGGTCAAGGAAATTATAGTTGAGGCAATGCAGCGGGGGGTAACCGATTATGTGGCGGAATATACGGTTTCCACCGTTCATCTAGCTAACGAAGATATGAAAGGCCGGATTATTGGTCGGGAAGGGAAAAACATTCGGGCTTTTGAGCGCGCCACTGGAGTGGAAATCGAGCTGGATGAATCCAACGATATTATTCTTTCCTCTTTTGATTCCATCAGAAGGGAAATTGCCAGACGGGCTTTAGAAAAACTGATTAATGACCGGCGAATTCAACCATCGCGGATTGAGGAATTGGTGGCCAAAACCAAGCAGGAAGTAGAAAAAATCATGTTTGAAGAAGGGGAAAGATTGTGCTATATGGTCGGGGTATATCGTTTGCATCCGGATTTGATTAAATTATTGGGCCGGTTTAAATTCCGCTTTTCCTACGGCCAGAATATGATTGTCCACACGCTTGAAGAAACTAAAATTGGGATAGCGATCGCCAAAGAAGTTAAAGCCAATGAAAATGTCGTTCGGCTTGGCTGTTTGCTTCACGATATCGGTAAAGTGATTACCGAAGAAGAAGGCACTCATATTCAACTGGGAGTCGATCTGGCTCGAAAATACCGGCTGCCGGAGGAAGTGGTGGCTTGTATTGCGGAGCATCATGAAGATAAACCGTTTTCTTCAGCCGAGTCGCGGGTTGTTTGGGTAGCCGATGCCATTTCCGGTTCTCGGCCGGGAGCCCGTTATGAAGCCCATGGAGAGTACATTGAGCGTATGAGTCAGATTGAGGAGATTGCCCACGGGTTTGACGGCGTGCTGGAGGCTTATGCTTATCAGGCCGGTCGGGATGTGCGGGTATTAGTTAAGCCGGAGGAAGTTAATGAAGACCAATTGGTGGTGCTGGCGGATAAAATCGCCCGCGCCTTGGAAGAAAAAGCCTCTTATGCCGGCCAGATTAAAGTTACCTGCATCCGGGAAACTCGCGCTTCTGATGTAACCAAGTCGAAATAGTCCGATTTAGCTTGACAAAATTAAGATTTTAGGCTAAATTAAACCAAAGGAGGAAAAATGACTAAAAAACAAATCATTGATCTAGTTGCTACCAAAGCCCATTTAACTAAAAAAGCGGCTCGGGAAGCGGTGGAGAATTTTTTAACCGAAATAACTAAGGCCTTAAAAAAGGGCGAAAAAATCGTTCTTTCCGGCTTCGGGACTTTTAAAGTCGCCAAAGTCAAAGACAAGCCGGTAATTGTTCCGGGGACGAAAGAAAGAAAAGTAGTTAAAGGTCATCGTGCCCCGCGCTTTGTCCCAGGCAAGCCTTTGAAAAAAGAAGTCAAATAAGCGATAATGGTCTTTGATGGCCATTGTTCAAGTTAGAAATCTTAAAAAATACTTTCAGGTTCATAAAAAAGAGCCAGGTTTGGTTGGTTCAATCAAGTCAATTTTCTCGCGTAAGTATGAAACCGTTAGGGCAGTTGATAATGTTTCTTTTGCCCTCGAAGAAGGTGAGCTGGTCGGTTTTATTGGCCCGAACGGGGCCGGGAAAACGACTACCTTAAAATGTCTTTCCGGTTTGCTGTATCCGACTTCTGGGCAAATTTCCGTTTTGAACCACACCCCATCAGAGCGTCAGACAAAGTTTTTAAAACAGATTTCCCTGATTATGGGTCAAAAAAACCAGCTGTGGTGGGATTTGCCCCCAATAGAAACTTTCCTTTTAAATAAAGAAATTTACGAAGTTCCGGATGAGCAATATCAAAGAACTTTGAATGAATTAGTAAAGCTACTTGAAGTCGAGGAAATTTTAAAAATTCAGGTCAGGAAACTTTCTTTAGGACAAAGGATGAAATGTGAGCTGATTGCCGCCTTAATTCATAATCCGCGGGTTTTATTTTTGGATGAACCGACAATTGGCTTGGATGTGGTGATGCAGAAGAAAATGCGCGATTTTATTAAAGAATACAACCAGCGGTATCAGGCAACGATTATTTTAACCTCTCATTACATGGGCGACGTTAAGGAGCTGTGTAAAAAGGTGTTGATTATTGATAAAGGGAAATTAGTTTTCGATGGTTTACTATCGGAAATTACCCGCAGGTTTGCCGATAGTAAAATTATTTCCATAATTTTGGCCAAAGAAGTCGACCCCAAGATTTTGGAAGCTTTTGGGGCGATTAAAGAATTCAGTTATCCAAAGGTTACCTTTTCGGTTAAGCGGGGTGAGGTTTCCAAAACTACCGCCAAAATTTTGGAATTGTTACCGGTTGCCGATTTAAATATCGAAGAGCCGGCGATTGAGGATATTATCAGAGACCTATTCATCGGTAAAGACTATGCGTAAGTATTTAACTTTAGCCAAGCTTACATTCGAGGAGTATTTTGTCTATCGGTTGAACTTTTTATTGTGGCGGTTTCGAAGTTTTATTTCTTTTTTAACCTTACTTTTTTTCTGGCTGGCGATCTATGGCAATAAATCAGGATTCTTGGGCTATCAAAAGTCCCAGATGTTGACTTATGTGGTGGGAATTGCTTTTTTAAGGGGAATTGTTTTGGGTTCCCGATCGGTTGATTTAGCAGGCCAAGTCCGTAGTGGTGAATTAAGTAAAGTTATTTTAGCACCACTTAAAATATTCCAATTCTGGTTTACTCGTGACTTAGTCGATAAATCTTTAAATTTAATCTTTACTCTGGTGGAGATTGCTCTAATTATTAGCCTTCTTAAGTTTCCCTTTTATTTGCCAAAAAACTGGGAAACATATTTTTGTTTTGTAGTTTTTGTCCTTCTCTCCATGTTTTTATATTTCTTTTTAAGTTTTGTTTTATCGTTAAGTGCCTTTTGGACCGAAGATGTTTGGGCTGCTCGTTGGTTATTTGGAATTATCTTTTTGGAATTTTTTGCCGGCGCTTTTTTCCCAATCGATGTTTTACCCAAGACGCTTGCCGGAATTATCAATCTGACCCCCTTTCCGTATTTAGTCTTTTTCCCTTTAAAAATTTGGCTTGAACAAATAACTGCTGGGGCAGCCCTGAAAGCAATGGTTATTTGTGGACTTTGGCTGTTGTTTTTTTATTGGTTAGCCAAATTTTTGTGGCAAAAGGGGATCAAAAACTATGGTGCATATGGTGGCTAAAAGATTAAAAATTTGGTTGTTGATGGCTTCCATGGGCGCTCAATCTCAGTTTTTGACTTGGATTGCGGGTGCCATGTTTCTTTGTGGGAAAATAATTCGCTTTTTGATTTTTTTTGTTTTTCTTTTTGCAGTCTTGGATTCAACCAAAACACTGGCGGGATATTCCAGAGACCAAGTAATTATATTTTTTCTAGTCTTTAATATAATTGATATTGCCAGTCAATTTTTGTTTCGCGGCGTTTATAATTTTCGCTTTTTGGTCCGGTCTGGAGATTATGATCTAGATTTACTAAAACCTCTTCCAGCCTACTTTCGACCGATTTTCGGTATTACTGATATTTTAGATTTTCTGATGTTAATTCCCCTATTAGGGTATTTTATTTGGTTCGGATTCGATAAACATTTTTTTCTTAATCCGGCATTATTAATTTTATTTTTCTTACTTTTAGGAAATAGTTTAGTTTTGAGTTTTGCTCTTCATCTGATGATGGTGGCGGTTTGCCTTTTGACCAGCCAAATTGATCCCTTAGTTTGGATTTATCGGGATTTGACCAATATGGCCCGCTTTCCGACCGATATTTATACTAAAGGAGTGCAATTCATTTTGACCTTTACTATCCCGGTAATTATTTTGATTACTGTGCCAGCTAAAGTCTTGATGGGAATGTTGTCGTGGCAGTGGATTGGGGGAGCTTTTTTAATCAGCGGCTTATTTTTATTCGGTTCGCTCAAGTTCTGGCGCTACGCCTTGTCCCAATACTCCAGCGCCAGCAGCTAAATTTTATTCATCTGGTAGCATAAAAGTGTCGGGAGAGATTCCGACTGCAGTTAATCTTCTGCTTATTCTCATAATAAATTTAGAAACGTCTTTTATTGGATATCTAGTTATCCAACTGACTTTGCCTTCTTTGCAGGCAGACCGAAGATTAACCAGTCCCAATCTCAAATCCTCTTGTCTGCCAGCCATTGATGCTTCTTTAGTAAACCACCAGGAAACAGCCGCTTTCCTATCCCAGCCGCCGGCATGAGGTGAAAGTTGTATTGCTGTTTGATAGGCTACCTTGAACCTTGTCCAGTCTATTTTTTCTCCCAATTGTTTTTTTGCCATTTCTTCTTCCATAGTAGCTACAGCCCAAGCCGAGGTATCTTTTTCTGCCGCTACTACTGCCTCTTGAAAATAACCGATAGCTAAGCCGACAAAATGTTCATTTCCGGTTAATTCGGCTACATTAAGGCAATATTTTCCTTTATCCCGAAGCATCTCCACCTTCATTTGGTATTCGACCTCAGGATTTTCAGGATCAGTTTTCATTGCCTCGGCTTCTTCATTTATTACCGGGGAGTTGTTATAGTATTGAACAAAGATGTTTTTTGCTTCCGATAAGAATTTAGCCGCTTTTTTACCGCTCCAGGTTCTAGTTGAATGATTTAGAAGATCGACAACACAGATGCGCCAGATTTGCATCAGTCTGATTAATTCTGGTTTGGTAGCTTCATTGATTTCCTCATCTGTGATTAATAAATAATCTGCCAATCTTTTGGCAAGAGGATTATTATCACCATTCACCCTCTGCTTTTCGGCAGATGCTGGTAGTGGTATTTCTTTTAGTCTCATGGTGTCCTATAATATCCCTTTTTTCTTTCCAAAACAAGCCTGAAATGGTAGAATTCAAGCACGATGAAGAAATACTTTATTAAAACTTTTGGTTGCCAAGCCAATGAAGCGGATTCGGAAAGGATAGCCGGAGTTTTGGAAAAGCAAGGTTACCGGCCGGCCAAAATTGTCGAGGAAGCCAATTTGGTGGTGATTAATTCTTGTTCGGTACGCGAATCCGCCGAAAACCGCGTTTTCGGGTTGATTAATAAACTAACTAAATTGTCGTCCAAAGGACGATCGGCCTCTGACCGAAAAATTTGGCTGACTGGCTGTATGGTCGGCTCAGCCAAAAGAATTCCCCGTCGGTATACCATAAATCAATTAAGAGCGAGGTTGCCATCAGAAATTGAGTTGAAATTGGCTGAAGAAATTGTCAGTAACTCTCAATCCGCCAACCGGCGGATAACTCGTAATTCTAAAACTGTGGCTCTGGTGCCGATCATGGAAGGCTGCTCTCATTTTTGTTCCTATTGCGTCGTTCCTTATGCGCGGGGTAAAGAAAAAAGCCGAGATTTTGAAGAAATTATTTGTGAAGTTAAAGAACTAGTAAAGCGCGGTGGTAAGCAAATTATGCTTTTAGGTCAGAATGTTAATTCTTATCAACCATCTTTTGCCAAGCTGTTGACAGAATTAAATAAAATTTCCGGTCTGAAAAAGATTTCTTTTATGACTTCCAACCCGTGGGATTTAACCGTCGAGATTATTCAGGCGATGAGTTTACCCAAAATCGACCGCTATCTGCATCTGCCGGTTCAGTCCGGAGATGATCAGATTCTTAAAAAAATGAACCGACCATATACTGGACAACAATATTTAGCTCTGGTTAAGAAGATTAGGAAGGTAATCCCGAATATCAAAATCGGGACCGATATAATTGTCGGATTCCCTGGAGAGACAAAAGAAGCATTTGAAAATACGGTAAAAATGGTTAAGCGAGCTGGTTTTGTCAAAGCCTACATTTCCCGCTATTCGCCGCGTCCCGGTACGGCGGCCTTTAAGTTGAAAGATGACGTGGCACCAACCGAAAAAAAGCGAAGATGGCGGATCTTGGAGGAGTTAATTAATAAATAGTTATTTTGCCCACTGGCATTGCTGATTTAAACAGCGGCAGGAAAGACCGAATTTTTGGGCGTCGTAGCAATCCTGGTATTCGCAGGTGGAAATAATTGATTCCTCGCTTGCTGATTGGCAGATTTGGCCGGAGCAGCCACCAGTAATACAATCAGTGTTAGTCGCGCATTTTCCCTTGGTGGAAGAACCGCAAAATTGAGAAGCTGGGTTAACCATATCAATATTTTTTTGGTCGACAAATTTTTTCCCGTCACTGGTCAAACATTGCTCGGGATAAGTCAGAAGAATTTTATTCCCCGGCACCTTGACACATTCTTCAAAGCTGGTAATTGGTTTTATTGACAGGCGAGAAATACTTAAGAAGAAAATTAATAGGCCGATAAGCAAAACCATCCCTAAAAGTACATAGAAAAATTTTTTATTGCTCATTGTCTATAATAATAGCATAATATGAGCAAATGGAAAAGATTTTGGTGATTGGCGGGCCGACGGCGACGGGGAAAACGGAACTGGCGGTCCGACTGGCGAAGCAGTTTAGAGGAGAGTTGATTTCGGCTGATTCGCGTCAGGTTTATCAAGGGATGGATATTATTACCGGCAAAGATCACTCGCCAGGAACTAAAATTCATTTAATTGATGTGGTTAGACCTGATGAGGATTTTAGTGTTGCCTATTATACTCGACTTGCCTGGCAGGTGATTAAGAAAGCTTGGAAAGAGGGCAAATTGCCGATTATCGTCGGCGGCACCGGATTTTATATTAAAGCGGTTATTGATGGTATTGGTACGGTTGAAATTCCTCCCAATGAAAAAGTGCGTCAGGGAATGAAAGCCTGGTCGGCTAAAGAGCTGATGGATTATTTAGCTAATCTGAATTCGGCCAAAGCAGCTGCCTTGAATAAATCAGACCGGAATAACCCCCGAAGATTAATGCGAGCGATTGAAATTGCGCTTTGGCAAAAAGAAAATTTCCACCAACCGGCGGATCAGAAAGAAAAACAACCGCCATTTTCAGTTTTATTTATCGGACTGAAGGCTGACTACAAGACTCTGTATCAGCGAATTGATCAACGGGTAGCTAAGAGATTAAAAATTGGGGCAGAGCAAGAGATTCGGAATATGTTGAAAGAAGGTTATTCTTGGGAAAATTCAGCTCTGGGTGTAACGACTGGTTATCGGGAATGGCAGCCATATTTTGAAAATTCAAAGTTAAAAGAAGAAGTAATCAAAAAGTGGCAGTTTGCCGAGCATGGTTATGCCCGAAGACAGATGACCTGGTTTAAAAAAGATAAGCGAGTTAGTTGGTTTGACATCACTGGAAAAAAATGGCAAGATGAAATAGAAGAATTGGTTGAAAATTGGTATGACGCAAAAAATTGAGATTTCCTACCGGACGATAATTTTTACGGTTTTCTTTTTACTTAGTCTTTGGCTGCTTTTTCAGATCCGTTACCTACTGGTGATTCTGTTCGTGGGGACGATTATGATGAGCGCCTTAAATCCGCTGGTAACGAGATTAGAAAAATTAAAAATCCCTCGGGCAGTGGCGGCGATTTTGATTTACCTGGTTATTTTTGGCTTTTTCATCGCCATTTTGGCTACCTTAATTCCCCCTTTGATTAACCAAACCAGTATTTTGATTTCCCATTTACCGGATTATTTCCGTTACTTTAACTTGCCGCCAATTGATGGTGATTTTTTAAATAGTCAAATTAACCAGCTGTTAGCGCCGGTGGGCTCATTTTCATTGGGGGTAATTAGAACGACTTTAGGAATTTTGAGCAATTTTATTGTTATTTTTACTCTGATTTTTGTCAGTTTTTATCTTTTATTGGAACGAAAGCATTTAGATGAATACTTGTTAAAGCTTTTCGGTGCGGAGGGGGCTAAAAGGGTTGCTAAGGTTATTGATAAAATTGAGAGGAGGCTGGGGGAATGGGTTAGGGCCCAGATTTCCTTAATGCTGATTGTAGGGATTATGTGTTATATCGGGCTGGTAATTTTAGGGATTGATTTTGCCTTGCCTTTAGCGATTTTGGCCGGCATTTTGGAGATTGTTCCCAATGTTGGGCCAATTCTGTCGGCTATTCCGGCAATTCTAATTGGTCTGGGAGTAACTCCGGTAATGGGTTTGGCGGTGGCGGCTTTATATTTTTTAGTTCAGCAGGTAGAAAATCAAATTATCGTTCCACAGGTAATGCGTCAGGAAGCGGGGGTTAATCCTCTGGTAACCATCTTAGCTTTAATTGCCGGATTTAAAATTGGCGGTGCTGCGGGGGCAGTTTTATCAATTCCCTTTGTGATTTTAGTTGAGATTTTACTGGCCGAATTTTTAGCTTCTAAGAAGACTTAGTATCTGGTGCCTGGAAAATCCGTAAGCCAGATTCTGTTCTAGTAGTCATCTATCTAATGACCCGTAATCCGTATTACGGAAACGGGTCTAGCACGTTAATCCTGCCTTGCAGGATTTTACGTGCTGCCCTCGAACTTCGATACTCGGGAAGACGCCTAATGACGTATCTATCGGAGGTTGCAGCAGGGAGGGTTGCCTCGTTTCATATTAATCGTCTCTGTGGCCCTATCTAGTCCCAAACGATTGTACGTCTGGAATGTCATCTTGCGACGACCACCCTGTCTTCCGCTGTCTGGACTTTCCTGAACGTAATATCTGCAAGCAGATTGTACGTCCCGACTACCCGATTTTCCAGGCACTTATATTATACCAAATTTCACCCCATTAATGATAGTTTTGATAATTATAGGCTTTTTGAGTATAATACCGGCTATATGTCAAGAGAAAGATACGGGCGTCCGTTCGGTGGTTTTACTTTTTTGGGCGATCATGCTGATAAAGAAGGCTTTTTTAACTTATCTCTAAGAAAGCAGGCAATAAGACTTGGCTGGTCAAACGGGTGTCCAAGGGTTCGAGAGTTGAGCGATCCTGACCATCCTGAATTTGGTCCAAAATGGATTAGACAACGCTACGCTGAGACTAATTTTTGTTTTGGGGTGGTGGTGGATATGGTAAGAAAATTGAAGAAATTTGAACTTGCTGAAAAACTTATAGAATATAGAAGAAGGAATCCCGACGAGCCTGTTGGTTATTTCGAACCAGAATCAGTTCCAGACACTTACAGTCAAGAAAGATCTCCAATGGGTAGCCTTTGGGGTTATGTAATATCACGAGTGATGATTGAAGGTTTTGGTCGGGGTAATTCTAGGACAAGTGAAAGAACACTTAAAACACTGGATATACTTGAGGAAATTATACCGGGAGTAAATACCCCGGCTGAATTACTGGCAATTTTATCAGAAAGGGTACGTCGCAAAATGAAGGTTCCCCCTATAACGATTTTAAGTCATATTTTGCCAGCGGGCTTACTTGAAGAAGATAATTGTCGTACCGATTTTGGAGAACTTGCTCGGCATCTTAAAGATAAAGCGCCATCTTTATGGGGTATTTATAAAGCGCTTGAACCTCAAATAAAAATAAGGAATGGGATTGCTTCATTTTAAAGTTTTTAGGTGAACAATAGGGCAGTTATTCATCAACAATTTAGGTTATGTTAAAATAATTTGATGAATAAAATAAAAGTCGCTCCAATTAAGCCAATCATAAAATATGGGGATTTTGAGAAGTTGGACATTCGGGTAGGAACAATCGAATTAGTTGAAGATGTCGAAAAATCGGATAAGCTACTCAAACTGGTTGTCGATTTTGGCGACCACAAACGAAATATTCTGGTAGGGATGAAGAAAGAAAGGAAAAATCCAAAAGAAATTGAAGGTAAGCAAGCTTTGTTTGTGGTTGATTTGGAGCCCAGAGAAATGACGGGTGAAATCTCTGAAGGCATGTTGTTTGATATTGGTTACGCCGATGGGATCACCCCGGTATTAGCCATTCCTGAAAAGCCGGTTCCCAGCGGCACCCGCGCCGGCTAAATATATTCAATTACAGTTTCAACAAAAACCCCTTCCTTAACGGAGGGGTTTTTAGTTTTAGGTTATAATCGGAAAAATTAACCGCTTTCTATATTTCAAAGTTCTAACTTCCTCCACGATGGAGAGCCCGCAAAATCGCCAATCAGGCGGTTTTTTGGTAGAATGAGAGAATATGATAATTCCTGATAAAGTCAAAAATTTATTTAATAAACAGTCATTAGTTGCCTTTGGAACAGCAGATAAAAAAGGGCAGCCAAATGTTAATGTTATATTTTGGAAAAAGATTCTTAACAATGAAACGATTTTATTGATTGATAATTTTATGAAAGCAAGCAAAGCGAATCTTGCTGAAAATAATAAGGTTTGTATTTCTTTTTGGAATCCTGACACAGAAGAAGCATATAAGGTTAAAGGAACAGCAAAATATCATACAAAAGGCTCAATCTATAAGGGAGGAAAAAATTTAATACAATTTAAGAATCCCGAAAGGGTTCCAAAAGGTGTGGTTGAAATAAAGGTAACTGAGATTTACTCAATAAAACCAGGGCCTAATGCAGGTAAAAGATTGTAAGGGTTAATATTTTATCTTTAAGTCTTCATAAAATAGGTTCTGACATTCTCTATGATGAGGAGTTAGCCTCAAAAAGCCATATTTAAAGGCCTTTCTTGGTTTGGTATAATAGGAACATGAGGCTTTGTAGCGCCTGTTTTTTAGGTATCCTTTGTCGCAATCATGGAAGGGAATTCTCCACTAAGAAGGTTCTCGGCTTGGCCAAAAGAGAAGTTTTGATTCCAGTTTGCCCCGAGCAACTTGGTGGCCTAAAAACTCCTCGGGCGGGGTGCGGTATTTTAGGAGGTGACGGGAAAGACGTGCTTTCTGGCAAAGCAAAAGTACTCGATCGTCGAGGGGAAGATTTAACTGAAAACTTTATTCGTGGAGCCGAGGAAACCCTAAAGATTGCCAAGCTTTATGATATTAAAAAGGCAATATTTAAACAGGGTAGTCCGTCGTGTGGGAGTGGCTTGGTTTTTCGATGGAAGGAAGAAAATGGAAAATGGCGCAATTGCAGAAGAAAAGGAAATGGGGTAACTACTGCCTTGCTAAAAAGAAGCGGAATTGAAGTCCTAAGCGAGCAGAACGTCCGAGCCTAAACTAGTTCTAACTTCGTCCACGATGGGGAGCTAAGGATTTAAAGCCCGATTTATTGGGCTTTTTGGTTTGATATAATAGGGGAATGAGTAATATTAGAAAGTATCCGAAAAACTTTGTGACTAAAAAAGGCAAAAAGGTAATTATCCGCTTGCCTGAAAAAGGTGACCTTGACCAGTTGCTTAGTTACATAAATGAACTTATTGATGAAGATACAACCATATTGATGAATAAAAAAGTTGGCCGAAAAGAAGAAAGAGAATATTTATCAGGATTATTGAAAGCCATTAAGGGAAAAGAGGGATTTAATCTGTTGGCCTTTTTTGGAAGTAAGTTAGTAGCCAATGTGAGTGTTGAACGAAAAAAGCACCGCCAGGGGCACCTTGGCGTTTTGGGAATATCTGTAATAAAGGGCTTTCGGAATGAAGGACTAGGTACCGAATTACTAAAGCAGGCAATTATTCTTTCTAAAAATTTCCTGAAACTAAAAGTGCTTGTTTTAAGCACGTTTGCTGTTAACCAAAGAGCAATTCACCTCTATCAGAAAATGGGGTTTAAAAAGTGTGGCCGTTGGCCCAAGGGTGTTTTTTACAAGGGTAAATATATTGACGACAACTTAATGTATCTCGATTTTAAAACTAGTTGAGTCAAACTAGTTCTAACTTCTTCCATAATGGGGAGCACGAAGTTTCCGAATTTTTTATGAACTTGTATTTTAACTTTTTCTTTTGTTTCTGGTATTAGTAGTATCACCAATTCCCCCAGAATTGATGTTTCTAAATAGACAAGATGTGATAAACTAATATTAATTAGCAGTTAATTACGCCTATGGTTACAAAAGACAGGATAGATGAGTTAGTAACTTTCATTAATGAAGAAATAAAGAAAAAATTAGGAAAGAAACTAGATTCAGCATACTTAGTTGGAAGTTACGCACAAGGAAAATCTTCTCAGTCTCGCCCTGATATTAATTGGCTTTTAATTCACAAAGATCCAGTGGAAGACGAGAGCCGATGGATTTTAGGAGAAATCCTAACAGATGCAATTGACAAGTTTTTGAGCTATTTTACTGTTAGACCGGAACTGCGGCCCTTCAAATTTTCCTATCCCTTAAAGCGAGGTGAAGATGTTTTTGTAAACCTTTCAATTGTAACTAACGCCCCAACTCCGGAAGAATTTAAAAAGAAAAACAGATTTATTCCAGAGTATGTATTTGAAGGATTTAAGTCTAGTAGAAAACTTTTTTATGGAAGAGATATTTTAGGGGAATTGACTTTTCTGGTAGATAAACAAAGTATTTTAACTTCTGCAATAGAAAAAATTATAGATCACAAAATTCAATTAGATCGGGTTCCTTTGGTTTATCACTTGAGAAAAGACATTGATTTGGTGTTTAATGAGGCGCTAACTCATGGGAAAAACTTGGTGTATTTTGGAGTAGAACTGGTTATGTCGAACAAAGAATTAAAGGAAAAACGGTTCTTGGAATACTTTCAAGATAAAGAGAGGCTAATTGGAATTTACCAGGAGAGACTACCTGAAGCTTTCAACCTGGTAAGAGATATTTTTGAAGCACGAGACAATTATGAATCCTGGAAGACAGATAAAGAAAAAGCAAAAAAGATTTACCTTACAGCTTCGGGTTTTGCCGGCTTACTTATGTCTTCATTCATGCGGGGTGTCTTTAATGAAAAATAACTTCAATATTCTCTCCTTTGGAGATTTAGAAGCGGTAGAGCAAAACCTTAATAAACTTGTTGAGGGTGGTCTTGATTCCTATGACTTGATTATTTATACAGGGGATACTCCCAATCCAGCCATATTCAAAATCCTTAGCAAACAAATGGTGGAAAAAGGATTGGGAGATATGAAAAATAAACCCAATATTGCCTGAGAAACAGAACCATTGGAAGCGTTAAAAAAAGTAGAGGGTGAGTTTTGGTCTATGAAAAAGATTTTTGAAAAGATTTATCAGACAGGAAAGTTCTTTGGAGTCTGGGGAAATGCGGATAACACAAAAATGCTGGCTAAAATCCCCATCCAAAAATTTATTAACAATCTTCACAATGGGGTAGTTAAATGGGGTGATTACTTTTTAATTGGTTATAATGGAAGACCTCTTTATATTTTTGAAAAAGAAAATCATGAACAATGGGCTTTCGTTGAAGATGAAGCAGAGAGAAATTTAGAAAAACTATTTAAAAAAATTGACCCAAACAAGACAATACTTGTTACCCATGCTCCACCTTTTAGAGTATTAGATCAGGTTGAAAAAGACTATCGGAAATACGCAATAGGCACTTATGGGGAAAAGGCAAAAGACGGCCATATCGGAAGCATGGCTTTTAGAAAAATTGTAGAAAAATACCAACCTTTTCTTCATATTTTTGGTCATATCCACGAATCAAGAGGGATAAAAAGACTTGGGGAAACAATATGCGTGAATACTGGCTGTCTCGGAGTTCACGGGGAGTATGCAATAACAAGTATCAATAACAATAATAAGGTTACGGTGCAATTTAATAGAATTGACCAAACGTAAAACTAGTCCCAAAATTGTCCAGTAGGTAGAACAGTTTTTTGACAAAAACCCCTTCCGTTATGGAGAGGGGTTTTTGGTTGTTTAAGTTAAAATCGGAGAAATTAGCCGCCGATTTTGAACATTTTAGTACCGCACTTCGGACAAATTGATTTGGAAGCTGGTTTACCGTTCTTCATGGTAATGTGTTCCACTTTGCTATCATCAACCTCTTGTTTGGCGCGGCATTTAACACAGTAGAAGCTAGCCATATTTTTTTCACCTCCTTTCCTGCATTGGGGCAGGAATTATCAAATGTGCCTACCTTAATTTGAAGTATAACACAGCCTCAAGGCTAATTATGCCTAAAGTCAAGGCTAAGGTCTTAATCAGGTCTTTTTTGATTAGCTTCGGATTAAAAGAAAGGCTAGGTTTATCGGTCTTTTCTGGGGGATGAACTTCTTTAGGTTCGGGAGTTATCCTATAAGAAATTGGCTCTTGACGAACTTCACCAGGGGGTACTTGAGTTAGTTTTCGCCTAAGTTGACGGATAATTTTTTCCTGTCGGGTTTTTCTTTTTTTGGCCATAAATGCAGATTGACAATATCACTTCGGACTACTAAAATCAAGAGTACAGATGTTGCTCAATAATAATTTGTTGGTATGTTTATTATTTGGTCTGATTATCGGCTGGCAATTGGTGCTATCGATTCTTTTTTATCAAATTTCTAAGTATCAAAAGAAGCTTTCCAAAGGTGTCGGCGTTAAGGATTTGAAGACGGTTCTGGAAAAGATATTAAAAGATTATGGAGAACACTCCCAAAAAATCAGTGAAATTATTAAGTCAGTTAAGGCTTTAGAGCAAGACGGTACTTATCATGTTCAAAAGATCGGTTTGGTTCGTTTTAATCCATATGGGGATACCGGCGGTAATCAAAGTTTTTGTTTAGCCGTTTTGGATAATAATGACAGCGGGTTTATTATTTCCAGTCTGCATGGCCGAGAGACGACCAGGCTTTATGCCAAACCGATTAAGAAAGGTAAGGCCCAGAATTTTGAGTTATCAGCTGAAGAAAAGGAAGCCATTAAAAATGCCAAAAAAATCAAATAAATTATTTATCATTTTAGGCGGTATTTTTCTGTACTTATTTTCGGCGGGGATTTCGTTGGCCGCTTTTCGCTACCTGAATCAACCGGCGAAAATTGTCCAAGAAACGGTAAGTGAGAAAAAGTCGGGTTTTAAAGTTGATGTAACTGGCCCGAAGACGGAAGCTTGTCCTTTGACTGGAGGGATGTTTACCCAGAATGAAAAAAAGATTTGGGAAGAACGCCGGCCGTTAACGGTGATGATTGAAAATCACCTGGACTCTCGTCCTCAGTCGGGCTTGTCCAGCGCGGACGTGGTTTATGAAGCCGTCGCCGAAGGCGGGATTACCCGCTTTTTGGCGGTCTTTTATTGCCAAGCCGCCGCTCAGGAAGTAACCATCGGTCCGGTTCGCTCGGCCAGAACTTATTATTTGGATTTTGCTTCCGAATACGGGGATTATCCTTTATATGCTCATGTTGGCGGGGCAAATGTCCCTGGTCCAGCTAACGCTCTGGGTCAGATCGGTGATTATGGCTGGCTTAAAAAAGGTAACGATATGAACCAATTTTCCCTCGGCTTTCCGGTTTATTGGCGGGATTATGAAAGGATTGGCCATCCGGTAGCCACTGAGCACACCATGTATTCAACCACTAATAAACTCTGGGAAGTCGCTCATAAGCGCGGCTTAGATGCCCAGGATAGCAAAGGGACGCCGTGGACCAGTAATTTTGAGCCTTGGAAATTTAAGGACGATACCCCTAGCGATAAGCGAGGCGACGCGGCCAAAGTCTCATTTGATTTTTGGA
>Ga0315274_10002884_pt1 | contig 25595 bp, 26 predicted proteins | sample YL17G02_20_MG_FD_203700 | JGI IMG/M metagenome (GOLD analysis project Ga0315274, IMG submission 203700) | Sediment microbial communities from Yellowstone Lake, YNP, Wyoming, USA - YL17G02_20 | ecosystem: Environmental > Aquatic > Freshwater > Lake > Sediment | place: USA: Wyoming | collected...
AGAGATGCGTTCAATAGCCGAGTCATTGGCTAAATTTATGAAAAGTACACTGCGTTCGATTGCGCCGGTATTGCGGAAATCACGTATAAAGAAATCCGCCTCTTCAAAAATTATGCCCATTGCTCCAAAGACAACTGCAAACTGCTCTTCTCTTCCCAAGACCCTTGCCTGACGCGCAATCTGGGCGGCAAGACGGGAATGCGGTAGGCCTGCGGCAGAAAATATGGGAAGCTTCTGCCCGCGTACCAAAGGATTCATTCCGTCGATAGTGGAAATACCGGTCTGGATGAACTCCGAAGGGTATGCACGGGAACTAGGATTTATGGGGTTGCCGTTGATATCCAAGCGCTTCTCGCCGATAATTGCCGGCCCGTTATCCCGCGGCCTGCCAGCACCATCAAAAATCCTGCCCATTAAATCCGGCGAGACAGCTAATTCCTGCGTTCTTCCTAAAAAGCGCACGCGGGAACCGAGGACATCTAAACCAAGGGTGCCTTCAAACATCTGGACCAAGGCCTTGTCTTCTGCAATCTCCAAAACCTTGCCCCGGCGTATTGAGCCGTCGGAAAACTCTACCTCTACAAGCTCGGCGTACTTTATGTTCTGGGTTTTCTCAACCACCACTAACGGACCGGAAACCGACGAAACAGTAAGATATTCTTTAAGCATAGCTTTTTCTTAACTCCTCTTCCACTTTATCGAATTCCTCTAAATTCTCTTCCTCAATATATTTCAGACGGCTAATTTTTTCGCGCACCGGAAATTTTACTATCCTTTCGAAATCCATGCCCTCTTTAAGTCCTTTTTTGCTCAGATGATAAAATTCCAAAATCACTCTTAACATGCGGTACTGCTTTCTTAGGGAAGTGCAGGTATCTATTTCATGAAAGGCATTTTGGTGCAGGAAGTCTTCGCGTATAGATTTGGCTACCTCTAAAATCAGACGGTCATCAAAAGAGAGGGATTCAATACCTACCAATCGCGCAATCTCTAAAAGCGAAGCCTCCTCTTCCAATAAACGCATGGCTTCTTTTCTCAAGCTAATGAAGTCATCAGAAATATTGCCCTTTAAGAAACCTTCTAAATTCTCATGGTATAAGGAATAACTTAAGAGCCAGTTTATGGCGGGAAAATGGCGTGCGTTAGCCAATTTATCATCCAATCCCCAGAAGACTTTTACCACACGTAATGTCGCCTGCACTACCGGGTCAGATAAATCTCCTCCGGGAGGAGAAACCGCACCCATGATACTTAATGTGCCCTCTCGGGAATCCTTTCCCAGACAGATTACTCTGCCAGCGCGTTCGTAAAATTCTGCTAACCTCGAAGATAAGTAAGCCGGATACCCTTCTTCTCCTGGCATCTCTTCCAGGCGGCCTGAAACTTCACGCAGGGCCTCTGCCCAGCGGCTTGTTGAATCCGCCATAAGCGCAACCGAGTAACCCATATCGCGAAAATACTCGGCAATAGTTATACCAGTATAAATGGAGGCCTCGCGTGCGGCCACTGGCATATTAGAGGTATTCGCCACGATTACCGTGCGCTCTAACAGCGGCCGGCCCGTGTGCGGGTCTTTTAATTCCGGGAAACTCAACAATAAATCAGCGCATTCATTGCCCCTTTCACCGCAGGCTACATATACAATAATCTGCGCATCCGACCACTTGGCAATTTCGTGCATCTCCACCGTCTTCCCAGCGCCAAATGGACCGGGTATACAGGCAGCCCCGCCCTTAGCAATAGGAAAAAATGTATCAATGACTCTCTGGCCGGTACTCAACGGCTCTGACGGAGCAAATTTTTCCTTTATGGGGCGCTGTTTTCTCACCGGCCAACGCTGCGACATAATTATTTCCTTAATCTCGCTGGGGGTTTTAACCCTGGCCACAACTTCTTTAACATTAAAATCTCCCTCTTTGATCTCTATAAGCTCACCGCTTACGCCCCAGGGAACCATAATCTTATGTTTTATCAATGCCGTTTCCTCGACCACGCCCAAGACATCTCCCGCGACAACTTTCTCTCCGGCTTTAAGTTGCGCTGAAAAACGCCATTTCTTGTTATAATCAAGCCCGGGGATATCCACGCCGCGCGATATAAAATCACCGGAAATGTCTCTTATTACATTCAGCGGCCTCTGTATGCCGTCGTAAATTGAACTGATTAACCCCGGCCCCAGCTCCACGCTTAAAGGCTCTCCGGTTAAGTAGACCGGTTCATCCGGGCCGATACCGGCTGTCTCCTCATAAACCTGTATAAAGGCCAGGTCGTTCTTCAGTTCAACGATCTCGCCAATTAATTTCTTCTCTGAGACACGCACCATATCATACATCTTGACGCCGCGACAACCGCTGGCGACCACCAAAGGTCCTGATACTTTAATAATCTTAGCCTGTTTCATCGTTTACTTCTCCGTTTTAATTCCTTCCTGTCGCTCTCAGCCGAATATCTCTGACCGCTGCTTCCAATAAAGCCATATCGCCATTTTTAGCAAAAGGAATAAAAACGGGGAATGGCAAATTTTTGTAATTATTTATCTCTTCCTCCAGCGCCTGATAAATATTATCCTGCACTAAACAAACCGCAGCCCCCTCAGCTACGGCTTCATCTAAGGCTGCCCTAAGCTCCTGCGGCTCTCTGGTCGCATAGACCTTAAAGCCTAGGGCCTTAAAACCGGAAACTCCGTCCTCATCTCCTATTATTACTAAAGGCTTCTTCAGGGACGCCTCTTCAGGCATAGACGCTGTTTAACCTCTCTTTAACTAAATCAGGCGATACATCATTCAGTTTTGCCAGGATAATCATGCGTATTAAGTTAATTTCATTGACCTTGGCAAAATAATAGGCCAACACCGGCTCCGGGCCAAAGGTTGAATACTTTGCCGGCTTTAGAATCTGGATGAGGAAATCATTGATCTCCTTTTCTAAAGCGACAAAGGAACTCTCTCTTTCCAGTTTCCTTATCGCCTCGCCCAAATAATAGGCGTAGTCGATTATATAATAATGTTTATGCACGTATTCCAGGCGGTTTAAAAAAGCCGTCAGCTCCTGATCATAGAGCTTTAAAAAATCCTCTTTTTTGATAAAACCTTCGCAGGTCAATTTTGCCTGCAGTTCTTCCCGTGGTTCTTTCAAAAGATAAAGCCTTAAAAAAGTCTTAATGTTATGCATATCAATTAAATGCCTGATATAATCCTCTAAAAAATCGCTAGGATAATTTTTTAAGACCTCGCCAAGGCAACGCATGTTATTCAGTTCTAATAACCCCAGAAGCTCTTTATCCAAAATTAATTCACCGACTAATTTCTTTAATTTAATCTGCTCCTGGCTTAATACTGCTTCCAGCTGCTGGCCATTGCTAACGCGTAAAAGTTCTTCGCCATACAGGTCTGATTCTACAAATAACCTCAAGGCCTCCTGTATATCCGACTCTATGGCCTCCTCAAATACCTCGGCCTTGATTAAGAATTTCTCCAGGGCCCTGATCTTGCCAACGGCAAAAGTATAATTAAGAGGAGAGGTCTTTTTCATTTAAAAAGAATCTGTGCTATTTCAGTCTCATAATCCTGTCTGAATTCGCCAAGATAAAAATCAATGTCTACGGCAACCTCAGATACCTTATCCGCGGAAACCAGTTGTTTTTTAAAGGCCCCGGCCTTAAAAGCCAATCTTGTCTTTTTAAACACGCTATCAATAAGTTCCTGCTTAACCTCTAGCAGGTCTTTCTTATGCCCAAGGCGCGCGTCAACAATCTGCCTTTTCTTTTGGCTTGCATAATCAGCCTCTGACTTTAGTAAGATCGCCTGATAAAGGGTATCCGCTTCCTGATGGGCCTCCTGGAGTATTTTTTTTGCTTCACCACTGGCTTCCCGGATTATTCTTTCTCTCTCTCCAGCAGCCTCATTAAGTATGCGTTCTAAAATAGATTCTAAAGACATCTAGATTTTCACTCCCGATAGCAATAAAAATGCAGCGGCCAGACCAAGTATGGCATATATTTCTACGAAGATAGGCAAAACCAAGGCCTTGCCTGCTTCTTCTGGTTTCTTGGCTACCATATAAATAGAGGCTACCGAAACCTTGCCCTGCCATACTGCAGAAATGGACTCCACCAAACTTACTACCATGCAGATAGAAAAAATCTGTATGCCCTGGTTAAGGTTAGGAATTTTGACATCGGCTCCTAAAAGATTAAGTTTGTTTAATACCAAGAAGCCTATCAGAAATCCGTAAAAACCTTGAGTGCCGGGGATACCTATCAAGGGAATCATGCGGCCGAATTTCTCCGGGTCCTCTGTCATTACCCCTCCTGCAGCCTGGCCAGCCAAGGCCACTCCTATAGCTGAACCTACCCCTGAAATCGCCATTACTATCGCTGCGCCTGCAATTGCAAAAGTTAAACCTGCTTCCATGGTAAAGCCTCCTTTCACCTGATATCAATATATTTTGTTTCTATCTTAAAAGGCCTAAAGGCACTGCCGCCGGATTTAAAAAATTTAGAAAAGAATTCTACAAATTGTAGCCTGACCGGGTGTACAAAGGCGCCCAATAAATTCATCAAAAAAGAAACTATATGTCCGGAAACAAAAATAATAATTAAAACGAGGCTGCTGAGTACGGTTTTGATAACCCCTGCTTTATTTATAAATGGCACGATAGAAATAAAAATCTGGCTGAATTGTATACTAATGAGATTGATAGTGCTGGCCATGACTCCCGTAACCAGGCCCAGCGCCCAGAGACGGCTATAGGATAATATGTCGCTTAAATAACCTGAAAGCGCATTGTAAAGATTATATATTCCATAGAATAACTTCGAGCCCAATCCTTTTTCAGAACGGCCCTGCGTCAGCATAAGCGCTAACCCTCCCAAGGATGCGGCATATTTAAATAAATTTACATTGCTCTTATCAAATAATTTTAAAAAGATTACACCCAGGCCCGTTAAACCGAATAAAAAGGTAAGCATGGGAACCTGGTCCAATGCTATATCCAGGTAGCGCCTGTTTTTCAGATTGCCTATCGCTGCCACGATATTGCCAAACCAGACCTGGATTATGCCAAAGGAGAGCGCAATCCCCAGCAGTCTGGTGGGCTCCTTCATCGGATCAAGGATAATCAGCGAGTCTTTAAATTTTTTTAGAGGCAAAAAGATTTTGTTATTCTCAGCTAGTAAATCAAACAGGTTTCCGAACCAACTGCCGGTAAGCGCACCAACTATTATGGTAGATATGCCACAGAATAAAAATAACCTAAAGAACCTTAAGCCCTGCGGCCCCATCTTAAATTTTTTGAGCACAAACCAGGAAAATAGCGAGAGGACCAAGCCATAACCCACATCTGAAACACAAAAACCGAAATATAAAAAGAAAAAGGGCGCCAGGTATGGAGTAGGGTCTATTTCAGAATATTTGGGAAAACCATAAATTTTAGTGATGAATTCAAAAGGCTGTATCAGACGATTATTCTCTAAGTCTACGGGCACTTCTTCTTTTGGTTGCGGCTCTGAGATAAATATCGCTAAATCCCCAACGCCTTCAGCGAGTATCTGCTCTAACCTTTGTACCTCTTTATCCTTAACCCATCCGCTTAAGCTAAAGGTGAACTCTTGCTTGGTCAAATTCTTATCCGCTTCTTGCCTCTTCTTTATGTTTGCGAAATAATCATATGCCGACATAAGTTTAAACTGTTCTTTCGAAAGAGCTATAATTTTATTTTTCGCATCCTGCATCTGGTCATCTAATACCAAAACCTCCCGGCTTATCTCTAATAGCCTTTCCTCTACCGTACCTCTGTGTCTTGAGAGGGTAACAAAAATAAAACGATGATTCTTTAAAACAGCCTCCAGCCTTTCAAATGCATCTTTAAAATAGAGAATAACCAGGTAGGCATTAGTTTTGTCCTGATACAAACATTCACAAAATAAATTAATATCTTCCTGTTTGCAATTCTCTAATAGAGCCACATAATCATCGGTACGCAATACGCCTAATAAAATTCCGCAACTGGCAGTATAGTGGAGTTGGTCCAAAGGAATTAGCAAACTCCGCCAAGGAACCAGCAGGTGCTTTTCCTGTAATAGTTTTTCCCTGTGCTGGGTAAGATTCTTAAAGTGGTTACGTAATATAGACAATTCCTTAAGAAAACCTTGATAATCAAAACCAGTAATGACCTCTTGTATCTGGCCTGCGTAAACCTGCGGTTTAATTTTAACCATGCCTGCCAAAAACCCAGGCGTTTCTTTAAAGCTTCCTAAAAAACCAATCGCCTCTTCAATCTCAAGGATATTGATTCCTGCAGCAGGCACCTGTGTCGGCATTATAGAAACATCCGCCTCTTGGCCAGAACTTAATTGGATGAGGCCAGACTTCTGCAATAATGCCAGGATGTTATTTTCGTCTTTTTTTAAACCAATAAGCTCTATCTTTTTTATTTTAGCAATGGCCATATTAGGGGTGTATTTTGGCTTTAAGTAAATCTACTGCTTTATCCAAATTAGCTTGTGCCTTTTCCTTTAATATTCTAGCTTCTTCCGTTGCTTTATTTTTAATCATAGCGAGTTCCCGGGACGTCTCTTCTTCTATCTCAATCTTTAATTTTTGGCAGCCTTGTTTTGCCTGCTCTTCGGCATGTTTGATAATACGCTCTTTTTCTAATTGGGCCTCCTGTAAAATCCCCTGCGTTTCTCTTTTGGCCTGTTTAATCAATTCTTCTGCCCTGGCTTCCGTTTCTTTAATTTTATCTAATGCGGCTTTTGCATCCATATCTCTTAAATTAACTCCTTAACTGCCTTAATTGGATCGGGGGCTTTTAGAATGGGTCTGCCAACTACAATAAAATCTGCTCCGGCGGCAATTGCCTCTGAGGCGGTTGCGGTTCTCTTCTGATCATCTGCGGCAGCACCCTTTGGCCTTATCCCCGGGGTAACAATAATAAAATCCTTGCCGAACTCTTTTCTGATCATTGCCGCTTCACCAACCGCACAGACCACACCGTCTAAGCCGGCGTCTTTAGCAAGCCTCGCTGCTTCTAAAACCTGCCCTTGGATATCGCCGCTGTCTGGATCGCTGGTTAGGCGTGTTACACCAACGACATATGGTTTTTCAATATTGAGTTCGCGGGCTTTTTCCTTTGCGCCTTTGGCTGCTTTTTCCAACATCTCTCTGCCGCCCTTGGTATGGACGGTCATCATAAAAACCGGAGGAGTTAGATTGACTCTGATGTTACCCTCCGCCAGTACCGTAGAAGTCGTAATTACTGGAGTTATCACAACGCACGATGCTGTTCCTGAAGCAACGGCCGAATAAACCGTCGTTGGGATATCGTGAAATTTTAAATCCAAAAATACCCTGGCTCCTTTTTCTCCAATCATCTTGATTGCTTCTGGACCACAAGCAGCAAAAAGTTGCGCGCCCACTTTAAACATGGTTACCTGAGGATAGAGAATATCCACAAAGCGCTTTGCCTCTTTTAAGGTTTCTACGTCTAACGCTACAATAAGCTTATCTTTCAACTCTGGCATTTTAGCGAACCGGTTAATTTATCAATGGAAGTTATTTTATTCTCTGCCAAATATTTTTTAATACCTCTGATAATTTCTATGCTTACTCGGGGATTAATAAAATTTGCTGTTCCTACACCTATGGCGGTTGCTCCAACAATAAAAAATTCTAAGGCGCTAGAGGTGTCTATTATACCACCCATGCCGATAATGGGAATCTTAATCTTCCGATAAACCTCCCAGACCATTCTTAAGGCCACTGGCCTGATTGCCGGCCCGCTAAGGCCGCCTGTTACTGTAGCAACTATGGGTTTTCTTTCTTGAATATCTATACTCATTCCAGTAAGCGTATTAATCAAAGAGACTGCATCGCTTCCTGCGTTTTCAGCCGCAAGGGCAATATCCGCGATATCTGTGACATTGGGAGAAAGTTTGGTAATAAGCGTTTTTCTGGTAACTCTACGCACTGCCTTTACTAAATTATAGGTAGCTCCTGCATCCTGAGAAATTAACTTGGTGACTTGGTGACTTGGTGACTTGGTGACTTTAATATTCGGGCAGGAGATATTTAACTCTAGCGCAGCAATAGAATCAACTCTATCCAGGCGCCTGGCAAGCTCAATGAATTCCCCTGGCTCATCTTCTGAGGCAATGCTCATAATTATGGGGGCACCTATTTTCTTCAAAAAGGGCAACTTCTCTTTAAGAAACACGGTTATCCCGGGATTTTCCAGCCCGATAGAATTAAGCATACCTGCAGGGGTCTCACAAGTTCGTGGCGGCAGGTTCCCCTGGCGGGGTTTTAAGGTTATGGTCTTGGTGACAATAGCTCCTAATTGTTTTAGGTTAATCAAATCCTTAAATTCCTCGGCGTAGCCAAAGGTTCCCGAGGCTACCGTTACAGGATTTTTTAGTTTTAGCTTACCTATATTAACAGCTATTTTTGGTTGCATTTTATTTTGCAAAAACCATCCTTAAGGAAATAAAAAGCAAGAATACCCCAAATAACTTTTTGAGGATTGGGTCGGATACATTCTGAATCAGCTGCGCTCCGATTAATCCCCCGAATAAAAATCCTAAGCAGATAAATCCAGCCATACCTAATTTAACATTACCGCTATAATAATAACGCAGTGCTGCCAAAAGCCCAATAGGAGGCACCATAATGGCTAAGGTTGTGCCCTGCGCTTGATGCTGCGTAAGACCGAATAGGTATACGAGCGCAGGTATCAAAATTGTCCCTCCGCCAATACCGAACATACCACCGAATATTCCGGCAACTAAGCCTAAAAGAATATATAACGCCTGACTCATCTATGCCTCCTTTAGAAACTGGGCTCGATACACAAAATTTTATATTTTTTGAAATCCCTCAAGCCCCCTTTAATAAAATTTAAGTTGGTCAGATATTTCATCTTGCACCAAGTCCAGAATGCGGATTTGGGCTCCATAGCAAAATTCCACTTTATATATTGATAGCAGAAATAAAGCGTTAATAAAAAGGATGCCAGCGTAAAAATCTTGATGCCTAGCCCAGAGAGAATAAAACTTAAGATGAGGCCGATTAAAAAACACAAGGCAAAGATATGCATGAGATGAAAATTACCGATATACACAAATCCTTTTAGAGGAAAGGGGAGCATAAAAGAGGGGTTGCCTTTTAAGAATTGCAAGACAATCTCCAGGCCGTTAATCTTCACATACTTATCAATCAAAGGGAGATGTGCCTGGCCATAGGTTACCCAGACTTTAAGTAAGGCCTTTAAGTCTGCCCTGTGCATATGGTCTACTTTGGCCTTGGGAGCAAAATAAAATTTCCAGCCCGCCTTTCTATGTTGGTAGCTTAAATCCATATCTTCTCCGGTGGGCCTCTCCCAAAATTTAGCACCTATTTCTTCCATTGCTCTTTTGCGATAAGCCACATTACAGGTACCAAAGAAATATGCCTTATGCCCTCCGATATCGCTAGGCCTAGGCTCTTTTGGAAATTCTGGATAGAGCCCCTCTTGGATAAATCCGTAGCGCGGAGAAACCATATTAAAGCGGAAGTGCTGGCACCAAGCCTCCACTAAATTATCGGGATCAACCTTTAGGGTAAAAACCTCTCCTCCTACAGCAGCGATTTTAGGATCGCGGAGGAAATGTTTAAGCATCTCATCAACCCAATTTTTAGCAGGCGCGCAATCAGCGTCGGTAAAAAATAAGAAATCGCCTTTTACAACCTCCAAGGCTTTATTGCGGGCAAAACCTGGCGAGGGACAATTGGGAATCCGGACTAATTTAATAAAAGGGTACTTCTTCTGCCATTCTTTGATAATATCGACGGTCTTATCAGTAGAGCCTCCATCGGCAATCACCCATTCCCAGGCATCGCGCGGATAATCAATATTGAGCAGATATTCAAAGGTCTTTTCAATGGTGCGTTCAAAATTCTTTACGGGAATGATGATAGAAACAAAAGGCATCTTGGACATCAAAAGTCCTCCTTTTTTACCAAACTATCTCATCCGCATCAAATACCGGTCCATCTTGACAGACTCTTTTATAACCCTGTTTTGTATTTACGGCACAGCCTAAACAGGCACCAATACCGCAGGCCATGTGCTCTTCCAGAGAAACCTGCGCCGGAATATTATATTTTTTAGAAATAGCCGCTGTCTCTTTTAACATCGGCCTGGGACCGCAGGCATAAATAGTCGATGGTCTATGGTCTATAGTCGATAGTACCTTCTTGAGTAAATCCGACACATAACCTCTGAAATCTTTCGAACCGTCATCAGTGGCGATTTTAACATTACAACCTAATTTTCTAAATTCTTTTTCGCATAAAACATCGCTTCTCGTCTTTACTCCAATCAATACCAAAGGCTTCCTGGTGACCTGCGACCGAAGGGAGTCCCGAGCGAAGGCGAGGGAGTGACCGCCTGACCTGGTGACTAGTTTTTCTGCAAGAAATAGAAGCGGCGCTACCCCCATGCCTCCTGCTACCAACACTGGTGAACTGCGACCGAAGGGAGTCCCGAGCGAAGGCGAGGGAGTGACCTGCGACTTGTAATTAAACCCATTCCCCAAGGGGCCGATTATATCTAAATACTCTCCTGCTTTCTTCTGTGAGAGAATCTCTGTGCCTTTGCCTACTATTTCGTATAGAATTTCTATGCCTGGACCGCTGAGTTTATGAATGCTAAAAGGCCGTCGTAAGAATGCTTCATAGCTATCGGTTATCTTTATCGCTACAAACTGACCGGCATTTGCGTCTTTCGCAATAGGAGAACAGGATAACGCTATCTTATAATATTTTGGAGCAACTTCAATATTTTTAATTACTTTTGCTTTTGTTTGGATCATCTTCTTCAATACTCTTCGTTCTCTTGCTTAAATACATAAACATGGCTATAAATAATATAATGGTAATAATTATAGTTAACGCCTCTTCCCGATAAGTAGCCCACCCTTCGTGTTTAATATCTTCCCATGATTCTACTAAAAGTGTAAACAATAATACTGCTAATATAGAACCGATTTCTTTCTTAACCCAAGGTAGTTTCATGGGTAAATATTCACTAATATCTCTTTTTAATATCGTGGGTATCGAAGGTAAAAAGCAAGGTACCCTCCTTTGATAATCAGGATAATCCCTAGGAAACATGCTAAGAAGTTTCTTTTCTTCTTTAAAGATGAGCAAGACATAACGGCTGATGAAAACCAGCGCGAATAAACAGATTACCCACCATTTAAAGAGTATCAAAACAATACCCAAACCAATTAATAATATACCCAAATACATGGGGTTACGCACCAGTGCATAAGGCCCTTTTTGAATCAAGATACTGCCTTTTGAGGAATATTCTGACTTATAGCCGCGTGCAGAAACCCGGATGACTTGACCTAAAAGAATAAGAGCGATACCGAATATTTCCAGAGTCTCTTCCCATAAATCTATTGTATCACGACGCATGAATATGTTAGGGAAAATTGTTACTAACAAAACTGCCGCGGCTATAATAGCGCCGTTAATTTTAAGGCGTCTTTTCACCCCGCTCTTCCTTTCTATTTATAACCCCTATCCCTTAGGAAGGGCGGGGTTCATCTTTTATTTTCCCCCGCCAAAGGCGGGGGATCCCGCTGGCGAAATTAAATGGCAGAGCGGGGCTGGCACTCCGGGCAGAAGTATGTGCCCCTGCCTCCTAAGGCAGTTCTTTTAATCGGCGTTTTACAAACCAGACAAGGTTTGCCTTCTCGGTCGTAAACTTTATGATATTTAACATAGTCTCCAGGCTGGCCTGATAGTTGCACATATTGGTCTACAGAGGAACCTTTATATTTTATTGCCTCTAAAAGAGTATCCTTTATTTCTTTAAAAAGGAGTTCCTTTTCTTTATCAGAAAGACTTGCGGCAGACCTCTCAGGATGTATCCTTGCCCTAAATAATACCTCGGCAGCATAGAGGTTACCTACTCCGGAGACGAAGGTCTGATCCATTAAAAGTGGTTTTATTTTGGTTTTCTTTTTGCTAAGCATCTCCTTAAATTGTTCTAAACTTAAATCAAAAGGCTCGGGACCTAACCCCTGAATAAACTTTAAAGACCGCCAGTCGGAAAGCAGGCGTAGTTCTGCAAATAACCTGCGGTCATTAAAATCCAGCATTTTCCCGTCGGATAAATGGAAACTCACCCTGCTTGTCTTTCCATTTCCTGGATAGATTAACTGACCTGTCATTTTTAAATGAATAACCAATGACTTTTCATTGGAGAGTTCTAAGATTAAGACCTTGGCGCGGCGCAGGATATTCTTAATGCTTGCCCCTATCATCTCTTTCTTGAATTTCTCAACTGAAGGTTCGCGTATTACTACAGGGTTATGCACGCAAACCTCGGTAATCCTCTTACCCAAAACCGCTTTTTCTAATTCGCGTTTTATGGTCTCTACTTCTGGCAATTCTGGCATTACAGCTCCTTAATTATCTTTATCCAGACCTCTCTTGAACGCGGGCCATCGCACTCACAAAAATATATCCCCTGCCAGGTACCCAGTGCTAATTGACTGTCTTCAATAAATATTGTAAGCGTAGCACCAAAGAGGGAAGACTTTATGTGGCTGTCGGCATTCCCTTCGGAATGCGCATACCCGGCATTTGCTGGCAGGAGTTTATTTAAGGCATCGATAATATCGCGCCTGACAGAGGGGTCGGCATTCTCATTAATGGTTAGCCCAGCAGTGGTATGCGGGCAGAATACCAGACACACCCCATTCTTCAATTTGCTTTTGGAAACCACTGCCTGTATTTTATCTGTTATGTCTATTAAATCAACACGGCTATTTGTTCTTATGCTTATTCTTTCCACTTTTTCCTTTTACCTTTTTACTTTTTACTTCTTTATGGTATTCCTGTAAGGACTTTACTCCCAATTCCCTCCTAATAAGCGCTTCAATACCGTTTACTGTTGCCTGCGCCCCTGAAATAGTAGTGGTATAGGGTATACTGTATAGGATAACCTGCGAGCGGATTTTAACCTCATCCTGCCGCGGGATCCGTCCCGAAGGAGTATTAATCACCAATTGAATCTTCCCATCCTTCATCAGGTCTAAAACATTAGGCCTACCCTCAGCAATCTTGGGCAAGACCTTGACTGAGATATTATTTTTTTCTAAGACTGTGGCTGTGCCTGAAGTGGCATAAAGATGGAATCCCAGGCCTTGGAGCTTCTTGGCCACAAAGACCACCTCTCTTTTATCTCTATCACATACCGAGATAAAGACATTGCCCTTCCTGGGTAAATTCTGACCAGCAGCAATCTGGCTCTTAATATACGCCCGGCCAAAATCCTTATCGATGCCCATGACCTCTCCTGTGGACTTCATCTCAGGCCCCAAAATTATATCCACGCCAGGAAAACGGTTAAAAGGAAATACAGATTCTTTAACTGCCACATATTTAGGGATAATCTCTTGAGTAAATCCCAAGTCCTTTAATTTTTTACCTAACATAACCTTGGTAGCTAATTTTGCCAGAGGCACACCTATGGCCTTAGAAACAAAAGGTATGGTACGCGATGCCCTGGGGTTTACCTCTAAGACATAAACCAGATCATCCTTAACTGCGTACTGCACATTCATCAGGCCCACCGTATTTAGCTCCTTGGCCATTTTATAAGTTATCTGCCTGATCTTATTGAGCGTCTCCGCAGATAACGTATAAGAAGGAAGCGACATTGCTGCATCACCAGAGTGGGTTCCTGCCTCCTCAATATGCTCCATAATACCTCCGACAACAAAGGTTTCTCCGTCGCCAATTAAATCTACATCTACCTCTATAGCATCTTCTAAGAACTTATCAATGAGCACCGGATGTTCTCCGGAGACCTCTGCTGCTTCCTTAATGAACTTCTCTAAGGCAGTTTCATCATAGACAATCTCCATTGCCCGACCGCCCAATACATAGGAAGGCCGCACTAATACCGGATAACCTATTTTTTTAGCAACTAATTTTGCCTCTTGAAAGTTAAAGGCAGTGCCGTTATCCGGTTGCAGAAGATTGAGCTTTTCCAGCATCTGCTTAAAACGCTTCCTGTCTTCGGCGATATCAATGCTGTCTGCGCTTGTCCCTAAAAGATTTACCCCGGCTTTTCTCAAAGGTATAGCCAGATTAATCGGGGTCTGGCCGCCAAACTGCACAATCACGCCAATGGGCTTTTCTAAATCAATGACATTTAAGATGTCCTCTAAAGTCAGGGGTTCAAAATAGAGCCTATCCGAGGTATCATAATCCGTTGAGACAGTCTCTGGGTTACAATTCACCATAATGCTGTCAATGCCCTCCTCTTTTAAGGCATAGGCTGCATGGCAGCAGCAGTAGTCAAACTCAATACCCTGACCAATCCGGTTTGGACCGCCTCCTAAGATTACCACCTTTTTATTCTTGCTTGGCCGGCCTTCCTCCTGAGTTTCATAGGTAGAGTAAAAATAAGGTTGCGCAGCGCTGAATTCTCCGGCACAGGTATCTACCAATTTATATACCGGTTTTATATTTTTCTTTTTACAAAATTCGCGCACCATCTCCTCCTTGGAATTTAACAAATAGGCCAGTTGCCTATTAGAAAAACCGTCTTTCTTGGCTTCCTTAAGTAAATCCACTGGGATTTCTATTTCTTCATTGGCCTTCTTATTCCTAAACTTTTTAATTTTCTCCTCCAGTTCTACTAATTGTTGCATATTGTCAATAAACCAGCAGTCAATTTTAGAGAGATTATAAATTTCATCCACGGATAAGCCGGCCTTAAGCCCGTATCTTATATAAAAGAGCCTCTCGTCATTAGGTATGCGTATCTTATCTTTAATTATCTTCATTAAGCCATTGTCGGGTTTTTCCAGCATCTCATCAGTAATCTTATCTTTTCCGTCTGCGCCAAAGCCATAACGGGAAATCTCAATGGAGCGAATCCCTTTTTGCAGGGCCTCTTTAAAATTCCTGCCAATGGACATGGCTTCACCCACAGCCTTCATTGAGGTGTTTATTATCCGCTCTGCGCGGGGGAATTTTTCAAAAGTAAACCTGCAGATTTTAAAGACGCAGTAATCCACTGTCGGTTCGAAAAAGGAAGCAGTCTTACCCGTAATCTGATTCATCACTTCGGGAAGCGTCAGGCCCACGGCCAATTTTGTGGCCACCCTGGCAATAGGAAAACCCGTGGCTTTAGAGGCCAAGGCAGAAGAACGCGAAAGCCTAGGGTTTACCTCTATAATCACAATGTGGCCGTCTCTGGGATTCTGGGCAAACTGGATATTGGCACCTCCGCCTGATATGCCTACCCTGCGGATTATCTTCTTTGAGAGATTCACAAAATTTGTATATTCCTCAGCAGTCAGGGTCTGCGCCGGCGCAACCACAATACTATCTCCGGTATGCACTCCCATAGGGTCAACGTTTTCCATAGAGGTAATCATAATCACGTTATCAGCCGAGTCGCGCATTACTTCAAACTCAATCTCTTTCCAGCCCAGGACTGACTGCTCAACCAATACCTGATGTACGGGGCTGGTCTCCAGGCCTTTGGCGAGAAATTTTTCCAGTTCTTCTTTGTTGTAGGCGGTAGAACCGCCACTTCCGCCTAAACAATATGCAGGCCGTAAAATCAGGGGAAAGCCAATACCTAAACCTATCTTCATTCCTTGTTCGACCGTAGTAGCAATCCCGCTTTTGGGCACATCCACACCGATTTCCTGCATTGCTTTCTTAAAGAGCTCGCGGTCCTCTGCGCAGGATATCGCATTCACGGATGCGCCAATAGATTCTACCCCATATTTTCTTAAGACTCCTTCCTTCATCAAAAAGAAGGCCAGATTCAATCCCGTCTGCCCGCCGAGAGTGGGTAGAATAGCATCAGGCCGCTCTTTGGCAATAATCTTAGTTACCATCTCCACATTCAGCGGCTCTATATAGGTAACATCTGCCATGCCTGGGTCAGTCATAATGGTAGCGGGGTTAGAATTAACTAATATCGTAAAATAACCTTCCTCCCTTAAGGCCTTGCAGGCCTGGGAGCCGGAATAATCAAATTCGCAGGCCTGACCGATAATAATCGGGCCTGAACCGATCATCAAAACCTTTTTTATGTCTTTACGTCTGGGCATGCTCTACTCCTTGGCTAACATTTTCATAAATTTTTTAAATATGCTGTTTACCTCGCCAAAACCGGGGCTCACCGGGCAATACTGCACACCGAGGAGCTTGAGTTTCCTGCTCTCCATTTCCTCCACTGTGCGGTCATTTAAATTAAAGGCGGCAATCTTTACGTCCTTTATCTTATTGAGTGAATCCACATCCACCGCATAGGAATGGTTCTGTACGGTAATCTCGCCTTTGTAAGTGGCGGGATTATGTATGGGATAATTTACTCCGTGATGACCTAACTTTAATTTGGTTATCTTTGCACCTAATGCGCGGGCTAGAACCTGATGTCCCGTCGATATTCCTAGTATGGGTAATTTGTTAAGCAATGGTTTGATATTATCTACCACGGCCTTTAATCCTGCGTCCTCTTCCGGCCCGCTTGAAATAATTAGCCCTTTGGGTTTCAGGCGCAAAATCTCTTCTGCCGAAGTATTAAAAGGTAGAAGTGTTATGGAGAAACCCAGGGTTGCCAGTTGTTCTATGATGCTATTCTGTATACCTAAGTCCAAAATCGCTATTTTATATTTTGCCCCTGCTTTACCCAGGCGCGTGCTCTTCTTCACAGAAATCTGTGGCAATAAACTTTCCTTTGTTTTTTTACGAAAGCTATCTATTTTAGACAAAAGCTCTTTTCCCTCGGAGTCTCTGGTGGAAATAATCCCCAGCATTGAACCCTTCTGTCTTAAATGCACAGCCAAGGTACGCGTATCCACCTCGCCAATAGTAAGCAAGTGATGCATTTTAATAAAATCGTCAAAGCTGGATTTTGCCTGCCAGTTAGAAAAGATGCGTGATTTTTCCTTAATTACCAGGCCAGCCAGCCAAACCTTCTTGGATTCGTTGAACTTGGGCGCAATGCCGTAGTTACCAATCAAAGGGTAAGTTAAGACTAAAATCTTTCCGGCATTGGCAGGGTCAGTCATCATCTCCTGATAACCCACCACTGCTGTATTTAAAATAACCTCTCCAATGCTATCGCCGCTACCATTTAACGTCTCTGCTGGAAAACTTTTACCATCTTCTAGCATTAAAATTGCTCTCATAAATTGCTCCTCTTTAATAATACTTTAACCTTTTCCACTGCTTCCTCAACCGTATTTACTTTAATCACGCCCGTTATATCCCAGGATTTCAGGCTAATTACAGGTATGCCAAACTGCAGGCAATAGGCTACCTCGGAAAGCGTCCCTGCTTCCCCTGGAAGCGCCACTACCACATCTGCACTTTTTACTACCAACACATTTCTAGCTAAACCTAAACCTGTAGGTATAACTATATCCACAAAAGTATTAGCCTCGTTTTTGTTGTAACTTGGTATAATACCTATAGTTAGGCCGCCTCCAGCCTTAAAACCTTGACAAACAGCCTTCATTGTTCCACTTAACCCTCCAGAAACCAGAATATCCGCCACTTTAGCCAGTTTTTTGCCTAAATTTTGGGCTATTTGCTCCACTTCCTTATTACAACTATGCCCACCGATTACACTTACAACCTTCTTGCGCATATTTATTTCCTATATTTTAGCCAAACATTGCGTATAATTTTAGTGTTTTTGCTGGAGCGTGCATTAGAAAATTTTCGGCACAGCACCTTTAAGGTAGTGCGCAAGGATTTACGAGGAGTGAAGGTCGGTGCATGTCGAAAGTCTAACCGAAAGCGACGAGTAAACCGTAGCGCACGGCGAAAATTTTCAGCGCGCGGAAGCAAAACACTAAAATTTTCAAATTGCGCCTGGCGGGAATCGAACCTGTCGCTCACTACGTTCGCTCCTTAAGAGTGGGCTTGCCCCCTCTTAATGTTCGGGGGAATTAAAACTCCCAAGCGTGGGGGACATCTCTTTTCCCCCACACCCCCTTCAGTTCGCTTCTGTCCCAATCATATGCGCCTGGACAGAATCGAACTGTCACACCCAGCTCCGGAGGCTGGTGCCCTATCCATTGGGCCACAGGCGCGTATTCTCCTTAATTTGAAAAAGAATAAATTCTTTATCTTTTACCTTAAACTGTTGTATTGAAAAACTGTTAAATTTTTTGGCGCCTTTTTTGGCTAAAATATTTTGTATAAATTTAAGACAACGCTGGTTACCTGTGCCGCTGCCATAGGTAGTAAATAAAATTATCTCTTTGCCTTCTATGCCAAAACATTTATCCAAGTAGGTATTCATTGCCGGCGCAGGGCCAAAGGCCCAGACCGGTGTGCCAAAACAAAGCAAATCATACTTACTGAGGTCAAAATTTACTGGTGCAATTTCTGCTCGTTTATGTCTGAAGGCCCTGGCTGCCTGTGCAAAAAATTTACCTGATTCATCTAAGGCTTGTAATTCTATAACTTCGGTTTCTCCTCTATCTTTTAGATGTCCGGAAAGCGCCCCAGCTACTTTTTTAGTATTACCGCTATAAGAATAATAAATAATTATGCTCTTCACCCCGCTCTTCCTTCTTTTCTCTACCCCAGCCCTTAGGAAGGGCGGGGTTCACTAAAATAATTTTAATTGCTCTTCAGCCCTATCCTGCTTTTCTTCCTCACCAAAAATAGAAATGATACCATATTCACCGTCAAAACCAGCCTTGATATCAACTTTACCCTCGCGCACCCTTAAAACTCCTTCTGCAATACGAGGGGGCAACCCTTTAAGCAAATCTTCTCTGGAGGCCTTTAGTAAAATCTCAAGCTCTGTGCCGAATTTTGCGACACAACTGCGGTAATCCCTTTCCACTGCCACTGACCCTTTATTTACGCCTTTGGCCTCGGCAATAATTTCATCCAAAGGAATAAGATTTTTATAGGGAATTGCGTTTGGCGGAGTAAAGCCTTCTGGCCGGTCAGCCAGTTGCTCTACGCGGTTCATTACGCCTACAGTAATTGGCTTACCACATTTAGGACAACGGCCATTATTCTGCCTGGTTTCACTGGGAGAAAATCTTACTCCGCAGAGGCGATGGCCATCAAAATGGTATTTACCTTCTTGGGGGAAGAATTCTATTGTATATAAAAATCTTTTTTTATCCTTAGTCTTTAAAACTTCTCTGATGGTCTGGTAATCTAATTCGCAGTCAAAGACATTTGCCTCGCGACCGATTTTGCTCGGTGAATGCGAATCGCTATTGGATATCAAGGTAAATTTATCTAATGCGCTCAAGCGCCAATTCATTGCCGGGTCGCTGGATAATCCTGTCTCAAGTGCGAATATTTTTGGCGTTTGATTTTCAAAACAATCGGCAATTCTATCAAAACCGGACATAGAACCGAATAAAGAAAACCAGGGAGTCCAGATATGGCCTGGCACAACCATGCAGTTTTCATCAATATCAAAAACAATCCGCGCAAGTTCTTCTGCATCCAAACCCAGGATAGGACGACCATCGCTAGCCAGGTTTCCCTGACGGCTTAAGACCTCGTTAATCTTATCAGTAGTCTTAAAAGAAGGGCTGAAGACCATATTATGAATACGGTAAGTCTTGCCTCTTTTAGAATAAATACTGCTAATTTCGCTAGTCAGTATGAAATATACATCTTGACCTGCCTGCCGGCAGGCAGGATATTTAAACAATCCGTTACCTAAATCTTCTAAGTTATGCTTTAGCTCCTCCAGCCAAAGATGATGGGTAAAGTCGCCCGTACCTATTAAGGTTATGCCCTTTAGTTTTGCCCATTCAGCAAGATGTTTCACATCCATATTTCTGCTGGTAGCGCGGGAATATTTAGAATGAATATGAAAATCGGCAATAAATTCCATTATTGAGCAATCTCCTTAAGTATGGTTTCGACATTACCCCAGTGTGTTCCCTGCCAATAAATGCGTTCGCATTTGGGACAGCTGATAAAATTCTTCTGCGTATTAAATACATATTCTGGCACTCTATCCTTTATTTGATCTTTAGCAATCTCAACCAACTCTTCGTTACAGATAATGCAGCGGCTAAACATTAAAACGCTATCTAAAGAAATCTCCAATGCCTTTAACGCTTCTCTTAACTGCTCTTTTAGTTTTTCTTCCTTAATCAAAATAATCCTCAGACCAGCGGAGCGAGGCAAGCGGTGGTTTCTGGTTATAATAACACGGTTTTCTCTTAATGCCTGGATAATCAGGGAACTGATATTAGCCTCTTTGAAATATTCTGTATCAAAACCCAAGATCCTCAGCCATTTGGCAAGCCTACCCAGCTCTCTGGTGAGAAGAAGTTTCATAATTTATACCCAATTTTCCCACCGCAAATAGTGCATTCCACCACTCCTTGTAAGGTCTTACCTAGAAATGCAGAATTTTTGGATTTAGAAACAAACTCCGTTTTTTGTACGTTCCACTCTTTGTCCGGTGAGACTACAATCAGGTCAGCATCGCTGCCTATACCTAAAGTTCCTTTAGATATTCCTAAAATCTTAGCGGGGCCAAAGGCTAACTTCTTGACTAATTCTGCCCAACTCAATATCCCCGGGACTAATAGTTCAGTAATGCTTACTGCAAGCGTAGTCTCAAGGCCAATCACTCCGAATTCCGCGCGCTCAAATTCAATGGCTTTCTCATTCTCCGTATGCGGGGCATGGTCAGAGGCGATTACCTCTATTGTCCCGTCTCTTAATCCCTGCTTGATAGCGGAGATATCTTCTTTGCCTCTTAAGGGAGGGTTCATTTTCATATTTGTATTGTATCCCAGGACCACTTCTTCATCCAAGGCAAAATAATGCGGCGCGGTCTCGCCGGTTACCTTTATCCCTTTTTTCTTGGCGCTGGCAATTAATTCCACTGATTCTTTGCAACTGACATGGGCAATGTGTACAGCTGCTCCTGCCTTTTCAGCAAGGTTTATATCCCGCTCTACTCTTTTATATTCTGACTCCCTGGAAATACCTCTTAATCCCATGCGCGTAGAAGTAAGCCCCAGGTTGACCACGCCGCCTGCGCTAAGAGATTTATCTTCACAATGGCAAATAACCAATAGATTCTCCTCTTTTGCTTTCTTAAATGCCTCCAGCATCAGTGCATCGCTATCTACAGATGACCCATCGTCAGAAATAGCCAGTGCGCTTTCTTTTTTCAATTGAGCGATATCGCTCAACTCTTTACCCAAACGACCGCGCGTTATAGCGCCTGTGATGAGTACATTCGCATTTGCTGTTTTCTTAATAATGTTTTTAAGCAGAGTTATATTTTCTGCGCAATCAATGGCAGGCTGGGTGTTCGGCATTGCTAATAGACTGGTGACTCCGCCCTTAAGCGCTGCCCTAGTGCCGGTTGAAACTGTTTCTTTATCTTCCCTTCCCGGTTCTCTTAAATGCACATGCATATCCACCAGTCCGGGCATAACTATCTTACCAGTAGCATCAATGATCTGGTCAGCCTCAGCCTTTATATTTTTTTCTACTCTGAATATCTTGCCATTTTCCGTCAGGAGGTCAGAGATCTTATCTAAATTATTTCCTGGGTCAATAAGATGGCCGTTTTTAATCAATATTTTCATTGGTAATATGTTCGTTTGCCTGTGCTACCAAAAAGAGCACTGCCATTCTCACGGCAATGCCGTTAGTGACCTGCTCTAATATCACAGAGTTTGCGCCGTCCGCAACTTCGCTGGACATCTCAATACCGCGGTTAATCGGCCCGGGATGCATCACAATAATATCCTTTTTGGCTTTTGACAGCCTTTCCTGGGTAATGCCGAAATTTTTAAAATATTCTAATTGCTGGGGAAAGGCATTCTGTTCATCGCGTTCAAACTGCATCCTTAAAACATTTACCGCATCGGCATTACGCAGGGCTTCGTCTATATCGTGCGTTACCTTAACACCCATCTCTTCTATGCCGGGAGGAATGAGTATCTCGGGAGCGCAAACTGTCACCTTAGCACCTAATTTAGTTAAGCCCCAGATATTTGAACGCGCCACCCGCGAATGCGCTATGTCACCCACTATGCTTACATCTAAACCCTCGATTTTACCCAGCTTTTCCTTGAGTGTAAACATATCCAAAAGCGCCTGCGTGGGATGCTCATGCCAGCCATCACCAGCATTCACCACGCTTGCACGCACATTGCGCGCCAGCATCACTGCTGCACCAGAATAATTATGCCGCATCACGATGATATCCACCTTGAGTGCCTCAATATTTCTACCGGTATCAATTAAGGTCTCGCCTTTCCGGACGCTAGAAGTCTCGGTGGCGATATTAATCACATCTGCGGATAACCTCTTGGCTGCTACTTCAAAAGAGACCCTCGTCCTGGTGGAAGGCTCATAAAACAAATTTACCACTGTCTTCCCGCGCAACGCAGGAACCTTTTTAATCTCTCGCGTTGAGACTTCTTTAAAAGACTCTGCAGTAGATAAAATCAGCTCAATTTCTTCTTTAATCAAATCCTCTAAGCCTAAGAGATCTTTTCTTTTCCAAGCGGTCTCCATATCAATCCTTTTTCAATGAGCACATAACTTATGGAACCGTAATCTTAATCTACGGTGACATAAGTTATTTGTGCGAATTGAACCCAGCCAGACAACTTAGCTTCACTATCATTCGCTCATTCGCTAAGTTGTGGCTTCATTTACCTTTTCCACAATCACAACTTCATCCTTACCGTCAGCTTCGCCCAGGCGCACCTCTATGGTTTCGGTTTTTGAGGTGGGGATATTCTTACCGACAAAGTCTGCACGCACTGGTAATTCCCTATGCCCCCTGTCTACCAGAACTGCCAACTGTATTGACTTGGGCCTGCCCAAATCGATAAGCGCATCCAGGGCTGCGCGCACAGTCCTTCCTGTATATAATACATCGTCTACCAGCACGATATTCTTATCGCTGATATCAAAGTCAATCTCTGTCTTGTGCACTACAGGTTGGCTGGCAATCAAGGTCAAATCATCGCGATATAGCGTAATATCCAAAACCCCCACTGGCACCTCTTTGTTTTCAATTCTCTTAATGCACTCTGCCAGCCGATGTGCCAGATATACCCCGCGGTTTCTTATGCCCACTAAACACAGCCCTTCTGTGCCCTTAGTCTTCTCCAGAATCTCATGGGCAATGCGCATAAGCGCTCTGCCAATCGCCTCTTTATCTAATATTTTTGCTTTCTCTCTCATTTCTGCTCCAGATAAAAAAATACCCTTGGCGTATTTGCCAAGGGTTATTATATTCTAGTTTATTTGATTTCATCTTTCTCCACCTTGCTGGCTTCTCATGAGCCAGCTTAAAGGTTATTTACGATTTTAATAAATATAACATCTCAATTAATCTTTGTCAAGCCAATATTTTATATTACAACTACAAATTCACCGCGGGGTTTCTGCTGTCTAAATTGCCCTGCGATATCTCCAGCACTACCCCTTTTTATCTCCTCAAACTTCTTGGTAAGTTCCCTGGCACAAATTATCTCTCTCTCGCCAAAGACCTCTTGGATATCCTGCAAGGCGGCTAAAATTCTATGGCAGGACTCATAAAAAACCAGGGTGCATTTTAGTTGCGCCAGGGCCTTGAGGCGATTGCGGCGGGCCAAAGGCCTGTTAGGCAGAAAACCCTCAAAGATAAATTTATGAGACGGCTTTCCAGAAAGAACCAGGGCATTTATAAAAGCCACCGGACCAGGGATTGCCGTAATCTCAATATTGTTTTTTATAGCTAAATTTATAAGGTTGTATCCCGGGTCAAGGATTCCGGGTGTGCCAGCGTCAGAAACCAAGGCCACATCCTTGCCCTCTTTCAAAAGCCTTAAGATGTATTCTCCTTTGGTAAATCTATTGTGCTGAAAAAAACTGGTGGTAGGGGTCTTGATAGCGTAATGGCCTAACAAGATTTTGCTATGCCGCGTATCTTCGCAGGCAATCAGATCTACGCTCTTTAGAACTTCGATTGCGCGCAAGGTAATATCTTTTAGGTTACCTATGGGCGTGGCAATAATATAGAGCATGGGGTCAGGGGTCAGAATTATTTTTTCCACAAAGACGGACAAAGAGAAAAAATAATTCTGACCCCATTTTATTCAACGGTTACGGATTTTGCTAAATTACGCGGCTGGTCTACATCACAGCCACGCTTCACTGCAATATGGTAGGCTAATAACTGCAAGGGAAGCGCCACAAGCAAAGGAGAGAAATTCTCTTCGATTTCTGGAATATGGATAATGTCAGTGCTCAACTCCTTCATTTTTTTATCCCCTTCTGTAGCAATAGCAATAATTTTGCCGCGGCGGCTGTGTATCTCCTGAATATTGGAGAGCATCTTTTCGTAAACCTTGGATTCCGGAACAATACAAACCACTGCACGGTATTCGTCGATTAAGGCAATGGGTCCGTGCTTCATCTCTCCTGCAGCATAACCCTCGGCTGGGATATAAGAGACCTCTTTTAATTTCAGCGCCCCTTCCAGAGCAGAGGGGAAATTAACATTCCTGCCTAAATAGAGAAAGGAGCCAAAATGCGCATGCCGACGGGCAAGCCTGGCTATGTTATCCTGATCCTTCAATATTGCCTCCATAAGCTTAGGGACCCTTTTTAATTCCTCGAGGTATTTTTGTATCTTTTCTTGGGGTAAAATATTTTTGATTTCTGCCAGATAAAAAGCAAATAGATACAGCGCCACCAACTGTGCTGTATAGGCCTTGGTAGAGGCCACGCCTATCTCTGGCCCGGCGTGGGTATAGATCACGCCATCAGATTCCCTGGCCAGGGTTGAGCCTAAAACATTGCAGATAGAAATTATTGCTGCTTTGTGTTTTCTGGCCTCTCTTACTCCGGCTAAGGTATCTGCTGTTTCTCCGGATTGACTTATGGCCAAGACTAAGGTATCCCGGTCAATAAGTAAATCGCGATATCTGAATTCGCTGGATACATCAATAGAAGTCGGGGTTTTGCAAATGGATTCAAAAATATACTTGCCTACCAGGCCAGCATGATAAGCTGTGCCGCAGGCGACAATGGCGATATTCTTTATGTTTTTAAGTTGTTCTTCCGGGAGGTTCTGTTCTTCAAAGAAGACCTTGCCGTTTTCTTTATGTATTCTAATGTTGAGGATGTTTTCTAAAATATTTGGCTGCTCATTAATTTCCTTGAGCATAAAATGCCTATATCCCTGCTTCTGGGCCTGGACTATATCCCAATTAATCCGGCTGGTTTTCTTGGCGATTTCTCTGCCATTAAAATCAGTTACCTTAAAATCCTCTTTAGTCAAAATTACCATTTCGTTTTCATCTAAAAATACGACGTCTTTGGTGGCCTCTAAAACCGCAGATGCATCAGAGGCAAGAAAGTTTTCGTCTTTACCCAATCCTATGATTAAGGGGCTTCCTAAACGTGCGCCGATAATTTTATGGGGCTCTCTTTTAGAAAGAACCCCGATAGCAAAAGAACCCACCAGAAGCGCAAGACATCTGCGCACTGCTTCTTCCAAGGACGTATTTTTATAGAATTTTTCGATTAAATGCACGATGACTTCGG
>Ga0315274_10002886_pt1 | contig 25591 bp, 26 predicted proteins | sample YL17G02_20_MG_FD_203700 | JGI IMG/M metagenome (GOLD analysis project Ga0315274, IMG submission 203700) | Sediment microbial communities from Yellowstone Lake, YNP, Wyoming, USA - YL17G02_20 | ecosystem: Environmental > Aquatic > Freshwater > Lake > Sediment | place: USA: Wyoming | collected...
GATTGCCGATCAGCTGAATGCAGAAATCCCCCCTGGCCCCCCTTTGAAAAAGGGGGGAATTAAAGGAAAAAACCTCTAAGTTAGCGCTTATGCCCCTTGATGGGGGAGGGGAGGGGCGGGGGTGACGATTTCTTATCCCCCTCCCCTTTATCCCCTCCCGCCGGGGGAGGGGAGGAAACTTCAGGGAGAATGGGGAGATTGGAAGGGTTATTTTTTATATTTTGCGCCATGTTTTTTGCGCCGGGCGCTCCGATTGCGGAGAGAGGCTGAAATGGCTTTTGAGGTGAAACTGTCGAGTCTCGGGGTTTCCATCACCGAGGGGACCATCGTCCGCTGGTTGAAAAAGGAAGGGGACCGGGTGGAGAAGGGGGAGATCCTGGCCGAGGTGGAGACGGAGAAGGTGAATTTTGAGATCGTCGCGCCGGAGGCGGGGACCCTGCTGAAGATCCTCTACGAAGAGAAGACCGTCGCTAAGGCGGAAGCCACCGTGGCCCTGGTGGGGACGGAGGGGGAAGACGTCTCGGCCTACCTGGAAAAAGTCCGCCGGGAGCGAAAAGAGCCGGAGGAAAAGGCCGCACCTTTGGAGAAGAGGGAGAAAGCCGCTGGAGGGAAGGCCAGGGCCTTTCCCGCGGCCAAGTTCCTGGCCAAGGAGCGCGGCATCGACCTGGCCGAGGTAACCGGGACGGGTCCCGGAGGACAAATCACCCGGGAGGACGTGGAGAAGTTCATCGCCCGTAAGCAGCCGCGGCGGGAGGAGGGGATCCCCGAGCTGGAGGAGATCCTTCCCCTGGTGGGAATCCGCAAGGCCATTGCCGACGGAATGTCCCTCAGCGTCCGCACGGCGGCGCATGTCACCACCGTGGCCGAGGTGGACATGACCGAGCTGGTGCGGCTGCGGTCCGAGCTGGCCCCGCAATGGAAGGACGAGGGGATCAGCCTGACTTACGTCCCCTTCGTGATCCGGGCGGCGGTGCGGGGAATCAAAAAATTCCCCATCATCAATTCCCAGACCCTGCCGGACCGGATCCTCGTCAAGAAGTACGTCAATTTCGGAGTGGTCGTGGCCCTTGCCGAAGGGTTGGTCACTCCCGTGCTGAAACGGGTGGAGTCCGGGAGCGTGAAGGCGATCGCCCGGATGATGGAGGATATTTCCGCCCGGGCCCGGGAGCGAAAGCTGACCCTGGAAGATATAAGGGGGGGAACCATCACCCTTTCCAACCCCGGGGTTTTCGGCGCCGTACTGGCCACCCCCATCATCTACCAGCCGCAGAACGCCCTCTTGTGGATGGGAAGGATCGCCAAGATGCCCGTCGTGCGGGAGGACGCCGTCGTCATCCGGTCGATGATGTACCTCTGCCTTTCCTATGACCATCGAGCAATCGACGGGAGCATCGGCGCCCAATTCCTGCAAGAGGTAAGAAAATATCTCGAGGACCCACGGAAACTCCTGGATGGATGAGGCGCAACCCGGCATGAACCGGGAAGGGGTATAGGATTAGGCCCTCAGGAAAGAGGCCAAGGATTTGACTCGCAGAGAGGTCGAAGTTTCTCTGGGCAGCATGATCCTGAGGGCTTTGGGGAGCACCCGAAAGGTCTCCGGCGTCTGGCCGAGGAGGTCTCCGTCCCCATGGATGCAGACCGGGGGAGAGGAGTTGACTTCCAGGACCGGCGTGGTCCGGAAAAGGGCTCCCGGCAGCTTCTTCAGGCCGAGGAAGGGGAGCTTGGGAAGGGCGGTGATCACTCCCAGGTTCGGAGTCTCCGGAATCAGGCAGATATCCATCAGCCCGTTGTCCGCTTTGACCGAAGTGGTAATCCTGAAAATGTAAGCATACCGGGCAATCTTGGTGAGGAGGATCTGCCAGGCCGGCCCTTCGTATTCCCAATCCCCAGCCCGGAGGGAAACCGCGGAAGGGGGGTAATGGGATAACTCCGAAAAAAAGGCGATGGAAAAAGGCAGAATTCCCTTGGCGACCTTCCTCAACCATTCCGCCTGTTGCACTACCGCCGCGTCAAATCCGATGCCCGCGGTACCGGCTATCAATTTCCCCGAATTCGTCCGGATGACATCCACCGCCTTCGGCCGCCCCTCCCGTAGGACGAGGAGAGCTTTTTTCAGCTGAAAGGGGATCTTCCAGTTGCGGGCCAGGTCATTGGCGGTCCCGATGGGAATGACCCCCAGGGCCACGGGGCGCTCGACCAGCGCGGGAAGGAGAGCGTGGATCGTACCGTCCCCCCCGCAGGCCACGACGATCTCGCAGCCCCTTTTCTGGGAGCGGATGGCGATCTCCTGGGCTTCCTGGGGGTGGTGGGAAAGAGCGAGGTCGGCGGTCAAACCCAGGAGCTTCAATTGGCTCTTCAGGAGAGGAAGAATCTTTTCCCCTCTCCCTCCGCCGGATGCCGGGTTGAGGATGAATTGGATTTTCACCGGGGCCTCGGGTATCGGGGAAGCGACAAGCCGGGAGGGCGGGAAGGATGCCGGTCAGCACTCCGAGTCGGTCTCATCAGGAAAACCTCCCTGCGGTGAGGAATGGGCCCTAGCCCTCGGAGCCTTTGGGGGCCGGCTGCCGGCTCGGGTTGGGAGATGATTCTTTTCTCCTTTTTCTGGGGCGGAAATATTCCATGGGTCGAAGGACCAGATGGTAAAAGAGACTTCCGCTCACCATGAGACCCAATTCTATGAACTTCTGTTTGAAACCGGAACTCACAAAATACAAGGTGTCTGAACCCCCTCAGGGAATTCGTTTGAGGCTTGGGACAATCCCCGCTATTAACGGGTCGCCCCCCGCCGGGTCAAAACGGACTCTTCGGCCAGCTTCCGGATGGAAGCGAATTTCATTATAGCGGCTTTACCCCATTTCGGCCAAGAATTTTCTGGGAGCCGATCAGAAATCCCGGTCGGTTATGTGCATCGTGGCCGTGGCTTCGGCGGCCAGCGCTCCGTCTTCGAATTCGGCCTTGGCGTAGGTTTCGATGAGCTTTCGGGTTTTTCTCCTGACTTCGCCGGTCAGGAGGATCTTCTGGCCCGTTGGCACCGTCTTGCGGATGCGCATCTCCATCTTGGCGGTCATCCCCTTGATCCCCTGGAAATAGAGGACGTACCCGAATGCCTCGTCCAGGCACAGAGCCAGAAGCCCTCCGTGGAAAATCCCGTTCCAGCTCTGGTGGTAGGGGCCGGGGATGAACTCGGCTTTGGCCTTGCCCTCCTCGAAGCGGAAGTCCAGCTTGAGGCCGATGGGATTCTGTTTCCCGCAGGCGAAGCAGAAGCCGTACTTGTCCCGGTCCGCATTTTCCATTTTAAGTACCTTTAGCCACAGAGGTCACAGAGAACACAGAGAAAAAGCAGGTAAATTTACCGCAATTCTAAGCAAACCCCAAATTCGAATACCCCCAGAATTAAAACTAAAGCTCCCGATCGAATAAACTAGCGGTTAAGGTTTATCGTCTATTTAAACATTGAACATTTGAAAATGTTTCGTATACCGGCTTTTAGATTTTCTTGCTCTGTGATCTCTGTGCCCTCTGTGGCAAAAAGAATTAGCGCCCCGTGTGCCCTTTCGGGATCCGGCCGGTGTGGATGCACTCCGAGCGCAGGCGCCGGCCGACGATCTTCTCCGTCATCCTTCCGATGTCCAGAAGGCGGTTCACGTCGATGCCCGTCTCGATCCCCATCTCGTCCATCATGACCACCAGGTCTTCGGTGGAGATCAGCCCGACGATGTTGGGGTCGGCGTAGTAGTATTTTCCAGTTCCCGAGACCGGGTATCCATCGATAAAGTTGGCCGGCTGCCCCCCCAGGCCGCCCAGGGTGGATTCGAAGTGGGTGATGCCGGCCTGCAGGGAGGCCAGGACATTGGCCAGGCCCCAGCCGCGGGTCACGTGGAAGTGGGCGAGGTGCAATTTCGGGTCGGGAATTTTGTCCAGGACCATGGAGAAGTATTCATACACTTTGTTCGGCGGCGCGGAGCCGTCATGGTCGGCATGCTCGATGTCGTCGGCCCCCAGGTCGAGATACCGTTTGGCGAACTCCACCGCTTTTTTCAGTTCCGTGGGGCCTTCGATGGGACATCCCCAGATCGTGGAAACCGTACCGCACACCTTGATCCCCTGTTCATGGGCTTTGGGGATGTATTTCTCAACCATCTTCCAGTACTCTTCCAGGGAAAGCCCGGAGTTGCGCCGGTGATGGGATTCACTGGTGGAGACCATGAAAACGATCCGGTCCGGCCCCCAGCCTTTTTGCCGGGCCTCGATGGCTCTGTCGGCTGCCTTCTCCCGGATGGTAACCGCGCTCAGCTCAAGCTCCTGGAGCTTTCCTTTTAATCCCTTACTGGCGTGAATCCCCTGCAGCAGCTGATCCGCGTCGGCGAACTGGGGCATACCGACGGGAGTCCCCAGGTTGGTTACTTCCAGTCGTTTGAACCCCGCCAGGACAAGCTGCTCCACCACCCAGAGCTTGGCCCTGAGGGGAATGGTTTTTTCTTCGTGCTGAAATCCGTCACGAACGGTGATGTCCCCGAGAACTACCTTCTTGGGGTACTTCAGTGTCGCCATGCTGGCTCAATCTCCTCTTCCCGTAAAATTCAGAAACGCAGAGAACCCAGCGCGGCAGAGCCGCAACCAAAATTTTATTGGGACGCGGATGAACACGGATCCACGCGGATCATTTCCAGGGGAAAATATCAGATACTGAAAGATTGCTACATAGCTCAGAATCCTCCAGCCCAAAGGGCTGAATTTTGCAGCCAGGCTATTCCAGAAATCCCCCCTTCGCCCCCCTTTTCTAAAGGGGGGTTGGGGGGGGATTTCTGAGGATCATTGCCAAAAGAACATTTTCTTTACAAAATTTAAAGAGCCTGCGCGTTAGTAGTATAGAGCGGAGAGCGGAGAGCGGAGAGCTGAGAGCTGAGAGCATAGTGTCTTTGATCTTTGCGCTTCGGATCATATTTTATGCGCTCAGCGATTTTGCCATTTCGGCGGTCTTTTTTCGTTGAACGCCCGGATGCCTTCCCGCCGGTCTTCGGTGACCACGTTCACATTGTAGGCTTCGATTTCGATCTGCAAGCCGGTGTTCAGGTCGACCTCCATTCCCAAGTCGACGGCCCGCTTGGCCTGCCGGACGGCGATGGGGGAATTGGCGCAGATTTCTTCGGCCAGCTTGAAGGCCGTCTCCTCCACCTGGGCGACCGGGACCACTTTACTGACGATCCCCATGGCCATGGCCTCCTGGGCGCTGATCCTTTTTCCGGTGAAGATCATCTCCTTGGCCCGCATCTTGCCGATGACCCGGGGAAGGTTCTGCGTGCCCCCGTTGCCGGGAATCAAGCCCACCCGAACTTCCGGCAGGCCGAACTGGGCGTTTTCCCCCGCAACGATGATATCCGCGGCAAGGGCCATTTCGAACCCTCCCCCCAGGGCGAAGCCTTTGACCCCGGCGATGACCGGCTGGGGGATCACCCTCACGGAATTCATCGTCCGGACAAATAAGACCCGCTGCCGGGCGAGATCTTCCACGCTCATCTGGTTGCGCTCTTTCAGGTCGGCTCCCACCCCGAAAGACTTTTCGGAGGTGGTCGTCAGGCCCACAACCCAGACCTCCCGGTCGAGGGCCACTTCCTGGGAGGCCTCCAGGAGATCTTTGGCCATCTGGGTGTTCAGCGCGTTCAACGCGTCCGGGCGGTTGAGCTTGAGCCAGCAGAAATGTCCTTTTTTCTCCAAGACGAGGGTTTCCATCTTATCTCCTCTAAGAACCGTAAGGCGCGAGTCGTAAGGCGCAAGGGGGAAAATGCTTTTATCGACTTGCGCTCTCGCGACTTGCGACTTGCGGCTTTCATTCCGGAAATTTAACTGAGGTCGCGGAAATCGCCGGGGACCTTCAGGCGGGGGCGGTTGGCCTTCTTCAGACCCAGGGCATCGTCGGCGATGAGTAAACGCATGATGTTGGCGGTTCCTTCTCCCACCTGGTAGAGCTTGGAGTCCCGGTAGTACTTTTCCACGGGAAGCTCCAGCGAATACCCCATCCCCCCGTGGATTTCCATGGCCCAGCCGGCGGCCCGCACCGCGGCCTCACCGGCAAAGTACTTGGCCACGGCGATCTCCCGGGTAAAAGGCCTTCCCTGATCGTTCAGCCAGGCCCCGCGCCGGACCATGAGACGGGCGGTTTCGGTGTAGGTCACCATGTCGGCGATGAGGTGCTTGACCATCTGGTAGTCCCGGATGGGGCGCCCGAACTGGACGCGTTCGTTGGCGTACTTCACCGAGGCATTGAGGCAGGCCTGGCAGATGCCCACGGCGCCGCTTCCCACGCTGATCCGTCCCCGGTCCAGGGCGGTCATGGCCACCTTGAAGCCGCCCCCCCATTCTCCCAGAAGATTTCCCTTGGGGGCCACCACGTCTTCGAGGCCGATTTCGGCGATGGGGGAGGCTTTGTCCCCCAGTTTGGGAATTTCGTGGGGCTGCCAGCCGCGCTGTTTCGTCTCCACGACGACGGCGCAGAGCCCGTTATGCTTGAGGGAACGGTCATGGGTGCAATAGACCACCGCGTAGTCGGCCACGGTGCCGTTGGAGATCCAGGTCTTGGACCCGTTGATCAGGAAATGGTCCCCCTTGTCCACCACCTTGGTTTCGATGGCGGCGATGTCCGACCCGGCGTTGGGTTCGGAAAAACAGGTGCAGCCCAGCTTTTCGGCGGAGACCAAAGCCTTCACGTACTTCTTCCGCACGGAATCATTGCCCCATTCCATCATGGCGTAAGGAACGGTCATGGCCTGAAGGTTGAAGAGCGCCCGCAATCCGGAATCATAGGTGGAGATCGTCTCGCAGACCACCGAATGGGCCAGGAATCCCGAAGCCGAGCCGCCCATCCCCTCGGGGAAGGCGCTGCCGAAAAGGCCCAGTTCTCCCATCTGCCTCACCAGTTCCCGGTTGAATTCTTCCTTTTTCAGATTGGGAACGATTTCCTTTTCCGCGAAATTCCTGGCCATCTGCTCCATGGCCGCCTGTTCTTCGTTCAGGTCAAAGTCCATCGCTTCTCCCTCGAAGGGGGTGTTTTTTGATCGCTTCGAAACGCGGACCTTTCGCTTCCCCTTTGGAGCAGAGATTAATATTTTTGCCGGGAAAGGTCAAGAAAAGAAAGAAGGGGGCAGGGTGCAGGGCAGATTGCGGAGGGATGGTTTCGGGCAAAACCTGGCATTATACCTTCTTTCCAATTCGCAATCCGCAATCCGAAATCCGCAATAGGAAGTCACATTCCCAGGAAGGCCTTCATCATGTATTCGTTCTTCAGCAGTTCCTTCCCCTCTCCCTGCAGGACGATGGCGCCGTTTTCCAGCACGTAACCCCGGTGGGAGATGGCCAGGGACCGCTGGACATTCTGCTCCACCAGAAGGACCGTGGTCCCCTGCTGGTTGATCTCCTGGATGATGGCGAAGATCTCCCGCACGATGAGGGGAGCCAGCCCCAGGGAGAATTCATCCAGGAGCAGAAGCTTGGGGCGGCACATCAACCCCCGGGCGATGGCCAGCATCTGCTGTTCCCCTCCGCTCAGGGTCCCCCCGAACTGTTTGCTCCTCTCCTTCAGGACGGGAAAGAGGCGGAGAACCCAGCCCAGGGTTTCCTCCCTCCTCTTGCGCGCCTCGCTCACGTGGGACCCCATGTGCAGGTTTTCCAGGACCGACATGCGGGAAAAGATGCGCCGTCCCTCGGGCACCTGGGAGAGGCCTTTTTCCACAATCCGGTAAGCGGGCAGCCGGTGAATTTCGGCTTCCTCGAAAAGAATGGACCCGGAAGCCGGCCGGAGCAATCCGGAGATAGCTTTGAGCGTGGTGGTCTTGCCGGCGCCGTTTCCCCCCACCAGGGAGACGATTTCTCCGGAGGAAACCGAGAGGGAAACCTCCCGCAGGGCCTGGACGTCGCCGTAAAAGACGCTGATCCCTTTAACTTGAAGCAAGGAGAAATTCCTCCCCCAGGTAGGATTCGATGACCCGCTTGTCCCTGGAGACCTCCTCCGGGGGAGCGTCGGCGATCTTCTCCCCGTGATGGAGAACGCAGACACGATCGGCCAGGCTCATGACCGCGTGCATGACATGTTCCACCACGATGATCGTCATCCCTCCCTGCCGGATTTTGCGGATGAGCTCCATGATCTCTTTGATCTCCGTGGGGTTGAGCCCGGCCATGACTTCGTCGAGGAGAAGAAGTTCGGGCTTGGTGGCCAGGGCTTTACTCAACTCCAGGCGTTTCTTGTCTTCCAGGGTCAGGTCGGAGATCCGGGCGTTCTTCTTGGCGCTGAGGCCGGCCTGTTCCAGAATCGCCTCCGACGAGGTCCTGGCATTTTTAAGGTCTTCTCCGGCCGTTGTTTTTCCATAAAGAGCCCCCACCATGACATTTTCCAGGACGCTCATGCGGGTGAAAGGCTTGGAGATCTGGAAGGTCCGGCCGATCCCCTTCCGGCAGACTTGGAAGGGCCGGATGCCGCCGATGTCCTCCCCCTTGAAGCGGATGGATCCCATGGAGAGGGGATAGAGGCCGGTGATCACGTTGAAGAGCGTCGTCTTCCCGGAGCCATTGGGTCCGATGAGGCCGACGATCTCTCCCGCGGAAACCTGGAGATTGACCTGGTGCAAGGCCGCCAGGCCGCCGAAGTATTTGGTCACCCCTGTGCACTCCAAAAGAGACATAGCTAAATCCATTTCTGATTTAAAGACGGGTTGTTAAATCCGCAATCCGCAATCCGCAATCTAAAATCTCCCCTTCGTCCACCTCTCCGTCAGTCCCATCAACCCTTTGGGCAGGTAAAAGATGAAGAGGACCAGGATGATTCCGTAGATGATCAAGTACCCCGTTTTGACCGTAATCCTCAGATACTCTCCCAGGAGAGTAAGGATAACAGCCCCGACCACCGGCCCGGCCACGGTGTAGAGTCCGCCCATCAGGGGCATGATCTGGGCCTCCACCGAGATATGGATGTTGAAAGCGGCGTGGGGGTCGATGTAGGAAATGTAGTGGGCGTAGAAACCGCCCACGATCCCCACAAAGAAAGCGCTGATGGTAAAAGCCATCACTTTGTACTTCGTGGGGTTGATCCCCAACATGCTGGCCGCTTCCTGGTCGTCGTGGATGGCGGTAAAAGCATAATAGAGCCTGGACCGCTTTAAGAGGTAGGCCGTGAGAACCGTCAGGAAGGCGATGGTCAGGGCCAGATAGTAGGCATAAACCTTAGCCATTTCACCCCCGCCGTAGAGAGGGGCGATGGCTACGCCCTCCGCCCCTTCGGTCAGCCCCGGCAGCATGATGACCAGTATTTTTACGGCCTCCGCAAAAGCCAGGGTGGCAATGGCCAGGGCCCAAGGGGGCATGCGCAGACAGATGACCCCGATGAGGACCGCCCCCAGAGAAGCGAACACCCCTCCCAGAATCATGTCTGCATAAATAGGAAGCTGCCAGGCGTTGTACACGATGGCTGCCGTGTAAGCGCCGATTCCAAAGAAGGCGGCGTGCCCCAGAGAAATCTGATGGGTCCAGACCAGGATGTTCCAGCTCGTGGAGATGACCACGAAGACCAGGACCAGGATCATCATGTGCAGGGAATATTGGCTGAGGACGGAGGGAATCGAGAGGAGAATCCCTGACAGGATCAGAAGAGAGAGAATCTTGAGGTACCCTCTATTCGGCATAAAACAACCCCTTGGGCCGAATAATCAGGATTACGATCAGAATCAAAAAAGACACTCCCTCGGCCCATCCCGAGCCATTGGGAAGGTAGTTGGTCACCAGGGATTCGGTCAGTCCCAGGATCAAACTTCCCACGACCGCGCCGGCGATGGAACCAAACCCGCCGAGGACCACGATGGCAAAGGCTTTCAGGATGAAGAGCATGCCGATCAGGGGGAATACGTACATGATCATGCTGGTGACCACGCCCGCCGCGCCCCCCATAGCCGAACCCACCCCAAAAGCTATAATGTTGACCCGATCCACATTGACTCCCATGAGCATGGCCGCTTCCCGGTCCTGGGTGACCGCCCGCACCGACTTTCCCCATTCGGTTTTTTTCAAGGCGAGGCTTAGAAGGATGGTAAGGGCGATGGCGATGACAAAGCCCATGAGGCGGGCCAATCCCAGCCGGATCGGTCCGATTTTCAGGGCAATCGCTGAATACGCCGTGGTCATGGAGATGTAATTGCCGGTAAAAAGAATCAAGGCCAGGTTTTGAAGGATCAGGACCAGGCCGAAGGTCAGAAGGATCTGATTGAAGTGGGGAGCGTCGATTACCGGGTTGATGAAGAAGCGCTGGATGGCCATCCCCAAGCAGAAGAGGACGAAAATGGCCAGGGGGAGAGAAAGAAAGGGATCGATCCCGGCCAGGGTGAAAAGGAAATAGGTGAGATAGGACCCGATCATCAGGGTCTCGCCGTGCATGAAGTTGATCACCCGCATGACCCCGAAGATGAGGGTGAGGCCCACGGCGATTAAGGAATAGAGTCCACCGGTCAGGATCCCGTTGACAATGACCTGGGCAAAGATGGCCCAATCCATAAATGAAAGTGCCTTAAGTGCGCTAAAGTGCCTAAATTGAAAAAAGGATGGTTACAGGCCGAATCTGTAGGGGCGGTTCGCGAACCGCCCCTACACCGGGAGCCCCGAAACGAGCCAGAAATTTCAGCGTTTATCCCAAGAAGGGAAGGGATACGAGAGCGTCCCCCCGGTGGCCCCTTTCGGCCACAGGACCACCTTCTGGCCCTTCTGCCACTGGAAGACCACCATCTCGTGGAAGCTCTGGTGGATGGCCCCGAACTGGTTCTTGAAAAACTTCATGTGCCCCATGGGAGTCAGGGTGTCCGTGGCTTCCAGGGCGGCGATCAGTTTTTCCTTCTCCGTCGTTCCGGCCTTGTTGATGGCGTTGGTCAGGGTGATCAGGGATACGTAGGAAATGATGGACCAGTAATTGGGTTCCCGGTTGTACCGTTTTTGATACTCCGCCACCCATTCTTCTGTTTTAGGGAAGAACTGGGGATACTGGGTGGAGGCGGCAAACTTGGTGGAGGGGGCCCACACTTCGATCCCGCAGATGTACTCGGAGTCTTTCTTGAGGGAGTCCCGGAACTCGGGAAACCCCACCCCCACCGTGTCCAGCATCATCTTGGGGGCAAACCCCAGCTCTTTGGCCTGTTTGGTGAGGAGGATGGAATCGCCGGCATATCCGATCCAGTAAAATACATCCGGCCTGGCCCCTTTGATCTTGGTGAGGAGCGAAGAGAGGTCCAGAGACCCGGATTTGAAGGGCTCGAAGGTGACCAACTCGAACCCTTTCTCGGTCAGGTACTGCTTGGCCACCTTGGAATGGTCCACGCCGTAAGAGGTGTCCTCATAGACGATGGCAATGCGCTTGGGACGGGGCTGGATGTTGGCTAAGAAGTCGGTGATGTTTCGCTGGTAGTCCGGCGACCGGGGGTGGAGCATGAAGAACCACCGCTCTTTCCCGTACATCTGGTCCATCTTGACCGCCCCGCCGCCCTGCCAGACGGTCACCGGCTCATACTTCCTCATGGCCGCCAAGAGGGCCAGGCTCTCCACGCTGGAGTAGCCGCCGGTCAGAGCCACCACTTTGTCGCGGGTGATGAGCTTCTCCGCCGCGGAGACGATGACCGTAGGGTCTCCCCTGTTGTCTTCGACGATCAGTTCAACTTTCTTCTTCAGGGCGCCCCCCGCGGCATGGATCTTCTCGATGGCCATCTCAATCCCGCGTTTCTCTTCCTGGCCGATCATGGCATTGGGCCCCGTGAGCGGCAGGATGACGCCGATCTTGACGGTGTCCTGGGCTTGGGCAATGGCAAGGAAGAGAGTGAAGGACAAGACGAAAGGCAGGAATCCGGCAATCATTCTCCCCATGGGTTTCCTCCTTCATCCCGAAAAATGAAAATATAAACCCAATTTTAGGGGATCAATCTGCCTTGTCAAGGGAATTATTAAATTATTAAATTCGGACAAAGGCCTTGACATCATTCTAGGCATTGGGCATGCTCAAAGCGAAATTTCCCGGTCATTCATTTCTGTACCTTTTCATGGAAGGCTTCATCATCCTGAAAACTGCCAATCCGACCGAAAGGGGGAGAATCATATGACCAGAGATCTGAGTCGAAGGGAGTTTATTCAGGCCAGTGGATGGGCTTTTCTAGGGGCGGCCGTCATGGGGTCGGGTTTTTTGTCCAAGACCGCAGAGGCTCAGCCCCCGGCAGGGCGATGGAACCAGGGAGAACTGGTCCACCTGATCCCCATCGTAAATCATGAACGGATGTTTATCAAAACCTCTTTCCAGGCGCCGCTAAATCAATCCCCGCTCCTGCAGGTGGGGCCTCAGTCCGTAGCTGGAACCCAAGCCGATACCTTCGGTCGATTCTGGCAGTTTGACGTGAGGGGACTCGAGGCGGGAAAAGAGTATGAACTCCGCATCCGGAGCCATTCGGGGGGCTTTCTCAGCGATCCCTGGCCTCTGAAAACCTTTCCGGCCCCCGAGTTCAGAGCCGACCGCCTGCGAATCCTGGCCTTTACCTGCGCCGGCGGCAACGGAGAGATGCCCCCCCTGGCAGGAAAGACGGCCTTTCTTCCGCTTGCCGCCCGCCGGCGACTCCTCGACCGGGCGCTCTCCTTCTCCCCGGATGCAGTCATCGCCAACGGAGACCACGTGTACTGGGACCAGCGCACCTGGCTCGAGCACCGCAACCGGGGCATCCGCGAGTTGACCAAAAAGGTGTACGATCAATTCGGTTACCTCGACCGGCAGTTTCCTGTCCTGGGAAGGAAGAACGAAGCCATCTTTACCCGGATCATCGACGCCCAGATCGCGAACCTGTACGGCGTCCGCCTGCGCTCGATCCCTTCCTACTTCATCCAGGACGATCACGACTACTTTGAGAATGACGAGGCGGAGGAAAGATGGATCACCTTCCCCCCGGACCCCTTCATGCTGCGCCTGGGCCGGACGACCCAGCACCTTTACTACCCCGAGTTCCTGCTGGATCCCAACCAGCCACCGGGGATCGCCGGCGCCTCGGCTGGGGACCGAAGGCCCGGCCTCTCCGAAACCTACGGGGCCCTGCGGTACGGAAGGCTTCTCGAGGCGCTGATGTACGACATCCGGCGCTACCTGACCTTGAAGGGCCCCCTGGCCGGCTTCGTGGACCCGGACGCGGAAAAATGGCTTATGGCCCGGACCCAATCGGAGGCGGAGACGGACCATCTGATCCACTGCCCTTCCCATCCCTTTGGCTGGGCCGCGGGAAAATGGTGTGAATGGTACCCGGACATCCTGCAGAAGGACGGGAGCCTGGGTACCTCGGCTCCCAAGCCTTACTGGCAGCCGGGCTGGTGGTCCCAGCACCAGCGGCTGCTCAAGGCCATCGGAGGGCAGAAGCAGCGGATTCCGCTCATCCTTTCCGGCGACCTGCATGCCCTCGCCGCGGGAAAGATCCAGAGAAGCGGCGACTTGGATTTCAGCGGCAACCCGGTGACAACGGTGCTGAGCGGGCCCCTGGGGACGGGTGATCTGGGTTTTCCCTCCGCCTTCCGTGACACTCCGCCCAAGATCCCCAGCCAGCTTGCGGTGGAGGAGATGCTCAAGCCGCTGGAGAAGAATGGGTTCACGATCCTCGATGTGTCGCCGGAAAGCATCCGCTTCCGTCTCTTCGCCTGGCGTCCGCCCCAGCCGGTGGAGCAGATCGACACCCTTGAGCCCCTTCTCGATTTCGAGCTCAAACGCAGGTAGGAAGAGCGTCGCGGTGATCCCTCGATGCTCGTGACCGGTCGCCCCCATTTTGCGCTTTCTTTTGGTTGATTTCTCCCGGCGCTATGCTCTATGCGCCTTGCGTTTTTATTCTCCGGAGGAAGATATGGACTTTGAACTCAGGGAAGAGCAAAAGGCCATGCGGAAGATGATGCGGGATTTTGTCGAAAAGGAAGTCATCCCCAATGTGGAGAATTGGGAAGAGAAGGAAGAGTTTCCCCGGGGGACCTTCCAGAAGCTGGCCGGGCTCGGCCTTTTCGGCATGGCCGCCCCGGAGGAGTTGGGGGGCAATCCGGTGGATGCTTTGACCTCCGCAATCATTTATGAAGAGCTGATGCGGGGATATCGGGGATTGAGCTACCTTGCGGTTCACAATTTGTGCCTGTCCATTATTTCCCGCTTCGGCAGTCCGGAGCAGAAAGAACGCTGGGTGGCCAAACTGGCCCGCGGAGACTTCTTCGGCGCCTTTGCCATCACCGAGCCCAACGCCGGCTCCGATGCGGCGGCCATCCGCACGAGCGCGCGTCGGGAGGGGGATGACTACATCCTCAACGGGAGCAAGATCTTCATCTCCTGCGGCGGAGAGGCGGACGTGTACACGGTATCGACCAAGACGGATAAGGAAAAAGGGGCCAAGGGAATCTCCGTCTTTGCGGTCGAAAAGGGAACCCCCGGTTTCTCCGTGGGAAGGACGGAGAAGAAGCTGGCCATGCGCGCCTACCCGACCCGGGAGCTCATCTTCGACCATTGCCGGGTTCCCGCAAAAAACCGCATCGGGGGGGAAAACGAGGGATTCAGGATTCTCATGTCCGGGCTGGACGGGGGGCGGATCAACGTCGGGGCGGGGGCCGTGGGCAACGCCCAGGCGGCCTTCGACATCGCCCTCCCGTATGCCAAGGAGAGGTCCCAGTTCGGCCAGCCCATCGCCGGCTTCCAGGCCATCCAGTTCATGCTGGCCGACATGGCCACGGAGATCCAGGCGGCCCGCCTCCTCGTTTACCACGCCGCCTGGCTGAAAGATCATGGCCTCCCGGTCACCCTGGCTGCCTCCATGGCCAAACGCTATGCCACGGACATGGCCATGAAAGTGACCGTGGATGCCGTCCAGATCCTGGGCGGCTACGGAGTCATGCAGGATTACAGGGTGGAGCGGTACATGCGGGAGGCCAAGATCGGCCAGATCGTGGAGGGGACCAATCAAATTCAGAGGATTATTATAGCCAGAGAGCTATTGAAGTAAGAGTTTCGAGTTTCGGGTTTCGAGTTGGGGGCCGGGGTAAAATTCGGTTTGTACCTCGAAACCCGGTGACACTTTAGCTCATTGAAAAGGGCAACTTTTGCCTGCTGAAAAGATTCACCAGAAATCCCCCCTGCCCCCCTTTGCAAAGGGGGGTTGGGGGGGATTTCAGCGATGGCCATCCTAATCGATATGGCGTTGATATGATTTTCAAACGGCTAAATTGATACGAAACCCGAAACTCGGGACCCGAAACTTTTTCGTTAAGGACTTAGCATGAAACGGCGCATGCTGATGTTCATCAGCAGGGCGATGCCCATCAGGTTGGTCACCAGGGCCGTTCCCCCGTAGCTCACCAGGGGTAAGGGGACCCCCACCACCGGAAGAATTCCCACCACCATTCCTACATTGATGAAGGTCTGCCAGAAAAGCATGGCCGTCAGGCCGATGGCCAGGGTCGCCCCGGCCCGGTCTTTGGAGGTTTTGGCGATTTTTAGCCCCCGGGAGATGAGGAACAGGAGGAGGAAGAGGAGAATAAAGCATCCCAGGAATCCCCATTCTTCGGCCAGGACCGAGAAGATAAAGTCGGTGTGCTGCTCGGGAAGGAAATGGAGCTGGCTCTGGGTCCCATGGAGGAACCCCTTGCCGAAGATCGTCCCCGAACCCACGGCGATCTTCGATTGGGTGATATGATAGCCGGTTTTCAAGGGGTCCAGATCGGGGTTGATGAAGGTGAGGAGGCGATTCTTCTGATAGTCCTTGAGAAAATGCCAGAGGATGGGGATGAGCGCAGCCACTCCCGCCCCCAGGGCGGCCCAGGTCTTGAAACGGACCTCGACAAAAACCAGGATGGAGGAAAAAATGGCCAGAAGCATGACCACGGTCCCCAGGTCAGGCTGCCTGAAGATCAGGAGGGAGGGCAGACCGACCATGAGAAAAGGCACGCCCAGGTCGCGCAGACCATGGCCCCGGGGCATTTCCTTCTCGGTGAAGAAGCGGGTCAGGGCCAGGATCAAAGCGATCTTGGTCAGTTCCGAGGGCTGGAAGGAAAAAAAGCCCAGCTGAAGCCAGCGCTGCGAGCCCGAGGTGGACCGGCCGAAGATCATGACCAGGATGAGCAGAAGAAGACAGAAAAGATAGAAAGGATAGGCATAGCGGACGAAGGTCCGGTAGTCAAACCCAAGGGCCAGAATCGCCAGCCCGAAGCCCAGGACCGTCCAGTACATCTGCTTCAGGTAAAGGGGAGTGGCGGCGCCGGCATGGGGATAGGTGGAACTGTAGATATTCACGATCCCGATGGCCGAAATGAAAAACGCGGTCACCAGGGTGGGCCAGTCAAAGTTGAGGATCAAACGGCGGTCCAGCATCGATCATCCTTCGTCCGCGCCGGGCGCGGAAGGCTGAGCGGCGATCCGGGCCGGAGAGGGGGGAGTTCTTTTCCCCCTCTGGTGGTAGCTTTCCAGCACCTGTTTGGCCACCGGGGCTGCGGCCGCCCCGCCCCCGCCGCCGTGCTCCACCAGCACCACCACGACAATCTCCGGGTTGAAAGCCGGGGCAAAGCAGGCAAACCAGGCATGGTCCTGCAGTTCCGGCGAGGTAGGCTCGGGCTTTCCCTCTTTCCTCTGGACGATCTGCGAGGTGCCGGTTTTCCCCGCCACGTTGAACCCTTCCACTTTGGCCCTCCCTCCCGTTCCCCCGGGAGAATGAACCACTCCCCAGAGCGCCTCCCGGACGAACTCGATGGTCTCCGGGGAGATGTGGATGTTTCTCAGGACCAGGGGCGGATATTCTCTGAGCACCTCCCCATGGGGAGCCCGGATGTCCTGGGCAATGCGCGGCTGGTAATACTTTCCCCCGTTGAAAAGGGCCGAAAGGGTGCAGGCGATCTGGAGGGGAGTGGCCAGATTATATCCCTGACCGATGGCGATCGACAGATTTTCGCCGCCCTGCCAGGGGACGCCGAACCGCTTCATCTTCCAGGAAGACGTGGGCACCAAGCCGGGCCTCTCCCGGCCCAGGGGAAATCCCGTGGGGCTGCCCAGACCGGCGGCCGAAGCGTATTTGGCGATCCGGTTCACGCCCAGGCGCATGCCCAGCTGGTAGAAATAGATGTCGCAGGATTCAACGATGGCTTTACGCAGCTTGACCTGGCCGTGCCCTTCCTTTTTCCAGCAGTGGTACTCGCGGTTTCCGAAGGGATAGACCCCGGTGCATTGGAAGTTGGTCTCCGGGGTGATCATTTTTTCTTCCAGGCCGGCCATGGCCACCAGGATCTTGAAGATCGACCCGGGGGGATATTGTCCCTGGATGGCCCGGTTCTGCAGGGGATGGGCCGGGTTGTCCACGATGCTCTTCCAGTTGTCGGGAGAGATCCCCCGGGCGAAGAGGTTGGGGTCGAAATCGGGTTTGCTGGCCATGGCCAGGATGTCGCCGTTCTGGGGATTCATGGCCACCACCGCCCCCCGTTTTCCGGCCATGGCCTCTTCGGCCGCCTTCTGGAGCTCCAGGTCCAGAGTCAGATGCACGTTGTTTCCCGGGTTGGGCTCGACCTGCCCCAGGACTCTGATCTTCTGCCCCATGGCGTTGACTTCGATCTGTCGGCCCCCGTTTTCACCCATCAGTTCGAACTCGAATTTCTGCTCGACCCCATATTTTCCCACCAGGTATCCCAGCTTGTGGTTGACGAATTCTTCCATGGCCAGCTCTTGCTGGCTGATCTCTCCCAGGTAGCCGATGAGGTGGGAGGCCAGGTTCTTGTGGGGATAGTTCCGCCGGATGACCACGTCCACGACCACCCCGGGGAGATCCAGACGCCGGGTCTCCACCGCGGCCAGCTCCTCCCGGCGGATATCGGTCTTGATCTTCAAGGGCTGATGGGGGGGAATCCCGCGGGCCCCTTCGAGCCTGGCCCTCAGCCTCAGCGGGTCCAGGGATAGCACGCGGCTGACGGCCGGAATCAGGGCTTCCATGTCGGACACATCCTGCCGGTAGAGGGAGACGTCAAAGGAGGGGAAACTGTCCACCAGAGGGACCCCGCTCTGGTCGAAAAGGGTCCCCCGGGGAGCGGCGATCTCCTGGATGCGAATCCGGTTATTCTCCGAGAGGCCCTTGAAGTACTCCCCGTTCAGAATCTGGAGGTACCAGAGGCGGGAGAAGATCAGGGAGAAGGCCACGATGATGACGATGTTGGCCGCCACGAAGGCCTTGCTGATCTCCGGAGTTTCGCTTTTATCCAGTTTGAGCCGCATCGCTAGGAGACCGGGGGCGACGATTCTTCCGCCGGGGGGATATCCACCCTGCGGAACAGGGTGAAGAGAGGCCAGCTGACCAGGCAGGTCAAAAGAACCTGGGGCAGAACCCAGTCTGCCCGAGGCCAGGAGAACCGGCCGATGATGCCCAGGGCCGGGGGCAGAAGAATGAGGAGCAGGGTCTGCAGCCCCATCAGCGCCCCCACCAGTATGATTCGGAAGGAAATCGTCTCGCCTAAAATCAAAATTTTGGCCAGGAGTTTCAGGCCGAAATAGATGCAGAGATAGACAAAAACGAAAAGGCCCAGGGTGCCGCCGGAAAAGGTGTCATAGAGGAGACCGCAGAACAGGACCAGGAAAGCACCGGGAAGGAGGGGGAAGGAAATCCCCAGGAAGATGACCAGCACGATCATGAGGTCCGGTTTCAGGAAAGAAGGGAAGATCAGGCTGATCAGGGTGGACTGGAAAATCGCCAGGAGGAACGCGCAGAGGAGAAAGATTAAAAAACGGGGCATGGATCAGCCTCGCACAAGTTCGGCAAAAGCATTCCCTCCCGGATAGGGCAGGGGTGCGGAAAAATAATGGCGAAAACAGGTGGCCATGTTTTTCACGATGGATCGCTTGCTCCCCAGGATGTAAATGCGCGGGGGAGCGAAGAAGATCTCGTCGCCGATTTTTTGAACCGAGGGGGGATTCCCGTTATCCCGAAGCCCCAGAGCAAAGAGCTCCGTCTCGAAGAAGGGAACGATCTTGTCCTTCAACCGGAGCTCCGTGTCGACAAAAAACAGGGCCAGGTGGGGAAGAAAATCTTTCACCCGGTCCAGAAAAGATTGGATTTCACCCCCCTCGATGTTTTTCGGGGGAGAGGACTTGACCTCCATGTACAGGAGCCGTCCTTCCATCAGGGCAACCACATCGTAGTCTCCCCCGTGGCGGCCGCCCCGGCAGCGCAGCCCGTAGAGGGCCGGGCAGGCGAATTCCCGGCGCAGGACCTCGGCCATGAACCATTCCAGGGTGGGTCCGAGGCTGGCCGGAGGATCCTGGCTCAGGCGGTACTGGAATCCTCCCGCGGGCTCGGCCATGCCCATTTCCATCAGAAACTGGAGGTACTTTTTCCCCGTTTCCGGAGTGGAGAAACGAACCACCTCGGAAACCCGGAATCTCCCCCGGCGAATCAAGATCTCCCGGAGGAAGAGACGAAAGGAATATTTTTTAAAGAGTTCGTAGAACTTCTGTTTTTCTTGGGGGGGAAAAGCCGGGGGGAAGAATAAATGCTGAGTCGGGTTTTGCCGGAATGGGTCCAGCCCCCGGCGGCGCAATACCCCCTTGAGTTCAGAGAAATCCTCTTTCTCTTCCTTAAAAGAAAGAAAATCATCCTGCAAGGCTCGCAGTTCTTTCCGTAGATTTTCGAGGGCCCTGGCGATTTCTTTCTGGGACATGGCAAAAACCCTGTCCGTGATTCGTGTCAGTAAGAAAATTTCCTGCCCGACACGAATTACGGACACAGACATTAATCATCAATATACACCGATTCTCAGGGGAAAACAACGAGTTACTTGCGCCAGAATTCGGGGAAGAGGAGGACCAGGAGGGTGTAGATCTCCAGCCGGCCGAAGAGCATGCAGGTGGTGAGGATCCACTTGGAAGCAGCGGGAAGATGGGCGAAGTTGTCCAAAGGCCCTACCTCGCCGAGGCCGGGTCCGGTGTTCCCCAGCGTTGTGGCCACGGCCGACACGGAGGTGATAATGTCCGCTCCGAGGAGGGAAACGGCCAGGGAAGCCAGAAGGAAGATGCCGATGTACAGGAAGAAGAGGGCCCGGATCCCGTTCAAGGTGTCCTGGGAGAGCACTTTCCCGGCCAGTTTCACGGGGGCCACGGCGTGGGGGTGGACCAGCCGGTAGAGCTCACGGGCCGCCTCTTTGATCAACACGTAGATCCGGATGCACTTGATGGCTCCCCCGGTGGACCCGGCGCATCCTCCGATGAACATGAGGGCCAGCAGGACATACTGGGAAAAGGCCGGCCATTTCTCGAAGTCCGCTGAACTGTACCCCGTTGTGGTCTGGATGGAGACCACCTGGAAGAGGGCCAGCCGGAAGGACTTCAGGACGTCCCCGGAAAGGCCGGGCAGAAGGTTGATGGTAATGAACAGGGTGGAGACCAGAACCACGCCGGAATAGAAACGGAACTCCGGGTCCTGCCAAAGGGCCCGAAAATTTCCTTTCAAAAACTGGTAGTGGAGGGAAAAGTTGGCCCCGGCCACGAACATGAAGAAGACGATGGCGTACTCGATGAAGGGGCTCCGGTAATGCTCGATGCTGGTGTTCTTGGTGGAGAAACCACCGGTAGCCATGGTGGTGAAGGTGTGGCAGATGGAATCGAAGAGATTCATCCCCCCGAGCAGCAGGACGAAGACCTGGACGGCGGAGATGAGGATGTAAACCTGCCAAAGGACCCGGGCGGTGTGGGAGATCCGGGGGGTCAGTTTGTCGGCCGTCGGTCCCGGCACCTCCGCTTTGTAGAGCTGCATTCCTCCCACCCCGAGGAAGGGAAGAAAGGCCATGGAAAGAAGGATGATCCCCATTCCTCCCAGCCACTGGGTCAGGCCGCGCCAGAAGAGGACCCCGTAAGAATTCTTTTCGACATCAGTCATGACCGTAGAGCCGGTGGTGGTAAAACCCGAGGCGGCTTCGAAGCAGGCGTCCACCAGGGAATCAAAAGTCCCGGTGAACAGATAGGGGAGCCCGCCGAATAAGGTGGCGCTGATCCATCCAAAGGCGACGATGGCGAACCCGTCGCGGTGACTGAGATCTCGGGTCGACCGCTTGAAGGCCAGGATCATGGAGAGCCCGCTGAGAGCGGTCACGACGATGGAAAGAAGAAAGCCCCGGGCATGGGGTTCACCGTAGATCCAGTTCACCAGGAGGGGAAAGAACATGGAGCCGGCGAGGAAGAGGTTGATGTAGCCCAGCAAGTTGAGGATGGTGGAGGGGGACACGGGTTTACCAGTACTCCAGCTTGACCATGAGCGCTTTTTCCACTTCCTTAATGGCCGAGGTCAGGGCGAAGATCATCACCCGGTCCCCGGGCTGAATCACCGTGGACCCGTTCGGGATGATGACTTCGGAGCCGCGGACGATCGCTCCCACGATGGCGTCTTTGGGAAACTCTATCTCTCGCAGGGGACGACCCACGATGTCCGAAGTCTCCATGGCCACCGCTTCAAAGGCTTCCGCGTTCTCCTCCGGCAGGGAAGAGACGGAAAGGATTTTGCCGCGCCGCAGAAACTGCATGATCTTGTTGACCGCGGCCAGCCGCGAGCTGACCACCACGTCCACCCCGATGGAATGGACCAGGGGAGAGTACCCGACCTTGTTCACCAGGGTCATGACCCGCCGGACGCCGATCTTCTTGGCCAGGAGGGAGATCATCACGTTGGTCTCTTCGTCCTCGGTGACCGCGATGAAGGTGTCCATCCCCGCCACGTTTTCTTCGAGGAGCAGGTCCTGGTAGGTGGCGTCGCCCCGGAGGACCAACGCGCGGTCGCATTTTTCAGCGATCTCCTGGCAGCGGTCCTCGTTCTGCTCGATGATCTTCACCTGGACACCCCTTTTCTCCAGGCCCTTGGCCAGCTCCAGTCCGATTAGGCTGCCCCCTAGAATCATCACCCGCTTGATCGGGGGTCGCCGGTGTCCCGAACTCTCCAGAGCTTCCTGCATCTTGTCCCGGGCCATCACCATGAAGAGGAGGTCATTGGCTCTGATGACGTCGGGTCCCTTGGGGATGAAGACCCGGTCTCCTTTCTGGACGGCTACGATGAGGATCCCCGATTTGGGGTATAGGACGGAAATTTCCGCGAGGGTCTTGCCTACCATAGGGCTGTCGGAAAGCAGGGGGATACCGACCATGCGGACCTTTCCGTCGGCAAAGTCGGCCACATCGACCGCTCCCGGGACCTCCATAAGGTTAAGGATCATGTCCACCACTTCGTGATCCGGGTTGATGACCAGGTCGATGTCCAGGTGCTCTTTGTCGAAGAGAGGGAAGAGGGCGGAGTATTCCGGGTCCCGGACGCGGGCGATTTTCTTGGGCACCCGGTCCTGGACGCCGGCCACCAGGCAGGAGATCATGTTCACTTCATCGCTGTTGGTGACCGCGATCACCATGGAGGCTTCGGAGATCCCCGCTTCCCGGAGAATGCTGAGGGACCCGCCGCTTCCATGGATGGCCTGGACGTCCAGCGTGTTCTGAACGCGCCTGATTTTTTCCACGTCGCGGTCGATGACCACGACGTCTTTCTTTTCCTGGGAGAGGCGTTGGGCGAGATGGTAACCGACTTCTCCCGCTCCGATGATGATGATGCTCAAATTTTGGCCCCCGAAAAATGGACAAGAAGGAAACCAGTCTTCTGAGAAATAGAATGGTATTCCGCCGGGGCGGGAGTGTCAAGAGAGAATTTGAACAGAATTTGAACAGAGAGAATTTGAACGGAAATGGGAGGACGGAATTTTGCCGTCCCCAGGGGCGTTTCCTTTTTTTTCCGGAAGGCTTTTCCGGAAGGCTTGACACTTTTTGAAGCTTTATGCTAAATTGCCTCCCTGATGAACGGCCATTCAGCGGAAGCGGAATCCACTCGGTGGATGCGGGGATGATCTCCTCGGATTTTCCGGGCGCCATCCTTCCGAGGGTGGGAAGTTTCAGGGGAGGAGAATTTGCGGTCTTTGGAAGAAACAGACAAAAGAAGGTTGCGCCGCCTCAATATTTTGGCCACTTTCACAATCCTTTTCGCCTTCTGGGTTTTCCTCTCGGGCTTTTTCGATCTGTTTCACCTATCCCTGGGAGTGATCTGCAGCGGGATCGTGGCCTACGCTTCCCACGACCTCCTCTTTACTCAAACCAACCTGAAAACCTTGAAAGCAAGGCATACGTCCGGGAAGAATTTCCTCCTTTACCTTCCCTGGCTGATGTATCAGATCTATCTGGCCAATGTCCATGTGGTTTACCTGGTCTGGAGCCCCCGGATGCCCATCGAGCCCCAAATCATCCGGTTCAAGACCAAATGGCAAGGCGACCTGGTCTTGGTAACCATGGCCAATTCCATTACCCTGACCCCGGGAACCATTACTTTGGACATCCGCGAGGGCGAGTTCTATGTCCATGCCCTGAGCAAAAAGGTCGCCGACGACTTGCTGGGAGGCGAGATGCAGGACCGGGTGGGCAGGATTTACGGCGAGGAGGACTGGCGGAGCGATGAGTGATTTTTTTCTGGTCAGCAGCATGGTCCTGAGCTTCCTGGTTTTCATATGCCTCTATCGGGGGGTCCGGGGCCCCGGGTTTTTTAACCGCATTGTAGCGGTCAACGTCATTGGGACGAAGGTCGTGGTCATCCTACTCCTTATGGGTTTCATCTACCAGCGGGTGGATATGTTCGTGGATACTTCTTTGGGGTACGCCCTGCTCAATTTCATCGGAACTTTGGCGGTGGCCAAATATATTGAGAGGAAGGGGGCCATTTGATCTTCGAGATTTTAGCGGTGATTCTGGTGGCGCTGGGGATTTTCCTTTTTGCCTCGGGAACCCTGGGCCTCATCCGTCTTCCCGATTTTTACTGCCGGATGCACGCCACGGGAAAGTGCGATACCCTCGGGGCTCTCCTCGTCCTGCTTGGTTTGGTGGTTTACAATGGCTTCAATCTGGTGAGCCTCAAAATCATCTTCATCGTGGTCTTCATCTTCGTCGCCAACCCCACCGCTACCCATGCGATCGGCCGGGCGGCCCTGGTGAACGGGGTGAAACCATGGATGAAAGATTCTTCGCCCGGCGAAGAATCCCCTTCGAGGCAGAAAAGATGATCTGGCCCTTGGATTTCATCCTTTTGATTTTGGTCGTGATCTGCGGGATCGCCGCCATCACCGTAAAAGATCTTTTGAGCGCGGTTTTCATCCTGGGAGCCTACAGTTTCTTCATGGCTCTGCTGTGGGGTGAAATGGGCGCCATGGATGTATCCTTCACCGAGGCTACCGTGGGAGCCGGGGTGAGCACGGTGTTTTTTACCGCCGCCGTGTTCAAGACCAAACGGAGGTCAAAGGATTGAAAATTTTCCCTTTCCTGATCGTTCTCCTGACCGGGGGACTTTTGATCTATGGGACCAAGGAGATGCCCCCCTGGGGGGACCCCAACGCTCCCGCCAGCCTTCACGTGTCTCCCCGTTACATCGAAAAAACCGTGGAGGAGACGGCTACCCCGGATATGGTCACCTCGGTTCTGGCTGATTACCGGGGATACGATACCCTGGGGGAAACGACGGTCATCTTTACCGCGGGGCTTTCCTGCCTTCTGCTTCTCCGGAAGGATCGCGAGTGATCACTCAATACGAAAACGTCATCATCAAGACCATCTGCCGGCTGCTGATCCCTTTTATTCAGCTTTACGCCATTTATGTGCTCATGCACGGCCATTACAGTCCCGGAGGAGGGTTCCAGGGCGGGGTTATGATGGGGGCCAGCTTTATTCTTTTGGTGATGGCCTATGGATTGGATGAAGCCCGGCGCCGCATTTCCGTAAAGGCCTTGACGATTTATGCCTGCCTGGGGCTTTTCATTTACTCCGGGATTGGGGCCATCGCCCTGCTGATGGGCGGAAATTACCTGGACTATGGAAAGCTGCCTCTCCCTCTTTCTTCCATCCCCAAGATTCGGGCCATGGGGATTCTGGGGATTGAAATCGGGGTGTTCCTGGGGGTCATGGCCATCATGATCTTCATCTTCCTGGCCATTGCTTCGTATGACACGGGGGGCAAGGATGATTGATTCCTTGATGAGCAAGTACAATTATTGGATTTACATCGTCTTGATGATGATCGGTTTCTACGCCATGATCGGCAAGAAGAACCTGGTCAAGAAGTTGATTGGAATGAACATCTTCCAGACGGCCATCATCCTCTACTACATTTCCATAGGAGTTAAAAAAGGGGGCACAGTCCCCGTCCTGATGGAAGGGCTTCCCCACGCGGCGGCTTACGTGAACCCCCTTCCCCATGTTCTCATGCTCACGGCCATTGTCGTGTCGGTCAGCACCACCGGGGTCGCGCTGGCGGTTCTTCTGCTGATCTACCGCCGGTATAAAACCCTGGAAGAGGATGAAATCCTGAAATCAATGCGATGAACGCTCCCCAGATCCCGGCAGCCATTCTGATCATCCTGATTCCCCTCATGTCCTCCTATGCCATCCCGCTTTTGGGGTGGCGCTGGAGGGGGGCGGGTTATTACCTTGCTCTTTCGGCCATCGGGGCCTCGCTGGTATGTTCCCTGATCCTTTTGTATACCGTCT